>ENA-UOTZ01000001-UOTZ01000001.1-compost-metagenome-genome-assembly--contig:-NODE-1-length-189982-cov-9.999368_pt1 | contig 189982 bp, 120 predicted proteins | sample MGYA00238144_ERZ746983 | MGnify/ENA primary metagenome ERZ746983 (study PRJEB28759, sample SAMN06268863) | compost metagenome | isolation source: single cell | place: USA: California, Emeryville, Joint...
CAGAGGGATCAAAAGCACCATGTCCGAAATTCAAATTTTCTTTCATGAAATTCATGAACTTACTTTAGATATGTTTTAACTGTTTATTAAAGAAAAGAGAGCAAGATTTATCAAAAAATGATATTCTCAGAGATATTTTCAAATTCTTACTACTCTACAGCGCTCCTCCTCTTCGGCGTCCTGGTTTTGCTTGTCATTGGAAAGATTTACTTCAACGGTGGGAAATGCAATCTCCAAAAGAACTTAGAGGGAAAAGTGATCATTATTACAGGCGCAAATTCAGGCATCGGCTTCGCTTCTGCCGTTGTCTTAGCCCGCCTTGGAGCCACAATCATCATAGGATGTCGCAGCATCGAAAGAGGCACAAAAGCAGTTGCTGATATTAAAGAGCAATCAAAAAAGAGCAATGTAGAATTCATTCAGCTCGACCTTGCTGACACTGGATCTATTAGAAACTTCGTCAAGGAGTTTAAAAGTCGTCATAAACGCCTCGATATTTTGATCAATAATGCTGGGGTTATGGGTATGGTCAAGAGAGAGGAAACAAAGGACAAATATGAGATGACTATTGGAGTTAATCACCTCGGACATTTTCTCTTAACTCATCTATTAATCGACACTCTGAAAGCCTCTGCTCCTGCGAGGATCATTAACGTGTCATCGATAATTCACTTTTTGGGAAAAATAAAGTGGAGTGACTTCATGCATGAAAAGAGCTACAACCATTGGTCTGCATACTCTCAGAGCAAGTTGGCGAATATTCTCATCACGAAGAAGCTTGCTCGAACCTATGAGAAAGATCAAATAAAAACCGTGTGTCTTCATCCAGGGGTCATAAAATCTGAAATTATTCGGTATTACATGAGTAACATGGTCAAAAAAGCAATAGTGTTTCTCGGACAATGGATCTATTGGTACTTTTCGAAGAACGCGTTGCAAGGAGCTCAGACGACGCTTTATTGCGCGTTGGAAGACTATGATAAATTGGTAAATGGAGGATATTATACAGACTGCAGTCTGGCAAGAGAAAGCAAGGCAGCAAGAAGCATAGAAGACGCTGATCGGCTCTGGATTGAGAGTTATAGGCTTTTAAAACTTGAAGGTAGCTTATGATTTATTTTTCATAATGGACATATATAATTGGGAGTTTAATGGTTGTTGGAAGCTTGTTCGCTCCTAGCAGTAGTAGGGATGTACCAAGAATCATAGTGAGAAAGGAATATTATTATGATATGATATATGAAATTTGAAAAACAGTGTCTTTTAAGTTAAATTAGCGTTTTCAGAGCTGTAAGCACCTGGGTTACATTCGATTCATCGACGAAAGCCTACTAAGTCTGTTCTGAGCATTCTGTTTCGGTGATAAAAATAATAGGAACGATGCTCGACATGAAGAGAAGTGATTGCTGAAATGTTGATTAATATCGCCACATAGTTTTCGTGAAATCAGGTTTTGACTTTCCAAAACCCGCGTAGCAGATATCTAAGCTAGTATTACTAGTACCACAAAAAAAGATAGCACCCATGTCTATGCTTGCAAAACGAAACGATAATTTGTATTTATTAATCTTCTAATGTGCTTATTTAGTTTTGATTCCTCGAATCTAATAATTTCGGATTCTAAAATTGATCACTCAAAATTCCAGTTAGAATTTATTAATCGGAATCCAACAATTAAAATTTTTAACAATCGCGAATCATCGCCTAAGTGGGTTTTTTTTATCAGACAAAACATTTTTACAAGCAGTGTTCGTTCACATGGTAACATTTGTTGCCATATTTAAATATTTGCTTGCGCTTCCTGAAAACACCAATCCAATTCATACGAAAAATGGATGAGAAACCGTTTCTCTTAGATAGTTGATGCCAATAATGCTGCTTATAACTTCTTAGAACTTCGGACAATAATTGACTCCACATTTTTTACGAGGACACTAAACCGTTGCTCGCTTTTTTTAAGCCTCTTATTATTGACAAAGAGAATCGTGATTCTTTATTACTTCTTAAAAAAATTGAGCTGATTTGAAATTAATCTCGATCCATTTTTATAAAAATCTGCAGAACTTATTGGAAGCAATTTTCTTCGCTATGTCAATACCAAGTTCTCCTTTGAGTTTTAATAAAATCAGCTCCATTGAGAGGTAATCCCTTGACAGAACCGGCCAATGACGCAGAAATTAGACCAAAAAGAGGAAATTCTAAAAGGAATCTGAGAAAAAGCAAATCCGTCAACCTTGCCGCACTTCTTGAGAAAGAAAACAAGCAGACTAAACCAGTTAGCTTTGAATTAAATATTCCAATAACCGACATATTTAGGATGTGAAAAACCTTGTGCTTGATTTGGATGATACTCTGATTTCCCTGGGAGTTCACAAATATCGGATGCCTTATCAAGCAATTAACGTAAATATACTTTATACAAATCTTCTTATCCTAATATTATTTTTTTTTATATCAAGTTTCCCTCTCAAGGAACTGATATGACCTACTATGTTGCTATGAGACCCGGACTTATTGAATTTCTTGATGAGATGAAAGAGCTTTACCATCTTTATTTATACACAACAAGCTCTTCGATTGTAATCCAACTTATCTCTCTCAAGAACTCATAATAATGCTATGATCTAGTACGCATATACCGTATTAAAGACGCTCAATATCTCAGGACACTTCAAGAAGGTCTATGGAAAAGAACATTGTTTCCCTTCAGCTGAGGCGGTATTCACAAAAGACCTTCAACGAATTGGATTTAGTCTTGCGAATACTATAATGATCGATGTATATAACCTATTTGAATTTCGGTGTAATAACCAAAGGGCGAATATAGGATAGCTCCACACAAGCGCTAAAGCAGCAAGATAACACGATCTGTATTAAAAAATTCAAAGGAGATCCTAATGATGAAGAGCTTTTCAATCTAATACCATACTTAAGGGCGATGGCTAAAGTAAAAATCTTGCTAACGAAGTGCTTAATTATTTCTTTAGCTTTCAGATATGAGACAAATATTGGAACATTATAAAGAGTACAGCCAACGGAGAACTCGAGATACCCTCGGCACAATTATTTATAAAACCGTCGAGAATATTGAGAATGTAAAAGATGAAGCTGTAGGAGAAGAGGACGCTAACTTTACAGAGGACGAAGTAAAGGAGGGGACTCCTTCGCCCATGCGACAATTTGCAAAGGATGTCAAACATCTTAAATTGAAGAAGAGCGCTCAAGTCTTGATCGCAGGAGAGAATAATGATCATAAAAATATAGAACAAAGTTGTTGCGATGTAGTGTTGACTAAGCGCTCAGAAATATTGAAAACTCCGCAGAGATCCCCGCAGTTGAGGTCTTTATCAGCCATTGCAAACACGCAACAGAAAATTTTACGCCACAAAGTAAATTCGATACAAGGAATCTGAGTTGGATTGCAGAAACCTAAGGGCAAATCCGATTTCTTCCCATTGTGAATGGAATTGGAAAGGATAGTTTAGTACATTGCAATTATTCATTTGTGAATAATTAGCTATTTTTTTATCAATGATGAACAAACAAATGTTTGTGTTGTTTATAGTTTTGTGTTCGAATTCATCTTTTCTGCTCTGTGTAGTACCACAGATTAATTTTTTTCAATTGAGTATCGAACTCATATCAAATTATTGTCTCCATTGTTATTAGCAACTAAAGTCTCGCTATTATGGTGAAATCGAATGAAAGCACTTAGATATTGTGAATTTTTCTAAATTACTGATTTTCTTTCATTTGGATACCTAATCTAAATTATTCAGGCTGATGCTTAAGGAACAAACAAAAAATATATTCAGCCAATATTAAAAAAGAAAAATATAATATTTTGAAAAGTAAAGCATCTATTATTCGAGAGAACATACTGGATTATATAAATTAATCTTGTTGGTACATTATTAATGAGACTAATCTTCCTGAAATTCAATCTTCAAGCAGACCGAAAGAAGTATTTCATGAAATTTTGGTCAATTTGCTATATCCGTGCTTGATTCACTAGCATTGCAACAATTTCAAATTTAATTCAAAATGCAATCCCCTTTCAAACATAATAGACTGCCAACACAGATGATCTAGCCATAACAAAACTGTATTTGAATTGGAATTAAATAAAGTTGAATTCATCTGACAATCTAATTATATATATATGTGGCTGTTCCTGAAGTATTATCTTTTAATTAGATTAAATAAAGTAACACATATACAAGTTTAAGGTAGATTAATACCAGCTAATTTTAGTTGATTAATTTGGACAAATTCTGCCATCAACGAAGAGTTTGGAAGAATACTTCGATTTACTGTGGAAAATGAAGGCCCGCAGTTCACGTATTCGATTGGTTGGGTGGCATTGAGTAGCGATGGAGTGCAACTCATCGTTACTAATTTATTTTGTTGATAAGGCTGAACTGCGATAGGAAGCAGGTACAGCACATTGTGATGAGTCTGAGGGAGATAGCTCAGCAGCGTTGGTTTAATAGTGTTTTCGTTCCTTTGAAGTAACGATGCAGTAGCTTCCTTTGCAGCTGATGGAGCAAGTTTAGACTAAATTTGTTTGTTGTAAAGCAGTTACTATGTTTAATCTCAAAGTCTGGGTCAGAACATCCCTTAGTTTGAGTGTCCAAACTGAGACTGTCGTCTTGGTTGATTGTCCCATACTTTTCTTCTATTGATCTCTTGACAGCAGTACTTTCTTCAGGACTTTTTTTCAGCCATTTGATTCCCGCCGTACGAGACTTCCTGTATTCAATGTCTTTATCCCGTTCTTCTGACTCTCTAGTTGATTCGTCCTTTTTATTCGAATAGGAACTTAAAAGTCCTTCCTTCGAAATGCGAGTTGTTCCTAACCGGCTCTCTTCTGTAAAAAGCTTGTAGATGCATTTAGCTGTCGAATATTTAAGACCCAATTTCTTCGCTGCCTACATTCGAAAATACCATATTGAACGAGAATCTGTGATTTTTTACCTGGCGAATCGAATAGCCTTCATTATCAACCATCTGAACAAGAGTGGCTCTCAGATTGAAGGAAGCCTTTTGGTATCTGACTCTTTTCGAAGATTTTTTTTTGTTTAGTCTCTTCACAGATTGGTGAAATTCTGTATTTTTCTTTTGGGCAATTTCCTCAGCAGTTGGCAATGGATCGATAGGTGCCGTGACAAATTCCACCGATTCTGGTGATGCGTTCGTCATAATGCGATGTCTTAAAGCTCTCAGAGTTGGTGCCATCTTAAATTGGGCCACGCACTTTAATAATCCGTAAGCAAATAAAATTATGACGGCATCGAAGCTCTGGAGTATATAAAATTCGATCGAATTATTTTTGCGTTTTCAGGGAGTTTCTGCGGTAAATTTGATCGAAATCCAGTGTATTTGGAATAATTCAGTATTTTTCAGAAAGTCTTGCCTGCAAATTGAAAGTAAATTTCTAAATGGCCGGTTTTTCGAGAATATATTCTGTTTCACCGTGAAAAACTTCGTTTGTAGAAAATTTTAAGCAATTTGTTTCGATTAGAGATAAAGGGACTTTAAAGTGTTTCGGCTGATTTCATTTTTATTTTTAGCCGGTATCATGATTCAAGTGGAATCGAACTGAGTGTGATAATGCTTCGGCTAAGTCAATAGCACGACAAGAGCTCTCTTGTGAAATTTCTGAGTCAAGATTTGCTTTTCCTGAAGTATATCTCTAATGGTTTTAAATTCAATGTTTCATGTTTGAGGAACAGGCACCAAGTCTCCCTGTGATCCTCCCTGACTATTTCAGAAGATTGTGAAAAATAACCTCTCATATTTGTGAGAAAATAGTAAAAAACATGTGTATGTATGTGGGCCAGCTTAGAAAACATAGACTTTAATTTGATCATCGTACAGATAAGTAAGATTTGAGGAACCACCAATCGACTCCAATTTGGGGTTGTACACGCACGATGAAACAGTAGGAACACCTCAGTAATTTCAAATGGTGTAACTCTCACACTTAGATTGACTTGAAAAAAATGAATGTATATATGAAATTTCGGTTGCAGCAGAAACTGCTCTCAATTATTCAATAAGCTTAATAATATCCAATATATTTTTAATTCAAATTTGTTTTTGATACTTTAAATGATTTCTTTTTCCTCAAGGGATGCGCACTGTTTTTGTACAATTCAGATACATGAGAGGAATAGAAACTCTAGTTCTCTGTTTCATGTTCTAAGATATTTTTTCGGTGATAAGTTAAATAAAAGGATATGGAAAATTCATAAGATTCTCGGTTACACTCCAAGAACTGGATTTAAACTGTAATCCAAGAATTTGGGAGCATGATGTTGTGGCATCTCCACAAATTAATAAAGGCTTCAAACCCTTTGATTTTGATATTTCTAGCAGACTTTTAACATACACCTGTAGCTGAAGGAAAATCTTAATAATCTTAATAAATTTATTTCTAGGTCAAATCTTGGCAACATCACCTGGCATGTACGAATCTTCTTTTGAGGAGGTCTGGAATGACATCACTCGCCTTCCAAATGCAAACCTCAGAAATAACCGCATAGTCTGCATTCCTGGTGATCTTGGCGAGAATGCAATTGACAGTATTCAGCAATTTTTCGTTCATCCATGTGGATTTAGCAGTCTTCTTCTGGATGCAAGCAATAACTTATTCCTCAATCAGATGTGGCTTTACCTGAGACAAGATTTTCAAGAGAATCAGCCATCTACTCTCGATTCTAAAGAGATATTGTCATTGTTTGGTGAAATGCTCGCAGAAAACACCTGCTTAATTTTTGATAACACTCTTGACGTGGAGGAAGCCTTAAAGGTCCCATCAAATCTGTCCGAGAATAACATATTTCGAGAGAAAAACCTACGCGTGATACTGGTTTGTCCCTCAGACCAGAAAATAGTGGAGGGTATCACGAAGATTAATCCCAAATCTTCAATCATCAAACAATTAAAGAACCAAATAGAGGATTGCAGACCAGGATCCTTGGAAAAAATCGTCAATCTAGTAAAAGAAAATCCAACAGCGTTATTTCAAACTCTCAACTTTCTGAAAAAGTCACAAATGACTTTGAAAGAATTTGAAAAGAAATTTACAGACGCTCGTTCTATCTCCTTAAGCACTGATTCAGAGAATGAGAAAATACTTTTGATAATTCTCAAACTCATTCTGGATGCCATGGAAGAAAGTGATGTCAAAGTACCAACTGAACTAGCAGCCATTCTTTGCGTATTTGGAGGGAATATAGAAAAAGGATTACTTATCGATTATTTTCTCAAGAAACCTGAAATTCAGGTCGAGAAACTGCTAAATATGTTGATCGAATATGGTGTTCTGACGAAACGAGAGATTCATAAGCAATCCTTCATAAATTTTTGCAGTGCAACTCAGTCCGCATGGCGAAGATTGCTGGGAATGAGTGATGAAAGCGCATTTATGGAGGCCGTTCTAGATTTAGTCAAATGGGTACTCAATGAGTTGGACTATGAAGATACTGATCTCAAACGTACTACAAAGGCATCTTCTTTAATTTCTTCTGCAATTTCTTTAGCGACTTTTGCTTCTCAGCATCAAATACAAGATGCAGCACAGATCTTCCTTAAAGCAGCTTATCATCAGTTAAATACAATTGGAGACTTGAAAATAGCCTATGAACTTTACAAACAAGCAAGTGAACTCTGTCAAAAAACATCTGGAATATCTCTTCCTAATGTGAACGATACCCTTAAAAAACTTGGAGAAGCATCATGGGACTCCTTGACAAATGAGCAGCAAAAAAAGAGAAAAGAGTTACTCTCAGTTGCTCTCAAGATTTCAGAAAGATTTTACCCATCTGATCAACGTGGAATCGGGAATATCCTCGAAAAACTGGGTGCTGTCTGCGGCAAGCTTGATTACTATGGAATGATGAAAGATTATCTGGTTCGTTTGCTCGAAATGAAAAAGAACTACGATCCTCCGGACTATCTTCAGATTGCTGTCACGATGGAAAACCTTGGTCATGCTTGGTGCAATCTTGGTGAATATCTCAAGCAACGAGGTATATTAACAGAAGCCTTAAAAATCTACGAAACACATTATCATGAAGACAACTATAAACTTGGAGTAATCTTGACCAATCTTGGGAATGCGTGGGGTAACCTCGGACATTACCATAATCAGTTGAAATATTTGGAGGAAGCAGAATTTAAATTAAAGAAGTACGACGAGAATCATATTCAAGTCGCAGTAACTCAGATGAGCATAGGTACTGCTTATGGTTCATTGGGCAATTACCAAAAAGAAAAGGATATTCTTGAAAGTGTTATTGATGATTTGGAAAAGAACTATAAGAATAACCTAGGAGAAATTAGTATAGCCTTAGAGAAGCTAGGCAGTGCATGGGGAAAACTTGGCAATTATGAAAAACAAATGGAGCTTGTGTCTCGCTCGCTTAGCATTAAAGAAAAGCTCTATGATAAAAATCACCCTGAATTGGGTATCACTCTGAATAGACTTGCTATTGCTTATGGGAGTCTGAGAGATCACAACAATCAAAAAGAGGCATTGGATCGCGCGTTAAAGATTAACGAAAAGTGTTATGGGAAAGACCACCCTCAAACCTGTATAACCCTTACAAATTTAGGAAACGCTTTGGGACGTCTCGGAGACTATCAGCAGCAAGAGAAGAAGCTGACCCATGCTCTAGAAATAAGCAAAAAATATTTCGGTGAAGACCACCCCAACACCGCTATTATTCTGGCAGATTTAGCAAATTGTTTTAGCTATTTACGTCAATATGAAAAAGAGAAAGATTTATTAATACGTGCTCGCGAGATCAAAGAGAAATGCTATGGGATTGATCATCCGAGCACAAAAATAACCCTTTATAATCTGAAAATTTGCGAACACAATCTTGGACTTATACAGCTTGATTCAGCACAGAAAGAGTCACTCAAACAATCAGTAGATGCAGATGTAATTCACTTTAATACTGTGCAGAATATAGACTATCAGGGTTATTTACAAGCTAGATACAACATTTCGTTTCTCGAAGATTCGTCTACGTCTAAGCTAACCAACACAGATGGATGTGTTTCAGAGTTACCCCAAGGAGGCCCCAAGGTCCCATCTTGGCAACGAGTGATTAGAAGAAGAGATAACGACTTTGAGTTCATAAAAAAGCCTCGACTGCCAAACGCTACATCTTTGAGTAGTGGGATCTTTATAGAGTCCGCTACTGGAAAGGAATGGCTAGGAAAATCTAATACTTCCAATAGAGATTTCTCCGAAGCGTTAGCTTGCAAAGAAACGATTGCAACTGATATCTATGCTTATTTTAGAGTTAGAGTTCTCAGGACTGAGTTATCCTTACAGAAAATGGTGAATGTCAAGGAAATGACTCATTTAGAAGGTGTCGAAAGTGTGCATACAATGAGTGAGCTTATAGAAGGCTTTCGGACTTATGAAGAAGCGTGTGGTGAGTCTTTTAGCATATTGAAGCCGAATCCTGATAAAAAGCTTTTTCTAAAAGACGGGGAGAAAATCCCAGAGAAAGGATTAGGAAAAGTTCTCGCTGTTGCTGTCTTGATCAATGATATTGATGTCATTGGCGAAAAGGGGAGAAATATTGGCTTTCAAATAATTGATGACCCAATGAATGGGAAATATGCTCGAACTATCAAGATTGATGCTGGTGAAGCGTTTTCTGATCACTCAGTTACCTACCACACAAAAGATAGCAAGCCCATAAGGGTTGCATTTGAAGGAACTGCTGAAGAAACCGAGTTAGACTTTGAACAGCTTCCTCAAGGGACGAAGGGAGAGTTTATTAAAACATTGAAGAAAATCGCTCAAACATCGAAAGCAACTTTCAGAGGGTTTTTATCTCGGGATGGAGCACATCATTTTGTGTCTTCATGCAAACTTAGCAGCGTCGATGAATTAACCGAGTTTTTAGCGTATCGCAGAGATGAGATGATCCAGAGCTACAAGAATTATTTGCAAGATCCTGTGTTACACGTCATCAGCTTTATCAATCTCAAAAAGAAAAAAGAAATGAGGAATCTGGAAGAGCAGGCCAGAGAAGATGAAGCGAAGGCTGTACAAGAAGAGTTGCACTTTTATATTTATCCAGACGTAACCCAAACGAATGTTGACTCTAAGAATAGGAATAGAGTCGCACTTACTGATAGAATATATGATTTCTTGGCCTTTGAAAAAAAAGAAAATTCAATCGACATAATGCTTCTTACAGGTGAGGCCGGCTCAGGGAAATCTTTAACTCTTCGCTCTCTTGAACAGGAATTACTCAAAAAGAGAAGAGACCAACAAAGTGATGCTCCGATGCCTATTTACGTGGATTTGAAACGATTCAATAAACAGAATATAAGAGAATGCCTTGAAACAACACTGAAGGAGAAATACAATAACGAGTTTCATCCTAAACAGTCGAAAATGATTATTTTGATGGATGGATATGATGAGATAGGTGGAGAGTGCCAAGAGAACATATCCGAGATACAATTGTTAAAAGAGTATGCTTCAAATCTCAGAGTGATTATCACGTGTAGGACACAATACCTCACATCTGGATACCAAGAATGGTTCACATCTCCAGGAGGACAATTAATAGAATATGAAATACAGCCGTTTAGCTCCACTCAGATAGATGATTATCTTAAGAGGTACGCAGCAGCAAAGGCAGCAGCTACTAAAGAAGGAAACCTTACTTTTAAAGAATATAAAGAAAAAATTCAAGCTATTCCAAATTTAGAGGATCTAATTAAAAATCCATTGATACTGAGACTAGTCACAGAATCTCTGCATCATCTCGATGCTATCATTGTAAAGAGTACAGAAGAAACTATACCTGTATCGAAATGTCAGCCATCAGCATCAGCAAAGTCATCAGAAACAAAGTACAAGATTGTAAATAAGTATGCAATCTATAAATGCTTTATGGACCATTGGTTCGCAAAGCAAGAAAGAAGGCTTATTAAGAGCAGCGGAGTTCCTGAGAAATGGGATGCCATCCGAGCTTTCAGAAACTTCTCCAAGAAGGTAGCCCTGATTTTGCATATGAAAAAAGAGGTTGAGATTAGCGTGAAAGATGATAAACTTTGGGTCCCATATTTTATGAATGACGATACAAATATCATCAGAGAAAGAAGTGGGTGTCCTCTAAAACGACTGAGGGATCATCAATATTCGTTCATTCATAAATCGTTTCAAGAATATTTTGCTGCCGAAGCCATTCAAGAAATCATTACTAGCGATTGTAATGATTTGAGTAGACTCATTAAACCACTCGTTCCATCAATGATCACTCAAGATCTCGGCGTGGTTTCGTTCTTGAGTGATATGCTTGTTCTGAATGAGGATTTCAAATCAAAGTGTTTAAAAAGAATTGATAAATCCAGAGATATTCATCAAAAATCAAACAACCTTGAGAATCCTATCGCAATTGCTGCTGCAAACGCAGCCACTTTACTCAATATTGGAAATTATGATTTCAGCGGCAACAAAGATTTCCGTGGTGTGTGTATTCCTGGTGCTAACCTAAGCAACGGATCTTTTGAAGGATTCGATTTCAGCAATGCAGACCTCTCCAACGTGAATTTTGCTGGAGCTGTTCTCAAGAATGCAACGCTTCGTAAGGCCAATATGCAGAACACATTTTTTGGAGAATGGCCCTATATCAAAATGGAGCAGCCGACTATCTATGCCGCTTTTTCTGATGATGGAAAAGCTGTTGCTGTATTAATGAAAAATGCTATTGTAGTCTTTGAAAGAGAAGCCGGATGTGATCATGAAATGCATGAGATTCACAGAATCCAGAGTAATATTGACAATCTGATTAGTTGTAAATTCAGTAAAAATGGCAAACAAATTATCTCAGGAAGCGCCGCTGGGGGTCTTTATACGTGGGATATAGCCAGTGGCAAGCTTGTATTGGAACGAAAGAATTGCAGACCTGAATTATCAGATTATGATTTTAGTCCAGATGGTAAGTATCTTGTGTGCAAAGATGAAAATGAGAGCAATACCATATGTCTCATAGATGCTGCTAATGGCACAAAAATTCAAACGTTTAAAGGGCATACGGACATAGTCACATGCTGCAAATTCAGTCCAGATGGGAAGCAGGTTCTTTCTGTCAGCCTAGATACAACTATTCGGATCTGGGATATTGCCAGTGGGGATTTAGGACTTCCTTTTGCGATGAATCAAAGAGTGGAAAAAGAGTTGAATTTAGCCGGAGTGAATATAGAGGATGCTGTTGAATTGTCTAATCTGAATTTGAGATTACTTTACCAGAGAGGTGCATTCGGGTTTAACGAAGAGCAACGGCAGACATTCACCAAGAATCTCGGGACGATTCTTAGAAGCCAGAGTGGCAATGAAACAACACTGAATCTCAATGAAAGAGATATCAATGATGAAATCGCGTACGGGATAGGGACATATACTGAATGGACCAATCTACGAGTCCTTGACTTGTCTCAGAATAAAATTGAAGACGGAGGGGCCATTGGCTTAGGCCGCAATACAACTTGGATAAACTTAGAAGTTCTCATTTTAAGCGATAATTGGATTAAAGATGATGGAGCTGAAGGGTTGTCAAAGAATTCAGCATGGAAACAGCTTAAATCGCTTAACTTAAGGAACAACCGCATCGAAAATATAGGGGCACAGTGTCTTTCCGCAAACGCTGCTTGGATAAATTTGAAAGATATCTATTTGAAAGATAACAAATTGGAAGACATATATGAGACTCTGCGAACTTGGAATTACAAATGGCATAAAGTATTTATGCAAGAGAGAAAAGAAAATTCGAATTATTCGACTAGCACTTTTGGCTCTTTTAGCTCTTTTGAATCTATAAAGGAACTTTCTGTGTATAAAGATGAAAGAAAAGCAGAGTTTTCATCCATCATTGCAAAGAGGGGGGATTCCTCCTTGCGATTAAATGGTGATGAGTTGCGAAAAGAGGGATTGCTGCTGACTATTGATAAAGATGACGCGCATCTTCTTTTTGCGCCGAACCTTCAATCGTTGGACCTAAGTGGAGAAAATCTTACTCTCACAGGCCTTGAAGATCTGGCTACGAAAAACTGCTGGTTCGATCTAAAAGAGCTCTACCTCAGTGCGAATTGTATTGGAGATAAAGGTATCGAGAGATTGGCGAAATCGATTTCATGGACACAGCTCAAAAAACTTGTATTGAGTAGTAATAACATTGGTGATGAAGGCGTAGCCGCTCTTGGAAAGCACCATTGCTGGAATAAACTCGAAGAATTAGATTTGTCGGTGAATTTGATTGGAGATGAAGGTACAATAGTCATTGCCAGACATGATAGATGGAAACTTCTAAAAAAACTGGATTTGTCAAACAATAAAATTGAAGATAAAGGCAGCAAGGCAATAGGTGAAGCCAAAAGTGTTACATCTGTCGAAGAGCTAAATTTATCTCATAACAAAATTGGAAACAAAGGAGCAATGGCAATAGGAAACAATACAAGCTGGGTTAACTTAAAGAAGCTACTGCTGCATAACAATAAAATAGGCGACGAAGGAGGAGAAACAATCGGAAAAAACCGAACCTGGGTGAATCTCGAAACTCTTTCCTTGAACGAAAACAATATCGCCGACTACACAATTGTAGAAATCGCAAACAATACGGCCTGGCCCAAGTTAAAAATCCTCCACTTGAAAGGAAACCAGCTTTGTGAAGAGGCCTATGTGTATCTCATAAATAATCCTACTTGGGCAAATACCATTGAAATGGATTTAGAAGAAACTTCTACACGTGGAAGAGAGATTGTCAGAAATTTGATGAAGTCGTCTCCTGAAAGCATCTACGAGATAGAGTTGAGCGATAAAGAACTATTCAATATCTCAGTCACTTTCATTGGAAGGAATACATCTTGGGAAAATCTAAGAAGACTAGATCTATCTTTGAACAATATTGGAATCGAAGGCGGTGTCGCCATTGGTGGAAATAAATCATGGTACAAGCTTGAAGAGCTGGATATGTCATACAATTTTATCGGAGATAAAGGCGCTATTGCTATCGGGAACAATACAGCCTGGGTATCTCTTCATACACTCCTATTGAAGCACAATGGCATAAGCGATGCTGCTGCTTTCTATGTCAGAAATAGTCCTACTTGGAAAAACACACTGCGGGAAACTGATTTGTCTATGATCAAAATTAACCCGCAAGCTTGCAAATATTTAGAGAGTGAAGCCTCCGAGAGTATTACAAAGATAGAACTGAAAGATCTTGATCTACCAGATAGTTATGCTCTGATTTTTGCCAACAATTCTAAATTTGAGCATCTTGAAAAACTCAACCTGTCGGGGAATCGTATTACTGACGAAGGAGGTGTAGCAATAGGAAAGGACCTATCCTGGCAAAATTTACAGAAGCTTGATTTATCATACAATCTCCTAGGAGATAAAAGTGCTGAAGAGATTTCAAAGAATGACATCTGGAAGAGCCTCAGAATTTTGAACCTAGCAACAAATAAAATCAGCGATGAAGGCGGTGAAGCGATAGGAAAGAACATTTCTTGGACGAATCTCGAGGAGCTTAGGCTAAATGAAAATATGGTAGGAGACAGAAGTGCTAAAAGCATTGGGAAAAATACGAGTTGGAAGGAACTCAATAGACTTATCTTGAATACGAATAACATTAGTGATGAAGGCTGCGTCGAGATTGCAAGAAACAAAACTTGGAAGAAGCTAATAGAGCTCAATTTTTCCTCGAATAAAATCGGCGACCAAGGAACTGCAGAGTTGGCAGCCAATGTTGTCTGGAGTAAACTGAAAAAATTGCATTTAGGAAGCAATAGAATATCCGACGAAGGAGGCGTTGCGATAGGGAGAAACACCATTTGGACAGAGCTCGAAGAGCTCTACTTATGGAAAAATAACCTAGGAGAAGCGAGTGCCAAAGCTATTGGATCCAATTTAACTTGGAAGAAACTCAAGAAGCTTGAATTGTCCATGAATGAAATTAATGATGAAGGTGGAGCCGTAATTGGAGCTAATACGGCTTGGACCGAACTAGAAGAACTTCATTTGGTTAAAAACAAGATAGGAAATAGAACTGCTATTGCGATAGCAAACAATTCTCATTGGACCAGTCTAAGAAGGCTAAATTTATCAGCAAGCACTCTCGGAATTTCCTTAGAGGCTCTCGCCTATATCAAGAAGCATCCAAACCGGAATAATTCGCAGGCAACAGATTTGCCTAAGATACCTGCTGTTGAGGATGGACAATTCTTTAGGGAGCATTCAGAATTTTGGGAAATTATTTATTCGGAATCTCCAACCCACATAGCTCTAATAGGCAATAATCTATCAAGTATCTATGCAACGATACTTGGAGGCAATAGTTCATGGGAGAACCTTCGAAGTATTGATCTATCGAATAATAATATTGGAGATGAAGGAGGGATAGCGATCGGAAGAAATAAGATCTGGAGAAAACTGGAAAAACTTAATCTGCAATGCAATAATATGAATGATGAAGGCGCGATGGCAATCGGAAGCAACTTTATGTGGGTGAACCTTACGGAGTTGCTTATTTATAAAGGTAATACCATCAGTGGCCGGGCTGCATTACACATTATAAGTAACAAAACATGGAATTTGAAGGAAACTGACCTGCCAGTGCCAAAAGAATATAATGGATATCAGGGCTTTTTTGAGATTTTACAAAAAGCATCATTAAATGGGTTTGAAGAGTTAAACTTAAGTTCGAAAGGGCTAAATTTTGCGTCAGCCTTGGCTATTGAAAACATACTAAGCGGGGAAACACTCCAGAGACTTGATCTCTCAAACAACAAATTAAATGGAGAAGCTGGATTTGTGCTTGGTAGAAACAATTCATGGAAAAATTTGGAAGTTCTTGATCTCTCGAAAAACGAAATCGGAGATGAAGGGGCTGAAGGACTCGGTAGAAATGTCGCATGGAAGCGCCTGAAAGATCTAGACCTCTCAAAAAATTTGATTGAGTCCGAAGGTGCTGCTAAGCTAGGAAGCAATCAATCTTGGATAAATTTGATATCACTTAACCTCGCAAATAATATACTCAAAGATGAGGGATTGGCAAACCTGAGTAGTAACTCATCATGGATGAACCTCGAAGTACTAAACTTGGCAAAGAATAATATTGGTCCAGAAGGGATTTTGGCTTTAAGCAAAAATGAAAAATGGAAGAAATTAAGACATCTGAACCTGAGTTGGAACCGTGTCGGTAATGAAGGAACCAAGCATCTGAGTTTCAACAGCGCATGGAAGTATTTAGAAAATCTAAATTTGGAAGAGAATCAAATTGCAAAAACAGGGGCGGCTGCTTTAGGTAATAATGGGACTTGGGTTTCATTGAAAAAGCTCGACTTAACCGGTAATTTTATTGATGATGAAGGAGCAAAGAATTTAAGTCAGAATGTGACTTGGAATAATCTCCAGGTCCTCAACCTCACTTACAATGAAGTCACTTCGAAAGGAATCGCATCAATCAGACAGAATTCGACATGGAAGGATTTAGATCTGAGAATTGGAAAATAATTAGGATAAGCATATTGCTATTCATATAATTGAATGGGTTGTAGGGGATCTATTCTGTAGCTTTCTTAAGATATAAACTAAGATCTTACTATGGAAAACTTCTTTAAATCAGCTAGCTTCCTCTAGAATGAATAGTAATTCATACGAAGATTTAGAGGAGAATGACTCGTGCTTTATACTTCATAGTTGTATTTATAGGCATGAAACATCAAACTATCTTTTGCTGTAGGCAGTTACAACTTAATGACCTGTTTATGAATCCTATGAACATTTAGCTATCGGTTCATTAACTGAAATTCGCTTTATTTTTGTTCAAACCAGTAAAGCATAAACATTTCATACGATATCAAAGTTCAAATTCAATACTTGAATTTGAATTTTTATGAACGCGGAAAAATCATCGAGCCCTGAAAATCTAAGAAAGCAGCCAATATTCTCTGGAATTCCAATGTTGTTAGAATTAGCAACCCGAAATTGCAAAATATGGATGGAGAAGTTAATGTTACTTTTAATAGCAAAACTAAACCCACATCTCAGTGACTCCTGCCTGAAAACCAGTTTCAATTTGGTTTCCATTGCTATTGCACTTTCATTTGTATTAGGAAAGAGCAAATAATAACTCACAAGAAGCTGCTCTTATATGTCTTGCAATTAAATTCGGTTTCACAAATTTGATTTGAATTTTTTTCCGCATTTTTATTAAAAAAGCGTTTTGGAACTATGAAATTCTCCGAATTCAAGTAGTCGGTCAGAACCTAACGTTACAATAAACTTTTATTTTTCAAAGAAAACCGCAATTTTTCTGCCAACTCATTCTCAAAATGCAACACGAAAAAGTCCAAAAATCTCAATACACTTTCCAGATCTTCAAGAACCTCAACCATTGCTCAAGTTCTTCTCACCCAACTAAAAACGATCCTGCTGAAGAAGACCAATCTATTGATTTGCCTGAATTCTCAACTGAGTTTGGAGTGGATCTCATCAGTCCAGGACAAACCCTCCACTCAAACTGTGAAGCCAAAACTAAGGCTAAGCTCACTCTTCTGACAGCTAACCTCTCGCCAATCAAATCAAGCGATAGAGACAATTTGCCCTCCTCAAACTTACGAGACAAGCAAGTCAGGACCAAAAGAGCCGTCATCTTACCTACTGGAACTCAGTCAGCTCGCAGACTTCATGTGCAATTGAAATCTGCCAGAACCTCTCCAAGAGCAACCGATAGAGGTCCAGTCACCTTCGAAATCCATGAAAAACCTGGATTTTTCAGCGAACCATATAGAATGCAAAAAGAAGCCGTTAGTCCGAAGTATCCAACGATTTCAACAGAAAGAGAGGGAAGCAAGCTAGAGGAAATTAGGGCATACAAATCCCAAGGACAGAGTCCTCAGGAAATCGATAATAAAGCAAAAATGAGCAAATTTAAAATCACTAGTAGCACACAGCATATGAGGCGAAACAGTGGAGGACTCACAGGTTCACTTTCTGAAGAGTTCTTGAAACAAATGAAAGATATTATTGCTTTGCATCCGCTTACAGCGAAAAATGAGACAAAAGAGCCTAAAGAGCCGGTCAGGCCTGTTGCTCCAATTCACCACAGGAAAAGCTCTGCAGTTGAAATATCGTGCATTTGCACGCTGTGCTTTGGATTGAGGAATACTCCTACGAGGCTTTTATGCGGACATGTTTTTTGCAGGGATTGTATTAAAAGCTACATCGAGAAGAAGATACAATCCGAATCGCCACAAATGCAGTGTCCAGACCACCAATGTCGACGACAGATTTGTAAATCGGATGTATGGCGGTTGGTTAATGTTCACGACTATCATAAATTTGAAAAACTCGTTAACAAAGCTTGTTTCAATCAATTCTAAAATGATTTATTGTTGTGGAAAATATCATTATATATACATACTGTTTGCCTGATGTTAGATTATTATTAAGCTATTAGACAAAGTCTCATTGTATTAACTTTACTAAATTAAATGCTTTTCAGATAATTCTCTTCTCAACTCTGCGGAATTTTACAAGAAATATTAAATCTTTCCGGATAGTTCACCCCTAACTCAGAACGAATTTTATTGAAAAGGGAGAGCGCAAGTATAAGTAGAGAAAAGGCGCTCTCAAATTACTAGTCAGAAATAAATGTGTTGTTCTCTCTTGAAATACTGTAAATACAAAAAACTGGAGGAATATCAATCGAAATACAATAAAAGTAACTTGTGACGATATCAAACCCTGATACTTTTTCGTTCCCCAGATTTCAATTTTATTATACATCAAATGCTTGCTCAGTTCAATATTTATTCCTAATGGTCATGAATTTATACAATCACTTAATGAAAGCTGTGATTTCATCATCATTTAAGGAAGATAGCCAAGAAAATTGGAGAGAGAACAAGATTTCTCATTCGAAATCGATTGAAAAAATTCGAAATTGATTTAAAAAATGGCTTTGGTACCAAGGGGATTGCTAAATACTTATATAAGAAAACTTTTAATACTGGTTCCTTCAAAAATCGAGGAACAAAACTATGAGTTCACCACATGATTTTGTGGGTTTATGACCGAAGGAAACTCTTGTTATCGTTACAATAAAATTCCAATTTAAAATCTGATAAAATTGCATGAGTCTATTTAAGTCAAAATCGTTTATTATAAGAAATTAATCACTCTTCATTTGTATGCTCAAGATCACTACCAACTAATTTCACACAAGGGTTGGAATCTAAATATCCGAATTGGATCCATATTCAAAAATCTATTGGAAAAAACCATCGAAGTTACATTATTAGCGTCCTATTCCTTCGAAAGATCATTCATAATTTCCAACAAACAATACTCACTCTTTTAGATCCATTATAATCAATTCAACCTAAACTCTCTCTAACGCAAAATAATTCAAATGAATGGTCTAAATTGTCTACTAAGTAGCGCAAATAATACCCCTATCCTCTTGGTACCAGATCACGCAAATCATGCAACCATAAAGTATTTTTACGGTTGGAAGTTTTTTTTCACAGGTTTCCTTGGTTCTAAATTAGAACTAATTTAAAATTTTAATCTAACAAGAAATAAATTCCTAAATGGATAAGTTGCTGCGATTCTATGATAAAAGTATCGAGCATCAATACTACCAAGCACTCATGGCTTCATTATGGTTAGTACGAAATGCCGGCATATCCTACTTTGTTTGCTTTTTCGTTCTCAACCAAATCGGAAGCGCCGCACTCAACTATCAATATTATGCAGAAAGATGGCTAAAACCATTTATTGACTCTTTAATTTATCTGGCTGTGATATCATTCATCACGCTGATAAAATGGATGTTATCAAAGTCTTCTCACTCTTTCCTGTTTCCTCACCAGAAGATGCTATGCTGGGTCCACGATATTTTGGTGTTTGCCGCGGCAACGTTCTTTTTAGTACGTTGGACGGTGAGCCAAGAAAGCGATACTGAACCCGAAGAGTTCATTTACTATGGTTGGATAATTGGATTGCAACTTACATTTTTTTCGTTCGCTATCTTTAACTGGTTCCCTCGAGCAGCCTATTTCCTCCTGGTTATGTTCTACCTTCTTATTAAAGCTGGAAAACTGAACGAACCTGTGGGTCATGTGCGGATTTTTAACGCTTGCGTAAATGTGATTCCCATTATTGTTACGTTCTATCTCTTTGAGAAATCGCGAAAGCTATCGTTTCGGAAAAAGAATACACTAGTAACCACGTCAGAAACATGGAGAAAGTTAATGAATGCTTTTCCTGAGGGCATTTTAGCTATTGATAAGCAAGGCAAATGCATATTCCAGAATAAATCGCTACAGAATTTGACATGTGCAACAAATGAGGTTATTACGTTAAACTCACTTAATTTTGCAAATAAGGACATGGCTTCAGTCGAAGAGTTGGATAAGTTTCAAAAATTGACGCTGACTTTTCCAAACCAGGAAATAAAACAATTGCTTTTGGCTCAACCAGGCAGCAACTGTGAAGTTAGATCTTCTGCAGAAATAGTAAATTCAAACCTAATTGATCTTAATCCTCAAAATACTAAATAATATTAGGATTCCATGAGTGTAATTGATAGCCATGCAAAGATAAGAGCCGATGATGATAGACAATCTGCATTTATAACACATCATGACAACCTATCAGTTTTCTTGGAACATTTCCTGAGAATCTGGAGGATTATAGATAATGTGCCTGAGCATGAGAGAATGACGCTGCCAAATGACCAGCACGTCGTCATACTCGATTCGATAATACCTAATGATAGGGAAGAGACGGCAGAACGATCGTTCCATATTAAGATATGGTTTACGCTCTACGAGGGTTCGCAAGTGATGGTGCTGCTATTTTCTGAAACTACTCAAGTGAAGCTAGTGAACCGTCTGCAAGACAGAGACGCTTACAAGTCAAAGCTGCTGGCCTCAGTGTCTCATGAGCTGCGAACCCCTCTGAACGGGAGCACCAATTTCATCGAATTGGTTTACGATGATGAGAGAGTCCCAGAGGATCTCAAGAACAACTACCTTCTACCTGCAATTCGGAGCAACCATTTGCTAATGAACCTAATAAACGACATTTTAGATTTCTCTCAATTACAAGCGAATAAACTCCGTCTGAATTTTGACGTTCAGAGCGTCACAGACGGCATCAAGGAGTGTATTCAATTACTCGAGATTCAAGCCAAATTTAAAAAGATTAAATTACATTTTGATCCGCCATCATATCTCAGCAACCCTGACTTTTGTACCGATCACACGAGATTCAAACAAATTTTGTTGAATTTGCTCAGCAACGCGATAAAATTCACTCGTGAAGGCTATGTGAAAGTGAAATTGCTCGAATTGAACGTTGGTCCTGGCTGCAACCGACTATTAAAGGTTGAAGTTGAAGACACAGGGATGGGAATCTCCACTCAGCAGCAAAAAAAGCTTTTCGGCGCGTTTACTCACATTGATGATTACGATAGAAAAAAAGTTAATCCTCAAGGAGTTGGACTGGGACTTATGATAGCAAACTCACTAGCAGTCCTCCTCGGTCCAAAAACGAACGATGTCGGGCTCAAAGTCATTTCGACGCCAGGTATCGGATCAGCGTTTTCATTTATATTGGAAGAGAAGAATGAAACAAAAGCGCAAAGGATCCCTTTCAGGCGGCAAAAAGCCTTAGAAGAGAGTGAGCTCTTTCGGACAAGAAGTAGTGCTGGTAAATTGCGTAAAGGAAGAACGAGCGCTTTTTCAAATCAAGGGAGACACAATCCTTACCGAACTCAAAAAAGCATGCTGTATCAGGGGCAGAAAACAAAGGATCGAGTAACCTTTGCAGGGGGTCTACCTCAATGTAGATCGGCATTAGAAATTGCGATGATTTCGAGGAAAATGACCTTGGAGGATACGCTTTGCACTGATATTCCTGAAGAGAAACGCGTGAATACAGATTTTGGAAAATATCTCCGTCTTGATGAGGATTTCAATGAGGATTCGTCAGTGGAAATTGTTCCTGTGGAGTGCCATCAGAATCAGGAGGTGTGTAGGTGTCCTGAAGTGCTCGTCGTTGATGACGAGAGTTTTAACTTAATAGCTATAGGGTCTATTCTTGGGTCTTTGGAGATAAGCGCTGAGAATGCGTTTAATGGGGAGGAAGCTATCGAGAAGGCAAAACATAGAGCGTCGAATCCTTGCGGAAGTGCCTGTAAATATTATAAGGTGATATTTATGGACTGCACGATGCCGATAATGAATGGGTTTGAAGCAGCAAGGCAGCTTAGGGCGCTGATGAAGGAGAAGAAAATACCAGAGGTGCTCATTATAGCTTGTACTGCTCTCGCCCAAAGCGCTGATATTCGAAATGCTATTGACTCTGGGATGGATGAGGTCTATACGAAGCCTATCTCAAAGGCGAAAATCCTTAAAATATTATCAAAGCTCTGAACATGTCGGGGATATGCAAGGAAGCGATTTTGTAACCACTCGGAATTATACAATTCAGTAATGATTAATAATTTATCGGTATGTATGAAATATGATTATTCTTAACAAATTTATTAAATTCCTATCTGCATGGTGTGTGAAATTTACCTGCACAGAATTAAACTTCAGACAGCTACTATCTGAAAAATATTTTTCCTTCTTTTTGATTTGGTATGTACCAGAATTATATGCAATTTACGATAATAAGGAATATTCTTGGTAGCAAATTTTACAAATAATGGTAACAAACAAACTCATTCGAACCTTAAAAGTATAAATATTAGATAAATTGTTTACTCTTCTTCGCTTCAAGCCACATCCCTCTAAAGATACTATTTTCATCTTCCAAAAGTTCTTCAGGTGCTCCTGATTCAGCAATTGTTCCATCATCCATTACAATTATTCTATCTGAATGAATAATCGTATTCAATCTATGAGCTATCGTCACCACAGTAAACTCTTGGAACTTCTTTTTGATCGTGCTCAGGAAAACTTCCTCATTATTCAAATCGATACTCGACGTTGCTTCGTCAATGAGAACTATCTTATTGTGCTTTAGTAAAGCTCTTGCAATACAAATCATCTGTTTTTCTCCTGCACTAAGGTTTTCGCCGCTACTTTTTATCATCATATCTAGTCCTCCTTGATAATTCAAAAGATATCCGAGGTTTACAGACTCCAGCGCCGTCTTGATTTGATCATCTTCGTACGCTCCAAGTATATCAACATTTTCTCTCAATGTGCCTTCAAAAAGGTAAGGATCTTGTGGGATAACAGTGATTTTCTCCCTCAGGTGAGATAACTCTAAATTCTCAATGGGAATGCCATCAATAGCAATTGACCCTTCAAAAGCCTCAATGATTCTCAGGAGGCTCAGCATGAGAGAAGATTTGCCTGAGCCAGTCCGGCCAACCAACCCTACTTTTTCTCCAGGCTTGATGGTTAAGTTTAATCCTTTTAAGACACAAGGGAGGTTAGGACGATACTTTGTTGAATAGTTTCTGAACGTGATCTCACCACGAGTTGGCCAAGAACTTGCGACTTTTGCGCGCTGTGTGGGAGTTGGCGCAAGTTTTTCAGGCTCAATGATCGTGAATTTATGGCATCGTTCGAAAGAAATGAGCCTTGATTCTAGCAAAGCAACTTCCTCGAGAATCCAAACTATGAATGAGGACATATTCATTAAAGAGGTTGCAATTACTCCAGCGAAAGCTGCCGAAATCCCCATCTCATTCTTCCAGATGAGCACCATTGCGCTCACGGGTAGTACAACGAGCATCGAGCTGAGAGAAGAACGAATTCCAAACCACTGTGTAGCGCCGCAGGATAAAAGCAGATTTTTTACACTCTCATCTTGTTTTTGCATTTGGGCATCAAAGAGCCTTTTCTCTTGAGAGAAACTTCGAATTACGGAAAGGCCTTGAATCGTTTCGGCGAGATGACTAACGATAGGACTGTTAGAAATTGACTTTAGTCTCGTGACTTCCCTGTTAAGCGCAGTGTATTGTTTATAGTACGTGTAACAAATTCTTGAAGATAAGGCAACTGGAATTACTATTATAATGTTTGACAACACAATACTTGTCAAAAGGGCTATGGCCATTACGATGAAACTGGCTAAAAATTGCGGGATACTCCAAGGCATGCCAGTGTCCAGTCTGTCAATATCATCACTGAACCGATTGAGGATTCTCCCTGTGGGGACACGATCAAAAAACAGGTTTAGAGGAGCTTCTAAGACAGACTTGATCATTTTATCATGGATCGCTATGTTACATTTCAGCGTTTTGGAAAAGGATAACCCGAAAACCCATCCTTCCATTACAAAAGCCACCGCATTGAAAATATAAAAAGCAATCAACCATCCCGCAACTGTTAGCAGTGCTGGATGGGCGTCCCAGAATCCGAGAAAAGCGGGTACGCCTTGAATAGAAATATTTTGTATGATTGCAATTATCAATATTTGAAGAAAGAATGGCGTTCCTCCCCATAGACGATAAAATACCTTGAATATCGAGAATTTGATGCTGCCCTTTTCTCTGTCTTCATCTACAGTCAAACTTTCAATAACATCATCGGTGGCTGAAGCTCCTCTGGTCTCGATGGTAATCAACCCTTTCTCCTCTTTTTCTTCCTCATAAGCCCGAGTTTCTACTTTTTTTTGCATATCCGACGAATCAGGCTCTTCATCTGTTTGGTTATGGGTCTGTCTGCTACTTTTAGCCATGAGCTCGATGAGCTGAGGCGCGCTCTTAAGCGAGTCCAGAGTTCCTTCAAGGACGATCTTGCCAGCCTCCATCATGTAGATATAATCCACATATTTTAAGTAGTCAAGATTGTGAGTGATCATCACACGAGTCTTCTCGACGAGGTATTTTTTGAAACATTGCTCCATGATGTGAGTTCCCACATGGATGTCAACTGCGCTCAAGACGTCATCAAGGAGATAAATGTCCGATTGGCTATATAAGGCTCGAGCTAGACTAACACGTGCCTTCTGCCCTCCACTTAGATTGATTCCTTTTTCTCCGATTTCGGTCAGATCTCCGTTGTTCAGAATCTTGATATCTGATTCCATTGCAGCAAAGCTTATGACGTCATCATAAAGTTGCTGGTCAAAGGGCAAGCCAAAGAGAATGTTTTCGCGTAGAGTTGCGTTAATAATCCAAGGTTGCTGTGGTAAGAATGATACTTTGCCGTTTATCTCTACGGCTGGAGGGCAAACCCTGTCATAATTCATCTCACCGGCCAGAGAGTAAAATAATGATGATTTTCCGCTTCCAACGTCTCCTATAATTGCTACGAAGCTGCCTCTTTTCACTTCAAAGTTTATATTCTGTAGTTTGAAAACTTCCGCTTTTTCTGCTGCTGACAAAATTGGTGCTGGCTGCTGCTCTTCTTCAGTCGCAATAAAATTTATCTCCTTGCTGCTTTCAGAACTCATCGGACTGCGGGTTGCTTTATCTTCAGACTCAGCTAGCTCTAGAGTCAGCGAAGAAGCTTCATCATCCAATCTCACATACTTTTTCTTGTTCGGCTTTTCTTCAACTTGTTGAGCCCTCTCTGAAGACTCCCATGAAAAATTCCCATTTCTAACACACAATGAAATTGGCTTTTCAAATGAGTTATCTTTTTTGATATAGGACACGTCGATTTCTTCAGAAAGCAAAAATTTTTCAATTCGCTTTATTGAAATTATACTACTTGATAGAGTGGTTACAATCCATGAGATCCTCTGAAGAGGCCACGTAATAACCCAAAATGCTGAACAGAGGGTGATCATTTTCTGGGCATTAAACTCAAATCTGAGGTAAAGATATGCTCCGATTGTAGCCATAAGGATTCCCTGAGCACCGAAGAGATAATTAACGATACTACTTACTGTAATACACGCCTTTTTTCTCAGGACCTTGGTTTCATTCTTTCTAGCAGTGCTGACTTTTTCGATGAATTTTTGCTCCCAGCCATTCATTTTTATGTATTTAATTCCATTAAGCACTTCGTTCAGCAGCTTCATCCTCGCGTCCTTCTTCTCCATGAGAATCTCTTGGAAGTAAGCGCCTTTTGTCTCCAGAACATAACTAAGAACTCCGACGAAAATAATCATCATGAGCCCTCCCACAACAGCATATCCAGCAATGAAATACACAATTATGACTCCAATAATGATTTGAAGAGGGAGAATAATAATGTCTTGCACAGAAGACATCGCTTCATGCAGTTTTTCACAGTCGATTTCGTAGTTGTTAACGATTGATCCGACTGAAAATTCTTTACTTATTATTGAGACTCTTAGCGCTTTATTATAGATAATACCAACCATTCAGTACTTGAGATTTGCTCCCAGCAGTTCCAAGAGAAAGCTGCTCTTTGAAACAACCATCAGTGTGAGCGCACGCGCCATGAAGATGAACACCAGCAGACCGACTATCTGGAAGTAAGACGGATGAGATTGACTTGCAATTTTCATTGAAAGGTCAATGATGGCTGTACCCGAAAAGACAAGGATCGTCCTCACCAACCCTAATAATATGAGGAAGATAAACTTTTTTCTGTACGTTTTTAAAATCGTCCTTGCAAGAGGATACGACTTCATATTCGGGTAGTTTATAGTTTCCCATTGGCGGTGAAGTTGCTCGAAGTGGAATTTTGATTGCTCGGTTTCTCTGAGGTCAGGATGCATGTCTTGCTCGAACGTTTTCTGGCTATTGAGTTTAATGAATTTTGAAACCCAGCTAAAAGAGAATCGCTGGAAGATGTTGTAATTCAGGTAGGGTTGAGCGTCTGCTTTTTGAGCAGCTTGATTTCTGCTGTTGCTTTGCAGAAATTGATCCGTCTCGGTTATCAGCATTTAAAATAAAATGGATCAAGGTTTTATTACTATCCATAATTTCTCAGAAGCTTAAATATGTTCTTATTAGCGAAATGTATTTGCTGGCGAATTATGATTGGCCAAGTTATACTGAGGAGAATTTGGATCGAGTAAGAGATGAAACCAAAAGTTTCGATAGGTCTGTCAGTTAAAGAAATCATTAAGAAACTCAGGATCCACGGTTTATTAGAGCTTAATGCGAGAAATTGTTGAAACTTGATTCAGAATTCGTGAGTTTTAATGGCATATCGGTGAGTCAATGGAGTTGTAAATTTCCGATAGAAATTGCATAAGAAAATGAATTCGCGAGTTTAATAAAAATTATTAACCTGAAATAGACTCCTTCTTACACATAAAATTCAGAGTGATACAAATCCTGAGCGTTCTTGCTGGATAATTGAGACAACAGAGAAAACTGCGACGATAAGATGGGACAAATATGTAATAATGGTTAATGTTTCAAAATCTTATCGTATTCCAGGTACAAAAATGAATGATGAAGGTCGTCCACGAAAATCCCAAAAAAGGATGAGTCATCCTGTAAATTCCAAAGCAGAAACCGAAAATGCTAAGTCTCCGCTCAATGAAAAGCAGAAAAGGATAGCAGCTTCGCCAACTCACACTGATACTGAGACTCCAAAGAAACAATTAGTTACTGCAGCCTCCGAAGATGAAGCTTCTCCAGCGGGAAAGCATCGCCCACAGGGAGAAGAGACTCCGAAGGAGAATAGAAACCAAGTGTTGACACTACAGGATTCACCAATTACTGAGCCAGAGCAAACTAAGGACCCTATTCTTATTGCAACTCCAACTAATAAAGATCAGATGAAAGATGAGCCTTCTGAGAATGGTCAGCCTGCCATAATGACAACATACGAGGATCCTCTTCCAAGTGAAGCTGAACAACTTGAAGAGCCGGTTCGAATGATAGAACCCAGCGGAGGGGCTGGAGATATCATTGATTCAAATTTAGTTATGGAGCCTGAAGATGAGCCGACTCAACCAACGGAATTACAAAAAATCGAAAATGATTTGCCAGCTACAGAAAAGGAAATGAACAATTCGCATCATACAGATCATAACGAGCAAATAGAAACACATCATGACAGCCAAGTCGAAAATCATCTTCCAAAAGAGCTGGATGTTGAACAAGAAGCACCTGCGGATGGGCTAATTGAAAAAGTTACTGAAAACGAGTCAGAAAACAAAATAGAAGAACAAAATTTGCAAGTGACCGAAAATCAAACTGAGAAGAATGATAATGCCATAGAATCAAATCAGTTGGTTGATGTAGGCCAAGAAGATTCACACCCTGTGCCTCATGCTGATCATACCGATAAAGAAAAGGTTGAAGATCTTCAATCAGCAGAAGGAAATATTGAAGCCAAGAATGAAGCAATTCAATGTGAAAACGAAGTAGTCCACAGCGAAACTGAAGGAACTCATGGTGAAAAAGAAGCAAACGAAAATGAGCATCATCATCAACCCATCATAGTTGAGCCTGAAACTACTGGACTTGTCATCGAGTCTCACATAGCAAATGATCATTTTACGGACAGTTTTGTTACTGCCAACGGAGACCACATGTTCGGAACTCACGCCGAAGATTATCTGAAACACACTGGAGAAGTTCATTCTCATTTTTATGCAGAAGCCCACCGCAAAATCAGTGGAGCCTCGTCTGTTGACGTTGAGTCTCTCAGCACTTCAGGTTTCAAACATCATATGGAAGTCGACGAGAACCCACGAAAAAGCCAGGCTCCGACTGTGTACAACAGCTTCTGTGGTGAAACTCCAATCTTTGAAAAAGTAGTAGACTTTAGACCTTCTCGATTCAAGCAAGCTCATGATCATGCTGAAGATCAAATGTCTGGAATGACTCAAGACCTCGATGGACATAGAGAGACTCAATAAATTTTTGTTTAGAAAACTGTATCAAAGAATCCTAAAAGCATAATGAATAAATAAGAAATAGTATTGAAAATATTGTGTTTAATATCAGATTCATAGCTTGTGTTTTTCCTTTATAGCTTTGTAATCGTGCACACCCTATCATCTATCATCGTGAAACGATTCCTAGGAAATGAGAATTTAAGTAAGGTTTATAGAGATAAAATCTAGATTGACGTAGCATTTCAATTCGGTGTATTATAAACGATTTATATTCACATCTATGAAATTTGTCCTCCTGCACATCGCTACGAGTTTATTAGCAGAGATTCAGAATACATTTTATTTTATTGTAATTAGCTCGATTCTCTCACACCAATTGAAGAATATACAGTGTTTCCAATTCATTAGATTAATAACTCATTTCAGATTATCATGCATTTCAGATCAACAGACACGATAGATTAGAATTTATTCTTTCTCCTGTCTTGAAAGGGATAAACTGATTTCCCTTTCAGCAACACTCAAATTATCTTTAATTTCACGATCAACTTTATGCAAGGTAAAATCCTTTGCCTTCAACCATTGCCTTAAGAAGCCTTTCCTTTAGTAGCTGTTTGGAAGAATATTCAGGCAGGTGAATCATATTGAAACTAAAGAAGTAGTTAACGATTAATTCCAGTAATTATCTATTAATTACCAAGTATGAGATATAGGCAAGCTGTCTTTCTTGTTGCCACTTCTCGAAATCTTGATAGGGTGCTCTTGGAAGCCACCAACAGCAACATTAGAATGACCTATAACGGTAAGTAAACGAATTCAATATAGCAAGCAGCTCCAACGATAAGAGACGTTACCTGTGATGAAGAACATGAGATTTGACAACTGATCTTGGTCAAACTCTTCGACTACCTCCCAGAACCAATTCGTCACTTTTGTGGAAGGAGGACTCACAAGCTCCGCATATTGCCTCATCTCTTTGACATCAATGTGCGATTCACCAGCAAGCAGCGTCAAAAGCTCGGAAGGAAGTAAAATCTTCAATAGTTGTCGAGGAACGATTTCGAAAAGACCCTTTTTAAATTCTTTCAAAGGCTCATCGATTTCTTGCACCAGTTTGGAATAGGCCAGACTCTTTACGAAATCTTTCTTATTAACATCATTAACTTCTCTCGTGATGCCGTCTGGAGTTATATTGATCGTATAGTACTTTCCGAATGCTTCGACTTCATATGCAAAATCTTGTCCCAAAACCCCCTCAACACTGTTCTCTAGCATCCATTGCAACGACCTGTAGAGCTCTGTGTCAATATCGTTCAGGTCAGAGGCTGAAACCTCAGAATCTAACAAAAATGATCAAAGCCTATTCCAGAGCGAAAATCAGTTGTTACCTAAGATTAGTTTCAAAAACGGCTTCGTGAAAGAAACATTCAACGTGATAGCATTTGCTACACTCTGAGCGAGAAGGTAAAACATTAAATGAGGTCTACTAAATATTTTACATATCCAATGAGCCGTCCTGCTAGTCTGAAGTATTTCAAATAGTTTGGCACAATGTACGCCAGAGGACTGGGCTGAATGGAAATCTTGTTCGGCGCAACCTGGAAGAGCCCAAACTTCGGATCCACTAATTTGGAAATTACATCGTTCAACCACTCGTTCGTCAGCCCACCTGATGAAAATTTTACCAACCGCTCCTACCCAATTTGAAACTTACCTAAATCTTGTCCCACTTCGTCATGATATTCGATGTTCAACTTCAGTTCGTGATTTATTTCTTTTTCCGGAATCGCATCGAAATTGGCCAATGTGTCTTCAAGAATATGCTCACGTCTAATTTTGAACTCTATGGAACAGTAATTATAAAGGATATCCCCGATAAGAAAAAATATTTACTCCTAGCTCCAGGTTCTGCAGCAGCTGCTTGGATCTGGAATAGTTCATTGAGAAGCGTTTTTTTCTTCAAAGCAGCCCTGAAAAATTAGTTAGATTAGTTAGACAACTGCCCAATAACAACAAAATTAGTACTGAATCATTTGCTTTTTGGTTGTAAATGTGAAGAGCCAAGGCGCGATAAAGATTGGATCTATGGCATTCGATTCAAGCGCGCCGACATCATGTGTAAACATTTCTTCGATAAGCGACTTTGCAACTGTCGATAAGGTGGTAAACGCCTCGTCTATCTTCACGGCATCGATTTCTTCTTTTGCTTCAATATTCATATTTATTTTCTCTGGACTCTTCTCTTTTTCTTCCTCAGGTTCTTCGGCTTTCGTTTTTAATCTGTGAAGTATCGGCAACGCCAGCACTTCTTCATCCAAAGGACTCTTATCAACCGATTGGTACATTTTCAACTGTTTTTTAAAGATCGCTCTTTTATTATTCAGGTTGAAAACTTGAATAATAAATCCAAATATCCCTCTCAATGACGCGTAGCGTTTATCTTGGATGCTCTGGTTCCCAAGCGTCTTAAAGAAAGCAGAGTCTAGCACTGTTAGCTCCTTCCTCAGCTCTGCATAATAAAGAAGCGTGTCATTACACCATCTAAAGAGCTGAGTAATCGTGGGATGCGACATGATCTCTTTCAGCAAATTATCAACCTCATTCAGCGTGTTAACAGAGAAATCTTTCTTATGCTGCATCTGCTTTGTAAGCGACTCAAGACCCGCAGTTATACTCTTGAGGTACGTTGACGCGTGGTTAATGTAGAAGAGTGACACTGAGATACTGACAACAAAGTCTTCTTCTTTTCGGAGTATATTCAAGTTATCAAAGAATCCGAAAACCATATTTTTCGACCTTTTCTTTGCTTGCACCATCAGCTGCTCGAGACTCGTTTTGCTATGTGAGAAGAGCAAGATGACTTTATTCAACTCATCGTGGAACAGCTTCCAGAAGCTGTTATTCCTCACACCGAAGATAAAAAGCGATGGGTTGTTTCCAATGTGCACCATATTCTGACTAATGAAATTGGAGATTTGGTATGAGAACTTAAACTTTGTCTTGTCATAGAGCAAGTCTTGCGAAGTAATTGCCTTGAACTGCTCGGAAAATAGATGCGCTTTGTTTTGTAGTCCCAAGCAGACTTTTATGAAGATCTCACCGCATTTCTCATTGGAGAGAGGGGTTACCTGCGACGCTTTCAAAAATCTGACCAGCTCAAATAAGTAAAGCTCGACATGAGAAGAGCCTTGGTCAAGGATTTCATGGGTGAAAGGCAAAGGAGAGACTTTCCCCGCTAAGCTGCTGAGTATTTTCCCAAAATTATTTGTGAGGAAGAGCTGAGATTTCAAAGACCGCGCCACGCAGAGTAAAAATTGAAGCCAGTATTCAAACGTAGGGATATCTTTGCTTTCGACGCTTTTGAGCATTCTTGACCGGTTTCGGAAAGCACCCCAATTTTTCTTCTCAATCCATCTCAGCATCGAGAAAACTGTATCGAAGATCTGGATTTGGTTGATCGGCTGGACGCAAAGGTCTAACAGGATCTCGAAAAAGATGTAAGGATCTTTGGAATGAGGAGAAACTGCTTGTAAGAAGCATCCCACTGTGAGGAGATTTTCCAAATTAAGCGAGTTTATTTTGATGATGTTTTCCTCTGCGACGGTAATAGCGTCAGATCTTCGAGCGCTTTCAGTGCGGTTCAGATAGTAAACCATCTCTTCGTAGTTCCCGCATTTCTTTTCTAAGTGATCGTAGATATGTCTATAATTGTACTTGATACGTTTGTTCAGGACTGACTTGTAGAATTTGGATTGAGACTCGGCTGCTGAATTATCGCTCACTTGCGTGTTATGTAATATTATCTGCGCTGTTTTAGCCGCTGCTTCGAGGCTTGGTCGTAAATCTTTATCTTCTATGTCCTTGTCAAGATGCATCGAATGAAGTCCGAAAGCCTGGGTGGCGGGTTGCTCGGAATAGAGCGTCCATTGGAGATTCGCGCTTTTAATTTTTTGCTTGATGACTATTGCGAGGCCTCGGAGGTTTGACTTGAGCAGAGAGTGGTATTCTTCGCCAATCAACGCCAACGCAGCGATAATCTGTTTGACAGGAAGATGCTCGATGAATTCGTTGAATTCCGGGTCTGGGTCCATCTTGGCCATAGCTTGAGTGTCGAATCTGCCTTTCGAGAGCAGTTGTTGGAAACGGTCGCACATTACGAACTCTAGCATTTTCGTGAGTCGGGTATTCACTTTTTGGCAAGCCTCTTGTAACCCTTTCTCGAGGCCACTTTTAAAGTAATTCTGCAAGTTAAATTCCTTGACGGTGTTAGACAGCAGTTCTTCTTTGATCCGCCTGTTTTGCTCCTCTTTTGTATCCACCTCAATCATTTTCAAATTCTCTTTTATATAATCTATAATAATAAGGAAAACAGTTAGTCAAACTTGAAATTGAATGAGATAGTTATTCACCAATTGGGTTGAACTCGACCTGCTCTCGAGAAAGCTTTAACCCATAAGCCTTGAAAATAAACTCCTGAAGCCTAAGAAATTAATTTGATTATCTACGAAAGCGAATTTTTAAATCATTACCTCGAATTTTGCCCTTCTTGCTTTTGGCTTGTGTTGGAACTGTTTCTAGTGCTCAAAATACTGTGCAATTCACGAGTAAACTCTTGCTGACTGTTCGCCATTTTGATATGCTGCAAATCTTCGCCGAGATTCTGCTCGAACAAATTAGGAATGCCTGGCTCTGATTTTTGCTTCAAATCCTCTGAAGTAAGCACGATAACCTTCTCTTTTGGGATTTTGTGAGTTTTATCTTCTACAGCGCTCTGGGTGCTCGGCTTCTGCTCAAAGAATTTGCTGAAATCCATGTTTGAACTGAAAACTTGCTTTGAAATGATCTCAACATCCTCGCTATATTGATGCAAAAATTTGCTGTAATCCTCTCCAAAGAAAAACCTCTGCACTGCCAGCAAAGTGCTATCCTGAACAATCGTATAGATGTTATGCAATAGACCCAAAAACAACTTATTGCAGTTTTGGATGCCATAATTCGATAATCTTCTCTCCCATATCGCACAAAGCAACTCGATAAGGTCATTGATTCTTTTCGATAAGATAGCCGTCTGCTCTTTGGTTCGATACTCAATGTTTTTGTAGATCGATTGTAGTAGCAGCGCATAAGCTGTAAGTTTCTCGCTGTGGCTCGTCTCTGGGATATAACTAAGATTTCTCAGTTCATAGCTCAAAGCCTTGAAGATAGTGTCTCCGAATAGGTTGCCAAAATAGCTATCATTTGTTGCTATTGAGTCATCCGTTTTGACCAAAAAGCTGACTTGGCGGTAGCAGCATAAAGACTCAAGGAAATTATCAGCGACTATTGTTGGCAGAATCGGCAAAATGGAAGTTGCTAACAGAGTCACGAGGTCAACAGTGACGTCTTTGACGGAGCCTAATTCATAGGGATTTGAGAGAATGTAGTTCACGTGAATTTTCAGCGAGAACAGCTGGAGAGAAAATAGTGGATTAATTTTGATTAATTCAGTCATTATCCTGATCATCTGCACGAGAGAATTGAAGGTTTTTGCTTCTTCAGGGTCCTGCTCTTTGTCAGGTTTAGCAAGATCCCAGATATTTTTCGCAGAGCATAATTGATTATAGAGTTTTTGCAGCCGAGCAGCGATCACAGTCGGAAGCAACAAGGACTCAGCCTCTGGAACCTCAGGGCGTATGACGAGATATTCTAAATTGAAAGAAATGGATGTTTTGATTGATTCTAATAAAAAGAAATATTACTTGCATCGTCTTTGAGTGATAGTGGTATCCTCAGTAAATTCGCTGGAGTCAGAGTTGAAACCTTCGATAATTCTTCTGGAACTTCGATTTGGTATCTCTCTATAACTACTTTAGAGAGAGTCTCTTCTGTTAATGCTCCACTTCCAAAGAGTTCTTGGAGATAGTTATCGCTCAGAAGCGAGAAAACATTTCGGTATTTAAAAATTTTGGCGTCGAGTATTTGCTGGAGAGAAAGATGTGTTATAGGCGAATTTTTTAAGGCAGCCGCCAGGATATATGTGATAATGTGGTCCTGTCCCTCTCCTTGGAATTCCATCAAATCATGCTCTTTAAATAACGACTCAAATTTGAAATCAAAGCCGTGTTCAGTCGCTAAAGCGGTGAAAATCGCAAAAATTCTAAGCACAATTGCAACTGATGGTGAGAGGTCAAATAGTTTTGATTTCAGTTCTTTATAAGCTTTAATTTTTTCATAATACATCCGGACCAGATTCAATAAAATCGAGAGTTGATGGCTATATTTCTGAGGGAATGAGTCTTCTTTAGCCATTACTTTGATTGCATTTATCGATTCGTTAAGAATCATCAAAACAAAATTCACTCGGACGATTTCTCTCTCGGAAGAGACGTCCACGGAAAGGACTTTAAGAGCGATATTGAATGTTTCTACCCAAAAATCAATCTTGGCATAGGTATCTCTCACTTTAGCTACCAATTCGAACCAATACTCCAGCTTAGTTTGAATATCAGCAAGCAGGTCTAAGTTCGCTTTTGGTTCTTGGTTATACTCTTGCAAAAACCTGCAGCCTTGTTTTAGCTCTGATTTCCAATGATTGTGGATGTGGTCATCTTTAAGAAAATCAGCGATTGAAACCATCGCATTCACCAGCGCGACTCTTTGCTCTTTGGGTAAGTAAATGAGTTTGTTGGTCTTCTCAGAAAAAGTCTCTTTGATAAACTGCTTGAGGCAAGGTGCCAAAAAGTTTGTGGAAATACTCGATAAGAAGTCAATATTCCTATCCAATGTATTCTTTCTACCTGTTCCGTGGTCTTCGGTGCTTCTCAGAACTGCAATGAATGTTTTTTCAAAGAAACTAACGCAAAGTTCGCTCCAGAAAGCAAAAAGTTTATGGATTGCGTGGTACTTTTCAGGTTCTTCATTGGGATTGAGGATCAGCTCCATGCAGCTTGAAATGAACATTAAAATATTTTCTATGTATCCTTTCCAATGCTTTTCCAAATCTTGAGATTTTTCGAGGTCAAAGCTGCCGATTTGACTAATGTTGCTGACCTTTGTTTTCAAGAGAAGCTTCACAAAGCCTTTGTTGAAGCTTCTTTGAATCACTTGAATGACGGTGTCTTGCAAATCTGGATTTTTTACAAGCTTGAGGAGTTTGGCGATTGTATCAGAGAAGTACCGGAAACAGTTATGCTTTCCAATAAGGGCTATCAATTCAGTCTGGTCAACGGATTCAAGCACCATAATCTCGAAAACGAGCATGTCGGTTTGGATGGTGACAAGGTCTGCAGGGCTCTCGATTTTATCGTTTTCCAAGAAAGCAGTAATTCTCCCTTTCCATAAATCACAGTAGGACTCCAATGATGCTATATCTCCATGTCTTGATTTAATTATGATGAACCTGAGGAGATATTGCGCAAAAGATCGCGTATTCCGCCTGACCTTCTCGATAATGTCGTTTGGTAAAGTTAACACTTGAGTCTTCGCTAGGATTTCATCCAAAAGCGTGATGTACTTTGGAAGCGCTGTATTCAAGTCCAACTTCTGCTCATAGAAATTAGTAAACTCTTCAGAAGTGCAGCAAAGAGACATTTCTGGAATCTTTTCGAGGGCAAGTGAGCGGGTAATTGTCTCACAAAATACAAAGAACCCGAGGAATCTGAGGTAGGTTTCATAATCCTGGCTTGCAAGATTTTGATTGGCTTTGATCCAATCGGTTAACGAATTTGCCAAAATCACCGTTTGAGACTTTGGATCAATATGCAAATGAATAAAGCAACTGATAACGGTGTCAGCTTGAAGAGTTTCTAACTCGCTGTGCTTATAGATTTTCCACAGGAACTCGAATTTCTCTTGCTTTGAGCTGTACCGGAAGAGATAATTAACCGTCTCAAACATGCTCTTTCGCACTAAGAATATCGGCATTCTAAACAAATGAGTCCAAACCGCAGTGGTATACTGCTGGACCAGTTGAACGAGATTCTCACCTTTGCCTTCAGGCCAGGCTTTGGCTGTTTCCATCGTTCGTTTTAGCAACAAGAAATAGCAGTCTTTGAAGAAGCAATTATAAAATATCTTGCTGAGCAACAAGTTGCTATTGCCCAGCTCCTGAACGCATTGCTTGAATTCAAGGTTGAAGTCATTATCTAATTTTTCCACGGAGCTCTGGAGCGTTCCCAAAAGATTATTAATTAACTTATCTCTGAAAGTAGCATTTGGCATCGCTAATATGATGTTCAATAACACCGTTGTACCCAAATAGTACTCATAGACGCTCCTGCTCGAGGAAGCAAGCGTCCAAATTTTCTCAGATGACACCACAGTTGTTCCGCTTGCCACCAAAAACTGATTCTCCAGCATGATATCTCTCGCCGTGGCAGACTCATTAGAGAGTTTTACAGCCAGCGGCAACGTACTTAGTGCTGGGATGGCAGATTTGAGGTAAACTGGAAGACTTTTCGTTGGGAATACTGTTTTGTTTTTGATCGGAGCATTAGTTGTTCTCTCAGTAACGAAGAGAATATTTGCGAAAGCTAATACGAATTGAAGTTTCACACTGCTCTTTTTTTCTTCGAAAGTTTGGGGAGCCGATAGCTCTGGTGTCAAGATTATTTTAATTATTTCCTCTCGAACCTCATGGGCAGGTAAATGTGTCAAGATAAGCAGGAAAGAGGCATAAGCGTTGGTTAAGGCGAGATCACGCTCAAAATCGAGTTGAGAATTTGGACTCTGTCTTTTGAGCATTTGCAAAAATAACTTTGAGTAGAGTTGAATGAGCTCGACCAGGGCGCCTTTGGGAAGAGTACCCAAAGTGAAAGGGTAAATGTTGAGGATCTGGGCGAACGATTTAAGTAGTTGAGGCAGTTCGAACGAGTATTTTTGAATCGCATCAGCGTGCTTTATGAATAAGAGTATGAGAGAGTTCACAATTCCAGTAAGCTTGGTCTTTCCTCTTTTATCAAAAGCGCCACGTAGGAAATTGTTTGAGACGGCTAAAATCTCGAGAACCGAGCTTAAAAACGACAATAAATATTTTGTGCCCTCTCTTTCTTGGTCTTTGGTAACGGTCTGCTTCTTTGAGCCTGGTTGACTTTCGAAATTTTTCATTTGTTCGCTGATCACATCAATCACATCGAGTATGGCAGGTTTATTCAAATCCTGAGCTTTTGGCTTCGAGCCACCAAATAACTTGTCGAGAAACCCTTCCTTCGGTGGCTCTTCATAGATCCTAAACAGCTCGTGCTCTAAGACGTTCAGCGGTGTTGAGTCCAACACAACGCATTTGTAGTGGAACGGGTTGACAATAACTCCTGCTAAATGTAGCATGAGTTTCCCTGCCAATAAGTTGACCCTCGACCGCAAATCATATTTCACATCAAAGTCTTGTGGCCGGAGAACTCCCAATCCGTTTGCAATAAATTTCACATCATGGATATACACTGTAGGCACGATTAGGTTCACTTGTAACATCTTTCCGAACTCACGAATGAAGCCCTTGCTCCCTTCTCCTTGCAAAAATATCGAATCTTTTCAAATTGATGAAATTAGGCGCAAATTATTGAGAAAAATGTACTTTTTATAACTAAAGCGGAGTACAGAAGCGCGTTCCGCCCATAATCGAAAAGCTTAGGGTCAGTCAGCACGAGAAATAGAGCGATCGCTCCGAGAATAAAGTATTTTTGCCTTCTTGTATCAGGGAAATTCTTCAAAAACACTTCATTGGAAAATATTGGTAAAGATGCCGCCAGCAGCTCCGCTACGGTGCCGAAATCAGTATCTTTCATATCTTTACGAACGCCTGTAATGTTACTGAGGAACTCATCCACTTGGTATTTAGATTCGGGTGCTGTGAACTTCAACGCGGCAAAGAACATTTCCGACATATTGTTAGAAATGCTCATTTTAAAGTAAATTTGATCAAGATTGTTATTGAATGATTCAAGCAGCCCAAAAACTGGCATGAGAAAGGTAAATATATCTCCCATGTTCTTTGCTGTGTCAAAATAATGAGGATCTCCGCTCTCGTTTAGCGTCATGAGCTTAGTCGTAAGGTGCAGTAAAGCGAAAATATAATCCAAATCAATGCAGTATTCGAGGAACCGGCCAAACTGAAGATGGAGCGTGTAGATATCCCATATTTCAAACTCGGAGCACAATTTGCAGAGCAATTCGATGACTCTGATCAGGAAGTTTTTCAATGTGAAAATGTTTGTTTGGTCTGTTGAGGTCGCTTGGTTGGATTTTAATGCATCGATGTTTTTCGAGACAATCGATGAGATTATTTTGAACAAACTGTCGAAACGCAAAAGATTTTCGTTTTTGATGGAGTTGTCTATGCTGCCGATGGAGTTAAGCGCGATTTTTTCAAGGGTTGTCTTGTGGAGACAACTCAGACTCAAGACTTCGAACCTGTTGAGAAATTCATCTTGACTGAGATTTCCATTCGTCCATTGAGCAGCTAGATCGATAAGCGCTTGATCCTTTGGAAAGAGTTGAGAAGGAGGTGGAAGAAGAAACTTACTAGAACATGCTCTTGAAGGTATTTGTTGACAATAGTATCGTCTGGATTTGTATTCATCTAAGCTTTACAAATCGAAAAAAAATTATTCAAGATTTCTTTGTGTAAAATTTAGAATATCGTATTGATCTGAGTACGGGATTTATTTTTGTTAACTCTGTCAGAACGGCGTTAATATGCAGGCGAGATCGCCACAGATAAAACATATTATTCTGAGACGATTGGTTCGATTAAAGCATTTCCTCCTAAAGGGAGTGTCTAATACATGAATTAGGTAACGTCTAGTCTGACATATTAAAGAAGAGAAAATTATTAAATTCAAGAAGATTTTTCATATCGATTTGCTCAGCTCAGAAATCAACAAAAATGAAAAAGTAAACACAAGATCAAATTTTTGAAGAATTTATTAGTGTTTAAGACAGCTCTTTCTAGGCATCTTACTTTGAATCCAAGGAAGATTCGCAACTTCGTGGTAGCATTCGGACAACTAAATAATATTGAGAAAGTTTTTGTAAAGAGTAGAACCGAGCAAAATCCTTTTGATTGGATCAAAGACTACTGATGAAAACTGTTACCAAAGAGTATATATAAATGACCATTTACACTCTGATCATTTTCAGTATTTAACGACATTCGATACCTCACTTTATATGCACCATGATGTTTTGCATCACATTGGCGTGCTGCTTGTTCAATGCGCTCTTGAAGACAAAAGGCTTCTGAATTCCCAATACCTGCTTCTGAATCCCCAATACCAATATAATCAGTAGTGAAATAAATTGTTCTGGTAGTGTCTATCTTAGTTGTAACTTCTGAGAGAGACTTGATCAGGTTTTCGGACTGATCTTCCAACTTTCCAAGGTAAATCTTTTCTAATTTTGGAAATGTACTTATTATGCTCTTGAATTCTTCAGCTGTAAGGCGTAGCCCACTTATATCCAAATTGCGAAGCTCTTTAAATGTTTCTGACGTTCTTGGAGCCTTCAATTCTCCTCCTAGCTTAAATTCTGAGAGGTTCAACAATTCTAATTGCCCAATTATCTCAGCTTTTTCTAGCACCTCTAAGATCGATGCTTCCACATGGACTCCAAATGCATCGACGATATAGCTTTTAGATAGACTCAACTCTTTGAGCGACACTAAGTTCTGCGAACTTAAAATTTGTAGTAGCTCACTTTCCTTGAAATAGCATTCAATAAGCTCTAGCTTTGTGAGAGAAGAAAATTGCATGAGAGAGGCTGTTTTGGGATAAATCTCATAGCGAAGAAGAGTGAGAGTCTCCAAGTTATCATTTTTGTTTTTGCTTTGGCCCAAGGAGTTCAAACATCCTGAGAATAATTGCTGATGGCCTGGGCTGAACAGGGAATTGTAACGTAATAGTGGATATCTGAGATCTAAATTAGTGATATTTTGTGGGATACCTTTCAGTTTTACTGACTCTGTCGTAACTCTCGTAATGACTTGAAGGCTCTTCAAATTTTTACATTTATCAAGGTTTTCGAGAGTAATACTCTTACAGATGTCACAATCAAGATTTAGTGTATGCAGATATTGTAACTTTGCAAGTTTTTTCAGGAAAGATCCTAACTTTATGTTTATTGGCTTTACTTCACCACCATAAACCAAACTCCTTCTTCGAGATTCCAATGAAAATTTGCGTAGTGACGGGAAAACGACATCAATAGGGTCCAGGAATAGCCCTAAGCAAAATGTGAGGTTTTTCTCCACTTTAAAATCGCAAATTTCTAGAGTAAATTCTTCCACGCTTGGAGTTATTGGCAATGAGACATCCACTTTCAATTCGGTCTCCATTGATTCAATCCCAATAGTTAAGACTTTGAGATTTTTTGAAGCTTGTAGTAAATTGATTAAGGCGGTAAAATTTGACGGAATCACTTGGAGACGCGATAAGACTAAAGTATGTAATCGTGTTAGTGAGAGCCTGTTCTGCTCTGGTGATGTGTATGGGGCAAGTAGTTTGGTAAAATTAGGAAGTGACTGCTTGCCTTGATCTCTCAATATCAATTCTGAAAGGTGACGTAGGCGTAGACCTACTGTTTTGGTATTAAATATCTGAAGTTGATTAATCCACGCGTCGTTAATAATGAACCACTGGAAGGTACCTGTATGAGTGAGAGAAGAAAGCTTGCAACGTTTTAATAAGCAGTTTAGCAAGTCCAAATAAGTCCGATAGGCAAACGTCAATTTCAGTCCTTTTTTCTTTTTGAATCCGCAGTTGAGCGGATTTCTCTTGCTTCGTGAATACTGAGTATAATGAATATTGGAATAAATCCGTGCTTTGCTTGCATCACTAATCTCGACATGATTAACTTTAGTATTGTTTAGTAGCAAGGAAATTGGATATGGTCCCCAATTAGAAAAGTTGTCTGAATCGACGATGACCATTTTAGATAGGTTGGAGAAATCATTGAGAAGGGTAAGATTATAGAAATCTTTTGGTTTTAAGCGAGACTGACACAATTCGATGGTGGAACCAGAAATTTTTTGAAGGATGTAAAGTTCATTACACTTTTTGACGCCCGCTTTAGAATTTGAGAACCCATCGTCGATAACAAATCCAGAATTGCGAAGGTGCATCTTATTTACAAGCAATTTCTTTGGGTTTGAGTCCTTTGGCTTGTTTCAGCTCTAAATCCAAAATTTTCTGGTGTTAAAATATAGTAGATTAAATCTAATCTCTAATGAAGCGAGGTAACACAATCAATAAACTATTAGGATGTTTAACATGTAATATTAAAGGAGTCCAAAGTTTCAAGATTTTAGCTTTGTATTCATTGATTTTCAAGCAAAACAAGGTAGAGTTCCTCTCAACCTATTAGTTTCTCTTATTTAGTAAAGAAGAAATACTCTTTCATTCTGAGATAATATCTATTAGTATAATTGCAATACAAATCAAATATCATCTTGTAAAGGCTTATTATATCCCAACATATCAAACCTAACCTTCATCAAACCATGATGTCTTTCATCAAATTTCCTAACCGTCTGTACAGTTCTTTTCTCCTTTTCACCAGAACCAATTTCGGTTGTATCAATCAAAAAGTAAATTGTTTTGCTTTTTCCGCATGTTTTCGTCTCCGCTTTTAACAAATTTATCGCATCTTCTATTTTGATTTTCAAATTTCCAAGATGAATCTTTTCAATCAATGGGAACGGTGCGTGGCAGATATCAATAATGTCTTCAACTTTCCAAGTAGATCGTCTTGCAACAAGCTTTCGAAGACTTTTGAAGTTTCCTGGGGTTTTCGGTGGCCTCAAATCCTCATTAACCTCACCAAATTCTGATAAGTCCAATATTTCCAATTGTCCAATTATTTCGGATTTTTCTAACACCTCAAAGTCGGCTGGATAATTGAGTGCCCTTGATTATCTTGTAACCAGCTCTCAGCAAGATTCAATTCTTTGAGCGAGAAGAGGTTCTGCAAACTTAATATTTGTAGTAAATCACTGTCTTTAATTGCACAATGAATTAAATGTAGCTTTGTGAGAGAAGAAAATTGCATGAGAGAGGCTGTTTTAGAATAAATCTCATATCGATAGAGTGTGAATGTTTTCAGGTTATCATTTTTGTTATTGCTTTGGCTCAGGGAGTTCAAGCATCCTGACAATAGTTGCTGATGATCAGGGTTGAATAATTGGACAGCGGATAACCTTAATTGTGCATATCTGAGATCTAAATTAGTGATATTTTGTGGGATACCTTTCATTTTTACTGACTCTGTCAGCATTCTGGTAGTGACTTTAAGACTCGTCAAATTTTCACATTTTTCAAGGCCTTCGAGAGTAATACTCTTGCAGCTGTCGCAGTTAATATTTAGTGTGTTCAGATGTTGTAACTTTGCAAGATTCTTAAGGGAAGAGCCTAATTTTATGATGCTGGCTTTCTTTTGTTGGCCGTAGGTGATGATATCTCTTCGAGATTCCAAAGAAAATTTGCGCAGTGACGGAAAAACGACATCAATAGAATTAAGAAATAGACCTAAGCAATTTGTGAGGGCTTTGTCTGTTTGAAAATGCTAAAGCTCCAGAGTAAATTCTTCCACACTCGTGGTTGTAGGCAGTTGTGACTTACCGACTTCGATTTTTGAAACGAAAGATCCTGAAATACCAATATTTAATGTCCTGAGATTTGTGGCAGTTTCGAGCAGAAACTTCAATGATGATATATTCAACGGCGTCATTTCGAGGGGTTTAGTGTCAAGCATTTGAAGCCGAGCCACTGGGACTCTGCTAGTTTCAAGCGAGGTGAATGGAGCAAACAGGTTTGAATAGTTAGGTAGTGTTTGGTCACTATAGCAGTCCTGCAGAGTGAATTCTGAGAGATGACGTAAGCGGAGTTCAAATTCCTTGAAATCGAGTGGGACAAGTTCTTACAAAAAACTTACCATAAAATTGAGTATCGCAGTTAGTTCCAAAAGATAGAAAAGAGAGCTTGCACTGCTTCAAGAAGGAGTTCAACGCTTTTACAAGTGAGGCGACTCCGCTCTGCATCAGGTGAGAAAAAGTCAATTTTGCTTCTCTTTTCTTTTTCAGTCCTCTGATGAATGGATTTTTCTTGGTATGGGAACTCTGATTGTGGTCTTCACCGTGATGTCCAGTTGAATGAATTTCAACATGGTTGATTGGTAAATCATTTAGCATTAGAGATATCAGATAAGGCAACCAATTTACAAAGAAGTGTGTCTTATTTACGACAACGAGTTTGGATGCCCTTGAGAAATCATTGAGAAGGACAGTATTATAATTCAACCTAGTTTGTTGTACTTCAATGAAGGAATCGGAAGCCTTTTGGAGTATATAGAGCTCATTGAAACTCGAAGGAACCGAAAGACCCTGTGGAGTGATCATTTGCGATTGATAGCAGGGTTTCTAGGGTTGATCTTTTTGCTGTCTTTAATCACTAAATTAAATGATACTTGAGATAAAGTTTTCCGATTGAATATCTCAATTTAACTAAAAAAGGACTCAAGCAACTGCCCGACTTGAAAAAATGTGTTGCGTCCCATTTGGAATCATTACGAATTGTCCAGAGAAAAAAATAACCAAAGAAAATGACATTCGCTCCATGTCCTGAATGATGATTCAAGCTTCTCAACAAATTCTTTGAGAAAGAATAAAAAGAATAGCATCGTATGTTCAAGCCACCTACAGGGGGATTTGATCTGGAGATATAAGGGGGTTAACCAATGCATTTTCAGGCAAATTCTCTAATTTATAATATAAAATACCAGCAAGCATCGAATGAATGTCCTCACTCTATATCGTTTCGGAAAGGCGTTCTGGCAGCATGATGAAAGGAATTTTCTCTCTAGTAATGTGCGGAAATCACTTCTGACGGTCAAATACCATGGTGCATTGTGATTACTGGCATGAAAGTATAAAGGGCAATGTGGGTATTTGCTACATTTCAGAGTATCTCTTTATTGTTTTTGAATTTAACTAATGTTAATCACTCTTTACGAAATCATTTGTTTAATTAGAGAATCGGGAATCAAAAATGATCACAAAGTCTAAAATTATGGCTATTTTTTTCTCTGGCTATTCACTTATAGCATTTTTGCCACTGCATGGGGTAAAAAGCTGTAAAAACTCCTTTGATTCTGAAACAGGCTTCAGTGTACTGATCTCAGCAGCTTTTTACTTAGAACTTCAGGTGTATTGCTGGCTCACCATCATTTCTGCTATATTTCGGTCGATTTCGCAAGAAGAAATCACTCTAACTTCTCGGAAAAACTTCCATAACTTCATCTACTCCTGGTCCACAGCCGCGGTCCTCATCGGGATTATAATTTACCTGGAAATCTCTGATCCTTCTCATTTCATCTGTCAAAACTCCTCTTGTGTCAAAAAAATAACTATGGTCAAATACTTCTATCAATGTGGGATACTACTCACCATAGTTCTCATGGGAATCGTCTGGACGGGCAATCTGAAGTATTACTTACAATACTTCAATTTAACTTATCAGCATCGCTACGGCACAAGGTGGGCTACGGTGCTCTTAGCCACCATGACGATAGGTATCTTCATTCTCAAAAATGAAAGATATTCATTGAAATGTACCGCTGTCTCCTGGGCGCCTGTCATGTTTTACCAACATCCTGCAATGCTATGCTATTTCTCAGTTTTTATGGGTCTTATCCTCAACAAGATCATCACAGATAAAACCATCTTTAACGAACCGGTCTTTTCTCCTATGAGGAATGAATTGTCCATTCTTGGTGGTGTTGGACTCATCTTGGGAGCATTAGCAGGAGGAATTTTTAACTTGAAGAATGAGTTTTCATTCATCGTTCAGATATCCGAAAGAGGTTGCCTTAACGTTGAGAGGCGGTTTTATGTAGATTGGATTGCGATTACCACTCCAATCTTTTATAATATCTGCTATTTCTTGTTTGTAGGTGTAAACTATCTAAAATCAAGAAGGTGCTGTGGAGTTAACCGGGCTCCTTATGGAAACGCTTCTCTCAAATTGTTGAAGAAAATGAAATCTAGTAGCTATAAAGACATTCAGAGTCTTAAAGATGTGAAATTAACGAGCACTGAATGTTTAATTTGCCTTGAAGAGTTCTCAACGGTAAAGAATGAGTTATGTTATTTGATAGAAGGATGCAAGCATTTATTTCATATGAATTGCTTGCAAAATTGGATAAAATTGGATAAAATGAGCTGCCCGACTTGTCGTGCAGTCATCAAGACGAACTAATAGAGCGTAAGTATCTCATCTTATCGATATTAATATGAAATTCTAATAAATTCTTGAGGCTATATGATGTTTATAAACAAAAACTTTACTGCTTATTGTATACTCTTTAGTCGCACTTCATCATAGACTCAGGCTTTCCTTGAAAATAAAACCGAAATTATGAGGTCCTTATTATGTTTTTCATGAGAACTTAAAACGCAGCCGTAGAGTTAAACTCAGAATAGTTATACTGATGTATTACAGTTGTAATTTAGCCATCCTTCCCAGTCTTTATCTCTCTATAAACGCATACCAAAATACGGAATGAACAATAAAAGAATCTAGTTGGGATGTGAGGGAGATAGAGGTGACTCTTTTGATAAAAAGGAAAGCTTGAGAATTGACTATTTTACGACTCGATTTCATTCATATTTCTTAAATAGTCTGTAAAATGCAAAACTACCCTCTCAAAGTTTAAGAGTGCTTCTTCGTAATCAACTAAGGATTGTTTTTTGGAGGCTTGCTCCACCCTACCCAAATGGAACCATTAAGAAATGTTAAGTAAGGTCAGAGTAGAAAAGCAAACACGTTTTAATTATTGCTGATTTTAATAGGCTCTAATGTTGTGAGTGAACAGAATATCGTGTAATGTTGGTAAATTCACACAATATACTGAACCAAGACACAGCTAGGGTTATTGCCTCTTTGTTCCAAAGTCATTAATCTTAATACCGGCTGTAAGGGGAATTGGTGCTAAAAATGATTCGCATTTTTTCATGTATTTCTCAATTCTAAAACTGCAATTATATTGCTTAACCAGTAAATATTTGCCAAGTTTGCTTTGTGTGGGTCAGTTTGATAACTGGCAACTCCACCAAAATAGACTTTCACTCTCTTTAATGAAATGTCTCATCGTTGGCTGAATCCACCAATTACCCTGGAGTTAGTTCCATTTCCTATGCTCTATTTATAGAATTTAGCACCTTTTCCGGCTGCATTCTACTTTCATCTCCGATTAATTAAATACAATGGGAGAAGTCCACGAAAAATTTCATTTGTGCGAATCTTTGAACTTTGTTGTGCTCTCTTACTCCTGATTTTCTTAAAGGATCTTCAGTCAGATAAACTAAAAACTCCGAAAATTAAAGTGGAACCACCAAAGTTCCAGTACACGTTAAAAAGAGCTTATGCCTCAAATAAATTTTAGTAAGAATTTAATTTTCTGGTAAGGGACCATACGGTTTTCACAACTTCTGCGTTCAAGCTTAGTGGCCCTTCGGCTTGCCGTTCATCTCCAGTTAGGTTCGTACCAGCTAGAAGTTGATTTCTTATTCATCTATTCTCAAAAATAAGAGACAAAGAATCACTCCTCAACCTCCTTTAAGAGAATTGCATGAAAATGCGCTATTTCAGTTGAAAAATCAATGGCAATAATGGACATTTCCATCAAAAGGGGCAAATCTTTGACTTCAATAGTATTTAATTAAAGCAATGTTCCAAGGAACCACCAGAACATGGTACTTCGATTTTATTTTTTTAATAGCTAATATTAGAGAAACCTCTTTAAATTAAGTTTAAAACAAAAAACCCCGCCAGGGTGATAGGTTGATGCTTTCTTCATGCGATCTTAGTCCAAGCTTTACATCTAAAACGAGGCAAACACGTCTTGCTAAGAGGCTGGTTTTCTGAAGCGCTCAGGCTAGAAATCTGCTAGGGACACGATAAACGCCATGGGCGTTGGGTCACCTATCAGTAATGGTGGAAAGTTTAGAAAAAATCGCTCAATGATGATTCAATGAGCAAGACTCAAGCTTATTTTTGAATCAGATATGTTTAGAAGATTTATCAACAGCTCTCGTAGGTAGTCATGAATCGATATAATTTCATTTGTTCGTTTAATTCCTATCTCAATCTTTCTATATTCTAAAACTGTAATAATTTTAACTGGGCTTTCATGAGTCTTCGAATTCAAATGGTTTTATTTGAATCAGTTAACTGTTAAGATTTTCGAATAATCAGTGGCACTGAGCCAGGGTTCTTAATCTTTAAAACTCCTAACTATGGATTTTTAAAGTTCTAAATCCCTTCTTCGCCTACTAACTCACTCACATCCAACCCCAAATGAGTTAGAGAGCTCTAATACATGGACTTTCCATCAACAATGAGCCTCAAGAAAAAAAGCGAATGTTCTACTTGATCATTGAGATTCGTTTCAGAGCTATTCAGAAACCACAAAATAGGATTTTCGGTTCTTTTTCTCTCTTCGCAAGGAAAAACGCCGACGACATACTTTTAGCAGAAAGAGAGGTGGCGTTATATGAGTTGGTTGTGGGCTGGCTTGCTGAACTCGAGCCGACCAGAATGTCGGGTAGCACTCTTAATTTGGTAGTGATTTATTAAGGGTATTTTAATTACAGCAAATTAAAAACGCCGCTGGCTCAAAATACTGATCGCAAATATCTAATTCTGCTAAGCGTTATTTGAAAGCACCCGAGTCTGTCGAATTCAATAATCAATTCGAAAAAAAAAGTTAAAATTCATTCTGAAATGGAAAATCAGAATCCTAGCGAAAGAAAGCCGCTCCGACCATTCTCATGCAATGTGCCTGGCTGTGATGAGACTTTCCAAGCCCATAAGGACCTTCTCGCGCATCTCAGATACCACAGAGCCAACAAACAATACAGATGGTAAAATTTTAGATTTTAAACACGAAACTCATTTTTTCTTAGCTACGACCTCAGCTGCCGCAAAGTGTTCAGCAGCCAGTCCTGCCTCAAGAAACACGAGCGTATCCACAACGGAGAAAAGCCTTACCGATGCGATATCTGCCATCAATCCTTCACTCAAGTAACCTTTTGGCCCAAATCTTCATCTCTAACTTTCCATCATAGGTTTCCAACTTGAGAAGACATGAGAGAGTCCACAAGGGCGAAAAGCCTTATGAATGCAACATCTGCCACAAGAAGTTCAGTACTTCTTCCAATCATAAGCAACATATGCTCGTCCATCAAGAAAAGGTACCAAATTAAATTCAAAATCAAATCATGACTTATGGTTAATTTAGGACGATCGCATGAAGTTCTGGTGCGAAAAGTGTAACACCAGCTATTATTATAAGGCGAGCCTCAAGAAGCACCTCAAGACTCATCAAGATGAAAACAACAATGTTGAGTCTGAGAGCTCGACCGTTGTCAAGTCCGAAGAAGACGTCGCTCCTGTGACCAGCAAGAAGATCTTTATCTCCCCTGTCACGAATATCGTGATCCCTGACATTAGCAATCAGGAGATGTTGCAAGAGAAAAAGAGACAAGAACTCGTCGCCTATTGGGAGCAGAACTCCTATGAATATTTGAAGGCGAATCCATTCCTCATGGGAGCGTTCGCTTTCCCTCAGCTTTTCAGCTGCACTCCTCAGCTCTTTGACTCCAAGATGCATGCTGAAAACCCAGCTAAACTTGACTACTCAGAGTCGAAAGAGTCCAGCGACACTCTGAGCCATACATCAAAGACTGACAAGCTAAACAAAACAATGACCTACGAGTCTCATTCAAATAACAGTGATTTGGAGATCACTCCATTACATAGCTCCTTCGGAGCTGGAATCAGAATTCCAATCCCAATCAGACCTAAAAAATGTTAAAAATGCCACGAAAACACGACACCTCAAATCTTTTGAGGTTGTGCTCATCTATTACAGGAGAATTCTGACCCGAAGCTTTTAAATGTTCTCCTGGAAGTTGTACCTCGACTGCCAATGTTTATGCAAATTTAAATAATTAAGTTGTGTGCCGACCCGTTTCCAAATGTGTATACAAAATGACTAGATCACTTATACTTGTCCTTTTATTATGACCAGAACGACATGGATGGTTTTTTGTTTGCTCAAACTTACAATATAAAATATTTTTGTTTCCCAGTAAGTTTATTGTAAATGACCGCTTATTCAATTTTCACACTTTTTGTGTATTCGTAAATTTTTATTTCAATTCCAATTTTTTTTTCTTATTTCTCATTGAATTAGTCTTTCTGTAGTGAAACAATTGTAAGAGGCAGTCGCTCATGGAAAGTGGTGATCGTTTATGTTATTATCTAAATGAGTCTGCCTTCTATTCTTCATATTATAAGCGATCATGAAGTATTTTAAATTTAAGATACTCATTCTTTGTTTTTTTTTTGAAACGTCCACAATATTTGGTCAAAATTGGAGAGGCGAACTCTAATGTTACATTTATGTGAAGAATAAAAACTGTTTGGAATCGTGTTGAGAATGAACTACGGCATCGTTTCTCATAGATCCATAATGAAGTAATTAGACTCATCTTCAAAATTTAATTTAATTTGAAGGGATTAGTTCACCAAGAAAATCATTGAAAACCATCAAAACCTTATTTAAATATTCAGCTCAGAAAATTCCAACTTAAGCAAACCAGATTTAATACTTCGACTCAAACTTCTTTCGCATCTTCAGATAATATCCTCAAGCACTTTTCTCTAACAGATGCACCAACCCATTTTGAAGTTAAGCTTATTCTATCCTCGTAAAGGTTGATTGAACTCACGTTTTTCAATATTACTAACATCCTTTCCATTGATCTACACTTGACAATTGAAGATTTCAGCTTCTTTTTGGAGTATTTAAAGGTACTGAAGGTGAAGTCTTAGTTGAACTAATTACGATATAGGACTAGTTATCAGCAACTTTAAGGAGGTAACGTATAGGGGTTGACCATGCACTATGGGATGTTGTTCCAACTTGCGTTTGCCGCGTCGTGAGAACTCTTTCACTCTCAATAAGAAATTCTGGACCTAAATTCAATGCAGTTCTCGTGTATTGAGAGAGTGCTCTGATTCCTTCCAACTTCAGGCAACAAGAGTACGTCTGCAGAACTTTTTTATGAAAATGGGATTATCGCAATAGACCATAGCCTAGGACCAACGTTCAAGGCAGCCACAAGATCTCAAAGGAGGGCTTTCGGTTCAGGATAACAAGATTGATCCTGCCATCTCATGTCTCTACTATCATAACCATCCAATAAGGTCTGTTTATGAGGTATCTCACCCAAAAAAGTTTTATGAGATGTTGGGTTGTTTAACAGGAATCATTAACACCACATCGAAGAACAAACTACAAAATAGGAACAATCATCAGCAATTTCAAGGTCATAGCAAGGAGCACTAAGAGATCCTATTGATTGAACACTTCGGCACAGTGCAATAGTTTCGCCGTGAATAATCCCCTTTCTCAAGGCATTTTCTCCATGAACTGAACAAACAATATAACACATATATTACATATGGGTGCTGCGGGCTATGGTCGAGATTCCCGAATTTATTTTGAAAAATTTTGCCTTTTTTTTTTTAATTAATAACTGAACTGGTTCTGGTTCGATGGATGGATTTATTTCCTCCGGTGTATTTATTTTGCCAAAATAAATTTATTTCGAGCTATCTCTAAGCAATTAAAGCTTTAATTTTGCACTGAAAATAGATCTCCAGAGCCTCCTCCTCCTACTGCCAAAGTTGCTTAACCAAATGTATTTATCTACAAATATAATTCATAAAGAAAGTATGTAGTGAAAATTAGAGCTTAACAATATCTGAAGTAATAGATTAGCATATTTTATAAAATTAAGATGATTTTCCAATTTCATTTCAGCTGATAATGTAGAGCAGACCATCTATGTAGTAAAATCGCTGAAACTTAAAGACAACAATTTTTGGGTTTTTATCTTAATCAGAGAGTGGCTCGGGATTAAATTTATCAATAATTCAGAGCTTTTTCAATATAAAGGCCTCGTGCGTTTCAATCAATCAATTCATAAAAAATAAAAATATACATGGAAGTATCAGCTCAGAAAACAGCAATATTAGAAGATCCAATGCCAGGCATCAAAAAGAATTCCCGCTCAAAATCATTCTCCGTTCAAGCCGATGAGTCATTAGACTGCGTGAAACGAAGGAGAGCAGCAACAATGTCTGACAGAACGCAAGGATTAAGAAATTTATTTAAACGAGGCGCCATCAGAAAGGGCTCAAGCTTCTACCAAAGCATTTCTACAGAGAAAAACGCCGCGTCTCAGACGGGCTTCGGCTCAATTCTCGAAGACGTCGCCTTTGAATGGGAATCCAAAGAAGATGCTATTCTGACACCAAATAGCTTTATTCAAGTGGCCAAAGCCGCCTTTAAAATGACTCAAATACTGCTAATCGAGCTCATTATGGAGTTTAGAAAAACCCGGAGAAACACTTTGGAGGCACCGAAGAAGTACCTTGAAGCATATGCTGAATATCAGGAAACGAAATCATCCATTTCTGAGATCGTCGTTCAGGAGATCGCCAAGGTGAAGAAGGTAGAGGCCGAAGTTATTGATAAAAACGTGTCTTTCTATTTGGAAAGCGGAAAAATAGCTCAACTTGGTGAAGAAGGCAAGGCATTGATGAAAGAATTTGAAGAGAAATTAAACCCGCTGCCTGAAAGTAAGAAGAAGGTGACTGAAGCAACATATGGAGATATCCTTGACTATCAACTTGAGCTGTCGACCAAGACGGAGATGTTTGCTGGACTGTTTGAGATCGCAGGAAATGAAGATATAGTGTCTGATCTCATATTACTAAAAGTTGAAGATTTAATCCACAAGAAATTCGGCGTTGAAGAGGAAGATTGTCTGGAGTATGCTTATCAGGCTATGACAGGGATGAATCCAGATTTTCAAAACAAAACCGATGAGATTTTAATGAATTTTGAGAATCTCGTCGAGGCACTGAATAGTAGATCATAAGAGCTATTATTTTTTGTTGGAATTTAAGTATTCAAATAAGTATTCAAAATTAATAATCATTTATTTATGCTTGTAGCGTAATAAGACAAGAAGACTGCGTCTAGTTATATAATATTTTTGCGTGACAGATTGCTGTTAAATGATCATAGAGAAAGGAATGTTTCAATAACCTAAAAATTAAGAACAGCTCTCTTGTATTTTAGTCGTGGGGTATGCATTTAACCACTTAGCTTTGGCCTTTGGTAACAAGTTTTTCAATCCAGTGGCACGACTTTGATCATTGTCTTTTTTCTTCTTGTTTTTTTATAGTTGAATTCCACCAAGATAAGAAACAGCGGAGTAATCACTATTTAAGTGGTTGATCTTACAGTGTAAAATTGATTATTGTCTCTTTTCCATAGAATTTCCATTTACAGATCAACTATTAAACAAAAAAATTAAAAATAATGTCCGACTCAATTATTCTTACTGACGAAGTTACTAAGTATTTATTATCTCTCCAGAAGCTATGAAAACCAGAGGTGCTGATAGTCAAAGGAATTCTTAAGAATACTGGCGATCTTGAGAAACAAGACTCCCTCAACCAAGTTCTTGGAGCACTAAAGCATTCGTCATGAATGCTGGAGTTCTTGGAAATTATACTGCTGATTGTACCAATACTGTTTCTTTTCGATTTTGTTCAATGTTGTAGAGCTAACCTACTTGGTAATTTACTTAAATCATCTTCGTGAGAAGACATGAAAAGATATCCTTCGGTATTTTTTCATCAAAATATTAAAGCTTTTAGTGTCAGTAAATTAATTTTACAGTTATTCAATGAGTGTAAACATTGTATGCCACTCTAAACCAGACCAAGGCTGCGGTCAACTTCATATCGTAAAAACAGGCAAGAACTACCCATCAAAATGGAAAATCAAATCATTGGCTTTGAAAGCAATCTAATTCGAATTCGTGTATCGAAAATGAGAAATTAAGCTAGGGACTCAAGAACATCGAATTCGATCGCATCTCCGGAGTTCGAACCGGTTGTTAAATAAACAAGATTCAGTTTTACAGCGTTAGCGTAGAATTTGCAATTATGTGTTATGGTTTTACTTGCATTCATTTCCTTATTCTTTTAACGAAAAAGTTTTAGAAAATAATAGGCTTCAATGAAATTTCTTCAACAAGCAATGAGAGCTGCCGAGTAACTGCAGAAATTATCGATTTCCTGTATCAGCAAGTTTTCCTGATTTGGTTTCTAATACTTGAGATTCGCTAAAAGACAATGGCATTCGAATAGATACACTGCATTCTGATTCGCATCTCGATTAGCTTGCTCAATTATCGTTGGTTAACTCCACCTTGAAACGATTGAGCAGAGTAGAAAGATTTATTCGACTGAGAGATTCGCGCTTCCTTTCAATCTTGTGGACCCTTCCACGATAGGCAGGCGGCACAGCCACAGTTGATCTCTTCTATAAGGTTCCATCGAGATCATTATTTGGGCATATTGATGTAAAATCTGAAAAACCGTCTTTTTTCTATTATTTTCATTGATCCTTTTTTTGGGCATTCCTATCCTAAAGGGCTCATTTCTGAATTTGCTTCTACAATGGAAAAAGCTAAGTTTTGTTAAGAACTAAAAACTCGAGGTTGCAATCATCGCATAAATAAATTGTCGCAAAATTTTCCTTCTGAAAAAAGTGCCGATTTGGAACAAATTATTTTGATTAATTCTAAGTGAGAGTTGAAATAAAGTCCGAAACGGCAGTATTTGAGAAAAGCAAGTTGTTGAAGATAACACCTCAATTCTCTGATTCGCTTTGTGAGTCAATCTGATCTGTGGCATTTGAAACACTCAAGAAAAATTCGATTCACTTTTTAGATCATCCAAGTTTCTATTCTGATTCTTATCTCAAGGACCTTCCTGAAAGGAGCTGTTAAAGACCTCTAAAGGCCTGAAAACAGGGTACATTTTGTTTTTTTGGAATACTGAAATTTATAAGAGAGAACATAAATTTTATATTACGCGATTAATTGCGTAATTCCAATTCAAGTCCAGTTCGAGTTTAAATGCAAGACCCAAGAGCGATCCACTTGATCTTGCTTGGCGGCTTCCATGGCTATTCTTCTTTGATATTTTTTCTACCTCCACGCTTTCTACCACGAAATCTTTTGCTAATTTTTCATATTTCGAGCCAAAATCAAGCTGACAGAGTCGCTGTGCCAAGGCGAACAGCACTGTCCACCAATGTTGTAGCCTTCGTTCGTTAGGCATTTTTTTTTTTCTCGAAGGAAACCCGAAAAATTTCTATATTTTACTTTATTAAATTACTGGAATTTTACGTAACAATTTTCATTCGGAATCAAAAATTGATCATTATAATTTTTTCAAATAACCTTAATCACAAATGAGCACCAGAAAGATGAAAAAAGGGAGCCACTTCAGCTCTTCTTCTCCTTTCATTTCGAAAGTTTTTCAAATACTTGAGGTTAGATTTGAAATCGAACTTACCATTCATAAACTTTTTTTCCTGCCTTAGAAACCCGAGAATCAAGCTTCTATTCGCTGGAATGCCCAAGGAAATGCGTTTTCGATCTTTGATGTCACAGCTTTTGCTTCAGACGTGCTACCGATGTTCTTCAAACACCGCAATTACTCATCTTTTGTCCGACAGGTAACTTCCATATTACCTCTTCCTGAGGCTTATTTTAAAACAGCTTAACATGTACGGTTTCCATAAAATCAAATCTGAAGAGTCCGAAAACAGCTTCGCTCATCCGTTGTTCAAGAAGAACAACAAGTAATCATTCCTATCTAGAGAAATATAATAATCGTGATGATTTAGGACGCAGCTCTATAAGATCAAAAAAGTTAGAAGAGATTCATCCGATGAAGAATCAGATTCCGATGATGATGCTAAGGACAAGTCTCCTACACATTGTAAGAATTAAGGGTTTGAACTGATTTTTTTAAACATTTAATCGTTAGCAAATAATGATAGTGAGTCGAATAGACTCCTCAAGGAGATGGAAAGCAGGATTCAAAAGTTTGAGGGATTCGCAGAGAAGTTAGAAAAGCAAGCGAAAGAGCAAGCTGAGCAATTGAAAAGTTTAACTGAACAAATAGAAAGCGTAAAAACAATGAGTACACAGAGATATGATGTGCTTACCAAAATGTTGGCAAGCAATCGAATGGAATCACTTCCAAGTAAGGATAACAGCCGGAATAATTTTTAATGAAATGTTAGATATGAGCATGCCTTTCATGAATCAATTCATGGGAATGGCTATGGGAATGGGAATGGAGAACCTTCTACCATTGTTAGCAACCCAGAAGTTAACAACTGAAGGCTTCATGGAAATGCATAAACTGCAAGCTAACAATGGCAGAAACTTTGCCGAGAAGACGAACCCATCCGCTAATTCAGTGCCAATAAAGCGGGATCCGGCTGGTAATGATAAAAGGCAAGATGTCTCCGAAAAACTTATGAACAGAGAGCAACAGCAAGGTGGTAAGAAATTTTTTGTAAGGAGAGCACTCCGACTAACTTTACTTCTTTTTTATTAGGATTTCAAAGGAAATTGGTGAAAAAAGAAGAAAGCTCTGTCAACTTATGTAAGACAGAAGCGAAAGAGAGAAATGCGAATGGCGAAGGCCGAATGAACAGCGGACCGCTTTCTAATGGTGAGAGTCAGTCGTTTCCTATGAGCAGCCAGCTTCCGATGCTCAATCACTTCGGACTATCTCCAGCAGCTCTGATGAAAGCACTATATCAGCAGAACCAGTTGAATGAGCTGATGCAAGCCAAGAATGAGAGAGAAACTCAAGAAAAAAGTGAAGATAATGACTCGGATCATCGAAAGTGTGGTGTCTCGGAAAAGAACTCATTCAGAGATCTTTACCAATTTAATTTAGCAAACTATGAAAGATTACTAAGAGGAAGCGACTTTAAAATTTAATTATTTACTCCATGTGTTTGTAGGTAGGCCGCATTGGAGTACAAACGTAAAAAGACTAAATTGCATATATATTTCGTATTGTACGGGAAAATATATATGAATTGTAATTTAAGAAGAAGTTAGGTATCGTTATGGTTTGAATCAGGCTCAACAGGTATTCAACAATTTTTTTTTGAAAAGAAATCAATGAGGAATTTTCTCTTGTACCCTGACGATTGTACTGAGTCGAAGGATTTACAAAACCGATCAAAAAAAGTAAAACGCGTTGATTCCCATTGTGTCAACTTACCAGTATGGCACTTTTCAAAAAAAAATTAGTAACGTTTATATTTTGATGTATTCTGTAATTTTCAAAATAATGCAAAAACATTTATTTTGTTGGCTTCCTCCTTGTGATACTTTTCAAAATTTAGTCACTTAGATTTGGGCAAGACAGCTTCTTTCATTACTTGTATATTGCCATAAAAATTATCCTACATCAAACTAATAGAATTTTCTCGTATTATTTCGATAGTCATGAAGATATGATAAGTTGTGAAGGAGTAACCATTTTGGAATACAAAAAGTTGCTAATTCTAAAGCTAAACATTTAATACTCTCTAATCGCAGCCGTCATCAATGGAAAATTATTTTTGCATGAATATAAACTCACTTTATGGTAGCAACCTCTAATTAAAGCTAATTTATTTCACAAAAGAAACCGAAGGAATTATCATCACAACTTTTCGAGTTTCAGAGTTTCCACAGCCTTATAAATCAGCAACATCTCTGTTACGTTAAACAATCTCTGTTGAAATTGATGAACAAAAGATATGAACTCTAACATAGAATAGTGTGAAACGCAGAACCTCCCAAGTTCTATTCAAAGAAGTTAATTAAAAGAAAAAATTATATACATTTCCATTGCTCTCATTTTTCAAATAGCCATGGAAAATTTATGTAAATCAAAGATCAGCTTCGCTATCTTCATCAGGACTCACAGCCGCCCTTGAATCCGAAATACTCATATATACTTGCCAGTATCTATGCAGTGATAGGTATTTGAGATGTAGCCTTCGGAAGTAGTGACTTTTTTACACTAAAGGCATACTTGAGTGTTCAACTATTTGAACAAAGCTATTTTCCATGATCTCTCTTGCATTATAATTGCTGAAGACACGTAGCGCATGTCTTACGGATCGTGTGCCACCTCAAGAAGCAAGGGATATGAAAATTGTGCCCACATCTTGGCAATGTAACAACACGATCATCTTTCAAATGATGAAGGCACATTGCACACAAATCATCTTTTTTCGTGAAAGAAATTCGAAAGGATTTCCCGTTAAGGTTGAGAGAAGTTCCAACCTTCTTTGACTCAAACCTCCAACGTTTCAAGCAAGCAGGTACATAGCCAGCGTAATCCCATAATGCCCAAAATACTCCGCTGAAGATAAAAAAGAACAACAGTTTTTTCAGTATTGGTGAGGAGAGTCCAGGGAGTATTCCTTCAATGTAATGGTATAAGGCGATAAGTGCAGCTAGCAATCCGAAGAACGTGATTAAATTTGCAAACACCCCGTTCATGAAATTTCCAATAAAAAATTATATATTCCGTGAACTGTCTAAATTCTGATTTATTTGATAGTTAATAGCTAAGTCATTGTTTCTGGACTGGAATTCTCTACCTCAGGCCAAATATGTTAACCTTTAGTGCAATTTCTAGAGCAGGAGGACGATGAATTGAATAAAAATATTATCTCTAAATGCTTATTTGCCTTGAATTTCCTTTCCATGAAAATGGAAGGAAAGCTCTTTTCTTTCGTTCAAAATAAACTAAGTTATCGTATTAATGCAGAAGATGCAGCAGGTGTATATATAATGAGGTTATTAAATTGAAATCTCACAATCTTTTTGTTGCTCTTTCGAGTTAAATTGTGATTTCCTCCATAAGGACAAAGAAATAACCTCAAATTCGAGTAGAAAAGACGAATTAGATGGCATTCAAATAGTCGCTGACGTTTTCAGGATTAAGAATTAATTTAATATCGTTGAATTGTGGGTTCAGCTCAGAAGAGTTCTTTGAGAAATTGATTAAATTATTTAATGAATCACGTATTCAGCGCTTGAAGAGCTGCTCACACTTTCTTTATAATTCGATTTCGTTTCTATTTTATTTCTTCCTTGGAGCTGTACGGTCTATGGTTGCTCTTATCTTCAAAAATAGAAGCAAGCACGATTTTTCTGCAGATGCTGTTGCTTTGAACTGACGCACAGAGAAAATGATCCTTTTCTCTTAAAGTAGTACGCTTGGCATGTGGGAATATAACTGATATTTGTGTGGAGATCAAATTAAGAGGAGGAAAACTAAATTATCTTTGTTTCTTAAGATTTAGCTTCTAATCTCATCCTCAGAAAAGAAAAGGCTCTCTAGCTTTAGAGGCCCGCCCAGTTATCAACATGTCTGCCTTCTCCATCACAACCTTGAGTAATGCTCTGGAAAAAATTGTAATGTAACGTAATTAATCGAGCTGTTTCCGTCGCAACAGCGCTATATTCAGCTTAGTTACAAAGCTTTTCTGTTATATTTTTGGGAAGATACTATTGTTGAAGCTTCATTTACCGTGAAAAGTGCCAAATCCCAATTTTTGTTATGGTTGTCATTGTAACATTTTCCTCAGGCAAATAAATGAGAATACATCAATTTTTCCCTCTGTACATAAGAGATTAGATGTTTGTAAGCCCTACTCATTATAAAGCAGTTGACCTTCTCTTAAGAAGAGTTGTGCTTGAACTTCCTCACACACGACTGAAAAAAATTTCAGCCCTATAGCTATGAAAAAGTAGATCCATTATATGGCATTACAACAATGATGACCTTGAACTACTAGGATAAAGCCATTCTCTGTCTCCCAAAGCGACTCTCGGCATTGAAGAATCCACAAAATTCTTATTTCTAATGCTGGTTCAGGGGTTATTTTTTCGCACACGAATTCTAGAAAATTCAGTGCTATCTGTTGATTCAGTTTGATAAAGGATCTTAAGCGAATACTTTTTTGAATCAACAATAATTCCGAATCAAAAAATTCTCTAGAAATTCTATGGTGGACATCAGTGCCCAAGGCGAGGCTGCCAACCCAATCCAAACACGCTACACTTACAGAGATCTCATTCAGTTCGAGAATCCTCAAGCATACAGCTCGATTGGAAAGATGCTTCTCTCCATTCGAGCCACAGAACCAGCCTACAGTTTCGGGAGCGCCTCGAGGGATAAACAACAGAAAGTGTTTCAAAGCAAGGAAATGAGCAAGACTCAGTATTTAGGTATAGTAAAACCTCTAGCACCCGCTAACCAACCTCGATTTAGGGAAGCAAACACCCGGACCCAAATATTATGTCCGTGGAACTGATAGATTCTATTATAGAGAACCTCCTAGATACGCTCAGACGACTGCCGTTAGGAACACACTGGACATAAAAGCAAAATATGCTTATTATGGGAGACATGATACAGATGTAAGAATTGCCATAACTCATGTTGGTGCTCATGATTTTTTTCAGTTCGAGCCACTGGAAGCCGATAAAGTGCGACGAGCGAGGTCAGCCCAGGTGAGAATCGGCTTGGAATCCAGGGTAACTGAGGAAATAATTCGTTTTTTTTTTGCTAATTTACCAAATATAGTTCCCGCTAAATCCAAGCGTATTGAACCAGACCCCAGGGCCAGAATATAACCCTGGATTCAAACCAGACGCTCCTTCCGACCCGAAATACACTTTTGGATTCCGAAGAGAAATTCGAGGCCAATCTCCATTGGCTCCTAGCTCTTCAACAGGAAGGATTGTCGGTCCTGGAAGATATTTCCAAAACGGGGTTCCTAAAGATAGCACTATACCAAACGCCCCTAAAGTCGGGTTCACAAAGCAGAAAAGATTTCTATCTCTGACTCATAATCCTCAGAAGAATCAAACATATGATATGACATCGTAAGTTTTACTATTTCTGCTCAGCTTTTTAGAGACATAATTCCCTGAAATAGGTCGCTAGGGTTCCAAATCCGATCTCAGAAGCCTACAAAGCCGGTAATTGGATTCAGTAAAGCGAAAAGAGGTAACAATTACAGTTGTTGATTCAAGCCATGTAATTTGTTGTAGATGTTAAACCCGGAATCTTCAGACAGCATATGTCGACACAGCCGACAAGAATAAGAATTCCACATCCAAAATTTTAGAGTAGTTATGTTTGCGTTTGCTTGTTTGGAGCTATGGTACAATCGAATATTGTGCATAGATTTGAATGAATTTTTTAATTTACTTTTTTTATCTGCTCACTTAATTCTATAAAACTTTCAATACAAGAATTTAGCAAATGAAACCCTACTAAAACTTTCAACAGCTCTGAATAAGTTATGTTGGAGATAGCACTTCTTAATTGAAAGAAATCATTTTTTCAGAATCTCTGCATACTCAATAAATATTTAGAACGATGTAAATGGAAGATAAAGTTAATGACTCTCAAATGTAGCCGTCAGTGAATTTTAGTAATAGTATCGGAGCTGAAGGAGCCATTAGTCACTTATCTCTTTAGCGTTTGATATGAATTCTAATACCAACTACCTGCTTTGTAAGCTTGTTTACAATTTGCCCAAAATCATTTTAATTGCTGAAGTGACCGAGGCTCTTGAGTCGATTTTTCTATGGACTGAATCCACGACGACACCAACCGCAAATGCGAAGATGAAATGCTCTGCGAAGGGAAGGCTCTTCACAAGGTGTCTTCTTTTCAGGAATTTCCAGCAAATTTCCATAATTCGGGGCAGCATGAACAAAAAGATTTCCTTCTGACGACTTTCAATTTCGAACATCACAGCGAGGCAGCCAAAGCCTGTTCCTAATCCCATCGAAGCCCCTAACATATAAATTGTAAGGCAGAGGTCGAATACTGGACATATACCACTCGATCCGAACAATCTACGATAGTAGCAATGAACGAGCCTCATGATGGCCAGACATCCGCACATATAGCACATTGATCTGACGTAGTAGATAGCTCTTTTGAGAAGTTCTTGCTTTGGACTGCAACAATTGCCGGTGTTAAGAACAGCAAAAAATAAATTGAATACTTTTTCATAATTTCCTTGCGCTTGAAGAGAATCAAGGGCACCAAATGGATGACAAGGAAGTACATGTATGATCTTTGCATGGTTTTGAACAATTGGTTGACCGCGTGGACGGGGCATGAATGAGCGTGATACTCAGCACAGCTCACTGTTCCTTTTCCTAAATTACAGAAGTTTACGACGGGTTATGAAGTAAATGTGAACCTGAAAGCTCGAGAGCTAAGCTCTCAGGAGCGATGGTTGGGTGAGCTATGTCGTTCTTCAGGAATTTGATGAGTTCTTGGAGGTAAGCAGGCTTGGATAGAGTCATATTAAATTTTGGCCTTATCAAATCTAAATTAGTCTATAATTAACAACTGAAAAATTAATCATGAAGATCAGACCAGATCTAAGAAACTGTAGCTTCAACTAGAGAAATTATTGGTTTATGCTATAGTTCATAGTTACGGTTGCGGTCTGGAAGTAATGAGAGGCTAGCTGGTGATAATCGTAATCTTATAGCCTTTGATAATACGAAGAGTGAGTATGATATCATACTCTGAACTCATTTCAGAAAACAAAACAGCTCATTTGATTAAATTAAACGCCTGTGAACTAAATCAGAAAAAATCCTTTCTCTGCCTGAAAATCGGTTACTTCAAGGCATTTCTTGGTCCAAGTAAGAGTTTAGACGTCCATTTTCTTCTATGCTAATAAGGATGGATACTTATGGTGTATGCCGTGTTTGGATCCTTGAATTGGAGCTAGAGACATCTACTTGACGAAGATAATTATAGATGTACTGGCTATCTAATTCGCTTTTGATCACTAAAAAAAAGAAACCTGAACGCTCATTGCGGTGTTCACAACAAAAGGACTTATTGCTTCTTTAGGAAGCTATTAATTTTTAATTCGTTGATAAATTACAGTATCATCCTTTAATTCAATGTCGTAATCATTCTGCAGCCTTTTTCCAAGCGTGCACCTTTGCTTTTCCAGAAATAATCTAATAAACCTAGCTGCATGATCTTCTATAATTCACATGTTTCGTCATATTTACAAAAAGTACTAACAATCCGCACATGTTAGATAATATTCATATCTTTCTGCTATCATACAAATGCTTCTCTCAAGGTAGATTTTCATCCCTTGTGTTATCGAGTAGCTATTTTTTCTCTCTTATCTGTAAGTAACAGTAGCAAATAATAGTATGACCTTCACATCCAAATTATGTGTTCTGAGCTGAGCTAAGCCTTGAGTTCAACAAAAGGTCGAAGATGGGCTGAACGAGCGGTAACCCCGCTAGAAGCACCTCCGACAGTATTCTAAAGAATCTAAAGAGTTCAACAAGATCCACGATGGTTTTATGAAATTTCCGTGAATTGTAGTCCATTTCTTAAGCTGAGTAGAGATGAATCATTAATTAAAATTTTGATTCGCATAAGCTCTCTTCCTTGCTTCTCTCGGCTAAATACTGTAAAAACGATGAATATGCTTGCAGAATTTCATCAGATCAAATATTCTGAACGAGTTGGTTACTCTCTACAAAAGGTTTGGCTACCAACCCAAAGAGATGAGAGAAATGGCAGAGATGTAAATCACAGAAGCAATAGTTCAACATTATTAGTAGCCTCCTTGTTCTAGATACGTTCTTTCCTATTATTTCTGCGTTCTGCTTACTGAAAAAGAGCTCTAAGTTGAACCAATAATGATCGTATTAATAGGCAATATGCTATTTGATTCGGCAGCTCACTTCCATTAGCTCGACCAAATCTCACAAAGGATCGCGAGTTTGGTATTAGTTGATGAGATTTGATGCAATATTTTTTTTGAGGTTTGAAATGAAAGAGAGACTTTATGGACAATGCTAGACATTATTACTCTGACAATTAATCTATTATAAATTCACTTAAATTGTGCTTTGACGGAAAATTTGATACAGAAAATTTGATACAGTACGTGCTTAAGTGTTCGGCGGTCATCTGTCGGTGGCTGAGGTTGATAAAACTGCATTACTAACACATTGTTCTTATCATCCTATGTTGAAATAGTTCTTCTAGGAAATGAGATTATTTAAGATTCTCGCTCTCCCTTCTATGGAAATTAATTTGAGGGTTTGTAACGGAGAGGGTTTCTTTTCTCTTCTGAACCAAAGCCGCCGGCTTCTGAGAATTGTAGTTTTTGAGTCAATCTTCCGATATTATTACAAATTTTCAGAAATTTACAGATTAGTCATTCCTTCAGTGGCTAATCAAAAAGAATCACATAATATATTCTTGCTTTTATGCTGTTTCTCACTTTTAAATAGTCCTACAGTTTCAATATCATCACATATTATCCATGCTAGTTATGTAATGTGTATCTGAATCTTATTATTCAGGTTGAAATGAACAAGTACGAAATTTTGATGAGACAGCTGACTGCACTGTCTTAAGAAAGTTATTAACTCATGATATGAGTCCTGGAGGGGTCTCCTTTTCGTGCTAGCTTATGTTGAGATATCCTGTTATTAGTAGACATTTTAATTAACACTGCCAATGCCCCAGAAAAATGAGAAAATCACGAAAAGAGGGTATCTTTTTCCTTATCTCCTTCAAAAAAACAACATCCACGGATACCGGAGAATCTGCGCTGCAAGAATGTCTCTTCATTGGTGTCTTCAAGGCAGAATTTGACTAAAAAAAGAGTCAGCAAGTAAAGTCTTATAGTGATTTTATTCTTATAAAGAGCTAGGCAGAGTAATGCTAAAATATAAATAGCCCAAGATTTGAAGAGTTTTATAATCATTAATCTCAAAAGAACAAACCACCAAGCGAACAATAGAAAATCAATCTCATGGCGTTCAATTCAAAACACTTATCTCCTTCATCACTCGAGTTCTTTACGGGGAAACTTTACGACGACAACTATGGCAAAGTTAATTATAACATCGACATTTTTCTCGACCTTGACCCTAAGAGTGAAAACATCCCATGCAATACTTGGGATAACCCAACTAACTTTGGTGAGGATATCGATAATCTGTCTGAGAAGAGACCAAGCAACAATAACCCCGGATATGACAACAACAGCAACCCCGATTATGACAACAACATCCGCAGCCGCTTCCCGTAATCGGTGATACTTATTGCAAGCTACTCGGTGAAAGAACCCTCATTATCGATTTTTTTTCAAGCTGGGGAAAGACAATAAAAAAATATCTCTCCAAAATTTCAGGGTTGGAAACTTGCAACATAATATCAGTTGATTATAGCTCCGAACTCGACAAAAAGAAAGGTCAAATCGTTAATCTATCTATACTTACCAACAATGCAACCCTGCAACTGAAGTCTCAAACTCTTCAAAACTCAAAAATTTATCATAACATTGATAAAGACTTGCTGGAATTTTGGACAACGAATAAGCATTTGAAAGAGACTAATTGCAATGAGTCGTTAAAAACTAAATTGGAAGTGATCCATTTCGGTATGAAAAACAAAGCAAAACTGCGAAACGACGTCAGAGAACCGGTTTGGGAAGAGATCAAAAGCTCAAACCAAGATGTAATTCAGTTCTTCACAGAAAAATCAACTTCAAAATTCTTCGATGTGTACTTGTTGGAAAACTACCTTCCAAATAAAATCAAAAGGTTGAGAAAGTTCGATTTTACACGTCTTGCCGAATTGCTTTGCGAAGCTTATCAGAATGAGCAGCAAACTTTACTGTCTGCGTTGAAAATCAAAAAATGCCTTCAATTCTCGAAAATACAGAAGTATTCAGATAATCTGATTGAGAAAATCGGACAACTCTTCTCGAATCAACTGATTCTGGGTCTGGATGAATTGGAAAAAAAATTAGAAGAGCTATTCGAGCTAGATATCATTGAAAATCAAATTTACAAGATTTTCTATTTGCTCGTCAACCGCGACGAAGTTTGCAAGAGGCTGATTGAACTTGTTAAGGCAAGACTTATAATGCAGCATTTACAGACTCAAAACGGTGGTGCCAAAAAGAAAGGATCAACAACGAAAAGAAAGACCACCCCAACAAACAAAGTTCATAACAACAAAAAAGTTAAAAAGCAATAGAGTTTAATGTATTTTCTGATAAGTTCACTTTGAAATGCTCTATTTTATTCGTCTAAATCAGTTTCCCAGTGAAGAGCCAATGGGTATTCATGAATACGAAGTGTCTAGCATAATGCTAATCTTTCCATTTGAATCTCAATTATTTGTTATGCCTTCGACATAGGCAAGTTCCATTAGTTAATATAAAATCAAACAACGTTATCGACTGATTTAGGCTTTTAGGAATGCTTAGGACGAAGTTATCACCTCTGAAGGAGATTTTCGCAATTTTTCGAATCTAAAATATGTTTCGGGCTCACCGAAGAAGAGTTATGTTCTTTATGAGCTTTCACCAAGACTGCCTCCACCGAAGCGGATCGTTTCCAGCAAACTTTTTTATTATTGTTGCATTGATTCAACTATGAAAGATGCATTTCCTGAGATTTGTTCATATTCATTATTTCAGTATTCTCATGAGAAACAATCCTCTAGTTTCAAATTTAGCGAAAATATTCTTAAGTGAATATATCTTCATTGTTGTATTATCATTTTATTGACATTGAATATGAAACTAGATCGATTGTTGCTCGACTATCCTTTACACATTTAATCTCATTGCAATATTGAAGTTAATGTCATCAATCCTCTATAAATCCAAATCCTCAAGAGGCAACTGTTAACAATATAGTTTTACAAAAATCTGCTAAAAACCTGTTGTTGAACACATACCAGCTGGCAACAAAGGCGGAAAACCTCAAGACCTGAATAAATCTTCTCAATTTGGATCTAGGATTGATAGCGGGATTCAGGTATTTTTTTTTTTTGACTTGCAGAATTTCGTATATCAGCCCTTTTGCTGAATCTAATTTGAACCGATTTGTGATTATCTCTATTAATTCGAATTATCTGATATTTTAGAAGAAAACTCTCATAATAGTATCAATTACGCGACCGCAAAATTTAGGTTCGAACAATCAATTCCATTAATATCTTATTCCCGCTAAACCACTACAAAATGCTACATCCAGTCACCTTGAACCTCTTGCTTTTATCCGCATCTGCTTTCACTGTTTGGGTTATCTACAATCAATACATTCAGAAAAAGTAATATCAAATGATCATAAAATCATCTTAACTTTCTCCAACGTCTCTTTAGGCATGGACAATCCTCACGAGAACCTCAGAGACGTTCTACCTATCCTTATCATGATAGTTCGTTAAGGCAACAACCTGTGATACCAAGTTCGCAAAACAATCTAAATTACCCTTCTTTGCATTCTGATCGTACTTCAACACGCATGACACTCCAAAGCTTCGAGCCTCCCACATCTCGACCAGGGCGCGTTAAACTCCATGATTTGCAAAGACGCCCAGAAGACAACGCGTTTTACGGAGCATTAGGATCTGGCCGTGTTTCCGGCAATGAAGATCTCAGAGCCACCTCGCAATTCCAGAATAAAGACATAATTTCCTCGAAGACTGATGCTCCTTTTGAGAAACAGTTTTCAGGAATTTGGGGCACTGTAAACCTTCCACTATTTAACCCAAGCGCACATCCGATTGTAAATGAACCGCAATTTGGTAGAGCCCCAAGCGTCAATGTCAGTCGGCATGTTACTTTTGATGTAGATAAACCTTCTTCAAAAATCTCCCCAAATATCAACTCTCATTCTGAGGACCAATATTCAAATTGGAGACCTTCGAATGTATCTAGTGATTTGTCAGGAGAGCCTCATAAAGCTCCGTATAGTTTGACATCACAATCGTTACCAGAGACTTTCGGAAGAGGCAGAGAGATGAAGATTGAAACCAGAGATCAAGCGGACGCTTCTGAGATTGCTTATGATAAAAAGAAGATTTATAGTCCTAAAGAGTCTCAACTTAAGCTGAGTAATTATCTAATCATCATCACTCCATCATAACTTTGGTTTCTAGGTAAATCGTTTTCTAAAGTCGATGATTCATTGAAAGGAAAGCCAACCAAGAAGGAAGAAAAGAACCAAAAAATTCAGCAAAAGCAACATGAAATCGAACAAAAAGCCTTCAAATCCCTTGGTGGAAGAGGCTATGATGAAGATATGCAAGACGAAAACGCTAAAGGCGCTGTATTTTTATCAGATCTCTCTGAAGACGAGAGAGACGTGAACGAAAAGCGAAGCAGCAGGAGAGATCGGTCTCTCCCAGTTGGACAACAACCCCACAAACTTGTCAAGATTTCAAATGAAATAAATGGCTCTGTTCCTGCCACCTTCAACGCTGAGATCCAAAACTCTCAAAAGTTATTTGATTCAGACGAGGACGAACAAGAAGAATTGCCTCCGACAAAGCCTCTGCCTCAGAAGAGGTTCCGTATGTAAGTCCTGCGTTTAGGAATTGTTTTTTTACTTTTTTCTTGGAATCTTTAGCGGCGAATTCCCGGCTCAGTTTAAGAGCAAATACCACCATAAATTGGAACAAAGCAGACAATTTACTGACACTAAGCTGAAATCTCCTCAACGCGGTCCTGAAACACAGCCGCCCTTGATTCCCAAAAGCGATTCGAAAGAGCCTCAAAAAATTCAGCTCTTCTCTCCTCCTCCATCAGACAAGAAGTCTGACCTATTATCGTCACCTCTGAAAGGAAATCTAGATTCAGAGAAAATGAAGCCTGAGCAACAGCAAAAACCTTTCAGTAATTTGATTCCTCAGCAATTGAGCGCAGAGAAAGAAACGAAAAAAGCGCTAAGCCCAGAAAAACCAAAACCTTCTCTTACAATTATCCCAGAGGAGAAACTAGACCAAGAAGTAAGCTCTCCGACTTTTGGAGGGGCTCCTGAGCCTAAAAGGCAATTTCCTCAGCAAAGTCTACCTGAGGCGAAAAAAGTGGAAGACACCAAACCTCTTGAGCAGAAGCCGTTGGGATTATCGGCTCCAATAGTGAAGGAATCCTCTGGATCAGGCCTCTTTGGAAGCGGAGGCGGATTATTTTCAAATGTTGCTCAACCTACTACGGCCAAATCCGACTTGTTCCAGAAAACGAGCAGCGAGCCAGTGAAAAAACAAGTATTGATCTTTTGATTTTAATAAATTAATTGTATATTTGCTTCTAGGAAGAGAAAGTTACACTTGGCCTCGGGCTTAAAGAGCAAGCGACCCAAGAGCCCAAAGATAAACCAGCAACTACAACAACAGGAAACGCCTTATTCATGGGAAATGGAACGTCGCTTGGACAAAAGGCCAGCAGCGAACCTGCTGGCTTAGGCTTATTCTCTAATAACAAGACTCCTTCATCAGGACTCGGTCTATTTGGAGCAATCCAAGGAAAAACAGCGGATTCAGATAGTAACCCATTAATCCCAAAAGCTGACACCACAACGAAACCATCACTGCTGTCAGCTCAGAAAGATGGTGAGACGAAACCTGCTCCGCAGACTTCAGGCTCTCTCTTCGGCGGTTTAGCTTCAGCACCCTCTTCTTCAGGGTTCTTTTCTAATCTTCAACAAGTCGAGCCCAGCAATGCATCAGCAAAAGAAGAACCAAAAGGAGGCTCTCTCCTTGGTGGGTTGTTTAGCAAAGACAGCACCCAGAAAGCTACTAATCCACTGTTTTCAGGAGGACTAGCTCCTTCAATGTCAGGATCCTTATTTAGCAACGTCCAAAAAGACAAGTCATAAATATACTCATGTTTTTGTGCGTGCATGAACATTTTGGCTATTTTATTTTTATATCTGAGTATATTCATGCCATCAACCAGCATTTTTGTGATATATTTCGTTTAAGTATCCATTTTGAAGACTGATTCCTTTCTATATAACCCCAAACACAACAATAATTTAAGATTCAAAAAACTGTAGGTGTATGAACATACATCCAACAATGAAATTAAGATAAATATCTATGGCGTTTTACTTCCATAATAATAAATACTTTGAGGTATTCTCACATTCCATAAACAATGTTGAAAAGTTATCTCTTTTCCTTTTATAATCTTTGTTACCGGGAACACAATTGGTTCCTTAAAAGTCCGTTTGACTTGTCACTTCGGTTGCTTTCGAAGTCAGCACCATTGAGAACGATTTCTGAGCTTGACGCATAACAGCGTCCTTCTCTTTCTTTTTATCAGTTTCTATTTGAGTCATCGGACGTTTTTTCGGAGATTTTCTTCTTCCAGATCTGGCTTCAATTGAAGCGTCGGGAAGCCCAGGTTTTCCATCGAGATGGAGCTGCCATCTCTTTGCGATAGGTCTCACGTCATCAAATTTCCACACACTCATGAGAAAACTCGAAACGCGATCTAATTCACAGTCGGCAGTGTCTCCAGTGAATTGTTTAATATTAAACGCATTAAACGAATATAAGTAAGCTTGACGTTCACATCCCTATTTGTTAATATACAAGATTAGTCAAAAATTTTGATGAAAGGTATTACATCAACAAGGATAACGTTTTTCATAGGAACTCCAATCTTAGCCAAGTCCTTAAATGGCTTAATACCTTCGATGGATCTGCAATCGTCTTTTGAGTACACTTTTGAAAAGTATTTTGAGATTTCGAGTGTCTCGAGCATATCTTTGGCGTACTAAGAGGACTTTAAGAGATTATTGATTCAAAAAATGTTACCGCTTCGTTCTTGTTCGTAAACAGGACCAGATCGAAGTATTGGCTGACCAGTTCTAGGAAAGGCACTAGCCTTGGACGTGGCGCCAAATAGTAAGTCATCATCTCGCTTTTCTTGACTGTCTATATTGAGGGTAGGAAAATAATCCAATAGTTTGTATTACCACATTGATATGAGTATAGTTCTCAAAAGGAGCAGTCTTCGCGTACATGAGGGTTTTCTGTAAATCAAGAACCAATGTATTTTTTTTCTAAATTTTCAATGAGGATCCTGCTGGCATTGACTAAATTTACCATTTGATTCTGCTCACCAAAGACATGCTGACTACCCAACTCCACAGTCGAGCTTTTCATCAGTCTAAATGAGAAATAAGGTAAGGGCCAGGTGATTTAATTCAGTTTTACCTCCTAGTAGTTTTTTTGACTGTGCTAGTTGGATTTGGGGAAGTATAAGCCTTGGTGAGGAGAAGCTGCCTCTCGACGAGCTCTGAGAATGTGCTTGCTTCTTTCATTTGAAAAATTATATAATTAATAGTCGGAGGCTTGCTTGTTTAATTAATATACAGCGCAAAAAATTACTGGTATTGTTCCTTTGATCTGGAAAATGGTCTCGATTAAAAATTAATATAATTCGCATACCCTAGCAACTTAAAAAAAGAGGCCCGAATATGGAAAAAATGCTGATGAACATGTAGTACTAGGCTAAGATTGTACCAGCCCTTTGGAAATGTTGAATAATTCGATAAAATGAGTATGCGGAGAAGTTATTCGTTTTAGAATCTATCATCTATTAATCGGAACTGAGAGATCGCGCGATAATAAATCTCAATCAAAGCGAAGAACTTTTTTCAATTTTTATTAAAGCATAATAAAAATTCTAAAAATTCTAAACTTACCCTGTCCAGGTTTCTTAAAGCTGATTGGATTTTAACTAAAAGCATATATCCAATTTTATAATTTAAATCAAAGAATGTTTTCGAGCTTCTTGGATCATATAAAAATTAAGCAGCAGTCCAAGTGATAACCCTGTTGCAAGAAGAGGCAATGTATACTTTCAACTTCGCAGTGGTTTTTTAGTTTTGCATAATCATTCACAAAGGAATATAAAATAGATGAGAGTGAAGTATAGCTATCAAACGAAGTAAAAGACATAATTCCTTGTTAAAAGTCGTCTATTGCAATTAGTTCGCGTATTTGTTAACTGAATATTAGTTGAGGAATCTTGCTTCAAAAACTTGGCTCATTCAATCGATAAATTATCTTGACTATTATTCGATATAGCGTCGTAATGGAGCTGAGGACGGCAGGCTTTCATTTAGGAAGGGTGAATGCTTTGATGAACTAAAATTGTTCTTTTTATTTCTTTTCGAAACATGGGTGGAAGCAGTGGAATCTTAATCTTGATAAATTTCAGATTTCAAATTCAGCAAACTATTTATTAAATCAGAATACATCTTAAAAATTTAATCAGATATAATGAGCTTATCAAAACAGGAGATTGCAACCAAAGAAAGGATTTCTACGTAGCTACATGAGCTTCTGAACTAACCACAGAACAGGGTAGCTTGGTAGAAAAGTTTTCATGCATCATATCGAAAACTGAAAGGATTTACAGCATTTAAGTTTCTGCACCTCTCAATAAATATCCTTATTAAACATTTTATCCAACTGCTGTAAGGTGTTGTGACAAAACTACTTAGGATAGAGTCTGGCTGCGCTTTTCTCTACCGCAAGCTTGACTACATAGAAAAACGAAAAATTTTTTCCAATATATCGTTCCACAATCCAATCACTATTAAAGAGTATCGCAAATTTTTCCGATCTCCTTGCAAACGAACAGAGCGTGGTTTCCTTTTCATGATCCTCCAAATGATTAATTCTAATCCATTTGAACTCAGGCGGACTAATTGTTTCATTTTTTTGCTTTAGACGACTAGATCCTGCTTGCTTCAAGTCTATAAATATCTATATACTTCATTGATAAATTAGAATGCTTTTCGGGTTGTTGTGTGACCCTCTAAAGCGCTTGTCCTTACTCAAACTGAATTATACCGAAGTGTCTGAGAATCCAAAGATATCTATCCTATTAGAGCCATAAAGCTGCATTCGTACATCCCGCGCTATGAGGCTTGTCTCAGTAATTTTACACTTTGGTGAACTATAAAACAAGCATTAAGACCTATATTTCAACTATGCTTTGATCAGAAGACGAGTCATTGACCAAGGAAGTGATTCATTTGGGCACTTATATCCTTGAAAATTATAAATTAAGTAATGGCTCTCTCACAAAAAAAAAACAAAACCGTCAAATACAATTGTTTTTCGATTTAGATTAATCTTGTTGAGTAGGACCTTGCGATCAATCCTCATCAATATTGAACTTATTTTCTATTGGGGATCAAATGTCTATATATATATAACAAATCCTTCTTCGCCGATTAGCGATATAGGCGAGATCTTACTCAAAAGCTTCACTCGATTGGGTACTCTTAAACTTTTCAATTACAGGCAATTTGATAGCGTGAGGTCGCGACAAAAACCCTAAAATCTATCAGTTTATGGTAAGAAAAAGAAGGGAGTTAGAGATAATATTCTTCAAGAATTTGCTTAAAATATTCGATTTACGCGCTACTTTACTGACCTAGTACAAAGCAAGAAAACTTCCAGATTTTTATACTGAATTCAGAGACTTCTTCGATATTTAATTTTAAAGGTACTGATTGAATATATTAGTCTCCCTTTTGTTCAAACAAGTTTTGGCAATTGTCTTTTGTTTTACATGGTTCTGCTGGTAAAGGACTAAAATAGTTCTGATTTTATTTGAAAAATCGCTAAGATCATTTACGCATGACATCCCGAAGCCCTCCTTTTGAGAATATAATTTTTAAGTGCAATAAACAATCTTCTTAGTTATTAGCTGCTATTTTAATTTATTTATGAGCTCTACAACGTACTCAATGCATACTATTATTCAAACACACTCTTTAGCAGTTCAATATTGAAAGGACTTAGTCCGGGGTAAATAAGTAGTGGTTTCATTTGTTTGACATTAGCCAAACAGAGTATGCAGGTTCGTCAACAAAACATTTCCCTAAAAGGTTGATTGTAATCGATTGTAGGTTCTAGGAATCGGAGCCTACTGGTGTAATGACCTATACCCGCTTAATACGTGAAGAAACACGACAAAAATATTCATTTTTCTTCGAAAAGTAGTTCTAAATTTTCTAGAATTTCGGCCAGCATCCTTAAATTGCGTCGTTAATCCTTCTAGAACCAATCCAAAATATCGCACTTCAACACAAACACAATGATGGCTTCTTCAATCTACAAAACATAATGGAGGATGATCCACCTTCTGTTCTCATATCCCATGGAAAATATTTAAAATTGGAATGCTGAGAATGAACCCCAAAAATTATCCTCAGTGAAAAGAAAAAGGTGAACCCACGCATTTGTTCGATACTGATTCGCTCTATTCGAAGATCTTCTATGCTCCATGCGAAGGTTGGGGTGATTACAAATACAGTATCGATTAACTGACAAATCATTTTCAAAAATAGACGCAAATTTTTTTTCTCCAAAAGCAGGAAGTAAAGCCTTATTTTGCGTTGCAGCCCACAATTTTTTAAAAAGGACGATTGACGAATGAATAATCAGAAAAAGAGAGACAACTTCTCCCAACAACCGGGTCTTACGGAAACAAAATATTACAACCCAAATACCTATTATCCTCCACAATATCCTCAACAATCTTTCAAACAGCAGCCTCAATATGCCAGCACTAACCCTATGGCCGGCTATCATCCGGATTTTGTCGAGGAATATAGTCTAGCTCCTATCAGAAAGGAAGGTATTTCTCATCATCCTAACTTCGATAATCATTAATTTTTTTTTTTCAAAGTCTGCAAGATCAATCCATCGCTTCAGTACGACCTTCAAATGCCTTCTAACACGCCTAATATCGAAGATATTGTGCTGGATTCTACAAAAAAAGAAGGTTACAATGAGTCTCCATCAGACATTGCGTATTTTCGAGAACACATCTCGACTCAGGCAGCTCGCTCTCGATCGATTTTCTATGATTTTTTGAAAAAAGCCGGACTGAAAGCGTCCTACGCGGAGGCCTTTTTCAATGAAATTAAGAAGAACCTGAATTTTAAAGTCGCTCGTGTGCTCAACCCTTCAGCTCTCATGACATCTTACGAAAAAATGCTACAAAAATCACTAACTAATCCAAGATACTCCAAGAAAAACTGGAACGAGGAAGAATTTTTGTTTCTCGCTTCAATAATCACTTATTACTCCCTAATCTATGACCTCGACTGTGGAGCATTGGTAATTATAATAACCTTTTTTTTGTCATCATGCTTATATTAATTGTTATAGGGTAATGAATCATGGGAGTATCTGGCTTCGTTGTATCCAGGTAAACGAGCAGACCAATTAAAGAAGAAGTGGCAGAATACGTACAAGGTTCATCTGTCGAAGGTGCCTTGGAGTAAAGCGGAGGACGAAGTTTTGGTTCAAATTATTAAAGAGAAGGGAGCTGAGCAGCATTGGCGCGAGATCGCTATTGCTCTGAATAAACGTACCAATAGCAAGGTCTACCGTCATGCCAAGCAGTGTCGTGAACGATGGATCAATCACCTCGATCCGAGCAAAAACCGAGGCGCTTGGACCGACCAGGAAGATACCCAATTGCTACAACTTTATCTCGAGCGCGGTCGAAAGTGGTCGGAAATAGCAAAACAGTTTGGCGATCGAACTGAAAACTCCGTGAAGAACCGCTGGAACAGCATGCTGAAGAAATATAAGAGTGAGGTCAACATCGAGCCGTTCCCGAAGGGTGCGTCAGTTGAAGAAGCAATCGCATGGGAACGGAAAATCGCAACTTTGCTACTCGAGGCGAAAAAGAACGGTCTCTGCACAGGACCTCAGTATTCAAGTAACTAAATACTCTTCCTCGTTCTCTATATTTAACTGGTATATTAAGCTTCTCTCAAGAATTCGAAAAGTCAAACTGAGAGCAGTGAGCAGGAGTATTCGAAAAACTATCAGACAAGCCCAAGTGCAGGCGAGCATGACTTTCCTGACAACTTGAATAAAGTTGAATCCTGGGAAAACAAGAGCCCCAAAACCACGAGGAAAAACTCAGTTAATGAAAAACATGCTCTAAATCACCTCTACGGCAACTTTGGATTCTCAGAACTCAAAAACCAAAACCTCCCACCCATGAATACCAACGTGATGCCCTCAGAGGGCTTCGAAAGTTCGGATCAAACCGTCTACCTTCCAAAAGATGACGAGAAGCCTTATCAAGAAAATCAACATCAGGATATGTCTGATCCATTGCTCTTAAAGCAGCAAGACACGCTTGGTCAACCTCCTGCCATGGAGCAGGGTAATCCCGCCAATATGTATAATATGCAGGACAAGGGAGCGCAAAGTATGGAAAGCATATTCCCTTATGGACTGGAAAATAAACCACCCGAAACGAACCCTAACTTGCAGCCAATGCCGCAAGTGAGCATGAATTTAAGCGATATCGACTTGGAAAATCTGTTAGGGAGGATGAAAACTCAGAGCAGTGACATTCCTCCTGAACAAATTCAATTTAAAGCGACTCCGCAAATGAAGAAAAGAGAACTGTCAGATACCGAAAATGAAATGTATCAGGAATTATTTGGCTCGAAAGACTCTTTCGCGGACCCAAATAACTCCAAAAATAAAGATGAATCTTTAGAAAAGTCGCTAAATCCGCCAAAGAAACAAGAAAGTAACGATTCGCTAATTAAAATGCTCAATCTTGGACTAGAACCCCATCCGACATCATAAACTTTCCCTGAAACTAATTTTATTGTTGTGAATAAATAAATAAGGTTAACTACAATTTTCTATTCGCAGAAATACTGGTGTCTACGAGTTTATACAAGGTCATTTCCAGTCGAGATAATTACAATTAATCCTTCATACGCGAAGCAAAATTAACTTCAATTTTGCTCCTTTTTTTTTGTACATATCCCAAATTAATTTCTTCCTCCTAAAATTTCTCCAATTTCTTAGAACAGAAATTTTAAGTTAGCTTTTGTGGTACGTTATTTGAAACCACATGTTAAGGAAATAATGTGAGAATTTCTGGGCGGAGACAGCTGGGCTCCTTTCTGGAAATTCAGCAGGGATGCCGTTTCATATAGAATCTGTTGTTGATGCTGATAATGATTTCCTTTGTGCTTTCCAATGGATTATTGGGGAGAGAATATTTGACTCTTGAGGTACTCTCGTCTCATCTCGAGAAAAGATTCTGTTTTTCATTATCTGAATGTTGTAAAATCTAATCTGGTGATATCAATTTTTATTGTTCTACAATTCCGAGGAACGTAATTCAAAGTGTATTCTTCTATTTATTAATGCAATTTAAGTTCCTTAAAATTAATTAACTCAAAAGCGCCTCATGAATAAAACATCTAAGACTGCTCTTCTTTTCCTAATCTGCTGTCTATTTGCTAACACCGTGTCCAGCAGAATATGCCAAGCGCTCGTCCTCGAAGCCGGCGGTGACAAAGGCTCCTATGAGGCCGGTGTACTCGACATTTTGATCAATAATGCTACCAATCCCGACAACGTTAAGTGGGATATAGTTGCTGGAGTCTCGGCTGGTGCCATCAACTCCGGCTATATCTCTCAATTCAAGATTGGTGATGAAGTGAATATGGTGAAGAATTTGGTCGGCCTCTGGTCACAGATCACATCTGCTGATATCTACAAATCCTGGTCTGGAGGTATGGTTCAAGGTATCCTCTTCGAAAGTTCCGTCTTTGATGAATCTCCTGCTGTCGATTTCTTGAAGCAGCACATCACCCTTCCTCCTCAAAGACCTATCCGTCTCTCAGCTACCGACGCAAATACTGGCACCTACATCACATTCGATGAGAATCTCACAGCTGAAGAATTAGCTATTGTCATGAAATCCTCTGGAGCTGTTCCAGTCGTGTTCCCTTACGTCAACTTCCGTAACTATACTTTTATGGACGGAGGTGTCATCAACTGCTTGAACATCGGTGCTGCTATCAATGCATGCAGAGACCTCGTCGAGTCCGACAAGGACATATATGTTGATGTCGTTCTCGATGACTACACCGCTGCGCTCCCACTCGTCAACGCTGATGACGACACAGCATTCAGCATCCTCTCAAGAGCCTACTCCATCATGGCCTATTACAACTCTATCAGTCTCCTCACTGAAGCTGAACAAGAATTCCCTAACATCAACTTCAGATACGTCGTTGCTCCAAGCCAAGAATTACCTACCGCTACCCTTCCTCTTGGATTTAAACATGATGAGATTCTTCAGATGATCGCCATTGGACAAAAAGATGGTCTTGCAGCTATCCAGAAAGGACCAGGTGTTTCTTACAAAGAGTTCATGGCGAAAGCCAAAGCTCAATTGAAAACTCTTCGAAGAAGCGCTCAGAAAGCTGCTGCAACGATCATGCAAGACAAGATTAAAGAAGAAGCCAAGATGATCTACGCGAAGCAACTTAAGGGCTTGGAGCTCTAAAGAAATTTAAAAAAAGACCTCAGTCTTTACAGTTGCAAGCAAAGATATCAAAAGTTCATCACCTACAAACAATTTTTAATCGCATTTCATAAGTTGATATTGTGAAAGTTCATAGCGAAAAATAACTAAGTTTGCGATAAACTTTATTGAATTGGATAATAATGAAAATTTAAGAAAAGGAGATTGTTGTGACAATTTAAAAACGAATTTTCCTTAACAGGGACAGGAATTGAGGATTTTGCAGTTTTTTTGGTTTAATTTGACTGTTTGCACTGTCGTATTAAAGTCAGCGCTTCTACTTTCTTGACATTCTCCTAGGCTACTTGGTGTAGATACAAAAGTGAGCGCAATATCTCAGCTCTATGCTAGATTTATGCTTGAAAGCCGGGATAATTTTCAACTTATAATTCAAATTTCCTTTAATTAAGGTTAAGATGCACATTCCTGATTAAAAAATAGTTTTGGTTGCGAAATACATTACACTGTATATTACAATCTTATCGCGATTATGCAAAGAGCTACCCAGAAAATAACGACGTGATATTAGATCTTGATTTTCAGGGTTCACTTTACATTTTCCGTCAAGAGTTAAACTCCTGGTTGGCAAATTATAGCTGATTAATTGCAAACATATATGCTTCGAAAAGGAATTTTGGAATTTCGCACTCAACCCAAACGATCTCAAATTCTCAAGAAGTGAAATTAATTTTTCAGCTCAATTAAGGCATCTACTGACCTTCTTTTCAACAAATTAATAGACCGTTCAAGCCAAAGGACTTTGAGAATCTCAACAATTTGACTATTATAACAGACTATTATCTCCAGAAATGAACGTCCGATACCTCGCGAACTACCTAAAAACAATGAAATGCTACATCTGGTTTTTGACTCTCCAATTATTTTGCGTTCTTCTGGTCCTTCTATGGGTAAATATCTCCTCCATATTGAATTTGAAATTAACACTTGTTGCAGGTGTACGGAGATTTTCAGCAAAGGTAACGTCATTCTTCACTTCAGCTCAGCTAAACTGCAAACTTCAAGACACAATCATTTCATACCACTTGCCGTAGAAACTTTCCTGACCTTCTTGATTATTTCTGAAATATTGTTGAGAATATCTACGCAAAAACAGGTAAGCGAAGACTGATTCTGCGTATTGACATGAGTTTTAGGGATTTTTCAAGGATTTTTGGAATCTTCTCGATTTCGTATTGGTCACTGCTATTATAATTCTACTCGGGACTTTCATGTTAACAGCAGCTTTCACGTAATTACATTCCATTGGCACACTTAGCTGATTTTGTTAAGAAGTGAGCAAAAGGATAATGAAAATAATGAGCTGTTGCTCTCGGTCGTTCTATCATCTCGCTACTTCCTACAGATAGTTCAATTCGTTGTGATAATCAGACAGTGAGTGCATTATTTTCGGGCCTTGAAGTGACTGATATTTGACATAGGCAACACAATCTTCGGGACTCACTCGATTTTGATATTTATCATTCGCATATGGTATTTGTGTTTAAATGCTTATTTATTGACTCACTAAATCAATGATTAGAATTTTTCTTTGAAAAGAACAAAACCTCTGAACCCACTGAGCATCCAGGAGTATCTGATGATGGATTCCTTGAATTCGACAACCGTCGAGATTTAAGTGTTTGCGAGACTGAAATCATGATTAAAATGTTCCGAACTTAGTTTTGATGTTCATAAATAACTTTGTTTAGACTTTTCAATATGTTTTTTGAAGACAGCTTTCGATAGAAGTTTATAACTATGTATGTATATAAGGCGGATTTTATTAATTATCTGTGCATTTTTATTTTATTATTTTTTTTTGAATTGATTTCGGATTTCATCTGATGCTAAGAGGAATTAAGAAAAATTAGCTCCCGCTTGCAACTCATCAACAAATATGAGTGCTAGACGAAGAGTAGAAAAAAATTGCACTAATCCGAACAGGCAGTCTTTTTTCGACATCAAATAGCTGGACTTAGATATCTCAAAAAAATTAAAATGCCACTATGAAGCCTATTCATCAGATTATAAGGAGAAACTCAGAGTATCGGCCTTGATTCAGCCCGATCTTGGAACTATTGGCCATTTCTAAGATGCTTGTTTAAAAAAAATTCTCTTTCATAGATTATCGGACTTTTCTAAATCTAAAATCATATAAATCCTTCCAGTTCTGACCAACTAAGATTTTGGAGATCCCTTGTGCGATTAGCAAACAATGTACTAATACTTTGAAATCATGTAAATATTAGAGCACATTTTAGAATTTTCAATGAGCGGAATTTAATTCCCTAATAATCTCCAACTTCTACTCTTCGCATAAAAAAAAAATTATTAACAGTGTTGAGCTCTCTCCAGAACACCAAACAACAATGCCTAGGTCTCTGCTGAGAAAGAGGGCTACTTTGCGTAGAATTTCAGTAAATACCTTCGAAATGCTAATATAATGCCAAAGCCCTTAGATTAAAATTGATAGCAAGAACCGGCTAAGGCAGGTTTTTTAGTCACTCTTAAGGTTGCCTATATAATTCCTCTTTCGTACCTTGAAGCTCGCAGCCCAAGATATATTTGAGTATTCGATCTCCATTATCACATCACATTAACCTAATCTTCGTTGCGGAACACCCCCAGAATAATACAGAGCCGTTACTCTTGTGAGTGTATGATCAGCATTTTGTTCCAACGTCATCAACATCACCGCATTCCGGAAGAATTCTGATAATTTGTGAATAAGAAAATTTTCTGACTTAAACAAAAACAGTTGACGTCTATGGCGACGTAATACCTCAAAAAATTTAATTGATCTTTTTAATGATGTCATCAGGACCGTTTTTATCAAACATCAAGCTAAAATTTCCTTTGACACCCATATTTCCAGCAATACTCCATGGAAAGTCTTCAAGAACCCGCTCCAGGACTTCGTGGGAGGTTCATTCACGTTTTATAAATTAAAATTTTATAAACTCGCATTCTGGACTCGCTTTTCTATGCAGCCTGGTTTTTACGGTCTACCTGACCAAAGTGCGGGCGACACCGACCCAAAATTCTCCGAAGGCCTAGCGTCGATCGTTGATCCCGCGCACCAAGATCTACTGGTGTCATACTTCAGAGAATCAGATCAATTCCAGACTCTTGGAAAGTAAACAAAAACCATATTTATCTTTCCATATTGACCGACAAATCACCATTATAACAATATATAGTTTCAACCCTTCTCTGTTCACGTACAATACTGAATTCCCAGCCAATTTTGCAGCAGCAAACGAATATTCTAGACTCCAATCTCAGCAAGGTCAGCTATCTTCAACGCATTTTTTAAAACCAGCGACAAAAGTACGATTCTCCTGCCTTACGGTGTATAAAACTCAATTATTTCACAGACTGCCGTCGAAAGCTGGATGATGACGAGCTATCAAAGCGCTCAGACAGCAAGTAAAAAGCAGCCGGAAGAGCCAGAACCCAAAAAAACTGGTAGAGGCGCTAAAAAGAATAAAACTAAGGTAGAAGCACTCGCGAAAGTCGAGCCTGGTAGCGTTGAAGGATGGGATCCCGCAGAGTTCAAGCTAAACAGCAAAAATACATATATAAATAAAATTCAGACTTTATTCAACGAAACTGAGGTCCAAGACGTAGTTCCAATGTATAGAACAGCTTCCTTTTTTGTGAAGATCCTAAATTGTTGCCATGTAGTGTTAAAGGCACGAAATCCTCACAGAAAGAAACCCAAATTAAAGACAACTTGAAAGGAGCAGAAACAAAGAGCATGATGAAGAAGGTCAAATCATGTGAAAGATTTGTAACGCCAGAGGAAGGTAACAAAAACTAGAGCATTGATTGAGTGATATATTGGACTTATTAATAGAAAAATTCCACCAAAAGTTGGCGAAAAACAGAGAATCCGCACGTAATAGTCGTAAAAGGAAAAAAGTATACATCGAATTGCTTGAGAAGAAAGTCGAAGAGCTCAGTCAAGAACTGTTTGCTGCAAGGAAGCAAATTGAGGCGAATAAAAACAGCGAGAGCCAAGCCATTGTTCAAACAAAGCTTGTAACTTTGCTATTTCTTAATGCCTTCATATTCTAATTTAATGGTAGGTCACGCAAATGCAGAATGGAAAGCAGCAACTATTCGAAAGAATGGAGAAACTCATACAGAATGAGGCTGATGACTCTGAGATAAATATGTTATTGGATTCTATGCGAGTAAAAAACGGCATCTCTGATTTATCCTTATAAGTTAATAAATAATAGCTTCGCATGGGAGCCAGTGGAAAGGATAGAACACAATTAGTGAATTATTTTTATAAGCAAGCGATTGATCAGTTGATGCCAATTCACATGAAATATTTGTTGTGGGCAGCGAGTGAAGGTACCTAATGACAATTGAATCGGATTCCATTAATACTCCTTTATTATATTAGGCAAAGATCTCTTCAGCGCCGGACAAGAATCGAAACCAGAAACCACAGAAAAAGCAGGCCCTCCGTAAAAATAAGCGTCTCTATCTCAATATTAATTGCAGCAAATAGTGATTACTGGAGCGAACTGCTGCTGAACGTGAATGTAACTGATTCCCAAAGGAAATATATCCTGAAATACAGAAAGAAACTCCTTCAAGAAAAGCATAGAATTGAAGCGTATAATAATAAATTATCTCTGTACAATCGTCTAAAATATTTCTGTGGGGAATCAGACTCATTCACAGTTTGAATCAGACCCGTCAGAGTATACTAAAGGAATCAGTCTCTCTAGAATCGGTCGTTGATGATTTTCGTAATTCATTGAGTCCAACTCAAGTTGCTAGGTTCTTGATTGCTCTTGATAAGGTAAGAAAGAAACTGATAACAGAAGGGATGAGTTTTATTGGCTGATTAGGAAAGATATAGAAAAGAGTTCTCCGCAGAACGACTCTGGCAATTCCCTGGTACAAAAGAAGAAGAGGATATGCTAGACGAAGAGGAAGAAGCGCGCAATCTCGACGATGAACCTGAGACGCCGCCACTGCAGCAGCGCAAAAAAGGCCAGCAAAGAGTGAATAATGAAAACTATTGTTTGACAGAAACTGGCAGCCTGCTTGATTTCGAATTCTTCAAAACGCTTGAAATTGATCCTTTCAGAAAGAAAGTTCATACAGAACCGGAATAAGTTACTTTTTTCATTTAATATTCTTATAAGGGAGCATTAGCCATAATTTGCGCTCTCCGAATTTTATTTATTCGAAATTTGGGATATGTAAAGGATCAATAAGACGAGAAATATCGTTAACTACCTGTACAAATATATACATTTGCATATCTGTTTAGAATAAATACATTCTAACTTTCCTATGAACAAATTCACGACAATCACGATCAGAATGTATGAGAGTTGTTGAGGTAGAAGGTTTTTCGGCTTTTTCTCTGTTATGCTTGAATTCTCAGAAATTGAGTTAATTTTCAAAGATGTTAGGGCCTATTTTGACAAATTTGGGAATGAGTTCGCTTTGAAAGCGAGATAATTGAATATGTGGCTCTATGCGAATAATTTGCGATTCTATTCGACTTTCAGGCTACAGGAAGAAAGTTACAGCAAGTACGTGTTTCGGTGTATGCATTGGAAAAGAGCCAATCATCTACTGACTCATGAAACTGATCAGATTCCATTTAAAGTCAATATATTGGTGAATAACATTTGATTTTAATTAAAATAATCACGAGTATATCTCAATCATTAAACGCATTATGGGATCAAAACATAGTACTGGCAATCCTTCTCTGAAAGCTCAGTCAAATAATCTGAAAGCTCCTCAGGACAAACCAAAAGTTCAACTCGATAACAAGCCTCTTCGAGAGTCAGAACATAATTCAACACCATTTATGGATGTCAATTTGGAAATAAAATTACCTCCAGCACCAAAGCTAATCAAAGAGGCTAAGAATGTTATTAGAATTAATTGTTCAGAAGGAGCTGATACTGGGGGTATATCGTTTATGTTTATTAACAGAGAGGATCTGAACAGTTCTTTTCTTCTACAGCTCCCTATGAAAAAAGGAAACCCTAAACTCATTACAATACTTCAGCAGTTGTCTTCTAGGGAGCATTTCAATCGCACTCTTAAGATAGAAGGAACATATCACACAAATTGTGTTGATATAAACAAACCGATCACTTATTTTGCTGATTGTCAACCACTTTACTTCACGTTCCCTCAAGTAGTCAAGCTGCCTGTTGAATTCATATCCAAAGATAATACTCCAACTAGCAACAAGCTGTCAGTCAGTTTCGTTTCCAAGGAGTCCGGTGCTAATATCCATAAATTGATACGAGAGCATTTTAAGCTAGGAAGTGACGCTTCTCCTTATAAACTCAACCTACAGAAGCCCACAGGTGAGCTGCTTGTAATTCCGAATCAATGGGATTTCATATTAGACAGTAACAAAGATGACTTGTCGAATGGGCAGCTCATTGTGAGCGATTTAGCTCCTGAAATAAGCTTCACGGTCAATACTTTGAGAAAAAAAGAAAAAACCATTATCACTTGCTCACCAGATGTGTTCGGATATCAGTTAAAAGTTAAGCTCCAGAAACAATTGCATATTCCTACTGAAAATCAAGATATAATATTCAGAAACAGCAAGCTTGAAGACTACAAAACTCTGGGTACTGCAGGGATTCATGAAGGAGCTAAACTATTTGTAATTATCAAGTTCCCTCCTTCACCTACAGTGATGGTTCTCCTGAAACAAAAAAATAAACCCCTTCGAGTTGAGCCATTTTCCGAAACGGCTCTTGAATGGCAGAAAATATACCCGGGACTTTGTATTAAGGGAATTTGCTCAAATAAGGCATGCGCAGCTGTAAATCAAAAGGTAATAGTGAACTTAGGATTCACTATGTTTGACATCATCGCTGATCGTCAGAGATGCAAATGTCCACAATGCGACAGGATAGTTGAACCCGATATGTTGTGGGTTTACAAAAGCGCTTTCATTTTTAGTGCTGTAAAAAATTATGGTCAGGACAACTGTCAACGACTCGTGGATCAGGCTTGGCGAATTCAATATGGCATTGGTTTCCAATATCAAATCCCAAAGCCAACAGCGCAACCTGGTTGGACTCATAGAAAGATAATCACGCGAGACATTTGTTTGGAAGAACTCTCACGAAGCCACAATTTGAAGGAAGGAAATGATGCCTTGAAAGTATCTGAAACTGAGACTGTGGCATGTGTTGTTTGTAAAAAAGGGGTAGATATCAAAATGAGAAAAGAATGTCATCATGCTCATCACGATGAGTGCTATTCACAGTTATCCAAAGTTATAAGTTCGAAATGCCTATTATGTGCAATTTAGTCTAAAAACTTATAAATACTGTAATTTATGACATCAATGAGAGAAGTGAAGGCTAACAAAACTTCAATTAGGGAAAATTTATCAAAGAAGTTCAGAATTTCATCATTTATTACGTTAGAACATGAGTTTTTTCTAAGCTTCGGATTTAGCAACCTGCGGTGCCACTCATAGGAGATTTGCAAGCTAATTTAGAAAACCTTATTTAGCATTCGCCGAAAGAATTGTCTAGGTTGTCGCGAAATTAATGGCAATATAATTTTTTATAACCTCACAATATTTTGTCAGACTTACGGTAGTCTTATTCGAGGAATTCCTGAATTTATCAATGAATTACAGCGCGTACTATGATAATTGAACCCATGAGAGAGAGAAAAAAAAAAGGAACAAAGATTTGCTCGGTAATTATTTCAAGGGTAAGAAACAATTGTAAAATGTCAGAATACCTCTTCTTTTTTGGTGTAACAAAATGGATCAATGACGTCAACCTGTATGAACCACTTTCTTGAGCTGGCAATAGAAGTTTATGACTGACTTAGAGGAATTAACTTACAATCGTGAGATAACTTGTGGTTGAATCAGCCTGTGTTGAGGAAAATTCTTAAAGATTTCCTGTACTTTCATACAGATCGTCGTTTTTTCAGGATTTAGTTTTTTGATTTGATTTTCAAAGACTCTCTTTTGCTCGCTGGCCTCTCTTTGTTACTCTTTGGGACTATAGGAGAAACTTGCTACACAGTATTGACTTATATAAGAAATACATTTGCCAAAGCTCATCAGAAATAAATCGATCGGTGCAATTTAATTGGTTACTCTTGTTTGATCATTTGGATAGATCAGATTTCATTCACCGCCAACAAATGAAAAGGAGTACCTTGAAATAGTCAATAATAATTTCTCAAAGATTTAGATTGTAATGGAGCCAAAGAAGAGCAGATCCTCACAACCTCAAAAGCTGAAAGCTCTAGTGAACACAACGAAAGGTCCTTCCAAGCAAACCGCTAGCAAGTTATCTCAACCGTTAGTAAAGATTTCCGGGCCAAGTAAGGCTGCCAAAGAAAAAGAAATAAAATATTGGCCACCAGAGTTAATCTCCGTGACTAAGAAGGTCATTTACATAAATTGCACGAAAGGAGACTCGGGTATATCGATCATGTTCATCAATAGGAAGGAGCTCAGCAGTTCTTTTCTCCTTCGAGTCACGATCAACAAGAGAAATCCTCTCACATTGGATAAAATCACTCAGCAGTTGTCTTCTGTGGAGTATTTGAATCGGCCTCTTGAAATTGAAGGAACTTATCATACTAATGATGTTGATATGAGTAAACCGATCAACTATTATGCAGATTGTCAACCTCTTTACTTCACTTTTCAGCAGAAAGTCAATCTGCCTGTTGTTTTTAAATCCCAACGTATCCCGATTAGAGACGATCTAACAGTAAATTTCGTTTCCAAGAGCTCCAGTTATGAAATACATGAAAAAATAAATGAGCATCTGAAGCTAGGAAGCGACGCTTCTCCTTATAAGCTCAGCTTGCAGAAGCCCACAGGTGAGCTGCTTGCAATTCCGAATCAATGGGATTTCATATTAGACAGTAACAAAGATGACTTGTCGAATGGGCAGCTCATTGTGAGCGATTTAGCTCCTGAAATAAGCTTCACGGTCAATACTTTGAGAAAAAAAGAAAGAACCATTATCACTTGCTCACCAGATGTGTTCGGATATCAGTTAAAAGTTAAGCTCCAGAAACAATTGCATATTCCGACTGAAAATCAAGATCTAATATTCAGAAACAGCAAGCTTGAAGACTACAAAACTCTGGGTACTGCAGGGATTCATGAAGGAGCTAATTTAATTTTAATTATTAAGTTCCCTCCTTCAGCCCTAGTAATGGTTCTTCCCGAACTGGACTATCGCTTTCAACCGGTAGTTGAGCCATATTTTGAAGGAGCTTTTCCTGAGTGGAGGATAGTTACACCCGGACTTTGCGTTGAGGGGAAATGTGAGAACAGGAGCTGCTCATCTTTGGGCCGTGAGGTCATCGTGCCATTAGGGTTCACTATGTTTGACCTCATTGCTGATAAACACAGATGTAAATGTCCAGCGTGTGGCTATTTAGTAAAACCCAGCAGATTATTGGTTTATAAATGTTCATTTATTTGGTGTGTCTTACAAAAACCTGGGAAGGCAACTTGTCAGCGCAAAGTCAATCAGATTTGGAAAATACAATTTGCCATTAGCTGCGTATATCAAATGTCAAAGCCTGAAGCGGTCTCGGATGACACTCATAGAAAGATATTCACGAGAGAAATTTCTCTGGAAGAACTGTCACAAAATCGATTTGAGGTAGACAAATATGGTAACTTACCAACATCTAAGACTGTGACATGTGCTGTGTGTAAAGAACAAGCAGATATTGAATTGCTAAAAGACAGCTGCCATGCTGATCATGTAGAATGTTATTCAAAATTATCAGATGTTACAAATTCAAAATGTCTTCTCTGTGGGGTTTAATCTAAAATTTTATATTGGTAGTTCATGACCTCAATGATATGACTGAGACTGAATAAACCTTCCATAATTGAAAGAAAATTATCCGCTATGGGGTTCGGTAAGGATGTAAGACTCATTCGAGTATAGTTTAAGGAATTGTGATACTATGGAAGCTGCCTCTAGTGATTTTCTCGTTCTGTGATCGTCCAGAGGAATTCTCCCAATAAATTAATTCGTGGGTTTATGAAAGGTCCGAAAACAGAATCACGATCCATCTCACTTAATTGTTAAAAAGCAACTATATGAAGCAGCATTTTTCGTCTTAGCGCTTCACACGCTTGATGCTGAGTGAATTGATGTTGAATTAAAATTCCCATGTCCCTACAGAAAGGACATTGTGGTCTATATCAAGCTATTTTATCAAAAAAATTTGACTCATTTAGTAATTACTGAGTAAACTAGTAAATTTGACACAAAATGAATAAACCAACCCAACAAGGAAAACAGTCCACAACCACAGCTTCAAAGGATTCAAAGGTTGCTACGTCAAAGCAGCCCGTGACTAAAGCTGCGTCGTCAAAAAACGTGCTTGCGTCTAGCAAAAATACGGGCGAGCAGCTAGAACATTCCATTACCAAAACAGAAAAAGGAGCTTCTGCCTCTGGTGCTTCCCATATCAGAACTAAATCAAATGTCATCTCAAAAGCCAAGCAAAACGAGCAAAATGAGAAATCCAGCGATTTGTCGGTCAAAACAGAAGCAGATGAGAAAAAAGATAATCCACACGAAGAAGCTACTGATGCAGGAGCCAAATCTCCAGCAAAAAAAACTCCTGCGAAACAACAGACAGAGTCTAAGGACACAGTCGCATCAGTTACAAAATCAACAACAAAAGGGACTCTCCAAAAGTCTAAATCGACAGTAACAAAGTCAATGATCAAAGGATCAGCTACCGAACACACCGAAGAAAACGAAAAAGTGGCCACTGAGAAGAAATCTCACCTTCAAGACAGCAAAGCGAGCAAATCTCAAGTTGTTTCGAAACCAAAAACGAAGGATGCAACACATACGACTGAAGGAAACGAGGAAACTAAAGCTCAAAGAACAGCAAAACGAGCAGTAACTCAAAAGTTGGAAGAGTCAAAAACAAAGGAGAGACCCGCCGGGGATAAAACCCCCACAAAACTCCCTGCAACTAAGACAAAAAAAGATGAAGAGCATAAATCAGGAGACGGTTCTCCTGTGAAGAGCAGACAACAAAACACCAAGAAAGCATTAACAATGCTTCCTTCAAAAAACAAGCATGAAAGCCATGAGAAAATTGAAGAAGAGATCGTAGAGAAGGATGCTAATTTTTCTTTTGAAAAGCAAGTTCTTCAAAAAATTGAGAAACCGGAGGCAGGTGAGCCGGAGGGAGCTGAAAACGAAACCAAAAATTCTGTTTCGAACGAAGACGCTGAGACTATGCACCAGACTGAAGGTCCTGAGGAAACACTGCAAACTGAAGAAAACTTCCAGGAAGTGAATAATACAGAACCTTCAAAACCAAAAGAAAAAACCCTGGAAAAAACGAAATCAAAAAAGGATGTCATAACAGACGCACAAAAAGCTCAAAAAGGAGAACCCAAAAAAGAAAAGGTAGATGTTAAGGACCAGGATAAAAGCAAAAAGGCCATCAAAACCAGCCAAACGGCTAAAACCGATAAAACGCAAACAAAAAGTAATACGACTTCGGCGTCACCCGAGATTTCAAAATCGAAAACTTCTTCGAAAGTTGAGAAAGATAAAGGGAAGAGTGGTACACAAGAAAAAACTATTAAGCCTCAAAAAAGCGATGAACCATCAAAGCAAGAAAAGCCAAGTTTGCAGAAAGAGAAGTCGCAAGGAAAGATGGCGATAGACCAAAAGCCAAAAGAGAAAGCAACCCCTTCCTTGCAAAAGGAAAAGTCTCAGAGCAAGATTAGCAATTCTAAGGAAGAATCTAAAACTCAACCAACTTTGCAAAGAGACAAATCGCATGGAAGAATTCCCACTTCAAAGCTCAAAAAAGACGAGAGCAAGGCTTCAGAGAAGAAAAGTACTCATGAAGAAACCAAATCTACCACTTCTCCTGCGAAAAAATCGACCGATGGCACTAAGAAAAAGTCGAACGCTACCAAAAAGGATCCCACCGCAGAGACTATAATCCCAACAGAAGCTTCAGCTGTAGATACCCATGCGAATGAAAATGATGATAAAGATGAGAAGGAAAATACTGATAGTAGTCCGATAAATCAATCCCCCAACAAGCAAGGAGATTCAACTGGAAATTTGAAGGAAAATTCATTCGATGACATCAACGATGAGGGATTTGAAGTTGTCGAAACAATGTCCAAGCAAGAGCCTAAAAATGAAAAAAACTCTCAAGGCGCCTCGCCCCTCCATATGCAACAAGAGGTTTCCGATTTTTCTGTAATTGATGGTTCCTGTTTCGACACTTTCGAAATAACTGTGAAAGAAAAATCGATAGCAAATGGCTCCTCTGGAAAAGACTCAATCTCTGGTTTTGAAAGCCTTGGCCAAGAAATGAGCGAAGGCGCAGATGAAAGCGCGATGAAAATTCCAGCAGTCGATATTAATGGCCCTGCAAGATTTAGAAGACCCACGCTAATTAAAAAAGAGGAGATTATTGTTGATCAGGTCAACGAACAACGCAGATCAAGCATCAAAGCTCCTGATTTTCTGAGCAAAGCAAAAGGAATGAGTGGATTGCAGAAGTTGGTCCAGAATGCTGTCGAGCTAACAATTACGGAGGAAAAACCAGCTAAAACCAATGAAGAAGACCATACTCATTCGCAGCAAAAGGCTGGCTTCAGAAGACCGACCCTTGTCGCTAAGGAAGAAAAGGATGGCTTGATAAAACCTCTAACTCCTCTAGAAATGCTGAGCTCGCAAGATGTTTCCACTAGCAAAATAAAAGTCCCTAATTTCTTGTCCAAAGCGACACGTGGATCTATTTTAAACAATGTTGTTGCTCCAATCAAAGAAATTCAAGAAGAAAAAGAAGTTGTAGAAACGAAAGTTGAGGAAAAAATAGCGGCTAAAAATCTGGAAGAAACTGAAGTGAAGAGCAAGGTTAAGGAACCTAATTTCTTAGGACAAGCTGAAAAGGTACAGCAAAACCAACAAGAAATTGCAAACATTAATGAGCTCCAAAAGGTATCTGAATCTGTTCAAGATGAAAAGAATCCAGAAGGATCGAAAACAGAAAAAAGTGACTCAACTTTTGAGAAAAGTCCGACCACTGATCACTCGTCAAGGGCCATGAGCACCTCTAGATCTGAACTGATGAGTTCAAGGGGTCGGCTTAGTAATAGCTATAATTTCAGTGGATTGGTAATAATTCAAGATTATTTCAATAATTATTTTCGCACCAATAGGTAAATGATTATCTGAACACCCTCCAATCGGAGGTGTTGTCAATTTATAACAAGGAATCCCATCAAGGAGAGACGCAAGTAATGATGCCTTTATTGTTTTGTTTTTTTTATTGAATAACTTCAGGAGGCCGATAAAATGAAAAAAGCAGATATTTTAGAAGAACAGATTCGTCGTCAGGTAAATGACATTATGAAAACAATTGTTAATGTAAATACAGACTGAAATTTATCTCGATGAACTCACAAGCAAAACTTTGACACAATTAATGCCAATCTCTACTGAGAAAGAAGGTAATAAGCCGATCCAGACCTCGCAGAATAATGAAACCGTTGGACAAACCGATATTACTGAAGGCCTCAAGAAACAGGTATAAAACTGAAACCATCAAGCGAATATTAATCATTGCTTTAGATCAACTCATATTTAGATGGTCTAGAACTCTATGCGATAAATGAGGTTAAGAAAGAGGTTTCCAAACCTGCACTGCCTGGAAATCAGCCTCAAACAAATGTAAGTTAAGCAAGTTTCGAGCCATTATTTAATAATTATGAATAAAGGAAAAGCCTGACTCAACAGTAGTTGATCCGAAGCTGAGAGAACGAACTGAGATAGCAAAACTCCTTGTAAGATAGAGTCTCGCTTCTCGCCATAAATAATATCTAGTCCACACTATACCTTGAAGATCTTGCTTCTGAGGCGCTAGGACAACTGTCAAAAACCTTAGCTGAGAGCCATGCTCAAGGATCAGCAAAAACGAATGAGGTATTTCTGTTGTCATGATAAAAAAAGAACTAATGAGGTTATCCTGCCACAGATTGAAGCTGCATTAACAAAATCCACCACAGATATCATGGAAGCCGCCAAACGACAAGTTCTTATTATTATTTCTGAATTTATCAAACTTAAACTTTTGAAAAGTCTAAGCTTTACCTTGACGACTTGGCTATCAATATTCCTACTTTAGCTTCAGACGCCATTTCCAAAACCAAAAGTGAGGAGATTTTGCAATCTGCCCAAAGACAAGTAATTTCAAGCGCTCTTTGAAAATAATTTGAATCTGTTCCTCAGTCAAAATTGTATACGGAGAGTCTGATCTTAATGGCTTCAGAATTCAGTCTTAGATCTTCTGAATCAAAAACTGCTGACATTTTGGCGAACACAGTAATTTATTAATTTACAAATGGAACATCATGATCTTTTTCAACAATATCTAGGGTTGCAACAAGGACGTGAATACACATAAACAAACAGTTGAGAATCTGGTTGAATACTGTTTTGTAGAATTGTTCTAACATACTCAATAGTCCAAATTTTATCTGGAAGACTTGACAGAGAGAATCTTAAAATTCCCCATCAAGGAGGGCCATAATGAGACTCAGTTAAACAGCAAGAGCGAAATTTCGAAAGATGTTGCCCTATCTAATGAACCTCTATTGACAGAAGATAAGGATGCAATAATTCTTGAAGCTGCAAGAAGGATGGTAATCAACTCATTAAACATTTGTGTGTTGATTATTTTCCAACTCAGACTGCAACATATCTGAACGATCTTCCTTCATATATTTATTCCGTCTCTAAGGAAGTGAGAAGAGATGAAGCTAATTCCAACAAAGAAAATGCTCAAACTATTGAAGACCTAGCCCGGAAACAAGTAGCAACGGCTTTCATTTCTCCATTAATTCGAATAAATTTTAGTCAATGATCTACCTTGCGGAGCTTGCCGACTCTACATCGATCAAACTAGCTCAAATGGCCAAAGAAACGGCTGAGAAACAGATCCAAGCCCAAGTAATAATCTCAATAAATTGTTGAAGAAAATAACTTACTCTTATTATAGGCGATTATCTACCTTGAGACTTTATCTTCGCGAATTCTAGAGTTGGCTATGCCTCAGGTATTTTCTTACATTTTCGGAAATGTCACCTTATAACGAATCAATATCTTAGCTAAATAAGAAAGAGGAAATTGTTACAAAGAATGAAACATCCGCCAAAGCTATTCAAGCTGAAGTAAATTCATGATTTCTATATATCTTTAAAATAATTCTTCTTTCTTAGACAATTTCATACCTCGATTCTTTGGCATCACGAACTCTAGAGCTAGCCTTGCCTCAGGTAATTCCTCAAGTTATAAATATTCTATCTTTAACTGAATTTCATTATTAAGCTAACAGCTAAAGAAGAAAAAATTTCTACCATGAATGAAACTACTGTCAAAGTTATTCAAGCTGAAGTAACTTATGTTTCAACTGTATCTCTGACTCCTCTTTCTCAGACAACTTCATACCTCGATTCTTTGACATCACGAGTCCTGAAGTTCGCAATGCCTTTGGTATTTCCTCAGATTTTAAGTCATGTGATTTTATCATTAATCCGGTTTATTAGCTAACAATCAAAGAGGAGATCTCGACAACGAATGAAACAACCACCAAAATTATTCAAGAAGAAGTAACTTACAACTTCAATAGACTTGTAATACGATTGAATTTCTTTAGACAATTTCATACCTTGATACTTTGACATCGCGAGTTCTTGAGCAAGCATTACCTCAGGTACCGCTAAGTTTCTAGAATCTTCGTTTTTATCAAATCTAACTCTCCTAGCTGAAGAGCAAATCTGAAACGCGCGAGGATATTCTGAGAAAAATCTCTGAAAAAATGGTAACAGATTTCCACGAAAACACTTCACATTTAATATTACTTTCCATAGGCACTAGAAGTTTTGAAGGAAAACGAAGAGCGAGCTGTCCAAACATATAATGGCATGTTGTTAAAGGTAGTTAGTTAGTTGATTTAGATTAAAACAAAGTATTTTTTGATAAGGCTGTCCTTAAAGTCCAAGCAAAGTTCAGAGGCTCCCTTGCCAGATTCATTTATAAACTCGAGCTGCTTAATAAGCATAACCGCTCATCTTTCATTGCGGGCCCAAGACAAAGCATTAAACCAAAATAATGTCCTTTGATACCATACTCTACATCCTGATTTTTTCCAAAAAGCGTTTATAGTTTGTAAATATCTTATACCTCTTGTAACTATTCCACCATCAAAGCAATTTTCAGTTTTATTTTTGCTTTTGATCAAAAGTAACCCAGAGATTTTGTTACATAATCGAATCACGATAACCAAAAAATACGCAAACAGAAAAACCTTTAAACCCTTTCCGCTCTAGCCCTAACACTCGATATGACATGAATCAGAGTTGTTTAATAGCGGAAACCAAAAAAATCCTTAAAATTTACAAATAAGTTGACTTTTTATGCATTTCTTGAATTTTGCATTTCACTTTTAACTTTTTAGCTTCAAACTTTCAACTTGTGCCAATAGAGCTGCCTTTTCTTTTTGATGCTGTGCTTTCTGATGTTCCAACTGTTTCATCAGGTCGTCAACTTCTTCGGCTTTCCTTTTATACATCTTTTGCCAGAATCCCTCCTTGTGGCAAGAATTGAACTCCGTGCTGCTCACAACGGCTGGGTTTTCAGAATCCTGCCTTGGGGGAATCGACTGGCTATGCATCTGGTAGTCTCTGATTATAGCAGCTTTCTCTTCAGTTAGCTGTTTAATTTCCGCTTGCGCCTTGCGATATTCCAATTCAAAATGCTCTTTCTGCCTCTCAATCAGCCGAACGACTGTTAACTCGTCACCATGACGTGCACTATTTAAGTTAATCGCACTAATGGGATCCAATTCGTCATTGAATTCTTGTTTGGTCAGCTCCCTAAGCAATCTAATATATCTTTGGGCATGTTCGACTTGCGTTTTGAGATTTTCGATTTCTTTCTTCAACAACATATTTTCGAAATGAGGGTCATCGACTGCTAGAGCTGATTGGTGTGCCGAAGTCGAGACTGGAGCACGGCTAGATTTCTCTACTCGAATAGGGGAAACTCTAACTGGTTTAAGATCTTTTACAGGTAAACTGACATCAGGATCGATGACTTCTGCTCTTGAAAAAATTTGTTTGCGAGCTGTTCGCTGAGGTGATTGGCTGTTTCGGGAAGTCTCTTTGAAAGAGCTACGATTATAACCAGTAAAGTCCTCGCGAAATTTTGAAGTAGGACGATCTTCAAAGCTCACGTTTTCGTTGTCTTGGCTGTTGTGGGCTTGTGCTCGCATTTCATGTCTGAGTTTTGGAGTGTGAGGACGCATTGGTTCAATGAACACCTAAAGATTCAGGCAAATTATGCAAATTGATTTTTATCTCAGTTTTATCTTATAACTGAAATGTTGATTAGTACTAATGACACCTATTTCGATCACTTCTTTCCTAAGGGAAAAAATTGTTCCATCAATGAGCTATCATACTAAAAAGGAGATAAGACTCTATATATGATGTTTATTTTCAAAAGAAGCACATTAGCTACATTAGCTAGAGCATTTTTTATCAATAAGAGTCACAAACTGCTGAAATCATATTCTATGGACAAATGATTCAAGTTGTAAAGATAATTCTTAAGATTAAAGAGAAACATAGGTACCTATCTAATTTTGCTCCCCAAGACAAATAACATACTTATTAGATGATTTGAAACACATTAGAAAATTCATCTTGAATGGAACGAGATAATGAATTTGCGTAGAGATCAGGATCGCTTAACTTTCTTCATGTAATGGGGACCTCAACTCTTCCTCTTCTCTCCCAGAGAGGTTATGCCAGAGCTTGATCTGAGTGAAAACCGCTGCGGAACCGATAACAATTATCAGCAGGATCCCACTTCGATTTGCGCGTAAACACGTTTGTTGGTACATACCTACAAATGATTAAAACCCAGCTGCACTTGAGTAACAATACCCAATAACGAGAGAAACGGTTGCACAAGAATATAAGCTCCAACAAAACTTGAAACCACTGTTTTTAACAATCTGCATCCAAAAACGATTAGATAACATCTCTGCTCAGAGAATACGTACATTTCAAGTCGATAAATCATTGAAACCCCTGCTGCGATCCCCAATAGTATAAAAACCCAAACGAACAGCTATTTTAGCATTGATAAATAGAACCCATAAATCATTGAATCGAGATTACCGAACTTGCCGCAGGATATATGAGTCCGATGATGAACTGCGCCACTATTGCTCCAAGGCAGCCACCATTAAATAGGGTAAGTGTATCATATCTTCTCATTTTGTCATATTGCCACATGAATTTTCCCAGTGTTGCAGCGCAATATCCAGCGATAAGATAATGGCCGATACCAATTGTCTCACCGTACTGAGCTAAAAATTGCTTAGCAACAAAGAACAGTTATTGCAATTGCCTCAAGAGTGGTTGAGTTACCAAAACGATGAAAAAAGTCACAGCCACAGCAATTCCAAGAAGTATGTGCTCCGGGAACCGTCTACCCATAAAAGCGATTGCTCCTCCTAGCGCAGTGGTGAAAACTATCAGCCACTGATGCTCTTGAAAGATACAATCAAAAGTAATAGGAGATAACGGGGTGTCTGCAGTTGGAAGCGTCGAATTTTCTGTCATTAATAATATAGTTTTATTTATGCTAATCTCAATGGATTATCTTAGATATTTGCATTATCGTAATCTATTATGCCTTCATATAGCTTATCGTATTCAAACACTTGACTTTTGATGAGGAAATTCCTATTTTCTAAATACTGAAATCTGTGTTTTGAATTTGGTAAGAAATATATAGAAAGTTAAGAAGTATTTTGCGAACAAAATTGCAAATAAAATTACAAAAAATTCTCTAAATTCTACGATTAGTGATGAAAAAGAAAACTTAAACTAAATATAAACAATTGAAATGTGTATGGTTTCACGACTTCCTCCAAGATATTCTTAATTTAAGGAAACCTAGTGTTTTATGGGCTCTATCCAATGTATTTTAAAGCAGTTTCATCGGAAATTCACTGCTGCTTTTGCCTTGCTGCAACTTGTAGCACATGAACAAGGTGATGACCTCTGTTGCCAGACTTTGCTGATGGAATTGCATGCCACGTAGCTCGTTCTGTATTAGTAATGCAGGTGTTAGAAGAAATTATTAAGAAAAAATGATTACCTCACAAAAGTGAGCAAAATCTTCCATTAGGAAGGTTTGTTGTTTCTTCCTAGCTGCTAGTTCCTTCTCTGCTTTGTATTTTCCATAAGCTTTCTGAATCTTTGAAGCAGCCTAACAAAAGATACTCAGATTTGATAATCAAGAGTAACTAGCTACCTTATTTTCAAGATTTCGTAGTTTTGCAATAGCTGATTTTCTTTGGGCCTCTGACTTTCTGGATTCTAACACATTTATAAATTTATTGAGCAAAGCGAAGGAGAGATATTATTACCTTCTTTGCGAGTTCTTTCCACATCGCCGGCGACCCTACGTCTTTCAAACTTTTCTTGGAGGAGAGCTTTTTTCGCTGATGATGGCTCTTCTTCTTCTGTTTTGCATCTGACTCCATCGTACTTCTGTTGCCTCTTCAGGAGTGCTACCTCCTTCGCGAGGGCACGTTTCAGCTCTGCGGTCCTCTGAACTTCCTTAGCAAGGCGATTGACTTCTCTTTGTTGTAGTACCTTCATTGCCGCAGCTGGTTCTTCTTCCCCTTGAGATCTACTCCTTGAATTCTCATAACCTTTTTGCTTGTCCGTGAGTATCTCTTGCTCTCTTCTAAATCTCTCAGCTTCACGAGCATTTCCTTCTTCTTCAGCTATCTGAGAAAGTCTAAGCTTTTCAGCTTCCTCTGTATCTCTAGCAATCCTGATCTTTTCATCGAGCATTTTCTTTTTGCCGGTCTCAGTTTCATTAACTTTCTCGGCAATTGTCTCGTCTTCTCGAGACAGTCTTTCAGATTCGAAGGCTTTTAATTTCTGCTCCAAAACTTTTCTTTTCGCTGCTTTTCTTTGCTCTTCTTCCTCATCTTGCTTTTTACGAACAACTTGAACTTCTTCGGCTACTCGAACCGCTTCAATTTCTCGTTGTTTCTTGCGGAGTTCCTCACTAGCGAAGCTTTCTTCATCTAAAGTCATAGAAAGTCTCAGTTCTTCCGCCTCTTTCAATAGTTTAGCAATCTGGAACTTCTCGATCTTTGCTTTGGCTTTTTTCTTTCGAGCTTTTTCAGCTTCTTCAGGAGTCAACACTTCATCTGTCTCTTTCTTTCGTCTTAATTCCTCATATCGTTTGCGTTTCTGCTTGAGCTCTTCTTCCAGTACCTTAGCCGCCTTTATCGCTTCAAGTTCTTGTTCTTTCTTTTTCCTCGTTTCCTCCTCTTCTTGCAAAGCTTGCAAATCTTCAAGCGCTTTATCCCGAGATTTTGGAAGCTCTTCAGCTTCGTTCTCGAGCTTCGCTTGTTCAATTTCTTTTTGGAGTTTCGCGATTCTTCTTTTCTCGTTGAGGACTCTGCTTTTTCTACGGGTTGCCTTTGCTTTTTCCTCTTCAAATTGTAGCGATCCTTCTAATTCTTCACTAGCTCTTTCTTTGTCATAACTTGTCAGTTTCTTTCGTAATAGTTCTTCTGCCTCAGCAGCTTCTTTGCTGATTTCTTCTTCTCTTCGGTTTCTCTTGAATATACCATCAATGACCTCAGCTAATCTGCTCTGCTCTTCAGAATACTTGACTTTTCTTGGGATGCTCTCTCTTGGTTCTTCCATTTCCACAGAAGTTCTTAAGCCATCAAATTCCTTTTCTTTCTTTAGCAGCGAAGTTTCAAGCTCTCTGGATCTTCTAAGCTCTTCTTCTTGACTTTCTTGAATATGTTGAAGAGAGTCAGCTTCTTTCTTTTGCGAGAGTCTAGACTCCTCTGCTACTTCAGCGATAAGTTCTCTCTCCTTTAATTTGTACTCTTCGCTATCTTTGATGGTGTAAGGCTCTTCTATTTCATCCATGCCTCTCTTTTCATTGTACGCTTGTAGTTTTTTCAGAAGTTCACTATCTTCATTCAGCTGAGAAAGGGACTCTGAGCCTGTTACAACATTTTCCGAAATGAGTGATTTTTCTTTGAAAGACCACTCGTCTTTTTTCTTAGTTTGCTTGCTCAATTCTTCTTCAATCGGCTCTTGAAACTCTTCTTGTTGCCTTGTATTTTGATATTCTTCGGCCTTTTTCACTAACGCTTGTTTTTTCAACTCAGCCGCCGCAAGAGCCTCTTCTTCTTGCCGCTTACGTTCAAGATACTCCTGATGCTCTTTCGCAGCACTCTCTTCTTCTGCTATCTTGGCTAGTTTTGCTTCTTCCTCCTGTTTAATATGCTCGATGATTCTCTGCTTTTCAACTCGAGCCATCTTTTCCGTTTTTCTGGGTTCAACAGGTTCTTCTGCAGCCTTCTCAGACATCAGTTTCTCTATAGCTTTCTGTTTTTTTCTCCGAGCCTCGTTTAGCTCTCGGGTTAACCTCGCAGCCTCTTCAGCTGCTCTTCTTCTAATTTCTTCTTCTGATTGCTTGTTGAGTGCATCTGCTGTTTCTTTTGCGAGCCTCTCTTTTTCGGCATCTTGTTTTAACTTTGACAGCTTAGGGTCTTCTCTTTCTGTTGCTTCCTCCTTCTCTGTAGCGCTTCTGGAATTCTCGAAACGATTTTTCTTATTTTTTAAAGCTTCTTCGGCTTCTTTCAGGAGCCTCGCTCTTTCAAGTTCTTCGCTCTTCTTTCGGTTTTCTTCGGCTTCTTGTTGAGCTCTTTCCTCCATTGCTTGGCGTGCAATTTCATCCAATCTCAGCCTTTCCTCATTTTGTTTTTGTTCTGAAGCCCTTTTAAGGTCTTCATCTTGAGAATAGCTTGATTGCTGCTTCATTAACTCTCCTTCAAACTCTCTTAACCGACGAGCCTTCTCTTCTTCTTCAAACCTTTTCTTTTCTTCCTCTAATTTCTTTCGATTTTCTTCGGCTTCTCTTTGGATCCGTTCTTCTTCAGCTTGATTTGCAACTTCGCTCAATCGTATTTTTTCATTGTCTTGCTTTTGTTTTGCTCTGATAGGATCTTCCTCATCTTCTGAGATTTCTTCATACTCTTGGACGGTTCTCGTCTGGTTATAGCTCATCTGTTTCTTCAATAGCTCTTCTTCAAACTCTCTTAATCGACGACCTTTCTCTTCTTCTTCAAAACTTTTCTGATTCTCCTCCATTTCTCGTTTAATTCTTTCATCTTCAGCTTCTCTTCGTAATTTCTCCTCTTCGGCTGCTCTTTTCAGTCTCTCATCTTCAGCGATGCTAGCTACCTCAGCGATCCGCAATCTTTCAGATTCTTGACCCTTCTTTGAAATTTTATCCATAACCTCGTCATATTCGTTTGCGCTTCTGTTGTTATCGAAATTTCTTTGCTTTTTCATGAAATTTGCTTCACCCTCCCTCAATAACCGTCTCTGTTCTTCCTCTTCCTCTTGCTTCTTTCTGTTCTGTTCAGAATGATCAACAAACTCAGCCAGTCTTGTCTTTTCTGAGTCTGCATGTTCCTTCGCTTCCTCTTGTTCAATTTCAAGTATCTCCTCATATTCATTTTCGCTTCTACCAATGTCGTAGCTTCTCTTTTTATCTTCAATCTCCTTCAATTGTCGAGCTATCTCTTCTTCCTCTATCCTTTTCTTTTCTTCCTCTAGTTTCTTTCTGCGTTCTTCGGCTTCTCTTTGCATTCGTTCCTCTGCTGCCAGGCTTGCGACTTCACTCAATCTCAGTTTTTCGTTATCTTGCTGTTGCGTTGTTTTTTCAAGATCATCGTATTCTGAAATTTCATTGTATTCTTCTGAACCTCTGGCCTGGTCATAACTTGATTGCTTCTTCATCAACTCTTCTTCAAACTCTCTTAATCGACGAGCCTTCTCTTCTTCTTCAAACCTTTTCTTTTCTTCCTCTAATTTCTTTCGATTTTCTTCGGCTTCTCTTTGGATCCGTTCTTCCTCAGCTTGATTTGCAACTTCGCTCAATCGTATTTTTTCATTGTCTTGTTTTTGTTTTGCTCTGATAGGATCTTCCTCATCTTCTGAGATTTCTTCATACTCTTTTACAGTTCTCGCTTGGTCATAATTGGATTGCTTCTTCATCAAATCTTCTTCAAATACTCTTAATTGACGAGCTTTCTCTTCTTCCTCAAGCCTTTTCTTCTCTTCCTCAAATTTCTTTTGATTTTCTTCAGCTTCTCTTTGAATTCGTTCTTCCTCTGCTAGTCTCGCGATTTCGGAAATTCTCAGCTTCTCTTCTTCTTGTCTCTTTTCATTCAGTAATCCACGCTGATATTCTTCATCTTGCACAGCTTCCTCATCTTGTATCGCGACTCTTGAATCTCTGAACAAATTCTCTTTCTTCTTTCTATTCTCTTCAGCCAATTGAGCAGCCTCTTCTTCCTCTTTCTTTCTCAAAATCTCTTGTGCTTCAGCTTGCTTTTTGATATTCTCTTCAACTTCTGCTGCTAGTCTCAGTCTTTCATCCTCTATCGCTTTTCTTCTGTCAATTTCGAATTTCTCTTGAGGAAGAACTTCTTCCTCATATTCGCCAATGATATCTTCTTCTTGAGTCTTTGTTGCTTCTTCGGCTATTCTCTCCATTTCTTTAACTTCTACAACTTTTTTCGTGAGTTTTTTCTCAGCTCTCGGTTCTTCATCTTGATTCACTAGTCTCATATTTTCGTATCTTTCTTGCAGCTGTGCGAGCGCCTTTTGAGTTTCCTCCAGTTCTTTCAAAATCTTTTCTTTTTCCGCTCTTTCCCTTTCTGTCAACAGCATGTTGATTTCTTCTGCCAATCTCTCTTTTTCAGCAGCGTCTTTGTTTGTTTTTCTTAAGCTTTCTGCGTCTTCTTGCTCAGAAGCCGCGTGCTCGTACTGTCTGGAATTTCTGAGAGACTCATACGCATTTTGCAATTCCCTTTGCCTTTCTAAGAGCTTGTTGAGCTCATTCTGTCTCGCAAGTTCCTCTTCAGCGATTCTTGCCTTCTCCAACGCTTCCTGAACCGCTTTTGTAAGCCTTTGATTTTCTAGGTCATTTTTCCATTTCTTATTTTTCGAGTCGTTGGCCTCGTCCAACTCATACTCCTCAAGTTCTCTCGAAATTCTTGCGTCTACATAACTCTTTTCTTTTTGTCTCAACGTTTCCAAAGCCAATCTTTCCTCTTCAAGTTCTCTCTCCTTCTTCTTTCTGGCTTCTTCGGCTCCTCGAGCGATTCTTTCTTCTTCCGCTATTTTCGCGAGCCTTGCCTCTTCTTCAATCTTCGCAAGGCGTTCTTTCTCAGCTAGATACTTTCTTCCTTCCTCAGCGAGCCTTTCCATCTCGTTTACTTGTTTTTTCTTATCTTTCCGGCTCGTTCCCACATCTTCATATTTGGGAAATTCTTCTCCTTGGCACTGGGCTCTGCTCTCATTATATTCATTTTGTCTCTTTAATAGCATTTCTTCGAGTCTTTTACTCTTCCTGGCTTCTTCAGCCTCCTTTACAAGTCTTTCTTGCTCTGCTAACTTAGCCAGTCTTTCCTCCTCTGCTAATTTGGCGAGTCGCTGCTGTTCCTCGATGGCTTCATTAGCTAATTGAGCAAGTCTCAGTTTCTCATTCAATGCCTGAGTCTTGGATCTTGTAGCTTCGTCAGCCTCAATCAGAGGTTCTTCATTTTGTGTTGAGGTTCGTTCCTTCTCAACAGCTGCTTGCTTCTTCAGCAATGCCTCCTCGGCCTCTTTTGCAATCCGCGCGATCTCATCTTCGTGCTCTTTTCTCTTTCGAGCCTCTTCGGCTTCTTTTTGTAGTCTTTCTTCCTCAGCAATTTTGGCGAGCCTCTCTGCCTCTTCTTTTTGTTTGGTCACTAGTGCTTCAACTTCAGCTGCCAATCTGGATCTCTCGAGATTCGCCTCTCTTTTTCTGCGAATTTTTGTGGCTTCTTCTCTCTCTAATTTTGCTTCATCTTCTTTTCGAATTCTTTCTAAGGCTACTTCATCATACTCCTTATTTTCTTTCGCTTGCTGTGCTAATCTTGCTCGCTCGTCTTCCATTCTTCGGTTACTTAATCTCAAATTTTTCAAATTCTTTTCGCTGCTCGGCTCATCGAATGCTGTCTCCTCTCTCGAGACGTTGAATTCTTTCTCCCTTCTGAGTAAAGCCTCCTGAATCGCTTTTGCTCTCAGCAATTCTTGCTCCTCTTTTTCTTTTTGTTTTCGCAGTTCTTCCAACTCTTGCGCGAGCCTTTCTTCCTCAAGTCTTTTTATGAGAGATTGGGTTTCTCTTTCAGCGGCAATTTTCGATAATTCAGCTAAATTCCGATCTCTTTTCCTCTGTCCATGTAATATCTCTTCATCAGGAGAAGTCTGTTCTTCTTTGCTTCTCTCGCTTTCATAAGCTGCTTGCTTTCTTTTGAGTTCTTCTTCGGCTTGCTGAAGAGCTCTCTGTCTTTCAGCTTCTTTTCGCTCTTGTTCCCTCAGCATTTCTTCTTCTTCCATCTTGGCTTGTTGAGCAAGAATATAATCCTGTGCTACTTCTGCTAGACGAGCATTTTCTGCTTGGTTCCTAGCGTTCCTTTTTTCCATCTCAACATTGTCTGATTCAGAAGATGGATCTTGGCTCTCTTTCATAATCATTTCACCGAGAAATTGAGCTTGCTTTTTCTTTGAATTTTCCTTTTCTTCTTGAAGGGCCAGGAAGTTTTTGTGAGCTTTCGCTGCTGAAGCTACCCGCTCTTTTTCATCTTCAATCTTGTTGAGTTTCTTTAAGTTTTCGTTCTTTTCTTCAGGATTCAATTCAGATTGTAACTCAACTGAGCTCCTAATGTTTTCATAATGCTGTGATTTTTTATTTTCAAGCTCCTCAGCCCCTTCCGCCTTTCTCAGCTCACTTTCTGCACGGAGTCTTTCTATTTCTGATATCTTTGTCGCTTTCTTTCCCTGGGATTCCGCAATTTCTTCTTCTTCATTTGCAGCCCTCTCGTCATTGAATTTTTTCAGTCTTCTCTGCAATTCATTTTGCTGTTCATCTTTGAGCCTCTGGCTTTCATCTCTTTCTCTACTTTCTTGCATGCATTCCACAATTCTGAAGTGTTCAGCATTTATTTCTTTCTCTTTTCGCTCGCTGCTAGCTTCTCCGGCATCTTCGTTTTCGTTTAAAACTCTAAAGTCATCATACAGCTTTTTCTTCTGCAACAGTGCGTTCTCAGCCTCAAGCTTTGCTCTTAAATCCTCCTCTTCTGCTCTCTGCGTTAAGAACATCCTCGCCTCTCTGGCAAGTCTTTCTTTCTCAGCGCTTTTTGAAATATCAGCAATTTTCGATTCTTTTTCAAGATCCTCTTGACCAGGCTCTTCGGTCTCATCAAAAGTAATCTTTATTTTTTCCGGTTCCTCTTCAACAGCTCGTCTTTTAATCTCGTCAGTTTTATTTCCCCTTCCCAAAAACACTTCCTCCATCACTTCTTCCTCAGTTTTATCTCCTTGAGTTGCTGGGGCAATGAATTCCTCTTCTTCAACAACACGAATTTCCTCTTCTTCGACCTTTGTTTCTTCCTCTTCGTGGGGAGGTTTAGTTACTTCCGTTGCGTAGTCCGCTAACCGTTTTCGCTCCTCACTGTCAGCAGCTGCTTTTGCAGCCTCAATCTGCTCCCTTTGCATTATTTCCTGCATTGCTTGCTCTTCAGCTAGTTGTTGTGCCCGCAATTCAGCTGCTTTCTTTTTCTTCTGTGCTTCGAGGAGATCGGCCTCTTCCATCAATTTGTCGGCCAACTTCCTAGATTCCTCTGCCTTTCTCCGTCTTTCTTCCTCAATAACTGCACGTTCAGCCTCCAATCGCGCTTGCTTCTGTCTCGCCTTTTCTTCTAATGCCTTTTTATGAGCCTCGACTCTTCGTTTTGCCTCTTCAATCTGTTGCTTTCGTAACTCCTCTTCCCTCCTCCTCTTTTCTTCTAATTGTTTCCTGGCAAGTTCCTCCTGCCTTTTCGCCTCTAATCTATTGAGTCTCTCAAGGGCAGATTTATCTTCTTTGACCAGTTCTTTCATTTCCTCTTCTTGAGAAGAAACCTCAGAAGGATCCACAAACGAATCATCCAAATTAGGGTCGCTCTTATACACACGATCTCTGCGTTTCCTTCTCGGTCTCTTTGATGAACCTTGACTACTTGCACTGCTTTCGGTCTCGTCAGGATCATACAGTGTCGCTCCTGAATCGCTATTAAGCAGCTGATCGTCTTTCGGCTTTTCTGTGCCAATTTCTATCAGAGGTCTTGTAGCTCTTCTCGCCATAATAGCATTCCTTCTTTTCCTGAACCATCTTTGAATAATGAGAGCTGCAGCTAATCTTTTTCGTTTCAATTCGACAATTTCGACATCTCTGATCACACCTTTAGCCTAGATGAAATGATGATGATCCTTTGTGAATAAATGACATAGGTTACTCTATTTGCATATTCTTTCCTTCGAATAGTTACAAGTTTTCTTTCATCTTCTCTAAAAAGGTCTCTATCTTCATCTTCTGCGAGTAGATAATCTTCTCGGTTTAGTAGTGGTGTTAGTTTTAGTTTTTTCCGTGGAAAGATTTCCGTAACTGTTGTTTTAATAACCTGTGCAAGACGATATTAATCTTTGGATATCTAAAGGATTATTTTACCTGTTGCTCGACATAACTCTCACCATCTTTTAATTTAAACGAAGGGCTCTTTGTTTTTATGGACTCTCTAGGTGGTGGGGAAAACTCAGATCTATGATGATTATCAAGGTTATTGTTGTTGTTAGATGTTCTCATTTATTTACGAAAATCTCAATCGGGCTTCCTCAGCTTCAACGTCGGCGAATTTTTCAGTTTTGACTCTCCTTCTAATTATCCTCCTCTATGACGGATTGGTTGATCGTTCAGATAAGTAATTTAGATCTATTATGCAATTACTTCTTCATCATCGGTCATCTCTTTCGCTCTGTCTTGGTCGAGAAATTGCGTTTCAATCTCCTGTGATTTAATTATTCTTATCGGTGCTTCTTCTGAAATAAATGATGAAGGATAAATGCATCGACCCTAAATACCTTGTTGCTCATCTTCGTCTGGTTGCAAGAGTTCTCCTCTTGACTTTCTGATTCTAAGAAAAAACAATTATAACCTCGAATGTTAGTGATGCTTTATTTTTACTCATCATCTACTGAGTTGTACATTCTGACGACATGATATGGCACGGCTATATTTTTAAAAAAGAATCATGTGTCACCACGAGCAAATAATTCATGAGCTTACGAGACTTCGGAGGACTTCCGTGAGTAGAAAAAATAGTGCCTTGACGAGGGCTCATGCGAAGACTCCCAGGCGATGATGACATTCGACCCATGGATCCTGGCGCATGTGTTGTCTCTAACATAATATTGTTAAAAAATTGTTAGAGAAAACGAGATTTACTTCTAACTTGCTCATTTTCTTCAGTTGTCAAGGTCTGCACTTGGGCTAATATTGCCGCTGTAAAGTTTTTTATATCTAATCAGTTCATGAAAGAGAGAATCATACAATTTTTCTGCGTCAGATTCCTTATTGGTGTGTTACTGCGCTCCCTTTCCTTCTCCTTCTGCTTTGCAACTGAGAATCAAAGCACATAAGAACAGTAATGGATTGCTATCATTTACGAAATTGTTTTTTCTTTTCGTATTTGCTCGAATAACTCTGAGCTCTATTTAGAGCTGGAATGTTTGATTGTGGATACCCAATGCGCGATCTATCATGTGCTAAGCTGGATCGATCTTGTGCTAGACGGGATCGGGATCTATCATGAAGAGTCTGACTTTTTTCATGTGATCTACTATGCGCAGCATGTGATCGATGAGATGTCGCATAAGCTAGTCTATCATGCACTGGGCCTGGATTGATTAGATTGGTATCAAGGAATGAGGATGGATATTACTGCCAGTTGAAATGGGGTGCAGTTTCGACATGAATATGCGAACGTTAGTTCACTTATTTAACTTTAATTTAAATTATCGGAAGAAATTGCGAACTACTTTCTATAAAATTGCTGTAACTTTACTCTGTAACCAGGATCGGCTGCGCTATCTCGATCTGTCTTTCGCTGAAGAGCACAGTCCAGCTCCTTCTTATGAAGAGACTGATAGAATCCAAATTGTGAACTTTTAAAGACGAGCTGTCTCAACTAAAAATCTTGAATTCATTGAATTCAGATGAAATCGCAAAAAACTGTCTGATTTAGCCAATAAGAGTTGTGAGAGCTGCGATTGCTTTCAATGCCATTAATTTTAAATGTTATCATAATTTTTGGAATTTGAATCTATTTTTTAACGGATAGATATATCATAAACCTTTGGTAAGAATAGTTGATGTGCGTGAGGAGAAAACAGAAAAATGAGTTGATAGAAGTGGCTGTTTCTTGAGCAAGGAGAGTTTGGATGATGAGAGTAGCAGATCATTTTGACTCATCCCAATGAGCTAACTGAATAGATTTTGGCCAGCATTGATGGTGTTGTTGATCAAACTGATAGTGTGATCAGTATCTTGGGAGTGAGTATGTATGCATTATGTTATTCGATGCGTTTACATGAAATTGTACATTCTGGGAGCTGAGAGGTTCAATTTTTCGAAAATAACTTTTCAAATTTTTTTCTCGAAAGTCCAGTGTTCAAACTCTTCAGAATTAAACACTGACTTTTTGGATCATTTGCTCCGAAACCCAATCCGCATCGACGTTGAGTTTGTCATACTTTATCCTACAATATGTAGAATCATTTTTTTTTTTTATCTCATGCAATAATATTGATTGCAAGCTCTAATTCTACGGAGAAGAGCCGGTCCTGATTTTCTGCTGGCATCAAATTGTTCGAACTGTGAGGAGGTTTTCTGGGTGACGTTTGAAATAATGGAAGATCGTCTCATCACCTTAGATTGCTCTCCTTCACAGTATGGTATTCTAAGTTCTGTTTACTATTAGGATTCACAATATTTCAATCAAAGAAAGGTCCAGTTAGACGCCTCTTGGCTCTTTTCTGAGCCAGCAATTCAGTAATTTTTCAAATGATTTATTTTAAAATTAGCCAGTAATTAACTAGTAAAACTGAATCTAATCTTCTGACTGGATAGATTAACTCCCACTCAGAAAACAATTTTTTCTTTCTACAAGAACCAAAATCGAATTGAAGAGCATAGGCTTTTAAAATTAACCACTTAATCTGAAAAGTTTAACAATTTTCAGCTCTTTACCTATAACACAAATGAGCAGGAATTTACGAACACATGAAGATACACCTCTAAGCTTGGGCGCAGAAGACGGCTTCACATATATCAGATCAATACCTCAACAAAATACGGTGCATTGCGAAGTTTCTCCAGTAAATAACACTCATCATAAGTATTCGGTGACCTCCACTGGCTCAGATCAAGTGCATAGAAGCGGTACATTGTATTATTAAAATACTTGATTGTCTGACTCTTTCATAGATGGGTTCCACGAAGATAGGTCTCAGCCTGAAGAAAAATTTTTCAATGTAGAAACACGCTGGACGTCTGAAGAGCTTGATGATAATCTCTCAAAATTGATCGATCTTTTCCAAGAGTTAATCAGAAAATTCGCCAATGAGCAAGCACCTAAGCAGGGATCAAATATTCGAGAGAGCCTCAACCGCTGCCAAAGAGCTATTTCCTTGATAAAGCGCTTCTTAGGTAAGTTATTCAAATTCTTTTCTTTAAACATCCCTTGCAGAATTAGGGAAATATGTCCAAACTGAGCAGAACCATACGTTAAATATTACTCAAGAAATAAATGTATAGCTCACTCCAGTTATCACCAACTTAGTTGTGATCATTTAGTTGCTGCTATCAAAACTTGAGCTCCCTCCACAACTTACAATCTACGCTGAGAGAATAAAATTTTTGATGGAAATGAAACTCGAAGAGCATAACCGGCTCTTCGAAGAGAAAGTAAGCTAGTCGTTTGAATCCAGTTAGAAACATTGACGAAATTAATTATTGTAGTTATCATCTCAAGAGAATACGGAAAGAAGAGAGAGATTGAATAGCGTTGAAAGACTCAGTCTTGAAGGATTCAATACAAGTCAAGAGTTGTCGGAAGAGACAATTAGAAATGCCTTACTTCGGAATCAAGAGAGATTAATTAAAGATTACATGGGGAAAACTGTACGAGAAATACCCGGCCCAAAACACAAGCAGCACGAGAATGAAGTAGCTCCGAAAATTTCGAAGGACATGAGTGTTGAATGGGAGGATAGCGCACCGTCCGGACGAAGCTTCAGCGTTTCAAATGATCATCAAGATAAGGAAAATACAAATGAAAATGTGCCTCAGAATGCATTCCACTCTGATTTGAAGAGAAACAGCATCGCAGCTAACAAGGCAAAATATATTGATCTTAAGAGATACAATATCAGAGCTCCGTTCGCTCATGAACTAACTCATCCTACTAGTATGAACCATGGAGGAAATTTCCATCTGAAAAGTATTAATTTCGTCAACCCTTTTCAAATAAAGTCTCTACAATCTCGTTATTTAGTCTCTAATGTGTCGCTCGAACCAAATCTACTCAAGATTCACGATGAATCCCAAAATGAACCAATCTTAAAGCCAATAGAGAGACGACATACCAGATCAATGACAGACTTCGGGACCAAACTCGAGGAATCAGTTGTGCAATACCGTAGACATAACTCGTATCTCTTACCTTCAAACGAAACGAGCGAGGAGTTAGAATACAAGAAGAAATTAGAAGAAAGACTAAAGATTCGGCAACAGCAATTGGAAGAGATGAATCGACTAATCTTTGTTTATAAAAAACAAGTGGATGAACTTCAGCAAGAATCCCTCCCCACATTGAAAGGGTGCTCAAAAAGCATGCCCCCTACATTTCAGTCTTCGTCTAGCTGTTTAACCGATCGGTCTGACTCCCAAAAAGAGCCGCGTCTGAATCAACCTATAATCAGCAGCACTACAAACTCGGAGATTAGAGATACTAACAAAAATCTTGTCAAGCAGAAGGTTGCTGCAGTCAGCGAGTCTCAAAGCAGTGCACAGAAGGTGAGCAACAAGGATGAGAACAGTAAAGAATATTTTGTTTACTCAGCTAATCTATAAACTTAGACTATCATACTCCTCCTTCGAATTCTACGATCAGAAGCAAGACAGCTACAACAGGAAAAAGCAGCCAGTAAATTTTGTTGTTGTTGAAGATGAAAATTTAATAATTCCTCGGATTCGCATAGGGAAACAATATCACAAGGATCAAAGTCGGTAGAATCGTTTGTAAAGAAAGACGTTATAGATAAACAATCAGTTCCGAGTGCAGAAAAGATAGATAATACTGGAGCAAGCACGGAGCATGATATAAATAAATTCAAAGAAATTCAAAGGTAAAACCAATGGAGGTTATTCAACCATTACAAATTTTTTAGGCATTTCTATGCAAGATGTCTAGCAATCAAGTTAAAACTTGACAGTCATGATGTTTGCCAGAGTATACCAATTTCGACCATATTCCAGGTAACAAAAATGTGTCAACAGTTGATATTGACGCTATTTCTCCTTGTCTTTGCATAGAGAGCAATTCAACAAAATATCAAACAAGAGGAATGGGATGATTTCATTAAAAATGCGTTGGCTCATCCCGAATTATATATTGATGTGAAGAAAGCCCAATGGAAAGATATTGATGCAATCCGGCCCAGAATCAGAGAAGTTGCGGAGTAATTTTTCATGACTATCATTAGTTGAACGATTTCTTATGATTAGAGCTCAAGCGAAAAGGAAGAAGAATCAAGAAGACTATGCGGTAATTATGGAATAATTCAATAGTGCATCTGTTTTTAATTCTAACATCAGTAAGATTTAATAATTATGCTAAAGTATATGCGTTAGCTTTTGTAATAGTCAACTAAGATTTTCGTTCAATTGAGATTTTTATTGTCTGTTTTTACTTAATAATGATAATAGAGTCATAATGGATGACAAAGCAAGCGAGATCTTTTAGTGCTTCTTGAATTCAGAGGCCGGATGAGACAAAAAGATCATTCCTTAGTATATTACGCATAACACTTAGCTTGAAGAAAAGTTTTTTAGAATCACGCTCAACTGGTCTACTTCCAATTCAAATTTCTGATTTTTTCGAATTTATAGATTATGTGCCTCAATTTATTAGCACTATTTCAAAGTTTTCCTCTAATGATCTATAAAATCAGAGTCAAGTCTAAGTTCCTCTGAAGTTGTCTGAAATACTCCACAAATCACATGACGCGGCTCCTTTAGTACTGGAGGCATAAGATAGAAAGAAATAGAAGGCTATGTACGTGTTAGTGCAATTACTATTTGAGGTTTGACAGTGTTGAGACCAACCTTAATACAAAAACTCAATTTGGAACAAATGTATGTCTGGAAATATTATAGAAAAATCTCCACACTACTTCTGACTCTAATAAAACGATAAATAAGTTGAAAAATTAGGCAACACATCAATCAAATCCCAAGTGATAATTTAAATTGTCTTTGACCAACACAATTCAATGGAATCATCTAATATTGCTTCCGCCACTGACAGAAACCCAGCTGGAGATGAAATCCTTGCGACAAAGGACCGAATGAATACAGAGGAACCAAACGAACTATCTTCTGCCCCAAAGAAACGGTAATCAACCGAAAATCAAGTTCAAATAAACTAACACAGTCTCCATTTCAGGAACAAGGTGTGGGATTTATTTGTTTCATACTGCTGTTGCTGTTTCATGTCCGGAGAGAACGAAGAGTAAGGAATATTCTGTATGACATAGCTGATAACGCATCTGATAGGGGTGATAAAGTGAATTTTAGCGATTTTAGGCTCGGCCCACAGCATCCAAATAATGCGGTAAGCTATTGATCAAAAACGATGAATCGAGATTGATTATATCTCTTATTCCAGGGCAACAAGACCATTGTAATGGAATTTGATCAGATTCTCATCTATAGCTCATCTATCAGGCTGCCAAATGCCGATATGGTCGTCAGCGTAAAATAGCTTTTTAATGGAAGGAGATACTAATTTGTTTTTCCTGAACAGGTGAAAACGGGAGAGGATTCTGTTGAAGAAATATTCATCCATAAGCGACCAGGTATGGCAGAGTTTTTGGAGCACGCCGCAGCGAATTACGAACTCATTATCTATACCTCTGGTCTCCGACAACTATTAGAACCGCTGCTCGGGCTCCTCGATACCAAAAAGCTCATTTCATATTGCCTATACCGAGAACATTGTCTCGAAGCCGGAGGAAAAATCGTCAAAGACCTTACAAAGCTCTCGCGAGATCTAAAAAACGTTGTTTTTATTAAGGTAATAAAGCTGTGTGTTCCTTTTATCAACCAATTCCTCTAGAGTTCAGCAAATACAGCAACGCTGCAACCTGAAAATTGCATTTCGATTTCTCCTTTTACTGGTGACACTCAGGATAGAGAGCTCTACCAGCTCATGACGATCTTAGATCAATTAAAATATGTACTTGATACCATGAATTGTTCGAATAGCTGAAATTTTGATTATTAGGTAGATGATGTCCGTCCCTGTACTATTTGGGAAAAACAATTAGCTCACTTTGGAACGATTAGAAAGCAGTCTCCGGTGAACAAACCTGCCCCGCTCACAATTTTGAGAGAGCTCCCAACGCAAGAAGAATTAACGGATTCTCCAGCTCTCAAGCCTGGAATGAAATTCCAATCCCTGCTGAAACGCAAAGACACTACTAGCTCCGATTATCACCCTGGCTCACCAGAAGATAAACCAAAAAGTCTCACCGAACTGCATGTGATAAAATCACAAAGTGAACCAGGCAGGAAGTTTACTAAATTAGAAATTCCGCCGAGGATAAGAAAAGATGAAGAATTCACATTAAGCAGTCCATTAAGTCCTTATGGAAAGAGGAAGGTGTCTATTACGGTGAAAAATTTTGAGAGTCAGCAGTCAGAGGAATCAGAAACTCCAGAAGCATTAATAAATGGGAATGGAAAACCTGTTAATAACAAGGAAAACGGCCAGGGAACTGGAAATTACGAGATGGCAGGTTTATTGAATTTCAACGCAGAAAGTGATAAGATGATCGAAGAATGCTATGATGAATAAAAAAAACAGTCTGAGTGGGAAAGTTGAGTTTTTTTTGACGACAATAAGTAGGTCTAACTTGGAAAAAGTTCTATATCAAATATTTTTTGAATATATCAGCAGCATAACTATTTTTTGACAATAATCGGGATTTATTTCCCATAGAGACGTTTTTATTTCCATAAATTCTTTTTTTATTTTGGATTATGTTTCTAGACGACCCACCTCCATTTCTATCAATAAATCATTATCGAGAACCACATTTGCTTTTTGTGATTTCATTCTGAAAATGGGTTTTACTCAAGTTTTTAGAAAAAAATAAACTTCACAGAGAGAACAAAACTTCAGTGTTTATTGCAAGATAATCAACGATAGGCAAAGATTTATAACAGATATACACATAATCGGTTATTGTGAAGACTACACTTGGTAGTGTGAAATGAAAAGCTAAATAAGAGATGAGAATGATAAAAATGCGGATTTCAGCTGCTAGAAAATCATCAAAGATACTCTTAGCAGATTCTCTTGCTAGGAAACAGTTAATGGCTCCGGAAGCTTTCGATCTGATTAGCTCTGTGCGAAACGACCGTCATCTGATCTTCAATATACATAATTTTCCAATCATTTTTCTGAGATAGCATTTCCAGAGTTAGCAGTTTGCCTCTGGGAGGTTGCACGAATTCCCACTCTTCCACAACCATCTGTTTGATATAAAACCAAACAATGCAGACGATTGAAACCAAAAACATCATCATAAGCACATAATGCATCGCTTGGAGAACCACATCGCTCTTATTTCCCATGGAATTGAGACTGCGAATCGTAAGTCCAAGTATCAGCAGTCCCACAAGAGTTATCATCAGAAGAATTCCATTAACTACATTATTTGAGGAGTTCTTTATAAACTCAGCTAGCAATGATTTCTTGAGTTTTTTACGCGAGATTATTCTGTAGTGAACCTTACATATTTCGCATTTCAGCGCACTTTCACAGAGCTTACATTCGATCCATTTCTGAAGACATTGACTATGACTGTATGCAATAGACCCTCTGCAATTACAAGGCATCATTAACTTCCCTTCGCTCTCATCATCTTTGCATATCCTGCAAAATACTTCTTCGTTCTCTTCATTTTGAGCAACGTTCGCATTGCTACTACCAGCAGAAGGCTTTTGAGGGGAATTTTTGTCAGGAGTTGCCTTGACGGGAGATTGGCTCAAAGCCCTTACTTTATTAGACTCTTTAGGAGTAGTGTCGTTTTCAGCTGTTTGAGCGAGGTGAGGGTCAGTATGGGTATTTATGATCAATGCAATCGAGCTATGATCACACTTAGTAACTGTTTTCAAATAGTCCTCGTTCTTTGTTTCAACGATTTGACTCAAATCATTTGATTCTTCCTCAAGACGATAAAATTTCTGCTCTTTCGCACGGTAAGAATTTATAGAACTTGATTCTTTCAGACTAATGGACTGACGCTGTGGTTCTGCTTCTATGTCTGTAAGTTTGGAGCGAGGGGTAAACTTCTCTTTAGCCTCCAGATAAGCTTTTGAAATGACTGATAAAATGCCTGTTCCGGAAGTATTTCGAACCGTTTTAGAGCCTGATCGAGGAGAAAAATATTCTTTATTTTCCTGACGATAGGTTTGTGCACTTTGTTTGCGTGGAGAACTGGCATCTGCGGCATCCGATTTGTCTAGTCTTGTTTTAGGGTCTGCTATCTTCTTTAAATCTATTGGGTTAATCAGCAAAGGGGTCTCTTTGAGATTCAGTTTTGACACGGAATTTAGAATTTCTCGGTGCCTTCTCAAGAGCTTTTCTTCAAGCGCTGCGTATTTATAGGTAAGGCAATGGTTTCAAAGTATCTGTACTTTCGTTCGAGGAGTTCTTAGTCGGTGAAAGAGGAGTTGGAGTAGGTTGGTCCATGCTTTTCAAATTATCAAAGTTGAAATTTCAAGAAAAAAAACCCTGCTGCAATAAAAATTTGGAATGATTTGAAAATTAGTTAACGCTGGCTAATTCATCAACAGTCGAATATTACATTTTGCTCTTAGAAAATTCAATTGCTGGTCTAAAGTCAATAATCGTAGATTAGGCTTTTTTGAGGACAACAAATATCAAAGCAGATGATTGGGCTATGGAAATATTTCTTGAATGATGAAATATTTAATTCAAAATTTGATGCAATCATTGTTGTTGGCTCAACTTACTGCACCTACGATACTTGTCTCTATTGGAAATCTAAAAAAGACCCTCATTGGAAGTTGCGCTACTGCAGATCGTATACATGCGTGTTATAAATAAAGCCTATCCTAGTAAATGGCTCTTATTCCGAAAGTAAAACTGATATGCTCTCCTCAACGGAATTATTGATTTGTTCGTTTAGCAAGTACTCATTTCAAAGCTTATTCATATGAAAGACGCAACTCTTTTCCTCAAGGAGTAGTGAAGATGAAAATTTAGCCAAGAAATAAGTTATCAAACCAAATGGAGCACTCTAGATAATAACTACTCCTAATCTACTCAAGGACCAATAGCACACGATATTAACTTTAATAGTATGAGAGAAGTTCTAATGAAGAGAGAGCAACTCATCATTTTAATTTCTCGAAGAAAGTACATTAATTTATTGCGCATAAATATTTTTATTTCTCCTCATACCAATGACGCAAAATCAGTACCACAATCGGTTCTCCTCAAACGGTGAAATACTAGCAAGTGAACACAAAGAAAGTATTCGATATTCTAGTCCTGGATCAAAGGGCATCAGCATCTTCGGTCGACCACCTCGTCATCACCAAACTGTTCCTAGCAAGATCAAAATATTCTCTCAACCATCTTATTCCGATCACCTTCCAGAGTTCGAGCCGAAAAAACATATAGGAGGACTGCGAAGCAACGTTGCTGCTAACCTACAACCGGACTTTGACGACAGGAATTCTGTGAATTCTAGCAAATCTTCAGGCAGTAAATCTAACGCCAGACCCAGTTCAGATTCAGAGCCAAAATGCCCACTTTGCGAGTACGTATTTAATGCAGAGATGGTCTTGAATCTAGCCAAAAAAGTTGCTTATGAAGACCTATACCGTATCCTAAACAAGAAATCTCATTCATCAAATACAATAATCGATAATATAACGCTCGAAGCTGAAGAAGCTTATACAAAACTTAGTATGAACTTCACAATGAGTTAGATCTAATTCATTTGTGTTAGAGCGGACAAATGAGACTTTCAAAATAGGCTCATTTAGTAATAATCTAGAGGAATTAGAGGCGCAATTGAGTACAAGCAACAAAGATACTGAAGTTTCAAGCATACTGCTAGATGTATTTGCTTTGCTTTGGTATTGATGTTTATTTTGGAGGTCTTAGTTGGCGAAGAGCAAATCGCAATTAGCAGAGGCCTTGCAAGAGAATGACGAAAAGATATTGCGGTTCAAGGTGGTTATTGGATCCTAGTGATATTCTTACATTATGTGTTTATAGAAGCTTGAAACCAAAATAGAGAGAATGAATGAGCGACTGAAGCGAAGAGACAATCAAATAAACGCATTGAAAGGAGAGTGCAACAAATTTGAAACTGAAAATGTAAAGCTGAAAGAAATGCTGTCGGAACAAGAACGTTCGAATCGTTATTTAACAGGCCAGCTCAATAGTCTATTACAAATGAAGTTAATACTAACGCCTAAACCAATATTGCGTTAGTTTTCCTTTTTTACAAGTATTAAATTGCAAAATTTGGGGCAACGAACAAGACAAGAGTCTAGCATCACTTCAATAATTATACACAACGTTACCTATGTTTGTTCGAGTGATCGATTATTTATTCTCATATGTTGGAAGGGATTTTATTTTGTGTGTGCGTTTGTTTTTTTTTAAGTGTTATTCATAATAATGGGTATTACTACGAGAAAAACAAAAAAACTTGCTGTATTCCTTCATTGATTATTAAATTTCATCACAAAACCAAGCAGTTGCAGGTATGTAGAGGATTTGTAGGAAAAATGGGTAGATAAATATTATAAATCTCTTATGTTATAGAGTGTTTACGATAAAGCAACGATTATATATTACAGTGAAAATGTTTCCACACCAAAAATTGCGTTTCCTTATTGCTTCGAATTTTAACAACTCATAGTCATAATGAAGTTGAGACTACGTAATTCCAAAACTCTCCCGAGACGATACATGGAGCTCATCGATTAACCACTTCGATTCAAATTCCAATCACAGTTGTAGTAAGAAAATAGATTGGAATCTAATTTATTATCCGGCACACAACCAGTTTCCTTGCCATATGAATCCACTATCTGGGGGTTACAATCCGTTCTCTTGATATTCATTCGCCTGCTTTATTGACGAAATCCACTCTTCCCAATCATCATGTAGCGCATTCGCTCTCATATTACTAAGAACCTTGGAGTAATGTTTACTTGTAAAAAGCCTCTCAAGTTTTCTTTGTTCCAATGCATGCTTCTTTGGCAACGCATACTTCAGAATAATTTCCCTCTGCTTGCGCTCTATCTGATCCAGGTACTTACTATTTTCAAAGTTATCTTCATTCCAAATATCCTTCTTGGGAGATTTCTGTAATCCCTTCATATCCCGCACAATACCGTACTTTATCTGAACCAAGCGATCTTGATAAGGTTTTTTGTTTGGAGAGTCGGATTTTCCTCGCATCACATGCATCGGAGACATAATTGCGCTTAATTTTTCATCAACAAATTGCCGAGGTGAATATAGTTTAGAATAGTTTAGATTTGAGCTCAACGTATGGTCAGTGTGCTTCGTTTGGTGACTAAAGATCGAGTCACTGTGTTTAGAGTTAAATACTGGTATTCCGGAATCCACCGATTTTGCTGCCTTAGCGTGACGATGTTTGGCAGGTTCAACTTCAAGATGTCCTTTTGGTTGCAAAAAATCAGTTGGGAAGGGCGGTTTGAGCTCAGAAAATTGCTTTAGAGTGTCTTCAACGTGAGGATGGCTTCGACTCACATTTTGCTTGTAATGGACGTAAGGTGAAACTCTTGCTTTGATTTGAGGCTGATGATTTGGAGAATTTATTTTGATAGCAGGTGGGTTTTGCTTAACTGCTGCTCTTTCTTCCTCGTCTGTCAGTGTTGATTTGAAATGCTTGGGTTTTTCTAACTTTTCGTGGGGTCCTAGCAACTGTAAGGAGCAAATTCAAAAGTATGTTATACTTTTCAACGGAGATCCTGAGGGAGTTGAGCTATATTGTTTTGGAGTCTCGAAAACTTTTTGAATGGGATTTGAGTCAAAATCGAGAGCATCCGCAAGGCCTCCTTTGTTGACAAGACGGGTTCTTCCTCTGAATCGCTCTTGAAAGTCCATTCCTTATATTTTAATTATTCTGAATTTGAAGTCGGAAGCCTAAGCCTTAATCACTAATTTATTGTGAAACAGCCTGAGCTTATGATACGAATTTCTGGTTTAATTAAAGTTGAATGAACTTCATTGATGGATTTTGCAATCCATTCAATAATTGTGAGCACATTATTTGCTCAATACTTGCTGGGATGTACCCGTTCTCCATTCACTTTCGCTTTGTTCGAATGAGGCTCTCGTTATTATAGAGCAATCTAGCAACATGACAAAAAATCCTGCAAAAAAAAAAAGAAGAAAAAAAAAGGGAAAAATAAGAAACAAAAGCATCCATTATGCATATGAAAATCACTAGTATTTAGTTGATTTCGACGAGTTACTTGGTTCTAATATTGAGAATAAAAGGCCTTTCAATTGTTTCGGATATTTCAAATTCTTTTCTTAGTTAGCTTGCTCGTTTATTTTTTTAGAAAAATTCGTCGCATTCTCATACTTTTTTCATTGATCATTCACAAATCCGTTGAAGAAAACAATTTTCTCATGAAGCAAGATGATATTGAGGTAAACCCATCAACAAGTTTTCATAATTTCAGGAGGATTAGGTAGTATCTTCGCCGATTTTCATCTTTCTATCATCCTTTTTGGTGCAAACTTACGGCACGAGTGACCTATCTGATTATTATAGAAAAGAAAGGTAGACGCGCAGTTTACATCTTACTCTGAAGGTATTCAGCCCCTGGTAACCAATCGTACCTAAATCATATTGAAATAGAATTTTCTGGTTGATAAGTTTATCAAACGTGGCTTGATTTATAAATTTAAATAAAAGCCTACCCAACGCTAATCTGACCCTTCTGCAAGTATAACCTCATAGGCAATCGCTCAAATGGCTTTCTTCGGACACTTTGGCAGATTACTATTCTGCGTCTTTCTTCTATACTCTGCCTACTATGAATATAAAAACAGAGCTGGCTACTCGGTCGATCTGCTCCAGAATTATCAGCGATTTACAAAAGTAGTTGCAAAAGATTACGGAATCACTCTGCCTTCTAAAAAGGTTGTTGGACAACATGCAGAACAAATCGCACTTGTTTTTATTGCTGTGAAAGCTTTCACTGGATTTACGATTCAGAGTGGAATCCCTTATCTTGGCTTAATCTATACTCCATTCCAGATATTAAGCTTGATGGTTAATAATCCATTCCTCACGTCTGGTCCAAAACGAGGCGATCAGGTAATCGAATTCATGAAAAATCTTGCTGTGATGGGGATTGTATTGATGTTTTCTTTCCCACTCAAGAGGAGAAGTGCAGTTGCTGTTTCCAGTGAGGCTCAGAAAGAAAAGCTAAAAAGTAATGAAAAAGCAAAACAAAATGATAAGAAAGAGCAAAAAGAAAAACCAGATTCAAGCAGAACCAAACAAGGCAAAAACAAAAAGTTAAAGAAAGAATAGAAAGTATAATATTTTCTAATTGTACGTTTGTTTTTGCTGTTGCTGCGGACCTAATAGTAAATCCACAAACATCCATTGCATGAATTTATGATTCATGAATAGTTCACAAAAGATCAACCACATGAAATTATGTTCGAAAATGTCGAGGGGTTTGTTGTTAGGAAAGTTATTTCTCTCAATTTCAGAAGCAAAATCAATGAGTAAGAGGATAGAATCCAACATATTCACTTAGTATCATACTTTTACCCTCTGTTATCACGTTGCATTATTTTGCTTTCATATCATAAATTGAAGTCTAAATAATAAGAAGAAAGAGCGAGATTACCGAAGACCAATTTTCTATGTGATTCATAACTCATAAATCTGGCCCAGGAAATGGCAACAATTCAAAAAGAGATGAGCTCTTATATTATAGCACAACCACTATTTCTTTCATTCACTATGATGGGGTATGCTTTGACCCGAGCATAATGTAATTTCCTGAGGAGATCTCCACCTTAAATCTGCTTCAGAAATGTATGACGGCAGTTCAATTCAATATGAAATCTAATAAATTCTGAACGAATTAGAGAAGATCTGTATTCTGCGAACTCTCATTTTTGTTTAAATTAGACATCCAGTAAACCGTTATTCTTAAATTAAATCATTTTACAGTAACTGAATTATTTCAAAATACCCATCTAAAACATCTGGTATTATTTATTAACTTCAGTCGATTACGACAACGACGAAGAAAAATCATTCTCTCTATCCTTGTGCGTCAAAAGAACAGCATACCTCAACAATAGAAAAAAATTAAAAATCGGGTCTGAGTGAAAAAACCCTCCAAAATAATAATAAAAACAAAAGCTAACCATGAGAGAAGAACCTTGAAATTCTCAAGCACTGCTCCAAAAAGAGGAAAGGGTTCAACTTATTTTACCCTGAAAATTTGTCTCTTTTATTTTCTAAATAATTCTGCCACTAAAATTTAGTGGCTTCATACTAATATGAAGAGAGCGAGAGAGAGTATAGCTAAGCTTACCATAAGGAACTCAGAAAGGAACTGAAAAAAGACATAGTAACTCATCATAGAGATTAATTTCCAGTGTTCAATGGGTAACTAATACAATAGTTGTTTACTCTCCAATGTTTCTTCAATATATAAATATTGTCTTAGTGTGGAAAATTCCTCATAAATAGATGCAAGTTAGCTTATCAACACCTTGACTAAGATATTAGTCGAGTGCCTTGAGTATAGAAACGAACATAAAAACTCTAAGTTTGTCATTAATGCAACTACATTATTTTGGTCCAGCTTGTCTGTTTCCGATTTAGTTAAATAAAGAAAATTATTGGAATTATTTTATTACTTGTGTTTTAATGGAGGTTTCGATAATAAATTGTGACGAAAACAAGACTCAACCAGAGAATTCCGAACAACCAAATAAAGCAAAGGAGTTCGAAGGTATCGAGCTCTCGACAAAAGAAACCGTGAACACTCAACCTTCGGAAATCATCAACAACCCTTCTTACAACGATCTCAGCAACACAGACCTCTCTCTGCAGAAACCCACCTCAGAATCAGAGTGCTTCAAAGTATATGTACGTTATCGCCCACTGACTCCAAAAGAGAAGAGCATGGTAAACCCTTACAAAAAGACCTCAATACTCAAGAAAGAAGATCATTTGGTAAGTTTTTCCACTATCGTCAGATCAAGTGCTAACAATCTGCTCTGTAGATCTTCTTATTCGACCCAAATATAGGAGAATCATCTATGAATCGTGAAGTATCTTATGCTTTTGACGATGTATTCGATGAATTCGACCGTAATTCTGTAGTGTTTGAGAGAACTGTCCTTCCCATGCTTTCAAACGTGTTAAATGGCTATAACTGTACTGTGTTTGCCTACGGAATGACTGGCGCAGGGAAAACGCACACAATGCTGGGAGATTTGTATTCCAATAGCGGCGAGCTTGGTATTGTTGCTTTGGTGGTGAACGAACTCTTCGCCAAATTCTCTGCTGATGATAATGCAAACTATGAATTCACGCTTTATTTCAGCTATATTGAAATTTATAACGAACAAGTGAAAGATTTACTCACGGACTCTAAGGAGAATCTCATGATTATTGAAGACTCGTCCAAAGGAGTCATGGTGCCGAATCTAACCCAGCACAAAATTGAAAAATGCGCTGATCTCGTCTCAATGATGAAGCAAGGTAATGCTCGAAGAAAAATGGCGATGACTAACTCGAACCAATTCTCGTCTCGTTCTCATGCAATTATCCAATTTATCATCGAAAAAAGAGACCGAGCGAAGGACGTTGTTGACACCTACACCCAAAGCAAGTTCCTTCTCATTGATCTTGCTGGGAGTGAGAGAGCTGCGGTATCTGACAATAAAGGCATGCGACAAATAGAGGGTGCAAATATCAATAAAAGCTTACTGTCCCTTGGAAATTGTATAAATATTCTCAGCGATCCGAACAAACGAGGCGCGTTTGTGCCGTACAGAGACTCGAAGCTCACCCGGCTGCTGAAAGATTCTTTAGGGGGGAACACGAAGACGATTATGCTGGCTTGTGTGTCCCCCTGCAACCTTCACTATGAAGAAACATCAAACACGCTCAAATATGCGAGCAGAGCCAGAAGAATAAACAGAGTGATTACAAGCAATGTGAAGGAAGTTGAGATGCATATAAGCCATTATAAGGAAGTTATTGATAGCTTGAAGAACGAAATCGAGCTGCTAAGAAGACAGTTGAATGAGAAGAAGTTTGAGGAGAAGATCAGCAATGCCATGAACGCGGATCAAAGGAACTCTCTTTCATCTGAGGCATTGCAAGCGGCGAATGCGGATTTGGAAGAGTTGGGTCAGAAATTGCTGGCTGATTTTGAAGAGAGCTGGGAAATTCGTCAGAGTTTGAATGAGTTGGAAGCACTGCAGAAGCAAAATGAGAAGCTTTTGCAGCAGCATCAAGAGCAAAACGACGAAAAGGGGAGCCCTCTGCTCGATATCAAGGCGATTCAAGCGAATATGGCAAACAATCAAAAGATTCTGAATGAAATGAAGGAGGCTTTGGAGAAGAATTTGGAAGATAGGAAATTAATTCAGGAAAAGATAGCGAATCTGAGTATGAAGCAAGAGATAAAAAATTCTCAAGAGGGATTAGCGAATCTTTGCCGAGCGCTGAATATGGAGAAGATGGAACTCCAAGCCGAAAATGCGGAAATCAAGAAAGAAGCAAGGATTCTGGCGAAGCAAAGGAGCGAAAGAGATGAAAGGATTTCTAAACTCGAGCAAGAAGTCGAAAGGATGAAAAAGAAACTCGAAGAAAAGGTAACTCAGCTCTACCGATCTCGTGTGTTAAAAGATATTTATTTTTCCCAGGACAAGAGACTGCAAGAGAGTGACCCAGCATACAGAAGAATGGTAATTACATGGTTTCATCAAGCACGAAGTAATTTTTTTTCACAATAGAGTGGAAGACTTGCAACGCAATTTAAGAGTTCTACCACGAGAACTTCTCACGCTTCAGCAAATCCGAGACCAAGGACCGCAAATCCAGACCAAAATATCCTGACTTTCGATTCTGATAAGGCTACTGGGAGCAACAAATTAACTATCGATGTCTCCAGTGCCAAAAACAGCTTAGGCGTGCCTCAAATCGAACCACATTCTGCGAGACAATCCGTCAGCTCTTTTCAATTGGAACTAGATACCAAGAGAAATGCAAAAGCAGATAAGGAGAACCCTTCTCCCATAGAATCTCTTACGAATCTTGATAGCAAAAAGAAAGTTAATGTGATTCAGGACTTTAGAGGGTTGCAGAGCAATATCCGTGAATTATCACCTATTGATCGCGGCTACGACAGCCCAGATGATACGCTTGGGGCATTCGTGTTTCGAGGCGCTCAGGCGAAGAAACTTACAGTTGGTGCGACGAACTTCAGCAGAAACGCTAGAGACAGTAACTTACGAGCAAATAGGCTGAATACTGGAAGCAATAAACATCTGGCAGGATTGAACACATCTGAAATTAACGTAAGGAGATCTGATAAAACGCATAAAACTGCGAATTTAGAAGCTGATCGCGCAAGAGGAGGTTTTTCAACGAAAAGGGCAGCGATTAATAAGCACTTTGGTCCTATTCGTAACGTAGAAACCAGCGCTGAGAAGCAATCGAATGGGAAAAAGCAAACATTTACAAAAGCAATGCTCAAAAGCTCACCGAATAAGCAATCGGGGAGAGTTCCTACCCTTGAAGACTTGTTAAACAGTGAGTTAAATCCAGAATTCCACCAGCCTATCGTTTCTCAAAACCTGATGAAACCAACATCAATGAAGCAACATAAAACGTTGGAGCAGGCCAGAGAGACAGCCAAGGCCTTCAAAGTGAGAATTTATAGTTTATTATACGCAGTTGAAAACGACTTATTCGATGAGGCTAAATGTCGGGAAGCCGAACAATTAATCGCAGATTATAAAATCTCAAAGCCTGCTATCTCTACCGGAGACCAGCAGATACTGGCTAAAGTTGAGGCAGCAGCAGCTGCGAAGAGAAAAACGTTAAATAGTGACAATAGCCATTCTCCTTTCATTCAGAGCGAAATTTCGTCTCCGATAGTAAAAGATTTCAGTCTGCGTGAATCTTCTGTGCGAAGTTTCAGCATGCAAAGTATCGCTGAAGTCGGCCAACCTGTCAGTCCTATAAAGGCGCATCTTTCATCGACTAGGAATCTCAACGATTCCAAACTTGATTCGTCTCTTTCACTCTCTAACTCCCGTCCTATATTGACCAGTATCAATGAAGCCAGGTAACAAATTATTATTATTGGTTGTTGTTAATACTTAATAAATATTAGAATGAATTCGAAACAACATTCGCGAGATCATAGCGCATCAGAAGCACTGCAGGCTTTATCAAATCTATCTACGAAGAGTGTTTCAACGGATTACAGCGGAAAACCAAAAACAATCGTTCAGAATTTGATAGAAAAGCAGCGTAAGCAGCTTCAAGAGAAATTTGATAGGAGGAACCAAAATCAAAACTTGCAACAACAGAAGAAATGAGGAGTATGAAAATGAAAATTTCTATTATGAATTTTTTTGAGTTAGTAAAATCTCTCTTTTGGCAATGTATATTTTGAAATTCCTATGATTGAGGGGGAAATTATACAGGCTCTTTTGATATCTACGACCAATATTTTTACTGTTAACCATACCGTCTTCGATTTTTTATATATCAACTCTTATTCTCAACAGCAAATACTAAAAGTCTCAAGCCCCTATGATTAGAAACTCCTTACAAATTAGGACATGATGAACATTGATATTATCGTGTCTTCTTGAAACTTTTCCGGTTTCTTGCTCTCACAATAACTACAACTAGAACCATTGCCCTTAATCTCGGGTAGTGCCATTGATAAATGTAATCTATGTTCGGTTATAGGCACTACTGAATAGAGTTCTTTTTGGAAATGGCTTCAGAATTAAAAAGTTCATGTGAAACAACTAATCATCATCATTATCATCTTTAAATCTGCGTTGTGGAATAATAAAACGATCAGTTTTAGATTTAGCGTCTGCATCCATAATAGAAAACTCAACATTAAAATCAACATTTTTAGGAGTCGCCTGTACACTCGAATTATCTCGCGCGCTTTTTGGGCTCTGATTATGGAGATTCGTCATTAGGTTATCGTGCTCTATGATCGTTACTCCAGGCTCCTCGAAGATGAGACTGTTGTTTATTCGTAGCTCTCGGGGGCCATCTCCAGCACTCGGTACCTTTTTTTCTCCCTTTGAAGCGCTTGATTTTCCTGGTTTTTTGTCTGGAGATTGGTTGGCGACCTCTTTGCTTTGGTCTTGGGACTTCCGCTTGTTCTGGTTTTGTTGTGAATCAAATGTATCATACTTTTTTTTGTACCTGGCTCTTATCAGTATCACGGCTAATGATACTCCAATCAAAACAACTACTGAAACAATCGCCAGAATTTCTGTTAGATTTGTTCCATGCTCGATGTCTACTATCATTCTGAAATAATCCCACGTTGGAATCCCTCCATTAATGCTATCAACATTAAGGGAAATCCATAGGGAATCTGAGCTTTGAGCAGCGAAAAGACCTGCGACTTGGATGACGTCTTCAGGACTGTTTGGAGAGGTTAAAACGCCTTGTGCGCAGGCTTTGCCCCGAGGAAGATCACCAATTGTTGGGAGTTTTTTCCCGAAAAATAAATTTTGCAATCTTTCTTCGCGGCAGAGGACAGCAGGTGTCTGATTTTTAAATTTACAATCGGAATTGAGATTCAATAGTAATTGACCTAGATAGTAGGAGAGTTCAAAGAATAAGTGATAAGCTTTTCTAGAAAAGAAATAATTTACTGGAATTATCGATTACTTTTTGATAAGAAGTCAGGTAGAAGCATCCAGTTGAGAGATTTGCTAGGGAATTCCCAGGCATGAGAAATAAAAATCCTCCCGTGTAAATATCTGGTATGATCAGATTATGAGTTAAAATCACAGTAATTCCGCAGCGGAAAGCTTGATGCAACTTAGGTAAATCGACTTCGGTGCCGTAAACATAGCTAAAGCCGTTTTTCAAAGTGCGGTTGACGTAATAGCACGTATCATTAACCTTATTGTCTAAATGATTCAAGTTCAACGCCATAGGATTTGCCAATATTGTTGAGTCGGCTAGAGAAGTATCCTTCTTCAACACTTCAGGCGATTTGAAGTACATCAGTTTGTCTGAATCCTCAAAGCTTGCAGAAAGCAAAATGACTTGCGCTCCAAGCTGATCGAGGTTGGCTTTTGTTGGCTTATCAGTCAGGAGCTTGGACACGTTCTTCTGAGGAATGATTTTCAGGTGATTTAGCGTTTTCTCTAGTGATTTGACAGAGCTCTCGAGTTCGAGCGCTGCTGAATCGTTGAGTATGTTCACTTTAACCAAAAAAGTTTCGTTTATTTGAGTTCTGTCGATCTCTTGAAGCACTTTAATAAGGGGATCTGCGACCGTTCTATTAGTTTGAGAGTCGAAAATGTATTCAGTTGGAATGTCTACAAATCTGATTGCATAACCATTTAAATAGTCACTTAAAGCACATGACTAAAATAAAGCAGGGCATTAGGAAGGTTTATTGGTGGAACGGAATACCATATTATTTGAAAATTGTAAGCCAATTCGAGGGAAATTTGTAAATGGGAGATCTTTGAAGAGAAACGTCTAGTGCATGATGATGCTGAATTTTGGAGCGGATTTATTACTTGTGCTTTAATTGCATTCTGGATTTCCGCCTGAAGTTGACATTGTTGTGTGAATGCGATTTGAATCGTTGCGATAATTGCCAATTGGAGAAGTAAAGACTTCTTCATGAAAAATAACCAATTTTAAAGTTTATTGACTGAAAAAAATTTTTCGATTTGACAAGGTTCAGAGATTTTCGAGTACACAATACCCCTTTTCCCTCAATACAGCATATTCTAACGGATAATATTCATCGAAGTCGTAATTACTGCTTCAAGAATAAAATTTGTAGTGCACAGATGTAAAATGATACATTTTTCGTAGCTAAAATGATAACGTGATAAAGACAAAATTCTCAAAATCTGAAATGGCACTTATCATCCCTAATAAAAAAAAGATACACTTCTGACTCTTAAGAGAAAGAGAGAAAAGGGGGAAGAAGGAATACCAGCGGATGCAGCCATATACATCGCAAATTGCTTCATTTCATTAACATTACAAAACCATGGCTTCCAAAATGCACGATGAAGAAATCGCAATGGATGTAAGGCCAATGGGTGAATTCGTTGTTCTTCTTTTTTACATTGCTGGAAGTGTTATGATTCAAAAAATTGATTTTATTTAACAGCCGCGGACTTTATTCTTTCAGTTTTATTCAAACCGGTACTTATCGATTCAGTTTTCAATGGTAAGTCCATTGAATAAATCTTCAATCTCCCCATCAAAACTCGCCGAAGAAGCCTCTGGGACTTTTAGAATAAGTAATACAACAGATGATAGCATCAGAATGAGTCTGCCTCCGTACAATCCTTATTCACATCGTTCTCCTCTCAAATCTGGGATATCTATGGTTTATGAAAAACCAACTCACCATTCCAAAACCTCCTTACCTGAGCAGCAACAAAAAAGCAAAATTCTCGAAATATATTACGCAGGCAATTCGACAACTGCTGAGCAAGAGCGAGGTGGGATTCACAAAAGTCCTTATGACGAATTTTTAGAATGTCTTGGTTCCCCTGAAGGGCACACGAAACAACGGAATGAAAACCCTCTCTTTGAAGAGAATAGACCATGTATTATGCAATACAGAAGAGCTAGTGAACTAAATGAGCCATTTAAAGATATTACAAATGCAATTTATCCCGAATCAGGTGGGAAGGGTTGCAGTCCATTAGAAAAAAACTCCAGAAGCATGTACCTCTCGTTTTTCCAAGAAGATAGTAAGGCTCAAGCACATTCTCAGAAGAAGGATCCTACTCCAACTGAATGGAATGTCGGAGATAATCATGCGAATCTACAAGCTGAGGACAGACAAGAGACGAGCGTTGACTATTTTCCTGTCAAACAGACTACCCTGAATCTGACGGAGCTAGTGAGCGAATTCAATAGTCAAAAAAACAGGCCATCAAATCACGAAAATGTGCAAGTCCATAGAAAAAGTACCCAAGGTAAGCGTGAAAGCAAGAACAAATCAACTTCAAATGAATCCAGGTCGCGGAATCAGAGCCACAATAAAAGAGGCGGATCGAAATTCCTAAATAGTTTTCAGAATAATAGCAGAGATATTCCAAATTTCATGAGTTTAAAACAAAGAAATAAAACGCCTCAAGGAGCGGGGCAAAGGCGCTTGAATCTGTCTTCTACGATGAAATCCTCAAGCAAAACTAAGAGCTTCCAATCGCAGAAAACTAAAACTTGCAAACTAAAACTATCAGAGCTTACTGCAGATAGTGTAAATTTAAGTAGAGGGAGTTCCACAACCAATATGAAGCAGTGTAAGAGAATAAACTCTGAAGAAGCAGATGATGATAATGGTATACACTCCCTAAAACGGCAGAATTCTAAAGGGGTTATCTATGCTGACTTGATGGGGCTTACTGTGCCAACAGAGACTGGGATCAGCACTAGCTGCGGCGGCACGAATTTCAATAAAATTAATGAGCTGAAGCAGATAGTCCACCGATTAGAGGAGAAATCCGAGAACAACCAAATAGAAATCCAAAAATTAAAGTTAATCAGAGAGCAAGAACTTGAGAAGCAGTTGCTATTAGAGGCGTATCTGAATGGGCTTACTGAACAAGAAAAAGAAAAGGAGCAGGTATCTAGTGCTATTTGTTTTGGATATTTTTTATAATTTATTAGAAAAAACCGAAGAAATTGGATTTGTATGAAATATACGAGAACGTTCAAACCCAAGAAAACATTAAAATACAGGAACAAATACTACAGGAGATACAACAAGAGAAAGAGCTGAACTTACTAAGTAAAATAACGAACTTACTCTCCTTTCAATCATTTGCTAATCGTAATAGAGGCTACTTCAATTTCCTTGCAAATTAAGTTAAGAAATGAGAAAAATCGCTTGAAGAAATTGGAGGTGCTTCATGAACTCCTCCAACTCCAAAGAAACAAAGAGAAACAAGAGCACCAATATGATTTTTCTAATTTGCATCGGTCAATGAGAGTTGGGCTCTTGGAGTCTGGCCAGAAAAACGTGGAACAGAAATATGGTCTGAATACTGAGGTGCTTTTGAATAAAAGTATAGAAGAAGAACAGTCAAGAAAAAGGACATTTCCAAGGATTAAAGGATTAGCTCAGGAGAAAGAGACTCCTCACTGGGTAGCGAATGATTTAAAGGCTTATAACCTTCAATTCAATAAGATGATGTAGGATATGTTGGTTTTCTTTTTCAAATTGAAGTTCTTCAAATTAAATGTTTTTTTTTATCTACCTCACGGAACGAGCTTTTTTTACGATTGTTTGCTACTTAAATTATAATTCTTTTGGCACGATTCTTGTCTCTTCTGATTAGCATTGAATGGCCAGCAGAGCTAGTTTCTATTATGTAAGAAGCTGACAAAGAAAGTCTCACCAAACAAAAAGATAGTAGAGTTGTTAGGTCAGTAACAATGAAGTATCTTCAAGATTATTTTTTAACACAGAATGCTTTCAAACAATTCATTTATAATGCAGCGCTTTCTATCATCATCTGATGGAATTTATTGTAAAACGTTGGAAATTTTTTTCGAATTTCTGAAAATGATATTTTGAAAAAAAGATGGGTTCAGCAAACTGATTGGCTTTCTCGTTGCAAAATTGCAAAATACTACGGTATCAGCATCACATATGTTTAATTAGTTTCCACAAATTTTTGATCTGAGATTTTTCCTTGACGTAAAATATTTCACACGTATGGCTCTCCATTTGAATGGTGGAAATTTAATTAATTTGAAAGATAAAGACACAGATTTTAATATACACAGACCAATGATAATTTTAGAATTGAACGAGAGGCTCATTTATAGGCTGCCCACATTATATAAAATATTAGATATTGACTTGTTTCTCATCCAATTCCTTTATTGCACCTACTTCAATGGAACCGATACATCCTAGCAGTAACAAAAGCCTTTTCTTCTTTCCTCTTATAGCCCATTTCAATTAGCTCCAAAACTGAATTCGATCTTGGACGTGATTGATAAATATGATAATTTCTTTTTTGATTGTGATGGAGTCCTCGTAAATCAAAATACTAATTTTCCCAAAGTCTAACTTCTCTCTCTCTAAGTGGGATGAGACCAAAGCTTTAGACCACGCGTTTTCTCTTTTGAACTATTTAGAAAAGAATAAGAAAAAGCTTTTCTTCATTACGAATACAAGCACAAACACCCGTGAAGACTGCAAGAGCAAATTCATAAAATACGGATACAATGCTACAATAGGTCAGGTATACACCTTTTGATTATCGCTTGACCAGATTAATAAAGTTTTCCGTAGCTTTATCCTTCCAGCTACATAACAGGGAGATATATTAAAGAAAATCTTCCTATTATTAAGAAAGTTTATGTTTTCGGAATGAAAGGCCTTGTAGATGAACTCAACAATCATGGCATCATGACTGTTGGAGGGCCAGATGATAACGATAAAAGGATGACAGGAGCTGCATTTAAAGAACTAGAAGTAGATAAAGACATTGACGCTCTTGTAAATTATTATGATTGTAATTGTTCTGACTTAGTTAGGTGGCCGGTCTCGACATGGATTTGAATTATTACAAGTTCTGCTATAGCTCGCTGCTTTTGCAGATGGATAAGAAATTTATCGCAACGAACGAAGATGCTTTTGACCCACTTGGAGATCGGAAGCTTCCCACTTCGGCAGTTCAGATCAGCGGGTTACGGAGTTCGATGGGAGTTGAGCCTCTTATCCTCGCGAAACCGAATCCATATGCGATTAATCTGATTGTGAATGATAATGGCTTAGATAAATCGAAATGTGTGATGATTGGTGACCGACTGGATACTGACATTCTGTTCGCTAACAAAGGCGGCATTGATTCAATCCTCATGATGACGGGAGTTAGTAAGATAGAGGATTTGATAAAAACTGAAATCACTGAAGGAATGCCTAAGCCTACCTACTATCTGGAGAGCCTGAAACTCATTTAAATGCTTCTAACCTTACCAATCAATCCACATTGAAGAATTGTATATAACATAAAATTGAAGAAGCTCTTAGAAAAGGTTGATGTAGTTTCTCATGAGAGAACATTATGGTTCGTCGTTCTTGTTCAGTCCTTCAATATCGAAAAAAAAAGTTATTATATATTGAAATTCAACTGTTATATGCACTTTAACTCAAGCTACTTTACTATAAATTGGATAATTTTGCCACTCATGCTTTTTTCTTCTCTTAGCGAGAGTTATGATAATAGGCGAATGAGTTTGAAGTTCAGAGAGAGAGTGACTAACCGTTGAGAACTATTACGAACGTTGAAGCTGAGTTCTGAATCTGTCCATGCTCGAGATGAATATTGTAGCCAATTGTGTATCAGAGATGCAACATTCTGGATGAAAAACTGATGCGTACAATATGAAAAGTCGTCGAACATCGAAATCGCATCCGAAAATAAAATTTTAACCTGATGCCATTAAATTATTCTGCTGCGGAGAATTGAACATATTGCTAGAAGTTTGCATGCACAGTATCACAAGAAGAACTTTATTGCAAAAATAATGCCTAAAATCACCAGTATCATCAGCAAAGGCCGTAAATACAGTTTGAAACAAACTCTCCGTCTGATCATTCCAATTAAAATTAGCAATCATGCCCTGGATCCAAAATTACTTGATATATCTGCCGCCACATATAGTCATCCCCATCACGTCAAGCTGCGTCCACTTCTTCTTATTTTTATAACCAGCCTCACTGAGAGCATTAGCAACGTAATGATAGCAATTATGCCTAATAATTTTTCTGCGTTAAAATGTCTGCCAAGAAATCTCACTTGAAAAGGTTATACTATAATCAAACCGCATAAAGCTCAGATATGAGGTAAAAAATAACAATTACTTTTGTATCGTGAAATGCTTGATCCGCTTTATCAAGAGCTTCATCAAATAAGGTCGGGTTCACCCGATTTCTATCAAGTTGTATGTATTTGTAAGGCACATCATAAGCTAATTGGTCTTTTTTGTTGTATTGGATAAGTGAAGTAACTAAGCATATGCTATACCGATTTCAACTGTATTCCCTGCATAATCATGTATCCTTCCATCTGGTCTAGATATTTAGTTAAAATTTGTTTAATATTAGAGATAGAGTTACCCTGCGATCCCAACATGACCAAAGCAAGGTAAACCCCACCATGTTAATTTTGGAGCTCTTGTCCATACGATACAGTAGGGATATCGGTTGGATGGGGGATCAATTAGAAGTAGGTCTGAAGTTTGACCTGTTTGGAATGTCTCGTTAACTTGGGTATACCCAGATTCTTCATCTTCTTTGAGCGAAGTTGAAGTGTTCATCTACTAACCTACTTAAGTCTTGTTATTTATTTTAATTCGTTCATATTCACGAGGTAAAAGTTAACAGGTTAGAGGTTGAGTTTATTCGAAAAATTTGTACCGATCTTAAATGTGCTTTTGCGTCTTAGCAAATCAATAGATGCTTCTTTTCAAAACAAAGCAGCGAGACTAACACTCATACACCTTTCATTTAAAAAATATGTAAAAAAGAAATTATTTGCATGAAAGCCTGCTTTGAAGATCCACTCTCAAAGCTTAACCATCTCGAGCTAATTTGAACTTTAAGAGGATGCTAGTTCATAGTTTCCAGAAATGATTTTAATAAGGATAAATAAGAGTAGCTCGTTTTATTTCTAGAACTGCACGATTCGGGTACTTGTGTCCAGAATTCGATGCGATGATTATTACGATACGAATAATTGAGTTTGTTGAAATAACTGAAATACGCCTCTTCTGCTAATCTTGTTTCTTGGCTAATCAAGTTGCTGCTCTCTCCAAAGATTGAGTTGATTCCTGATATATAAAGTCTTCTTTTTTCTGAGAGTTGCCGAAACGAGCAAGAGTTTTTATTCTTCATAGCAATCTGAAAAAATCTACTCGTTCCTCTCTGTTTTGCATAAGAAAAAAAAATTGTGGTTGTTTGGTAGCATCAAGTCACAAATATATCGTTTTTTTAGATTATTAGCTAATTCAGTTCTTTTCATATTTTCAATTTGATTCTTTCACTTCCGACTCATGTTCAAAAAATCTCTCTCCTTGAAGCTTAATAGATACCTCCGCATCCTGCAAGAAATAAATTTGCCAATAATTAATGCAAAATCGTTACAACTTCAATTCATGCAACTGAATAAAATTGCACGAATTTAATTTCGATATAACTCTTAATAGTTGAGAGCAATTTCAGATTAATTTACTACAATAAGAAAAAATGATGAACAGCACTGGAGGAATTTTGAAAAGTGGCACTGGCACTCGCCAAGGCAGATTTGACGAGGATGGAAACGCCACCTACGGAATCAAAGAAAATTTTACGAGCAAAACCTCTTTCAACCAGACCCAAGGCAGTATGGGAGGCGGTGCCAACCCTGGAAGTCTTAAGGGAAAGCTTATGAGCCTTGAGGTGCAGAAAATTTAAGTTTGATCATCCTAACCTTGAACTTCTTATCTAGGAAATGATCAAAACAGTGGCAGATGAAATGAATTTTCACAAAAAAGAGGTCCAGGTGTTAAAATCTGAAAAAGATACTCTTGAGAGCGTGTTGTCCATGAAGACACAGGATGTTAAGAAGACATTAACGAACGAGTTGATGAGAATCGATGAGGAAATGAAGAGACACTTCCAGCATCAAAAGGCAGAAAATGCGAGATTGCAACAACAAATAACTGCTCTGAAAGGAGAAAAGACCGCTCTTCAACAACAGCTTCTTGGTAATTAATTGATTGAGTGATTGGTTAAAAACCTGTTAATTTCTGTAGGACTTCAAAGAAGAATTTCCGAACTCGAAATGCAAGTGGGCAACGAAGAACCAAACTAATTTTACAGCAGCTTGTAAGAGTACCCTATTTAGAGATGTCATTCGCCTAGCTTCGATGGGATACATACATATCTAAATACTCGTTTGCTTCGTGATTTTATTTCTTTGTAGTGTCCACCGCCTGAGAAATAAGATCTCGTTAACAAGTTAAGAATAGCACCATTTTGCTTCAAATTCTCTACGATTTTCCTATATGAAAATAAGTAAGGGATTATTTTTTTTGACCACTATCGAATTTCTATAGGAAAAGGCTCACATTTTCATATATTTTTTGAACTAGTGTGATACACTAAGAGCAAGTATTGTTGAATATTCTCGTAGAAACTAATAATTACAATGATTGCAATTATATACATGTGATTGCTGGTCAAAACAGCTACTAGTCTCAACTACCTGAAAAAGAAAAAATTGATATCAATATTATAGAGTGGGATTTACTAATTTGATGTGAGTTAGTAAGCCCAAGTAATAAACTCAAAGATTTTATCTCATCATAAACTGTTTTTAATATCATTTAACTTAAATTTTTGTTTCTTGAAGAGGTCATTCTTAAAGTCGTAATTTGCTTAAATTAGAATCAGAGTTCGATTCATATTTCTTATCATCCTTCCAACTCCTTACGAATACCAAATACAATAATTGATTATCTCTCTTTTCCAATATTTCTGCCTTTTCCTTTCTCATGTTATGATTCAATCTGTTACTCTTTACCTCAGGTGATATACTTTTCCTGCCATTTACAAATTTGAGATTGTTGATTATCTCTAAAGAAATAGAAACAGATGTTCTTAATTGCAATACTAACAGTATTTCAAAAATGTAATTATAAAAATTAATGTTTTAGTGTACTTAATACTGTTAATGTTTGTTTGCTATTTGATACGAGAAAAACCGTACTCTCTTTATTGACTCCATTATTAAAACCATGGCACTGATAGGCGTCTCTGGAAAAGTCTCGAGCCGAATTTTAACTAAACATAGCATGTTTTCTTTACCGAAAAACAATTTTCAATCACCTATTATTTTCGAACCGCATTGTCGAAAGCTGTAAATTTCTACCTTGATCCACAGACTAGAGACTATATGACATAACTAAGCTGATAAATCAAACTTCTCAATGGAATTTATTTATCATATTCTTTATCAATTCAGCGTAATCAGTATTATTTGATGAATAATCTCCTTTGTATTGATGTGAAATGCAACCCATACGCATTTATTCAACTTTAACGAATTCACCCATAAAGTTATTACCAAACACTAACTGTTCATCTGCTTTTTCTAAATTTCCTCTTAAGCCTGCTCAAAAGTCAGCGGAGGCGATCTCCTCCAATTATTTTGGTATCTCGATCGATCATACTTATCCCATATAGAAGGTAACCTATACTGGGCAGGTCCAGGGTTGTAGTTATTAGTCTTTGTGAAATCGTACTTCTTTCCATATCCAAATGAAATTTTGGCATATCTTTGATTTTCAACAAAATCTGTTTTATATGTGTAATAATTTGGAGGAGGCGCGTTATCGGACACGTGCTCATTGAACATTTTCCCTTTCAATTTCATCGTTGTTTTAGGCAATCCAAAGTTATCTCTATTGATATCATATTCTCCAGGCCCTGGCAGCTCCTTTGCTAGCTCAGGAGGTAATGTTGTCTGTCCAGGTAGCCACGCTTTAGCTACCGCTGCTCTGGACTCTCCAAATGAGAATTTCTTCTTCAACGCGCTATCAGCGCATCCTTTTAAATTGTAATGATTTGGAGCGGGATAATGGACATATTCTTTTGAGGTAATTTCGGACATGACGATCTTTTTTCCGTACCCTAGGGACGTGCTGGACGTCTTAAGCGAGGAAGGAAGGTGCAAATCGGTAAAAGCCTCTCTCGAAATCTGCAGACCATTAAATCGAGGGGCTTTTGTAAAAGAAACCGTCCTAGCTGAGTGCTGGAGTGAGCTGGCTGAAATCCCATGCAATGGGCTCAGAAGATTAAGAGAATCTCTTGGAGAAGGCTCTGTATGGATTGATGATATGAGGAGTCGATTGGGCTTTCCAGAATTGGTTTTTGAGGCCTGAAGTGAGTTCTTCACTCTTGGATTTTCAGTTTGAGAGGTCCTTATTTTGATATCAGGGCTAGTATCGAGTGTGGGTTTAAGCTCGGAATTTTTTTTGCTCAATTGTGGCTCAGATTTTTGAGGGGCTTCCTCTTCTTTGGAGATTCCGTTTCGAGGTGATACATTTTCTGTTTCCTTCTGCTCTTCTTGGGGTTGTTCGGTCTGAGGTTCAATTTCAGGGTGCTGTTCTTCGTTTTGCATCTTCTGTGGTTACACAAAAAATTTACTTGATATTAATGTGTGTTAGTTAAATCAACGCTTTGCTTTTTTGGTTCGCTGATTGATATTCAGCTTGTATCTAAAAAAGCCCTGTGATTTGCATTGCCAAAAAGCAAGTGAAAATTAGAAGAATACTCGTGATTCAATTCCCAGGTAGTTCTTCTCTTTGAAAAATGCACAAGAAGTCACAAAAGATATGCCAAAAATTGGTAATCTATTAGTCGATTTGGGCATAACTAGTAACGCTGTTTCCACAATAGTCAGTAAGCAGGCCTTAACATTCTGGATTATTCATAGTTTTAGCATCCTTCAGCATGAAGTGCTTTCTGTAAGCTCCATTTACTCTTCTACTTGATTTACTGTATTCTCACAGAGAGAAATTATTTTTTTGATTGGGTTAGTATACAGTAAAATTTAAATCTTAATTATGGATAACAGCAACAACAACGAACTGAAACAGTTTGAGGCTGCCTTGGTCGACACGACTGTCGTAAAAACAATTAGAAACCTCAAGAAAAGACAGTAATGTCCTCGCACCTAGCTCACCTTTCTTACGCTTCGTTGATAGCACTGACAGCGCGTCTCATTCACTTGGTGATTTAGATGAGCCGAAAAGAAGCTCGAATTTTAATAAAGAGAATGACATCATGGGGACGCAGACACTAGCAGAAAGACTGAGAGAAGGGGAAAGAAATACACAAGGGGGAGAAGAGGAATTTAATGGACCTTTGAGAAATAACACTCGCAAAGCAAATACCGTGGCACCTTCTGTACACGAGGCTTTATATCAACGAGCAACTCGCAATCAAAGGCAAAAAACAAAGAAACTTCCCAGATTTGAAGTTGAATTCAATTTCTTTGAGAACAAGCACAAAGGGCTGATTTCAAGTAACTGATAAATGGCATTACTGAGAACTAATTATATAAATGGAAGCTTTCTTGCAATGGTTTTTCACAAAGAGTAAGGAGATAAAAGACTACCTTGAAAAAGAACAATTAAACGGCGCATATGTCAATAGATATGTGATGCAAAACGATCATTTCATTTTATGTAATTGATTGCGAAATTACAGTGGATACTTATAATGTTTGTAGGTTTTACTGGACTGCTTGATACGATGTATAAAGCGAAAGAGATAGGAAAGGATTTGAAAAACCTCAGCAAACCCGTCTTTGAGAAAATTGAGAAATTTATTTTGCAAAAGATCGATAGTCAGGTCTTAGCGGAGCACATTACCAAGATGAAGAAAGGTTGTTTCAATAAGCAAACGAATTTAAGTTAACATATTATTTCTGTTTAGAGAAATACAGTTTGATTGAAAAAGAGTTTGAGCGACAGAGACAAGAGCTTCAATTCCAATTTGATAACATTAATTTTGATTGCTGAATAACTCTATTGTATGCTGTAGGCATTTATTTTTGCATTCCAAGCGGTGAATGATCTTATCAGATTTTTTCAAGCTTGATTATCATATCATTATTTTGAGCTATTTCTATATTATCTGAATAATCAAACTCCAGTAAGCATATTAATTGATATTTGTTTGAGGATTTGTTATTTATCAGAGATGGGGATCAAAGGAAACCTCTATAATAATAAGCCAAACCACTGATTGAATTCAGGTGATATCGCACAACAAAATGGAAAATCTGCTCTATGAGAGCTAGCCTACTGCATACATCCATAGCCAATAATTACACGGGTGGAATGTTCTATTACCATCAGTGTAAAACACTCTGGAGGTATGATACATATGAGAATTATTAGAATCATTTATTCAAAATTGAATCAACGACTAATTTAATCAAAGATAAACTGTATTTATATTATTTTATTAAATGAGTTTTTATGAAGAGAATTGCTTGTTGGTTGGTACATCTGCTAAAATAAATTGGTCTGGCCTTAGAAAGAGAAAAATTAACTTAGGTATCCGTTTTAACAACTGGTGTAAAGAAAAGTATTTGAAGATGACTGTTTCAAGTAATGGTAACTCTACTTTAAGTCATGCAAATTACGATAATAGATTATCGTCGTTATCAAAATTTCCATCAATTTCTTTTAACAAAATTTTTACCGAAAAAATTTCCTTGATTCAAAGATTTGCTGAATCCTAACTAAATCTAATCAGAGATTGGATATATATCCTAAATTTAATGATTTGGTATAGAGTACTACTGCATGGAAAAACTACTTTACCATAGTAGAGATAGAATATATAATTAGCTTGGTATGTCTATGTATTAATGATTTGGTATACAATTGGACAGGGATTTTATTTACTAAAGCTAACCTTGAAAAAAAAGTACATTAATCCTCACCCAGTATAACAGCAATGCAGATAGTTCACTTCTTTCGAAGTCTATTCAAATTCTATTAGTTTTTCTGAAAAATTGGGGCAAAAATCTTCTTCCTATCAACTACTCGTTCTGATACTCTTCAAGAAATTTTCTGAAGCTGTGACTCTAATCATGTATGCGTCTCTTAGCCCGATAGCAAAATCACCTTCGACTTCCTAAAATTGTTGGCATTTAGAGTATACATCTATTTCTGTGCCCTTTCCACTTAAGCTACTATTTTTATTCACATGTAAGTTTAAATCTATTTCCAGAGTCACAATTCTGGTCTCTATTTACGGACCTCTGTAAGGTATCATATTCTATTCATGTAATGCTCTCATTCGTGCTTGGAAATCTCAGAAGACAAATTTAATATCGAATCCTTCATGAATAAGACTGTGAGGATGATGTCAATTTCCATCTTCACCCTATCCAGTCTCCTCAGTAAATAGCCAAAAGCCAATTCATGAAAAATCTAAAAATTAACTACATACTCCGGAGTTACAAAAAAAACCAAAAAGCTTTTATTGCTCACACGCAGTTAATTTTATCCTAAGACTTACACCAACAATAAATTAATCTCTTAACTCAGGGTCTCTTCCGGTTCATATCACATGCTTGGAGGTTCACCAAAACGAAAACGAAATCGCACTACCGACGAAGAAGATGAAAAAGAAAGGAAAAAACGAGAAGAAGAGCAAAAGATACAAGAAAAACTCGATATCATCAGACTAGGATTCGAAAACTTTGAAGCAAACAAACATATCAGCTCTCACGCACTCCAATCCAATGAATTTCAGGTAATCTCTTCTTGGCGATTAGCATAACCTGAGTTAGCTTAAAAATATAATGAACGAAATTGCGGCCGCAAATGCATTAAAAATAAACCAAAGCAATAAGCTCTCAGAGATGTTGACTGGCGAGGAATCAACTATTTCGGTGATATTACATGCAACAACAAAATCAATATCAGCACAGGTGAGTGGCTCTCGCAGTGGTGCCTTTTTTCAGGCATCTGAAACAGGAATGCTGTATTCAAAAATAGCTGAATTAGAGCAAGAGCAGAAAAATATCAAAGAAATGACTGATTTTCATGAATTGGAAACGGATTCCTTGAACTACAAAATAGATCAGTTGGTCAGTGACAGAGTAAGAAGTCGGTCTAGTGGATATTGTCTATGAGGAATTTGTAGGACATCTTAAAAGAGAGAGTTCATGTGATCCAAAGCAAACTGAATTATGCCAACATCTTGTTTCAAGAAATCGAATCTCTGGAGGAAGTGGCTACTCAAAAAAAGGTAATCGAATTTTAAACTAGGCAGTGAATTTCATACGGTTCGTGAAAAAGATGGAAGCTACGAATAATCTCAATGCTTTCAAGAATTCTATCCGACAAGTAGAGGGGTTCGAGCACCAGTACATGAAAGATCTTCAACAACAGCAAGCGGAAGAGCGAAAAAATTTGAAAGACGCTAACCTTGCTACCTCTAAAGCGATGATTCAACTTGATGTAAATTGAGCTAAGAATAAACTCATTCACTCATTCTTTCATAACAGGAAGCGCACAAAATCAATGAAGAGTTGGTTAAAAAAATGCATCAGCTGCACCAAAAGACAGAAGCATTTGCTCAACTGAAACAAAATACAGCAGACATCCTCCAAACTATCCAGCTCTTGGACAAATTAGAAAAGTAATCGCACTTGTCTTCCTTTGGAAATCTCTAATTTGAATGAATCAGAATCGCTGTAGAAGCAACTACTCATGACTCAAAACAAGCAGTGATAAATTTGATGCCTGTGGAAGTGCTGACAGACCTCAGTCATGTTCCCGTTACCAGACGATTTGGAAGAACTGCCTCTCTAAAACCACAGCTTCTAATAAAAATATCTACGCTTCAAGCGTTCAGTAGACAAGCATCGAAAAAGAGATCCTCAGTCGCTCAGTCTCCAACGGAAGATACTCAAGAAGCGGCGACGAGAAATACATATATATTTCATATTGGGCAATTTTATCGAAAACATCAGGACGGGCCAGATGCAGTTGCAGATAAAATAATTGAGGCTTATCAGCATCTTCTTTATAAAGAAGGGAGTCTGCAAATGACGTATAAAGAACTTGGAAATCTCGTAACTTGTTTTTTTGAGATTCAAATTCAACGAATGTTTGTTGGGCTAGATGGTTTCCAAAGAAAAAGAGCTTGATCTAAATCAAAAGCAACTGCAAAAGCTGGCTTTAGCAGAGGGAAAAGAACAAGCAATCAAAGAAATACCCGAGGAAATCGAGTCTCCAGTAATAACCGCACGATCACGATCGAGAACAGTAGGCCAGGTGAAAGTACTTAGTGCTGTTATTATTTTTCCTAACGAATGAATTTTCAATAATTTTAGTCTATGACGAAATTGGAAGCAAAGAGTTTCAGAGTCGCAGACGATTCATCTCCGAGGTTAGTTAAAGTAAGGATCGCTTTCAGCGAGTCAAAAGCGTCTACAGAAAGAAACAGATCATCGCCACGTTCAACGCAAGATTTCTCCGCCAGAAACATTCCTTCAATTGAAGAACTGAGCAAGCTTGATACACTTGAACAAACTCAACCAACTCCGACAAGATACTCTCTTGAAGAACTCAAAAAGAAAGCAGAAAATCAGATTTCATTCGTGATAAAACTCTATATCTCTTTAATCGAACTTATCTACAGGTATTTTGGAGCTTTCACTCATCAATGACCTAACTAAACCATCGCTAGAATGTCTAAACTGTTGCTGCATTTGAGTGATGTGGCTATCAGTCACTTCCCCTCTGATTTGGATCGTTTCGCAAACGACCTCTTGAATAATATATCTGATATCAGAGGAGTAAAACGCACTCCAGGCTCTCTCAATGAGCAGAGCAATTTGTCGCCAGTTGCTAATTCTCGTGCCATGGTCTCGTCACCGTCTCGACATGATTCACATTATTCATTTGAAAACGCTATGAATAATCGAGATTTGGCTCTCTTTAGAGACGATCGCTCATCCATTGCTGGTGGCCTCTTAGCGAAGGATATAATCCTGACAAATCTGAGTTCGGCTGATGTGATTAATATTTTCATGGCTCAATTCAATTGCAATAAAGAGGTGGCAAAATCATTTGCGAACAATGTTAAAATGGTAATTACTCACTCTTAGTGATACTCTCAATAACAATAATTACATTGAAACATTTGACTTTAGGACCTGTACATTCAGGGATTTGTTACTCCTGATGAGCTCACCAATTACCTCTCGATATGCTACGAAAGTTCTTACTATGATGGCGAGCGTAATTAATTGTATCTCTAAGATGATGCGCTAATTACAGAACTTTTGCAGCGATCAAGAAAGCTTTTCAAAATTTCAATGCATTGCAGTCGAAAGGTGTCAAAAACCTTCAAGGCAAATTTCAAAATCTATATCGGCTCTTGGCCGAGCTTTACGCGAAAGTACAAGATACCTCGAATGAAGGTAAACTAAAATACACTCAAATCATTTGCTCAATCCTTGATTCTAGCTTTGAGCTCATTGCCCGAAGAAACCAAAGAAAGAGTGCAAGGGAATCTAAGACTGGCAGTTTCTCATTCTGAGTTTGTAAGAAAAGCTCAGGAAAAAACTGCTCTAAAAATTTGCCGATATTTTGATTATTCCCATCCGATGATTAACCACCTTGTCAAGACTGACAAGGCTAAACTCCAAGCGATTTTTCAAAAAGAACAGGATGATGAACTGAAGAAAAAGAAAGACACTAACACCTTAATTAATGAGCTTTCAGCCCATATTCAGGAGAAAAATCGTGGATATTTTTATAAAAAAATAGACTACCCTCAGCACCGCCCTGGCTCAAAGATGGAGCAGAAAGTAGTTGAATCACCTATCCCCAAAAATGAAGATGTAAGAATGATTTATTCCGTAGATCTTAAGTAACATATTAATGGTGCGATAGGAATTTATGGAGTTCGAAAGAGTGAAAATAAAGGAAAATTGCTTGGCAGCTCTGGCTGCCGATGAGCAGGCAGGAGAAAATAAGAATGAGCAGCCAAAAGAAAATGTCTTGAGTCACTCTACAACACCAACTACTATCAGTAAAAAATACCTTGCTGATCCCGATAAAATCAAGCTGATACGTGATTCAATGATGATGAAGAAAGTCCGGTCAAGTAAAGATTTAATTCTGAATGGTATATAATATACTCTTTTTAGTTGAAAATTTTGTGAAATCTGAGTCCCATCGACTGCATATTCCAAAAATAGTCGATGATTTAATTCCGTTTAGTGTTCGTTCTGCGAGAAAAGAGCTGCGGCTGCAGAGAATCACTGATTCTGAACCGATAAGTATGAGCTGGGTTCTATGATTGTTGTTCACAAATAATTCTTTAGTACGAAACATGGAATTCAGGCTGACAGCAACTTCGACAAATGGAAAAAGAAGTAATAGCTCCAAAAATGAATTTAGAGTCACGAGCTCGTCACAGATGAAACAAAAAAAGCAAACAGAGTTGAACAACGAAGCTACACCTGATTCTCCTGCCGATAATAAGACTACTAGACATGGAACCGGCCATAGCAAACGACTTTTTTCGAGTCACAGCTCCGAAAGGCCCCGTCCACTCTCAATTGAAGTGGAGGATGTACCAAGAACAACCAAGAGAAAGGTTCCTATCATTCGCAGTTCGAGCCGAGGTTCTACGAAGAACTCTCGTCTAAATTACCCCGTATTTGAGACCCTAAACAGACAACTAGGCTCGTTAACCAGTCGTTTTGCTGATGTAAACGATTTTTCGCCGAATTATCCGCTTTCGGCTCTCACTGATAGAGGAGATGATAAGAAATTTAGCTTATTAGTGGCTAAGTATACAAATTTGTAATTGTATTCACACAATTATTTGTTGATGAGTTAGCCTGTTTATATTTCAATATATAGCAAGGTAAGTAGCTAAAAACGAAATTACCGAATGTTATTATTCGTTTGAACATCATAATTGATGTTTGCTCCAAACCAATGTTCCTAGCAGCACGAGAGAGCTAATACTTCTCGAATACTTCATGAATTCAACCTTTTCTTAAAATTTTGATAATTCAAATGATATAAATGTACGAAACATGCTCATAGAATATAACAAAATATTTGACAAAACAAAACTTTAAAACAATATTAATTTTTTGGAAATACGTTCAAATTAGACGAAAGACTCTTAGGCGACATAAATCTGCTAAATTTAGTAAAAACCATGGCTGTAGAACTGAGACTTGGAGCTTCGTTTAACATATCCAACCCTAATGGTGCCTTTTTTACTATTATTTTTTTATCGCCTTTGCTAGGATTTTCTCCTTTCGTCTTTGCAGTCTGCTGCTGTTGTTGCACTGGCATAGTGTTAGTCCGTTTATGCGTAGCACGAGCAGTTTGGCTTCCTGAAATTTTGTGGAGCAGAACCGGTTGTTTTTGGACGAGATCTATTATTTTCAAGTATTGGAGCAATCGATATTTGCTCTCATCTTCACAGTTAGCCGCTAAATCTCTTTGAGTTTGAGATTTTTGTGATGCAATTACTTTTTCGAAGGGGCTAATGTTTGAATGCATTGAGGACTCTTTCCAAGTGGCGTTCGTCTCCCGCATGGCAGTGCCAGTTAACCAACCACTTCTAGGCGACGAGAAGCCTCTCGCTCCTTCAGTATACCTTTTTGCCGTCTCAATACTCGTCGGAGAACTTTGCTGAGCCAAGGTTGCCACACCTTTTAACGGAGGAATCTCTATCTTATGACCGCCAACAGGGTAAGCGTCTATCACTCTCACGTTGCTTCTTTGAGATGCTGCGCTCTTCTGTCTCGGCTGATTTGCTGATGAAGTGATGAAATTAAAGTTTGATTCATGACTTATGTCGAGATCTTTTTTCTCTTTTGATTCTGAGGCCGATTTTTTCCTTACTGGCGTTTCTGTTGAAAGCAGATTGCTATCTATCCTCAGTCCTTTCCTTTCAGAATGATCGTAAATGTGTTTCCGTCCGGGCGTACTTGGTTTGATCGAGATTCGATAAACTACCTTTTTCTGTAAAGATGTAGCAGAGGGAGACGGCAATTCTTTCATAAAGCTAACTTTCTCCTCGACTGGACCTTCAGTGACAAGTTGGTTATATGCTTGGATTTGTCGATTCAACTCTTTGACTGGTTCAAAGCCATGCTCTTTGGCAAGGTTATCTTGGTACTCGTCCAACTTCTTTTCAAGTTTTGAAACGACTTTATTCTCGAGGGTTGCTCTCCATTGCTTCTTTGGAGTCTGATATCTGAGTTGATACAGCAGCTCTTCTATCGATTTCGCGTTGATCATAAACAGCTAAATTGTTGAAGAGGCTTTAATTGCTTTGAAAATCCATGAAGAAACAGTACTTGTCGCTCAATTACGAACATCTCTGCACTTTCACTTATGCATTTAGCAGTATACTCTCTGACACGAGGAATGCGAGCTAAATCGAGATCTCCTAGGACTTCTCCGGCAGAAACAATTGCAACCTAACAATTTTTATCAATGATTCTATCATTTCAATCAAGAGGCTATTTACTCTCAAGTGCTCTTTCTGCTTTAATTTTTTACCCCAGTTATGGTTCATATCTTTGAACGCTTCGATATCATGGAAATTCACCTTGTCAAAAATTGGCGATTCCAATTTCACGCGATCGTTTTTGAAATTCTCTAGCTCGATATCTTTAGCAAGCTTCAAGTATGTTTGTTTTAACTGATTTTTTTAAGAACAAGTGCTTTTTACCTCGATTTCACCAGATTTAACAAAATAGATATGTTCGACTTCATCTCCTTGGTGAAATATTGTCTGGCCATGCAAGAATTTGACAATTTGAGTATTTCTTAAAAGAGCTGAGATATTCTGCGGAGCCCAACCTTTCAGGAGAGGAATAGATCGAAAGAATTCTATTTTCTCTTTGCTTTTCTTTTCAAAATACTCACCTGGGTATTACAATTCAAACATTTAAAAAAACAAAAAAACCATTACTCAACACTCTATTGTAAGTTATCCGGTTTAAGGTTGCCAAATAAGTAACCTCTCTGCAAACAACAGTTGCTGTCCTATAAATTCCATTTCAGTTTGCAGTGTTTCGGTAAACTTACCTTGGTAGAGAATCATTAAGCGCGATTTCTCCAAAATAATTCGGCGCATGCAAAGTATTCAGGAGCGTGTGTCCGGGAAACGCTTTGACAAGATCCTCAGGTGATAAGATCGGGCTGTCGTTCTTTAAAAGGGTTTTTGTGTTTTGTGAAACTGATTCAACTATCTTCCGACTTCGAGGCGTTTTTGGTCTCTCTTGTTCAAGAAGAGCCATGAAGGACTGTCTATGATGGCGACCACTGACCGGCGTATCGCTTGAATGAGCATTAGAGTTTGGGCGAATTCCACTCGATTGATGATAGTTGGGGTCATCTTTAATGATGTAGACGCTTCCTTTCAGTAGGATGTAGAAATGAGAGCCTATGTCTCCTAACAAAAAGCAAATTTTACAAATAATCAGAAAGAGTGACAGGAAACCAAGACCAACCTCGATGAAACACAACTTCCTGTTTTTTCATAGCCTTGAATCTGATTTGCTTGAGCAAGTTCATTTGGATATCCTCTTCCAAGTGGCTCATGAGGTTTCCAAAAAATTCTATTTGAGTGAGCGCGTTCCGTAGAAACTTTAATTCTGCTGGAACTCTCTCATGTTCATATTTTTTGAGGATAGATATCAACGCCTATGAAATTTGGTCGTTAGTTAAACTTCTGAGATCTTGATACTTACATCTAGGTCATCAGGATCTTTGAGATTCACCGTTGATTTGTTTAAAAAGCTTTCCGGAACTTCAGACATGGCTACTTAGCTGCTTTCTATGTGAAAACGAGAGCAATTCAGTGAGAATTAGATTTATTAGTTTTAATTTATTTCAGGTTCAAGCTTTAGCTTGAGATTAAAAGTCATTTGCTCGCAGCCTGTTTATTGTGAAGCTAACGCTTGAGTATAGAGTCATGAAGTATCCATTCTGACCAAACCTCCTAGTTTCTCGAGATTTTAATAAGGATTTGAAGAAAACCCAAAGAAATCCATAACTATCAAATTGACCTGTTGCGGAGGCTTTGGTTATTTCAAGTATCCTCAGCCGAAGCAAGCGATTTCTCGAAATCCTGGTTTGGTCCAATTCAATGTTCACTCAAACGGGTCGTCGTAGCATACCAGTAAGGAGGGACTTTAGGAACATTCAAACTTAGCATTCATATAAAAAATGTCTTCCTCGAGTCTACCGTTAAGTGCTAGATCTTCGGCTCGGATCAAGTTCGGATTGTTGAAAGAATAAAGATGAGTCGAACTTGAAGCATTTTCTTTTAGAACAATTCGCAATTCAAATAGAGTGAGAAGGGCTGCTACCTTCCTTTGAAATAATTTCAAGCAAACACGATTAACTTAGAAATCATAGAAAATTGCTATCCAACTTTAGTTAATAGGTATTAATGAACCAGCCGACACATCCCTAATTGAAAGAAATAACTTCTGTCTGAAAATGAAAAATTCGCCAATTGAATTGTTATTCCTTTCCTCATTGGAAAAATTTCGTCGGAATTCAGAAAAAGAGAAGGAAGAAGTTACAAAATGCTCGTTAGTTTGCGTTAAAGAAATGTGAATCTCACTACTACCGATTCTTTATCTAAATGATATTGATTATACTTAAAACTATCTTCCATCAAACAAAATTTTTGAATAAGTCCTCCATCAATCTTAAGAGATAAATGACATTGAGATAATTGAGGAAATCTTGGTAAATTCCGACTCTTCTCTACCATTTTCAAACCAATATCAAAATTTACCTCAAAAAACGGTACTATTCTGAATAAACCTTAGACTTTAATAATCAAATATAATTGTTTTTTCAAACGACCTTGTCTCCACAGGCAACCCATGGGTCAGCAAATCGTACTATATTACCTCTTTGTTGCAGTATGCTTTCTAGCCCTTGCAGCTTACAATGGCAGCTTCTATGCGACATACTCAAGCGACATTTGTGTTTCACCAGAGGAATATGCAGCTACGAATAACACGGGCAACTACATGTCTAGTCCCACAATGGCGGTAACGATATTCTATGCTGCAGATTGTGCCTTTGCTCTTTTCACTTGCTTAATGATATACAGCTGTACGAGAAGGATATCAACAGACTTCCGAAAAATGGGTTTTTATCGAAAATTGTATGGAATGTTAATCCGGCTTTTCCCTCGACTAATTGTGGTCGTGCATTATATCATCTTAATCATTATAATCGTCCTGCTTGCGAATACGTTCTCAAAAGAAACCTGCAACAGTGCGATTCATACAACTACGACCAGTTCTTCGAGCGGTACTGTGACATCCTCTACGACTGGCGTAATGTACCCTGAAGCGAAGAAGCTTTGTTATGTGGATGTCGGATTTTGGCTTGGAATGCATATTCTGTTCCCGATTGTCAGAAGAAGACTAAGAGTAGACTCTTTCTACTACAAACCGATCGATAGAGATACGTTTTTCATTATTCGCTGGCTATTCTCATGGTTAGGGCCTTAATTGCATTTTCTCGTGCTTATCGTAGTTGTGGATAATGTAAGCTAAAGTCTGTATTTCATGAGTGATATTATTCTCTACAACAATGACAAATCTAATGAAATAATAGTTGTATCAATCACTTGCAACCCTAAATGAGCGAGAGCAGCTTTCACAAAGAAACCAATGCAAATGGTAGAATCGTATGAAGATTTATATTCCTTCTTTGACTGTATTTGAGGGTATCTACTCAAGTAATGCATCCATTTAATCAGAAACTATGAAATCCAAAAAATTCAAGTAAGAACTATGAAAGATCTTATTGTTTACTAATGGATTGATGGGTTATTATTAGAATTGAACGGTTTATCGATGTTGTAGCCCCTTATTATCGATAGTGCTTCTTTTATAATTAAGAAAACATATTTTTTCGGATTCGCATCGTTATTGAGGAATCCAGTATCATTTTTCTTAAACGAAATATCACTTCACAAGAGGTCAAATCTATTTATCTCATGATTGATGCGAAATAGACAATCGATTGATTCTGGTCACTTTGTTATTTCCAAGCTTAAATGCATAGATTAGATAAAAACTCAGATTCTAATACCCCTATCTTAAGATGGACAGTCCGTTCCTTTCTCTCCTTTCTCCACAAGAACTACTTTTTATGTTGCTTTTTGGAAAACTCTCTTCATGTTATTTAGCTCCCCATTTTGTTTACGAGCTGTGCTTTTTACTGTGTCTCCATAGTGGGAGCAGTTATTTCTCTTAATTTAAGATTCTCTTAGACACAGCTGTAGATAATTGAATAGAAACCAAACAATTGTTAATGATCCTTCTCAGTATAAAATGCTTATGTATGCTTGAAAATCTCAAGTATTCACCTTTGGACTATTCGCTGGAATCTAAGTATCTCAGCGAATGAAGAGGGCCCCAACTGAAAGAGTCAATATCAATGATTTTTTTGGTTGTTGTTTTGATAGGGATTGATTTTACCAAATTAATTATATCGAAATTATATGCTAGCAAACTCTTATTTTTGATCAATTATTATTGCTAATTCCTTCTGCCTAAGTCAAAGTCGAACCAACGGACCTAAATACCAGGATATCTTCAAAAACTTCTTACAGTATATACCTCTCTGCGCATTCCAATCGGTGTGTCTTCTTTTCTTAAAATTGTTGAGAACAATTAAAAGGATTCTCTTTTGATTTTATTTAACAAACTAGGATTAATTTATTAAAAAAGTTTGAGCTTAATAAAAAGAACAAAATAAATTCTTTTTCTTCTAAATAAACAGTGAAATGCTCTCAGGTTCAATAGCGAAGCACAAACTGTATTTCTAATCTGATAGTCTTAAGCGGCACTCGGTAATTCTCAATCGAGATCATTTTCAAAGGGGCCTTTGTCTTTATTGCAACTCAGCCTCAACGATATAGTATCTTCACTTAGCAACTTGAGTCTCAAAGGGATTGCTATTAGTAGTTCAACTCATATCCGATTTATTATAATAACTTCTACTAAGGACTGAATCCATAAATCTTATTCATTTCGCAATCTTCGAACAGTAATGTTCTGGATTAGATTCAGACACCGGCAAGGAAATCAAGCTTCTTCGAGAACTCTTCTAATCTTCTCTGATTATCTATCGTGCGATTAACTTCTAAATCAAAATTAGCATCTAATTTGGCTCTTTTTAAATTTTTCTGCCCTCACGATAGATTTTTTTTACCACCTGCACGCAAAAGTTGCTTCATTTAAAACATGATTGCTCGGGAAATTGCAGAGTCATGCACGAGGAACAACTGCTATCATCGGAAGAAGCTTGAGAAGACGCGCTGTAGCGATTGCAGAATTATTCCATTAAATTATAAATATTTCTATATAACCTGAAAACACCTATTTTTTATTCGACAGGCAAATAATATGCCTCGAACATTATTTTATCGAGATCACAAAAGACTAGCAAGCGAAAAAGTCTCAAAAGATAACTTTTCTGCGAAAATAATCTGGAACACTCCTTCTTTGGGTGTCAGGTTTCAACATTGATTTTTCAAACTTCCTAAAAAGCATCAATACATTCATTCCTATCTAACCAGAATAATGATCCTCATCTTGTTGCTTCCTTAGACATATATCTCCTCGTACAAAGAATTTTTAGTATAAAACTAATTAGTATCCATACTTTTTTCGAGACTGCTGACCCCCAATATACAAAGGTTGTAGGATAAAACAAAGATTGGGCACCTGACACTGAAGAATGAGCAATTGGACGGCCGTTTCTTGGTGGAAATGATGGTTCCAAAAATGGAAGTCAGAAATTTATCTAGTCCTCCTATGAATTTGAAATACCCTGCAGACTGTAGCAAATCTCCCTTAGAAAGAGAATCCTGACTCAAACTCGAAGCATCGAACTCTCTTGTTTGATCTCTGCTAGTCCCTAACTTACTAACTCTGTGAGGTTGATTGAGGTTTGACTACTCAAGATCTTTTATAAAGATTCCAATTTCAGATTCTGATTGAACATTTCGATGAAACTGATCGAAATAACCCTGCACTAATTCCAATTTTAGTATATTATTTCAAAAATAGTTTTGCATTTGTATTGTATGACCTCAGTTCTTAAATTATTGGTTTATAACTTTTTGCAACTCTATGATCCAGAATGTTCTGTATCTATTTATTCCTAGTTAAGATAAGATTTCAGAACGGCAGTCAGATGATGATCTTTAATGATCAAGTTAATTACTTAATCAGGTTTTTTCCTGAGGTTTTGTAATTCCTATTAAATATTGAATTTTTATAAAAATGCACTCAAATAATACCTCTGACACTCCTCAAGAAACTCCCCAATTCACACAAGAACAATGCCTTCGGTTACCAAAATTCCTTCTTAAGCTTTATGAGATCGTCAAAGTAAGTTCTCGCTGATTCAATAATTGAAGTGCTCATATCAATTGTTACTTTACACTTAGGACCCGCTGTATCAAGAGTTTATAGAATGGACTCGAAACGGACAGGCTGTTCTCATAAAAGATACAACTAAATTTACGAGACACGTTCTGCCTCTTTTTTTCAAACACAAGAGCTTCTCCTCTTTTGTTCGACAAGTAATGTTGATAATTTAGTCGGGTTTTTCATCGAATCAAAGCTTAATATGTACAATTTCAAAAAAAAGAAAATCGACGAAGTTGAAGGATGTTTATTTTACCATCCATGCTTCCAGAGAGACCAGCAGTAACTTTTTTTCTCCCCTTTCTTGGCTCACTGATCTGCGTCAGAGCCCTCCTTCCGAAAATCAAGAGAAAGAACCCAAATATAAAAACTAAAGCAACCCCAAACAAAGAATTTGTGAAATCTAATGAATCAAATGGAGCAGAAGGTCAGTCATATCCAACGGAGGTAATTAAGTCTATTGTATGCGTTGCGCTAAGAATTTTTGTGCGATAATAGTTAGATGAGCTCAAACGATACCTTTCTGAAGTAAGGAAGAGAGTAGAATCTATTGAGAACAACGTTTATGATCTAACAAGCCTGAATCAAAAATTAGTAAACCAAGTTCAAAGGTAATTCGTTGTTTCTGGACTGTTAGCAAGATAATTTGCTTTTGCCGTAGTCTGGAAGCGACTGTTATGACAACATTAATATCTCAACGTGCGCCCGAACAACATATGAGACATATCCATCAAAGCAATGTAGCTACAGTTCGTTATTATGATAGAACTGGTCCAATTCTCACGATGATGCCAAAGCAATTTTTTTGAAAATCTTGTATTGTTTTCTTAACTGATATGCTGACGGAAGTATATTTTTTCGTATAGCTACTCAGGAATTATTTTTTTACCGTTCATGGCAATTAGTTTGCAAGACGTCGTCTATTCTATTGCATATAGTTTTAACTGTAATTGAAATACTCACTATTAATGAAGAGGAAATCACTTTCAATGATCTTTGTTATCGGAGCTGAAACTAAAAAGCTGGAAAATGAAGAAAAGATCAATTTTGCAGTTATTTTCTCTCTGCAGCTGCTATTGCCTGTCCACTTCGTAGTTTGATCTTATGATTATGCAGAAAACGTTCAGAATTGAGCGAAACTTGAAAATTTTTCAGGAAAACTCTTTTACCGAGAAATATTTGTTAATTGGCTTTAAATACTTAATCTGAGAAGGAAATCTCCAGAATTATATATAATTGGAATTTCCCGTTTGCTTTGACCGAATAGTCGAAATTCTTAAGGGAACGAATCAGACCCAGAACAAATAGCTGCAGATGAAGGTTTTGTTAGAAAATATTTTAAAACGGTACCATAAAGAATAAGCCGACAGATTCATCAATAATTTCTAACAGATTAGGTTGCATAAGTTCCCTCAGAACAAATTGGGTCTAAACCATCTTCTCAGCTGACTCGTTCTTATTAATGAGTCAGTCTCTTGCAACACGATCAAAATAGCACATTTATATATTGTCCTGATTATTTATTTGAAATTAAATAATTACTCAAGATTCAGAGAGAGAATGTACGAGAAGATTATTTTAATTTCTTCGGGCGTTCTTCAGGCTCTGTCCATGGTTCCTTTCTTTTTAGGACCACTATGCTTTTACGAGGGTACTTGTGATTTCTCTATAGCTACCGGATTCTTTTTCATCAGTTTGTATGCAGCACCCATTCATATTCTGTTTTCCAAGTCACTCCGTCGCTACTGCAATGCAATTTCCTCTCTTAGTCTTGTAAATCACCTCACAAGGCAGCTATTCCGCTTAGCGCCGGTCTGCCTAATTATTGGATTCGTTCTCCTTCAATGGCTCTATCCTATTATAGCTCTTTCAAGGATTGGCACCTTCAGCAAAGTTTACTCTCTGGTCATACTCTCGATACCAACGATTTTATCAGGCGCATTATGGGTGGTGAGCCTTCCTTACTACTTTTATCTGTGCGTCTCAAGCCATGCGAGCCGAAAGAAAATAGCAAATCTGCTCATTCTGGCTTGCTGTATGGTGATGATTGTGCACGCTACAGTTCTTGCAGTTTATGAGAAGCGTTTCGTGGCAGCTTGCGGCAGCGATTTCAATAAGCATTTCACAAGTGTTTCTGGTATCACACTCTTTTTCATTCTCGGATGCTTGATGATCTGGATCAGTAGCGTGAGTAAAATCCCCAACGATGTCCTCTTTTCCAGCTTAATGCCCTATCTTTGGAGACGCCGGAAAATGTTTGCTCTAAGGCTGCTGAAATATTTCGCCGCAGGCTTTTTTTCACTTATAATGTTCGGGACTGAAATTGTAGCGTTTCTACGCAACTATTCAGATGCCGCTCACTGTCGAACATTTCTGGGGTTTACTTTCGCTGAGTTAGTGTTAACCATCTGGATAGCTCTCGTTTCTTTTGGAATGATAGTGTTTCAGACGATAAAATACAGAAGAGATTTGAGAAGAGTCGCTGAAATATTGGAGATACCACAGCAAGCTAATACCAACATTAACATACAATATTATCAAGGTCTAGAGTGTGGGCTTGTCCCTCAGATATATAAAAAGCAGCAAGGCGGAGATGAAATTGCAGCACAGAATAGCAACTATCCTTTGGATATTACATCAGAAAGTGTTGAAGAGCATTTAGGAGCGAAGCTGCTGGAGGAATCAGAGGAGAGATGTCCGATTTGTTGGGTAAATTTTGAGGATGAAAAAACTTCGGTTATTTATTGGAAGCCTTGCAAGCATCTCTTTCATGAGGATTGTACGCGATCTTGGATAAAGTCCCTGCATGATACGTGTCCTTGCTGTCGCGCGAAGATTCAAACTTAATTCGTTGTTACGGTCTATTATGGAAAGAAAAATGATTAGAATGATTTCTTCTTGATAATTAGTCTGAATATGATTTGATTATATTGATTCATGAAAGAAAGTATATTGAAATCACTTGGTTTTGAGTATTCGCTACTTGAGTTGTTAGTTACACTGTTAACAGCCAATAGGCGAATGTTTTTTGCGATTTGTTGTTAAGAAGCTCCAGAAAAATGTCCGAATAGTTCAAATGAAAAACAAAAATGCATACTAATGAAAGACTAAATCTGTCCTTGACATTGAATATTTAAAGTAAATAGGTTTTGGGTATTATTTTTCTATGACTGCAATACTTCTCATCTCATCGCTTGTAATTATAGAATTGCGGATAAGCTCAGCGCGTGCCCAATACTATTATAAAGGACATTTCATCCTCAGAGTTAAATGGCTTACAGTGGTATTTATCTGGGATTTTGAATAGAAACTCCTTAAACTTCTTGAATACTTTCATTGATAACTGAGCCTTCTCCCTCTAATGCTGCATCGTCGTGATTTACTCTTAAAGATGATATGTGCTTTTTCAAGTCTCCTCTTTGCACTCCATCCTGATTGTTGTTCTAGGTACAATAGCCGTCAAGAAGATAATTAGCTGTTATATTTTCATTCCATCGAAAAATCTTACTACCCGTTGGCGGCTATCGAATTCATTAGAAAATTATTTGGACCACAAGAAAGAATTATTGCGCTTGGTCTAAACAATCTTGAAAATCATCCTTTGAATCGAAGAATGTAAACGCCTCCTTAGAAAAATTCAAAACCAAACCCAAATAATCACCGGGAAATCTTTAACCTTCCCATAAGATATAACCTTCCACCTTTTATGCAAAGAAAGGAGCTTTTACTCCTACGAGAAAAGCTTAAACAGTCCAGAAAGGACGAAGAAACTTCAATCCCGAATTTCTTAAGAAAAACTCACGACATCCTCGAGGTATTCCTCTCTAAGCAAAATTTCTCAATCAATAACCAGAAAGAGGAACACAAGGACATCGTCAGCTGGAGCGATGATGGAAAAGCCTTAGTGATCAAAGACCCAACCGTTTTTTCAGAAAAAGTGCTCCCTTTGTACTTCAAGCATAGCAATCTAGCTTCTTTCGTTCGACAGGTATTCAGAGATTATTTATCCAACTAAACACCTGAAATAATCGTAGCTGAACATGTACAATTTTAAGAAACGGAAAACTCAGCAGTACGAGAACACTTTTGTGCATGATATGTTCAGAAGGGGTGAAAAGTAGCCTCATTTTATTATTACTGCGCTTCTATTATGTGTTTAAGGCATCTACTCTGTCATATAAAGAGAAAGGGAGCAGATTCAGCGAACGCACTCGCTAAAGCTAGACCTAAGCCTGAGGAAGTGAACGAGGAAGAGTCTGATCTACTTCAGGAGGTAATGGCTAGTAAATTTCAATGGCAAATGTTGATCATGTTATAGAATCAAACGCTCATGCAGGTTCAGAAAACTATGAGCGAAAAGATACAATCTTTGGAAAAGAAGCTGAATGATACGATGAGACTGAATGAGTTACTGCTCATGCAAATTCAGATGTGAGTATTAAATTTAATTTCGAGAAAATTTAAACGATAACTACGCAATCAGATTAACCTCTTCTGACGGTAACGGATCAGCAGGTCCTTCTTTCGAAAATTTTTTGACGGATATTTCGAGAAAGTTAACTCAGAATTCGACCTTTTCAACTGCTTCTAGTCTTCTCGCAACCGAAGATATCCTTCCTCAGTTTCTTAGAAATGACAACTTCGCAAAGGTAACCAGTGTTTAGCCATCAGCGCTAATAGAGTGTTTAGCTGATGAACTGGTCACCGGTCACTAATTTAGGCAATAATCTTGTTCCACAGGAAATAAAGGTGGATAATGTCACGTTATCGGTCAATGCGGAAAAAGTAAAATTTTTCAAGAGATGACTTCAATGTGATTCGATTGGTTTTAAGGGCAAAGTGAACTATTTTGAGAACCTACTGAATCTTGTATCAAAGATCAACGGCGCCGATACGAAAAAATAACTAAGATATTATATGGAACCTAATTTGAGATGCATAATCAAATTCAAAGATTTACAGAGGATATGCAACAATTGAGTCGTAATTGGTGTGAATGCTATCCTCTCGAGTCACTGAACAAACAGCTTAAGACTGCAACTTACTTATTCATCAACACACACACATTACTCGTTTCTTTTGAAATCATAATAACTCTCAACGGTACATGTGTTACTGGGTCGATTCTTGATACAATAGGCAGCAAATCATACGAATAATGGCAATAAAGATAATTATCAGTTGATAAAACTCTCCCGATTATTCGCTGATGACTGCAAAGTTTCGAGACAATGAAAAAATTAGTAGGTTTATTTAGACAAAGTATATGAGTATTGTAGAATAATTTATCTCTACCAAACAAACTTGAACTGCTTGGCCTCCTAATAAATAAGCATAACCAGAAATTCTGTACCTGTTGAAAAAAAAAAAGATTTCAGAGAGTGCGTAGGAAGCTTGATGCTAATATATTTCGGCCAGATTTATGGCCAGCTCTGATTTCCTTTTCTATTGATATACATTAATTCACACTAGCGCTTAACTTATATAAATGGTATTAAATACTCATAAAAATTGTCAAAAGCTTATCGTTTTTTGCGTTTACTTGTAAGGGCTGAAAGGTCAGTTCCAGCGATAAGATCAGCATGATCCATAATCCTTGAGGCATATTGCTCAGTGAATTTTTTCATGTTTTTTTCTAAACATTTCGCCTTTATCAAACCGAAAATCAATTAAACCTTACTTTTAATGCATTCACACTCCATAAACTTCCCTCCACATTTATAGCAAAATTGATAGCCACAACTACCACAAGTCATTTGATCCGTTCCCTTTATATAGAAATATATAATCGAATTATCATTGAAAATGTCCAGTTAAAATTACCGGCTCCTTCTCAATCCAATATTTACAATTCTGGCACTGTTTGAGCTTCTCTCCTCTTAGGAAAAACTCAAATCTGTTCTGAGAATTTCTGGGCAGTGATTTCCGATACGCTTGGCAGGTTAGGCCCTGATGGAACTCTGTTCTGCAGTCAAGGCAATAACTAAAACACGTTCTCAAAGTGAGCTAAGTAAAATTAATGGAATTCAGACTTTTTCTTGCAAAATGGGCATTTCAATTGGATTTGATCTCCTTCTTTTACAAACGTGTAACTGCAAGTTGGCGTCGGACAGCATGAAATCTATTGCAAATAAGTATTCTTCCGAAATTTCGTTGGAAAATTACGCTTTCATAATTTCTATCAGCAAATTTATTCATGCATAGTTCATAGCATCTTTTCATGTTCTCATCATTCAAGACCTTATTAACATCATTTTGAACCAGCTGGATAGCGCAGTTTTCAGTGGGGCATGATATGGGGTAATTTTGGTTTTCGAGCTATTGAAATATGAAGAGTTCCACCACATCTGCTCAGAGAAAAACTGTTACTTCGTTCTTGACCTGCTCCTTCAAGCAGTCACTGTGGTACATATGTTTACAAGCTTCAAGTGTCATCCACTCTCCTGTATACAATGGCTCAAGACAGAGATTGCAAAGCTTCTCCTCTTCCTCTTGCAGACGACGTCGCTCTTCCGCTCTTTCTTTCATTTCGTCCTCTTCTTGAAATTTCCTCATAATTTTCATGGAGATATCTTCTTCTTCCACATGCATTTTTTCGTTAGTTTTTCCTTGACTTTGGTTCTACAAATGGGATTGGTAGTCGTTGCAAAGTTTTCATAAAATTCCTACTTCAAGGGTTAGAGGCTTTCTCTGCTGGCTTGAAACCTTGTCATCATCTGATTGGGGAAAAAAAAGTAATTGCATGAATGAATTGAAGAAGGAAAGCTACATTCCTCTGTTTGCTTTCTGACAATAATAACACGCTTTGGAGCATTTGATTTTGCATTTTTATCGGAATTGTATGAGATATCGGAAAGAACTTCGTCCTTTGATGGACTCACTCTTTTCACTTTCTTCCTGCTAACATTTGCGCTTGTTTTTTGAGTTCTCGGGGCATCCTCCTCCTCATCTTCGTCTTCTTCTTCAAAGACATTTATGCGAGGAGTTTTTCCATTCCCTTTATTAATCTAAGGAGCGGTTAACGTCAATTCATTCTTGCAACACTACCGCATTAGCAATACGCTTCTCCATCATGCGTAGAAGCAGTTCATTCTTTTCTGCTCGAGTGAGATGAGAGACACGTTCAAGATGTACAATGCTTTTCACATGACTGACGATGTCTTCAACGCTTTCTTTATTTGAGGGACAGTTAAATAACACTCCGATAACAAACCATTCAAACGCGCGGAGGCTTGGGTTTGCTTTGCTTAAATTTTCCACAGTTACTGCAAGTGACGACTCGAAGACAGACATCAAATCAAATTAAATCAAATTAGATCTTTCGATGCAATTTTCAAAACAGATACAAAGACAAACTTTATTTATAATAGGTAAATTTGAATCGCCTCTGCTGATTAACAGACCATGTAATAGTAGTTTAATAGGATCGAAAGTATTCAAAGATTAGAAAATTTAGCAATGATAGATCACAGTTTCCATGTAACGAGTATTTAATTGCATAGCTGTCAGAATGACTCTCTCAGGAAAGCTACCTTGTTGGGTTGATGCTGAGATTAAAATTTCTTAATACTGTGGAATCATAGTAGATGAATATTTGTGATTCTAGTGAAAGCGAAGCTAATATAGTTAGGTTAGGTGCAATACAGTAGTGAATACTGATTTTAAAGCCATCATGCTAATTCTTTGACTCTTGAATTTGCTCATCGATAGTTAAGTAAAGACATTCAGAGTCATTTCAGAAATTTCAGGGCGCAGGCATTACTAGTCAGATGTGCTATATTTGTTCGTGACATACAAGGCTCTGTCGAAAAAAAATGGACTCGAAATATCGGGGTCTAAAGACTAATTCAACGCTAAAGTTCGAATTTTCAGTTTTTCCTGCGTCATATTGACTCCAGAAGAATGGATTCTCTCCCAGATCATCCAGTACTAAAGTCCTAACTCGAATTCAGGAAGTATTTCAGACTTCATTCCTCAAATATCTTTTTTTCTAAATCCATTTTATCAGGTTAAAGGGAAAATGCTTCAAAGTCGTAAGACAGAGATCCTGTTATGCATCATTCATCGATATACCCACTATAAATTCAAATTATGCTCGAATTTTATTTGTAACGAGACGTCATTTAAGATCGGAAACTGCAATTATGGCTCTGCGTAATGTCATTTCAAAGGACATCTCGCAAACTCTTTTCAAACCAGACTTTCGATTAGGAGACTCTTTTTTTTGGTAATCAAGAAGCTCAATTTCATTTTTCCGTGCTTAATTTCTTCAAAAATCCTCAAACGCCATATTTTTTCCATATCGAACGCTAATGCGTTTCTGGCAAATTAAATTCGCTTCAAACAAGTGGCTAAAATAAAACGACCATTAAGATTCATCACCTTAATTTCCAGACGCCCAAGGAGTAATAGTAATTGAATCTTAAGAATTTCAAAATCTCAGACTCATCCCTCTTCACTTTAATCAAAGCATCACATGGGCAGCACAGGATCGCAACCTAAAAGAGCACTCAGTATCACTTCTGATGGAAGCACACCTCGCAAATCAAAACGAAATTCCACTACTTTCAAAACTGTTCGTCAACTGAATGATTTCAGATATGGCGGAGAGACACGACTTGTCCAAAGGTCAAAGCATGGTCGATTATTTATCAAATTGGAAAAGACTGTTGATTCTCAGCTCGCATTGGAACGCGAGTCAAGGAAAATCAACCGCAAGGTTCTATTCCCAGACCCATACATTGTCAAAATCGATTCGTTCCATTATCGCGATGAACAAAGCTGCTGCAACATTCTTTGGAAAATAATGATTTATGTTGAGTACATGGAGCGAGACCTCGCAAAAGAGATTTTGGAGAAAATCGCAAGCAAATCGATTTATCCAGAGACTGAATTAGAATTCCTTATGGAAAACATGATTTGTGGTCTCGAAAGCCTCAGGAAACAGAGCTCACCTCATCGGGATATTCGTCCTTGCAATATCCTAATCAGCAGTTTTGGCCTTTATAAGTACGTTGACCCCTACCTCATGAACTTAAACACGGAAAACCCAATCAGAACGAAATCGAATATCAAAGGCAAATTTGTTGCTCCTGAAGAACTCGATGCGATAAAGAATGGAAAGGACTTATCTAAGCTCGATCCGTATCTAAACGACGTCTTTTCAATGGGAATGACTCTGTTAGAGGCAGCGACGTTGAAACCTTCAAGGGATCTGTATAATTACAGCTCTCTAAGCATTAATGTGTCAATGCTTCAAGAGAGGCTAATGAGTCTAAAAGAGAAATACTCGACTTTTATTTACTCAGCTATTAAAGATATGCTCGAGATTGATGTTAATCAGCGAGCCACAATTACAAACCTTTTTGAAAGAGTCGATCCTCAAAAGGATCTGTCTCGCAAGAAAGATATACATTCATTCGTGATAGAAAGAAGACACGCCAACCAGAGTCTAAGCCATAACGAGATCAGTGTATCCTTAATAAATAACAGGATCAGCAATGGGTCCACTCGAGAACCCACACCAAAAACACCATCTAAAGTTGATTTTTTCTAAAATCTAAAATCTTATATATTTTGTTTGTAATAGTACTATGAGTTTTTGCTTTTGTTATTATTGGAATTAGCTTGAAGAAACGTTTGTTTGCAGATCTGAGTCAATGAGCTTATATTGTCTTATGAAAATGATGTCTAAATGCCTCACTTATGAAATAAAACCCTAAACAATGGGAAGTAAATTCCGAAAAATATTAACTTTATCAAGCGCTCGGCACCAAAATAAAAAGTGATGGATCTAAACGAATCTAAGACTCCTATTTTTTCACATGAATTATGAAGCTATGTCATGACAATAGGATAATTAATCCTCCCTTAATAAAGGAAAGTTTAATATTGGAAAGTGGTATTGAAAATTTTCTCCATTCTTTCGGTTTCAACCATATAGTACGAGAGATTTCCTTTCAATTCAGTCTCATTCGTATAGATTTCTATCTTTGAACCATTCACGTACTGAGGTGACACTAGCAGCGACTGGTTTATCTCTTTAAGCGCGACAGGAGAGTAAATTTGCAAGCTTAATTTCCTATTCACTGTATTGGAAATCTTGTTGTAGAGTTCAATAAGATGATTCTTCGTCAAGCCCTTCACAATTTTGATTCTTTCGACGATATCTGAGAAACCAGAGACTCTATTCTCAAAAGGGCTAAAGAAAAAGTTAGCTTTATCTTCCAGCGACCTTGAACTTTCAATCAAATTGCTCAAGTATCCAACCTTTAGAGCCTCCAGGTCACCTGAGGACAAAGTCTTCAGAAATTCTCCAAATCGCGCCATAAAATCAGTGACTTCAAGGTCTAGTTTATCTGGGTATTCCAATGGACCCTGCACGATAACAAAAACGCCTGGAACTCCTGCAAGGGCTTTGACTTTGCTTGCCACAACGTAACCGAGCTTTTTCTGAGTTCGGAGAGTGTCGAAAGCACGTGCATGGAATGGTTGATTCATGAGTTCGAGTATCGTAAGGTCACTCAGATTTCCTGGTTGGTACTGATAGTAATTCAGGAGGAGATTATCTTTGCTCTCTTGATGAATACTCATTTGCCGCAAAATAGCAGATTTATATTTAAGATCACCACAAGTCACTTTCGTTGTGCAATTAAGGTCTTCATCCTCTATGGTAAAAAGATCGAATTTCTTTTCGATCACTTTCGAGGTCGTCATTTGGAGAGCCTGTGCCTGCTCGAGTGTCATGTCACCGATTAACAGCGTGGTAACAGAGACTTCTTGGAGCAAACTGTGAACTGAGGCGGCAAAGTCAGAGAACGTGACGTCTACTAGAGCAGCAATGAGCTCAGACTCCGAATAGCTGTATCTGCTTAGAAGATTCATCATCGTCTGGACTCCTCGCTTGAAGAGGACATCTAGTTCTTTGTTTTTCATAGATGTAATGAGCAAGTCCTTTTGACTCACGAAATCTGCTTCCGTTGTGATAGTGGTCACTTTGGTGAAGAGTTCTAGGGTGTTTTCAATCAGTGTAGGCAGAGTTTCTGTCCAGCCGTTGAAACGAAGCTTGACGCCTTGAAGAGTGAATTGAATGTCTGCAGAATTAAGCGCTTCGCTTGCTAAGTTCATATTATATCGCGAATGATAAGCTAAAAGCGCGCAGAACAAGGAGAGTATGGCGCTGTTTTTTGCAGTTTTATGCGATGTTTTCGACTGGAACTGATAGACCGCAGCAATTTTCGGCGCCAAGGAGGATTTATCTTGAAGGTAGTAGCTGGCAATTTTGGAATCAGTTGAAGGCAAAAGACGAGGAACGAAAAGTGGGTCTGTAGGAGAATACGAAGTAGAGCAGGTTAAAAAGTCTTTTTGAGCGCATGATGGTGCAACGTTTTTTGGAACGTAAGGATTTTCAGATGAAGGAGCTTTCAAAGTTGGGTAATATTGCAGGATGTGCTTATCTTTGAGAAGGTTTATTGCGGATTGAGGCAAAACTTGGACAGTGTAATTGAGCTTGTAAAAGGAATCGGAACTGTTGAATGGCTTGCATTCAAAAAGCACGCTGTTCCCTTGATAAATAGGTGATGAGGAGTTTCCGAGAGAAGGGTCACTGAAAAGGAAAATCGCGTTTTCTGGCTTCATTATCTCAAGAATACTTTTTATCGCTGTTTCATTGTATTCCAGATAGACCGCACTTCCTGACAAGACGTGCTCTTTGGGATAATCGTGGACACTTGAAGCGAGTTTCATAACTCTCTCCATCGGTGTCTTCTCAGGGTCACTGTAATCGAATTTCAGCTGTGAGATGCTTGAATATCTCGAGTAAAGATTCTTATCCAATGCTCTTGTCGTGAGTAAATCCAAGGCAGCAAACGTTAAACGAGCGACTTCGTCGCGCTTTTCTACTCCTTTGGTTGTCAGAGTCAACTTAATGACATAAATGCTGGAAGAGGATAGTCCCTCGTCGAAGTCGACTTTCAACTCAGTGATGTATCCTTTCGTTTTAAGCAGATCAGTAAGCGTTCCATTTTCCTCAGCTTCGATAAGTTGTGCAATATACTGCGCGGGCTTCGTTTTGTAATTTTTCAATACGCGATCCGTGGAAAAGTAGATATAAAGCGTAGAGTTCTTCTCGATAGGCAGGAAGGGAATGAAGCTGCCTTTATGTGATTTGAACGGGTCACCATATTTACTAAAATCAGGTTTTGGCGTGTTCTTGTTCGGAATACTGGCGAATTTATCTATCGCAAAGCTCTGGAGAGCTTGCAATGAGTAATTACCAGAGATTACAAGCGACATCATTCCAGCATGATAATACTTCTCGAAAAACTCGACAAGTTTTTGTCGGACCGAGAATCCCAACTCTTTCGGCTTCGTGTACAGGCTATCGATATTTCCACAGGTGAATTTCCCTAAAGGATGGCCTGATTCGACGAGTTTTTGAGACATGTATTGTGCATGCCAAGCTTCTCGCTGCAAGGATAATTGAAACTCGCTCTCGACCGCATAGGATTCCTTTTGAACGTAAGTTTCGTCGAATAAAGGATCGATGAAGAACCTCGAAAAAATATCGAGCGTTCCTTCTAGCGCGTCGTTGGAAACCTGGAAATGGTAGTTGGTTTTCTCCGAGTCAGTATATGCGTTGTAGCTTCCTCCGTTATCAGAAACCGTTTGGCCGAATTTATCAACACTTTTATATTTTTGGCTTCCGGTAAACAGCATATGTTCAAGGAAATGCGCGAGTCCTGGCACATTATCAGGGTCGCTCATGCTCCCAACCTGTACTTGAAGAGAGGCAGCAGCGACAGTCGTAAGTTTATCAGAAATAAGTAAAGTTTTGATTCCATTAGGGAGAGTGACGTATCGATAGCTTGCCATGTCAGTCTTAGCCTTGATGACCTCAGGGGATTGATAATCTTCATCAGATGTGGCAGGCTTCTTATGAGAAGCCAAGCCGATGATAAAGAGTATCAATACTCCAATGATAAAGGCAGCAAAGATACAGACAGCCCATCGAGGCGGAATAAATTCTAAAATTTTTTTGTTACCTTTCTTTGGCCCTAGGACGAATTGCTCTACCTCCAGGGCTCGATTGGCCTTGAAGTCCCCGGTATCAATAGATAGTTCTCCTCCGGATTCGTTTAGCTCTTCTCCTGAGTATCTTCTGTCAGTTTCCATGATCTGCAGTTTTTTAAAATAAGAAAATATTTAATTCAAGGATCTTGCAATGCATTTATACTTCCGGAGTCAATTTCGAAAAGAAGTTTTTTTTGAGTGTCGGTCCGATATGGAAGACAATGAATGCTTCAAAGAGACTCAATATAAGTTCAAGTGTGAGTCTGGCGGCTTTTTTTTGAGAATATCCATGGGTGATGGATAGTTGTGGAAGCAAGCGTTGCATTGTTGAAAACGCATTGGAATTTTTAAAAATCAACTGCTAAATTGATTTCACACTGATCTAAATAAAAAGAATATCGGAAAAAGAATTCACAATGCCTAAGATTTGTTATCATTTGCGTGTTCACAACATGCAGCGCTAGACCAGAATTCAACAAGATATATAGAGACATTCAAATATTTGCTAAAAACAAAACAATGTATGATTCACTTTCTTTCAACGATACGAAAATACCCGATAGTCATAGTGAGTTTTAACGCTTCTTTATACCCTCCCACATTCGTATCTCGGTCAAACTCTTATGAATGCGTTCAAAATAATTATGATTTAATCAGTTTGCAAAAATAGTTTGAGATTAAGATAATTAGATCCTCAATTATTTTATCTCAATCATTTAACACTTGAAGGATTCACTATTGGAGTTAAGTATGATATAGATATGTACGTTAGGTGTTGAGGAGAATTATAATGTTTATACATCTAAATAGAAAAGTAAGTGAATTCAGGACCTGCTTACGTGATACTGCATTGGAACAGTTCTTGATGACATTAATTAAGAAAGCATGTATAAGAAGAATACACTCAATGAAAAAAATTAACAACCAACAAGCATATCATTGAAACTATCGTTCTAATTAGAATAATAACATCATCTTGGTGCCCACGCGAATGAGAGGAAATGATATTCTTTAACAGAAATCTACTTTCGATTAAGCCACACGAATATTTGTATTTGAGATCGAGGGACCAGAAACTCCCGACTGCATCTTGGATTTGCGAGTCTTTATTCCTTTTATTATGCTTACCAGCAAGTAGTAGGAATGCGGTATAATCGTTGTGAAGAGCAAATACCAAAGGCATCTATGGAAAACTTCTGCTTTCCTTTCACAGTTAGCAGAGACTGAAATAAACAAATTCGCAATATTCTTGTTTTCAAAACAATGCTCATCTTTTGCCAATTGAAACTCTTGCTCTGTCCTTTTTACTCGGTGCCATGAGCCAATCGTTATAACAAAGAGAGTTACTAAACAAGCTGTCGCTACAAAAAACATAAAGTGCGAAAACATCAGCAGAATCCAGTCCTTTTTCCAATCACCTTCGAAAAGTCTCACTAGCACTTTTAACTTTGAATGTTTGCAAGTTCTCCTTTGTGAAGTGGTTGATGTAGCAGTATGCTGACTTCCAGCTCCAATGGGTCGCTCATTTGAATCACCACGCTGGCGATTTTGAAAACTAATTCCTGAGCACATCAAGACAATTACGAAAAACACTAAACATGAAATAGCGAGAAATGCGTATCCCATTATACTCCAATCAACACGATTGAAAGCGTCTTTGGCCTTTTGAACCTGAGATGTGCTAACAGCATAGCAGGTCTCTTTATTAGCGACTATGCTTTGCCGAATCGCATAGAGTTTGAAAGATTGTCCTTCTAAATAATTTATGTAGTTAGGAAGGCTAGAAACCTGGGGCCACCACTTTTGGGACTGTAGATCCTCCAGTCCTAACTCGATTCCTACTTCTGAAGCTGTCTCATCACTTCCGAATTTCCCGCATGATGTCTGAAAACTAATCGTGCTGTTCCTAAGAAGCGGATACAGAGTCTCCGATGAGCTCTTTATTTCGCTTACATTTGGATTGAGACAAGGACTTTGATTACCTCTCACAATACGGAATCCAATGATCGGCGGCGCGTTTAATTGCCGTGTAACCGAAATATTCAATATGTTCTTTGGATCGTTAACTGTTATATCAGTCACAGGACATTCGTCGAAGCAGCCTCCCGGATAGCATAATTTTTGATTCTTCTGACACTCTTTTTGCGGATACTGGCCAAGAGGGACCGCTCTCTTACCACAAAATCCGATACTCTGGAAGTAGGTCATATTTTGCGGATGTATCGCTGGCACGAGAATCTTATTTTCGCAGTGAGGTGGGCATTTCTTCATTGGATAAAGCTGAGGAGTTAACATTGGGCAATAGCAGCCAGCTTGTGTGCCTGGCCAGACTCCAATTACAATATCACTGTACCCTGGTGGGCAAGATTCATTTATTTTCCTGAGTGATATATCGACAAGAGGTTGCGAGTCGAATTTATACTTGAGGATGCTTAAAGCGCTAAAAATTTCATCGGTTTTTTTTGTTCTATAGGAGAAATGGAGGCTGATAACTATAATCAGAGTCAAGAATAAATTAATCACATAGAAGTTGATGCAGCAGCCAGTGATGATGATATTTATCTTTAGTCTTTTGCTCTTATTATGAGGTTCGACTGAAGCTTCCGATGCATCATTAAGATTTGTGGATTGAGCAACGACAATTGCTTGGTCAGAATTGAATTGAGGGATATTATGCTCGTTTTTAGTATCGGAGTCATTAGCGACTTCATCCGGAAGAATGGGAGGGTTGTAGTGAAGCCCATGTATCGCCTTTGCGTGGGAATAAAATTGAATGTCCTCTCGGTTTGGAATTTTATTAGCCGCAAAGCCTTTTTTTGGATTCATACTGGGCAAGCGAGCTACAGGAGAATATGCTTCTGTTTTTACATGAGAGGGACTTCTCGCTGCCGTGCTCTTTGCTGGGTTCGTGTCGATTTCTATGGGATTCATCATACTGAATTAAATTTAATATTGTCAGATTACTGATTGAATTTAAGTGGGAACTGAGTTGCACTGATTCTCGCCTTGAAATTTGATTGACAGGAACATCAATCTCTCTTATCGACTCTGTAAACGTCGATAATTTTGAAAATGAGCATTTCATGAGGTCATTGGGAGCTAGATAAGGTCTGATTTAGGTTCACTCTCACTCTTCCATCCTGAATCACAAATGATCTGAGAATCAAATTCTAATTACATTTAGCTCACAGATTTGCCTTTTGCCAGAAAAAAAATTCTACTCAGCAAGAACAAGTAATCACTTCAGTCCCTCAGTTTCACTTTGAAATTATTGTTCGCATTTTATTTATGTTATAGACTAGCCATATTATTAATATACCCATATGAATTTATTCAACAATCAATGTATGAATATCAATATAGAGAGAGAGAAATAGAAATAGAATTACCTGAACAACAAACACATTATATTATCATCAAACTTATATTACTAATATTGAGAGAGAAGTAAATGGTCCTAAGGACTTACCTTCCTACAATTTTCCAAATTCTTGTGATATTTGCTTGCGTCAACGGTTTTATCAGCACATCAGTCGCTATGACAGATCCTGTGGCCTTTAGGCACATTTCTTTGGTCTCCAACGAGCAATGGCCTGTCACAATGAAAATAGGAATTTTTCCCCAATTATTCGCTTCTTCATGCTGCCTAATCATCTCGCTTGCCGCGATTCCATCTAACTCCGGCATATTCAGATCAAGGATAGCAAAGAGAAAGTAGCCCTGTGGCGCCTGCTTAAAAGCTTTCACTGCCTCTCTGCCATTACGGCAGATAACCGCCTCTAAATCCTCTTTTTTAAGCATTCTGCTATAGATCTCTTGGTTATAAACCAAGTCTTCGGCAACCAGCACTTTCTTCGATTGTTTTAGCAGACCGAGACTAGGGAGGCAACCGAGACTAGGTGACGATTCCTCCTTATCATAGGGTTCTGTGGCAAATGTCCGGCTATATTTCAGCTTTTCATTTATCACTCCAACTGTCCGAGCACCTCTTCGGATTCCATACTCTTTGTTTGGGAGACCTTGAGCCTTTATCATCACCACAAAAGATGACCCGGCTCCATCTTGGCTTGCAACTCTAATATCTCCGTCCATGAGCCTGCAGAGCTCTCTTGAGATATAGAGACCTAATCCCGTACCAATCTGTCTTTTACTCACATTTTGGTTTACTTGGGAATATCTTTGGAATAGACAGTTCAATTGATTTGCGTTCATGCCACAGCCTGTGTCGACAATTTCTATCCGAATGTATCCATCTTTAGCTCTTCGTTGCGGCGTGAAGAAATGTTTGGGAAAATACTTCTTCGTGAAATCAAGCTGAAACACTTCATTTGGGACGGAGCCAGATCTTTCTTCGATTGAGGGTGGACTCACTTCGAGAGGGTTCCGGCGAAATATTGATGCTCTGGGATCATTTCTATCGCATTGGATCATCTCTTCGTAGTCGAGTCCCGATCCGTTGGATATAGAAGACGTGAATTTATTTTGTGGAAGCTCATCAGCTACCTCGAAAGAGAAGAATAGTTTGATATACCCTGCTTCCGTGAATTTGAGCGCGTTACTCACCAAATTTAGAAGAATTTGCGATAATCGATGCGCATCACAAACAATTTGTGACGGAAAGTCTTTTTTAATTGTAAGAGAGCCCTTCAGTCCTTTTGATTTGATCAATGTTGAAGTATTATGCCAGAAATGCTCAATGTATTCAACAAAATTCGTTGGTTGATAATTTAGATCCAGCTTGTTGAATTGGATCTTTCCAGAATCAAGGACATTTGTGAGTAGATTCAAGAGCATCTGACCGCTCATTTCAGCGTTTGAGAGAAGGAATTTATGTTCCCGAGGCGAAGCTTCTCCCTGAGCAAGCTCGATGCTTCCAAGGAGAGCATTCAGAGGGTTTTTCAGCTCGTGAGAGAAAGCGCTCAGGAAATTGTCATTGGCTTCCACTGTACCTCGGAGCTCTTTATTAGCATTAACTTGGCTTTTGAGATCAGATTCAAACTGATCATTCGCTAGTTTATACTTCCGGAGAACTTTGCCCTTGAATCTTACGAAAGCGAGGCAATTTAGAGCCATCAAAGCATTCGCAGTGAACTGCAGGATGATTGGCTTGAAATCGAGACACCCTGACTCCTGAGTAATGGAGCCACTGAAACAGATCTGATCTGCTTTGAAGAGCCAATAAATTGACCATGCAGACAGATTTAATAGAACGACTACAAGATTAAAGAAACTGTCCAAGTCCAGCATCATATTAGCAAAAAATAGCGCTACCGTGTTGAAATTTTGAGCGATAGCTTGGCTGCTAGGATCTACCATCGCATAACAAGGATTCACGAGGGAGAGCGTCAACGCGCTCACAATACCGCTGATGTCCTTGGTCGGAGTGCTGAAGTAGATCCCGAGTAATAACAGAATTCCAGCTGTCCAGATCGTGACTACGATTTTGATGTTGTAGAATTCGGCGAGGAAGTGCATACCCAAATGAAAGAGCATATTGATAACGATGAGGATGCATTTAAATGTCTGCTTCTTGGTGTATTCTTCACTTTTGTGCATATCTTCTCAATTTTTTTACTGTAGTTTGATTCTAAAAAGCGCGAAGAAACTTAATTATTTTTGCCAATCCTAAGATAATAATTCGCAGCTGATTACTGTTCCAAAGTTTTTCCAAATTCATTTCGTTCAATGATTTGAGTGTATTCTAAATTTCCTGTTCAGCAAATTAATTTTTTCTAAGCAGCGTAGTTGGTCATAAAATATTCAAAACTTTATAATATTCATCGCCTTCAAGCAATTCTCAGGTTTTTTCTGTTTTGAAACGCATTATTATGTAGCAAATCATTCCTCCATTGAAAGAAAAAACCAAAAAAAGTCATCTATGTCCTTTCTGCTGGTGTCAAGCTTTCAAATTTCCTCGATGTTCTATCGCCTTAAACTAGCAACCAATTGAACAATCTAAGAAAAAGAGCTTCAGCGATGATATTCTTTATTTCAGGCCGCTACTGTTGATTTAGTTTGATTGATTTTATTTAGAGAGAGAAAATCGCGCAGAGGAATCCCAACTAATTAGGATTACACCGCAGAGAAAGGAATATCATGGTAATGGTGATAGATATGTGCGAACAGGCGTCAACGATATGTAGGAGTCGCAATATCTCTGAAAATGGAGGATAATGCAGTTGAAGCCAAAATTGGAAGGAAAGAATGAGCACATTCAAGAATCAAGACTTCTTTATGTTTTATTTTTTTTTTTTGCCCTAGTAACACAGAAATGCGAAACTTCTTTCAGAATGGCTTGAAAGTGAACAATGCCTTCAAATACGATATTCTAATTTGGGTATTTGGAGAGATGGTGTCAGCTGGCTCGTAAAATAAAGAATCTGAGAGAACACATTTTGGAAGCAGTATTCTAAAATGGAAAAATTGAGATTTAAGCTCACAACAGTTTAATGATTTTGGTTACTGAATCTTAAAATTAACCAGTTATAGCTTTATTTTAAAAGTAATATAGAACTATCAGCATACAATTGATGTTGATGTTCTTTTTGCTATGATTTCTCTATTGATTATCCTTAGTTCCTGGCAAAATAGTTGGTTTCGTGCTAATCTCTTGAAGGAATTGTTAAAAAAAAGTTCGATTTGTTGCCTCTATTGATTCAAAGAAATACCTAGATAAAACAAGGGAATTTGGCTTTTGGTTAAGATGATGAAAGGAATGTGGTGCGGAGCAAGCTCCCTTTCTCTTGCAATTAAATACATATGAAATGAAATTCAGCCTTTCTTTTTATTCGCTCTCTTAGTCTATGTTCTCTGCACTGATTCACAAACGAACGCGAATTTTCATCATTGGTGGAAGAGAAAAACACCATAAAATAATTAAGAGCGTGAGCGGTTTACTCAAGATAACTGCAATCATCTAATCTTCATCTTCAGCAAAGGTCCTAGGTCGTGTTAAACCTATTAGCTCTACTAACTACGGACCATATTACTCAAACAGCGAGGGCAAATCACAGATATTCATGCGAGAGAGCTGGAGTTATTACTTTTTATTCAGAAACTTTCATATGGGTTTGATTTTATTGCGAGCCACACTGTATGTACTATCAAAATTTACATCAAATCAGATTTTTCTGTGAATATTAAACATTATGATTTGCTAAGTATCTTTCCCTCAAAAAGCCTAGGTCTGATCGCCTATTGAATCACTTTTCCTTATTTCTATTCCTGTGACATTTATATCTCCTCCGGCAGTCATCGTAGCAACCCTAAATCCAGATATCCTCGAGTTTATAGTTTTTTTGCGGGCGGCTAGATCGTCCCCAAACGATACCGTAGGCTTAAGCTGTGGTGTTCCGTCCAATGCAGCGTTAACTAGCGAAGATGTGCGACTATCAGAGTCAACCGATTCTGAGAGAGTTTCTGTTTCTTTCTTTGCATCTTCTTGAATCACCTCAAGCAATCTTTTCGTCTCGGGTTCGGTCTCGCCTTGAACGCTGCAATAGCCCATTCCAGGTTTATCCTTCGTTTTTTGTGTGGGATGACCATTTAGCGGCTTACCACGGCTTAATTCAGTGCCTACCTTTTGATTTTTTTCTTCCTCTTTTTCGTCTTCCTCGTATTCAGAAACTACTTCCGATTCAACCATGGATTCGCTGGATTCAACCTTGCTCGTTTCCATCGCCTCATCGTTAAAATAGCCTTCACCTACGTCTTTGTTCTCATCTTCAATAGATTCTGATTTAATCGTTTTCCCGTCTTCTTCATCAACCGAAGCTATTGTCAAACCCAAACCCATTGTGGAATCCTGCAAAAATCCCTTCTTGTCGTCGGCGTTTTCCGCTAACAAAGATCCATTTTTTGGCGTCCGATCCTCATTCTTTTCCGTATCAGAAAGTATCGACTTATTAAATAGTTTGGATTTCCTAATCGTAGGCAAAATGCTATTATTCCCCTTCCCTGCCTCGAAAAACAGTCTGATAATACTGTCATTTTCAGCCGCATTCGACGTACTTTTATCGGTTCCTTTCTCGGTATTTGCACCTAGAAAAAGAGCCCTCTCCTTCTGTTTCGTCTTTAAAAGCTCATCATACGCACTGGAATGTCGCGAAATATTCAAAAAGAAATCTTTTTCCGTCCTCATCGTCTCTTCGCTCATTTTGAGGAGGTTTCCGTATCTCTTATCCAAATTCAAAAACTGTCTGAAATAAGGGTTGATTTCAAGCGGACGATTTTTGTAAAGAATTCGTTTTTCACGAAGTTCATGGATAAGCCGTGCAGGCACTCCACGGACTGGAGTTAATCCCTGGTGATCAAGTGCCTCTTCAAAACTAATCCCATCTATGTGTGTGCTAGTCAGCGAAATTAGCATCCTTGCGATGTGTTCATCTTCTAATCTCTTTAGATGCCAAGTAACACCAATATACTCTGGCTCAATTTTGCTTTGCTCCTCCTTGTAATGCTTCCACGATTTTTCCATAGCTTGGCTCATGTACTTGCGGTTGTAGTTCGTGCAAGTGAGTAGAATAGGAATCTTTGCGCGCTTGAGAATATTGAAAATCAAGGCTGGAAACTCGATGATCTGATCGGAGTAAAACACGTCGAAATCGTCGAAGATGAGAAGCATTTTTTTATTCCTGAAGAAATTTTTGATATTTTTATCCATGCTGTCTCCCAAAGACCCCGAATTGAGCGTCCTTTCTAGAAGATCGAAAAAATTCATGCTCTTGAGCTTCCGTAGCGGGACATAGAAAACTCCGTCTGGAAACGCATTTCTTTGCACTAAATAATACGCGATCTCCAAAACAAACCGCGTTTTACCCACTCCTTGATCGCCTAAAATTTTCATAAAGCCAGATGGTTCTTCCAACAAGATATGCTCAATAACCTCGTTCATTTCTTGCACTCTTCCAAAAAATGGCGTGATATTCTTATCAACGTTCGAAGGAACCTTCACTGTACTGATATCTTCGATTTTTCCGTTCGATAGCTCGAAGTCATCAATTCCAAAGAACTTTTTATCATGGCAATTCGCCTCATCTTCCTCGATCGCAGGCAGCAAAATAGCTCCCTCTCCAAGAAAAGCTTTCACTTGATTCTCATCACCATTGAAAAACGAGTCCGCGAGACAATCTACAGAGTCACGAATAGCAGTGTCGAAGGACTCCTGGACGGTTTTGCTCGAAATGAGCTCGTTCAGGAAGAATTGAACGAATTTGGTAATGTATTCAACTTCGAATAATTTGTTATGGAAGCTGTCTTGACTAATCCCATCTGTAAACTTAAAGTAGATAACATGAGGCACCTGAAGCTCTTCGATCAAGTATTCTGCGAGAGTGGAGTCATTCTTGGATCCAACAATGACCATATCGATATTTTTGTCATTGTAAACTGACCGACCGAACACCGAGGCCTGCTTTCTTTTTATTTTGCTGTCTATGAATAGAGTTTTAAAATCCTCGTATTTCATCAGTTCCGCTTTTCCCTTTGAGTCTTCTACGATGATACCTTTGGGATGGACGACCTCTGACCCTAGATAGAGGATGCGGCAGCCGGTGTCGATCGCTTCGGTGAGGTTAGTCTTGGTTAGGATTTCGAACTTTATATTGAGAGCTTTGCCTCGCTCGCCGAGAGTTTCCAGCAGATCCTGCTTGAAGAAAGTAGGGATCGTGGTTTGCTTGTTCAGTGACATCAAGGTCGAGGAGCTGAGCTCGTCTGATGTCTTGAAGCTTTGGATAATCGGAAAAGCATGGAGCAAGGTAATCATATTGAAGAAACTTTGTTTAACAACGGAATTTATGAGGTTGAAAAGTTGAATGGTTTTTGACTCGAACTGAGTGTCATTCATCTAATATATAGCAAGTTATACCATATAATGACTGAGATAAAAAATCTTTACATTTCTTGCGATCGCCAATGCGCCTTGTTTTAAGTAAGTTTTTTTGTACTCGTCCAAGGCCGCTGATTCTTTCATAACGATGTTAATGGGACGCTCCGTTTTACTTCTTTCAAGGAACAACCTGTAAGAAATTGAATTAGATTGGTGAGTTGAAAAAAAAATCAATGTGTTACTGATAATGAAGCTTTGCTATTGAGTAATACGCTTGGCTGGCAAGCTTTAGACTGGAAGACTGCTGGAATAGTTTCGCAGCGTTTAGTAACCTTTCTTTGAATGGTTCTTCAATGTTTCCTTTATTCCAGCTGATACGAGTCTTGCAGATCAGTAGAGCCACTCGAGCTCGGTCAAACTCAGACCGACTTGGTAGGCTTTTGAGGATAGGATCGCAGCTTTCCTTAAGGATTTTAATCACGGGATGATATCGTCTTTGTCCATCTTCAATGCTATGATTATCGCTTTTTTCGAATCTTCCTTTCTTCAGGCGATAGAAAAATTTCGCCTTTGCAAACGCCACTTCGAAATCGATGCGATGAATTAACTCCTTCTCTGTAATTTCCGCTTTGCATTGGTCGATAAAACCAATATCAGTGTTAATCATCTGCAGTACGCGGTCCCCGCTCTCCTTGCCTTGCATTACCCTGATTCCGATAATCATCAAGTGAATTTTGATTTTTAGCAGCGCTAACTGAGTCTCCTTTATCTCGAGCTCATTCAAGAGGTTCAACGCACGAGACGCAAGAGATACAACAGCTTCGGGTCTTCGGGAGAAGATTTTGTAAAGAGACAATACATTGAACCACAGAATTTCAATGATATCTAAGGTCTCACTCCTCGTTTCTAGTAAGATATGTTATTATCACTCTGGGATGAGATAATCTAATTACCTTTCTGCTCCAAGCAAGATTTGATAACAGACAGATTTAGACAGCTCGATAAGTTTTGCTCATGAATATTGTAGAAATTTTGGATTTCTTTCGGCGTTTTCAACCCTCTCTCTTCAGCAAAGGGCAAAATCTGAGCCCTATCCTTTACATGCTTTACGTAGAAAGTATTCGTTTCGCGAATTGTCCACAATCCATGACGAAAAACCGCGGAGTTTTCGAGCAGCCTCTCGCTATAAGCAGAGCTGCCTCTCAGCTTATCCAGCAAGAAGAGCGAAAGCAAGGTTAGATACTCTAATTTCTTCATTTCCGCTTCTCGAATCTCTTGTTGCAGTTTCTTGTATAAGAACACGTTGACAGCTTGAATAGGTTTGAAGAACAATCCTTCATTATTTGGCATCTTGGTGATTTGTATCCACAGGTAATCTCCTGTATTGAAAGGAAGCTGAAACTCGGTTTTCTTGCTACGTCCTTTCTTAAGATTCAGACTCAGGCTCGACAGCTCAATTGACTTATTCTCGAGAAAACTATCATGTTTTGAGCCCGGAGCAGACTCTTGGCTTTCAGGAAGCAGCTTCGTAAAGATCTCGATCCAGTTTTCAGGAATTAACTCAAACTTTGCTAAATCTCTCAAATCCCATACCATCAAGCCGCCTGGATAGACCCCGATTCTCATGATGAAATCAAAGCCTTGCTGGTTCTCAGTTTGAATTTCACTAAATAAAAACCTCGTTATAGCAAACATTGAGAGAGGAAAAACAAATACCGAAGCGTCGTTTCGATCGCTACATCAGACTCGTTTTCGTTAGAAATCTTTTGCAAATTGTTAATCAACTCTTTTTCGATTCTTTCGAACGACTGATTGCTGATAAGCTTCTGCGAGATCATCCAAATCGTCTGTGGTGAGAAAGATTTGAACGCTTTAAATAATGTGCTGTTCTTGAGCTCTTCAATATTTCTATACTTAAGAGGGATTTTTTCGAGCGGAGTGTTCGTTAGCAGCAGCTTGGCGGCGTCGCCAGCTAATAAATTGCTGACCTCGACCGCAGTCTCTCCAAGCTTTAAGTCTTGGTTCCTGTTCAGAATGAGAATAAATTTAACGCTCTTTGTATATTCAATAATCTCGTTCAAGCTATCGAGGAATTCAACCCGGTTCGACTCAATGAACGAATCACATTTCTCGAGGATAAACAAAGCGTCTTTTGTTCTGCTTACCTCACAGAATCCCTTTAAATCATTCACAAATTCGACTTCATTGAAGAGCTCAGAGAGGAAATTTGACACTGAATTGAACTTGTCCATGCCAATGATCCCGATTTTGTTTCTGAAATAGTTTCTCGCGAAAAGATAGTTCGCTAACTGCTTAGCCAAGACCGTCTTTCCGACTCCACTAGCTCCTATTAGCTTTACAACCCTCTGAGTACTGCTTTTGAGCATCTTGAATAGGTCGTATGTGATCTTATTCCGACCGAGTGGTCGTTTGACGGGAAACTTCTGATCGATAACGCTGTTTTGTTTGCGGAAATAGACCTTACCAGGCTCTCTTGAAGAGAAAAGTACTAAATTATCGCTCTTTTCGGGATCTTTCGCGATCTTCATGAACTTTAAAAGTTCATCATGAGGCAAATCAGGTGAACAACAGCAGCTTTTGAACTCAGGATTCGAGTTAAACCAGCCTTTCGGTCCAAAATTATCCATAAAATCAGAAGCCCATGTGCAGTCGAATTTGTGAATATGCTCGCATTTTTTCGGGCAACTCGTGCAGAGAGGATCATGGAAGAGATGTGCTCGGCTATATCCTTCCTGCAAAGCCATTTGGTACCAGGCGCAGGTGCTCTTATGCTGATGCGCGCAGCAGCAAGAGCGCGAAGCAGAAGATTTCGAAGCTAGCAGCGCGTTATTAAACGCCTTCCCGACTGAGTCTCCATCGAAAATGAAACTATAAAACTCCTGGGCGAATTTCCTCGCTATCATATCAGCAATTTGCAGTTGGGATTGCACAGCAATAACGCAAGGAACGCCAGCATCGGCGAAAACTCTAGCCACTGGCTCCGAATGACATGCGTTAACAAACACAAGTTTGACGTCTGGCTTGACCTTGTCTAAGATTCCCTTTAAATCCTCAGCGAAAATCGGATCCAACTCTCCGTTTGAGTTTTCAAAGCAAAGGTAAAACTGCTCGCGGTTTTTGTCCCACTCTCCATGACAAAGAATATGCAATATCGTCGGATTAGAGTTCAGCACCTTGACAAAATTGTCAATCGACGCTATTTCAATGCTTAACTGAATGGCATGCCCCTTATCTTCAAGAGTTTCATATATCTTATTGCACTCTTCTTCGTAGTCCACAGCATCTGGCAGAGAGTAAATTCCCTTTCCATCGAGTCTAACCAAAGGCTCTGCATACATGATCGCAATGTCGAGTTTCCGTACCGCGCTGCTCGACTTCAGGAGCGAGCTTGACTCTTTCATAGAGTCATGTCTTGAGTATCTCATGACTTCGGAAGTTTTTCCGAATGAGAACGTCATCTCGCTTGTAGGAAGACGTTGCATCTCATCTATTTTAGAAAAAGAGAAAAAACTTGGGTCTTGGATTTGATTGCGAGGTACTTCTTCAGATTTCCTCAATGAATATCTTGAGTCCCGGAGATTCGAAGGTATTTCTACTCTTCCCAGTGGACTTTCTGAGGGATATTTGTAATAGAAGGAAGGAGTATTAATAAATGATTCCTGCGTTTTTAAAAGACTTTCCATTTGCTTATCCAATTTCCTTATCTGCTGACTGATAGTCATAAGGCGGCTTCTCAGTGCGAAATTTGCCTCTTTGAGCCAAAGGTACAGAGTGATTGGGGATTGACTGCCAAAACAGTTTGCATTTTTTGAGAAGTCGAAAGTGAATGTCTTTTCCATTTGAACATAAACGGCAGCGAAAGGGTCATAGTAACGTACTTTATTAGGGTAGAACTGGGCACCATCGGCTTTGAGTAGGTCGATAATGTGCTCGTATTTCAAGATTTTGTCAGAAGCATGTTTTTCGAGATAGGAATCCACGCGAGATTGTGAAATTAGATGAATGCATGCCTTTGAAGGGTTGAGAGGATTGCCGCATGAGCTATTGTAGCAGTATTTGATGATAACGTGCGTTGGCATTTTTCTGGCAAATGTTTATCGTAGTCAAATACCTTGATGAAATAAACTTAATTATCTAAAGCCAGCAGAATGACCAGAATTTCTTATATCATTAAACAGTATTTCGGATTGAAGACTTCTGAAGTTCTCCCAACCTCACATCAAATTTGTCAGAGCAAGATTGCTTTACTTTTTTCTCTCTCATAGAATTACATATCGTAACATTTTTTATGTGCATTTTGGTATGCTTCTCAAGGTCAATTCAGACTTTTAATACCAAATCTTTTAAATAAGTTGTTCAGATCATTGGAGTTACAATCAACTAAATTTTTGAGCGATAGCCCATACCATGAGCTTTTTTGTAAGAGTGTCAGGTCTCAAGACGATGAGGTATTCCTATCTCTCGGTTTTCGGAAGTTCAGCAATCTTCAAATCATCAAATCATATTTTGAGGCCTGGGTGATATTAAAATATTAAAAATTTGCTCGCTTATAATCTCAGAAAAGAAGCTGCTCTTAGGATAAAGATTGATAGTGTTGATTCATTGATTGTAGAGGCATTTTTGATGTCTTCTTAATAATGATTACTTGAAAGAAAATAGAACCGGCTCTGTTTGAGACCTCAACATAAAATATACATTGAAGCTTGTGATATACAGTAACAAACGGATGATTCAAAATCGAAGTTTTCTTTGCGTAATTCTAAACAAATTAAACTTGCGATACATTTGAGAGCTGCGACTTCATCACCGTTCCATGGGTATGGACTTTGAATTGAGGTTTTCCCTCAGTAATCCCAAAGTTTTTCGACGCAATTTTCTCTATAACTATCGGTCCTTCATCAACGTCATGACCATCGTCACCATCTTCTTCGACTGTAGAGCCACTTAGTTGTTGCTGCTGTCGATTCATATCTGCTCGGACATCAACAGCCATTCCAAAGCTTATACGATTAGCATTATTAAGCTCCAACGGATCAACTTGCAGTCTATTATGGCTCCCAATGTTCGAATCGCTTTTCTTCTCTGCCGATTTCGATTTTTCTTCATCTTCTTCGCCTCTAGCATTTTTCTTATCACTAAACCTCGCAGTCACCTTCATTGAATTCTGGATTTCCAACACAGAGAGCTTTGGGGTATGCTCTCCCTGATCTTTGGGTTTCGTTTCGCTTTGAGAGCCGACTCGATTCAGGTCTGCTCCCATTGAATTCTCATCCCCTTGGCCACCTAGTGTTAGCATTTTCGCAGCATCAATAGCATTTTCTCCACCGGCGTGGCTGACGACGTGATGGCCGACTTTATCCACCATAGCAAAGTCATGAATCTTCTCTGTCACACAAAACTGGAATAATTGGTAGTCAATTTGGTCTTCGGATAATTTGGTCCGTTTAAGATTCCGAGGCTTGAACCTTTCAGCAACTAACGAAAAAATTTTCAAATTGTAGAGCGTCTTTACGCCATACGCCTTGGTAATCAAATTCTCAAACTTGCGTTTGAAAGGTTGATATTTTTCAGCGTCATTCTGCTCCAATACTTCAATAGTAGCAAGGATTTCTTCAATTGGATGCTTTAGTTGCTCTGGAATCTCAGTTTTCTTCATCTTTGGGTGTGGTTTTAGGTCTTCAGAGAGTGAGCTAAGGTTCTTGCAGGTAGTAATCCCAATATTGATGCGATGGATGATCTCACCATTCTGATAGAGCTGACAGATGAGGTCTCTCTCGGCCTTCATACTGCGTTTTGATTCATCTTGCAGCAATGCTTCATGCAGCTCAGCTTTTTTGGCGTTCGTTGCGGTTTCCAATTCTGCGAGGTCTTTTTTGAATTTTCCTTCGGCTTCAGCGATCAGTTTATCCCATACGCTTGAAGAACCTGGCTTATTATTATTTTTTCCACATGCTGCCCCCATATTTTTTGGTTTTTAAACGGAAATTAAGAAAGAATAAAACAAACGCTCTTGTTAAGTAAACGAAAAATTTGACTTGGGCTTAATTAGTTCCAAAATCTATCAATAATGAAGGAATCAAAGTTTACTCTTTTTGAATAATTTCTATGGTAGATGTCGGCCAGGGAATGAATCAATAAATCTAATATTTCTTTTGACGAGTGGAGTTCGATATTCCTTCTTCTTCCAACGAAAACTCTGGAATCTATTAAATAAATAAAACTCTCTGAAAGGAAATTTTCTCATGTTTTATCCATGATACAGAGAAACAGGCAAGAAGACCAGAAAACTACTCGTTTTTATTGTAAATTGAAAGTTTTCTAAGTTTTTTATCTCTAATAGAAGCTCGAAATGACGGATTCAAGCATCAAAATTGATTTAGTCAGCTGCTCTTCAAAACTGTCATTATTTCTCACCTATCAGTGTCATTGACAGAAATTGAGAACCGAATCTAACGTTTGTGAATAAATATTTTTGAAGAGAGCAGCTTTCACGAAAAGCTAGCTCTTGACGTTGTATTCAAAAAACAAGAACGAATGCAATATCTAAACTAACCTTGTGTTCTCCTCACCTTCAGACAACAAACAAAAATATGAGAAAAAAGAAACACTCTTGCAATCAAAGTATTAAACAGGATTATAGGAAAACGAAAAAGAATTCCCCTGCATTATTGCTCTGATGTACCCTCGTTTGACAACCTCATCAAAAATTTTCACATGTAAAAACGAGATACAATATCAAAACAAATATTTCAATCAAATGAAGCTTGAAGCCACACGATTAGAGGACTCAGTTTCATTTTGAATGTATTTTATGTCTTTATTACCATTAGTAACTCTAACATAGGGAACAGCGAGCAGATTGCCATTAGCAATCCGCAATTCAGCTATTCAGTCTTTTATCAAAAAGGCACTTTCGCTATTGGATCGTTTTGATCTTCCTGCACCACTTCAACATGCCTTCTTTTTTGATATTCTGTATAATTTTTGTCAGGAAGAAATTGAACATTTGATGAACTTGATTCTACTTTATCTCCGAATTTAATCTTTCTCTCAATTAATTTGATTGAGGTTCGAGCAAAATAATTTCTGAATCATCCAGAAAGAGACCTCAAACCTGAAAAAGACTCTTCCCGAGAGGCCGGGCACCTTATCCAAAGTCCCTATGCGATATTCGATTCAGAGTTTGGCATAGATCTCGGTTTTGATATAAGTTTTCATTATGATAAAGCATTTAAAAATCCTTCTGATTTGATCAATTTCAGGGTTTTTTAAACTCATTCTGATTGTTTTCATAAGATTTAGAATCCAGTCTTCTTTATGATTCAAAACCAAGAGAGTTCGTCTCAAATGAGAGGCCCGCTCTCTTCTATCTCCATAATCAAAATCTACAATAAATCTTTCGATTTTTATTTGATTTTTTTGAATATCTCATGATATTCTTAAATTTTTTTCTCATATTTCTCCATGGGAAAGTGAACGCTGTAATGACCAGGTTGGCTGTGCATTTGAATCGAAAGGTACATGGTCGTACTTTTTTCATTGAACAGATTGCTATTCTGCTAGTTTTATGAAAATAGGCAAACTACTCGCACATGCAGCATGAAAGAGCTTGAAAGCGACTTAGTCTTCCCTTAAAATAATCAGCACTTGACCAATGTGAACACACTAATGAAAAAGTGCATAATTAAATAATCAGCACTGTTTCGAATTACTTTAAAAACCCACCAGTGAAAAATACAGAGAGCAATTAATTTCCAAAACTGAACTCATTTTATAAACTCAATTAAGCTTGAATCTCTGAAAAAAAATCAGACATCTTTCAAATACTATGACACCAAAGAAAGCGCAAGCCTTCTATTTCTGTTTGCTTGTGGCGTGCCTGGTCATTCCTGGAGGTAGAAACAAATATACTATCAGCATCATAATTTAATCTTATCGAAAGCCATGAGTGTGGAGATTTTTTATCTACAAGAAACTCCAATAACATCGAACGCTTCGGTGTATCCGTCTGCTACATTAACGTCCTTTGCACCAAGTTTTTCCAGTACTAATAAGTACGCATGGAGTGCTTGGTTTTACAAAACAGCTTGGACTGGCGGCTGGGAACGATATTTTCGAATAGCACTGAGTACGAGGTAAGCATCAAGTTGCTTTTTCGTTGAAATTAACATTCAAATTCCAGCGATCTGTACAATGGGAGAATTGCTGGGAGCCACATCCATCCAACAACTGACACTGTCTTTACCGGTACTCATTCATCAACAGACAACTACGATTGGTCCCCCTGGAAAGGAGTATATTTTCTTTCAATATTCCAAAACTTATTCTCCGTTAGGCAAATCCTAATACTTATATTCCATTAAATACTTGGGTTTTTATTGCTCAAGCTGTTGACGTTCCAGGAGCCAAGCAATATGGATTTGTATACTATTTAGGAAGCACATACTCTATCACCCAAACTTTCAAAACTCGAAGCCCTCCGTCTGGAGCATCTTTCTACTCTTTAACTACAGCTGCTACTTTCAAATGGACTAACGACAATTATACTCCACATTGTAGCTGCAAGATGCAGTATGTCAGAGTTTATGCTGATTACATTCCTTACAATGAGGATATGATGATAAGTCTGGCAGTTTTTAACCCTCACAGTAATAACTACCCTATCAAAAAGCAATTCACTTATGTATGTAATATGTATGATAGGCCAATTGTTCTTGTTTCATTTCGCCGTAAACTCCACCGTCAACTCCGGACAAACAGTTCCTGTCGATGTATATACTCCGCTCACTACAGGCACTACCACAGGTGTAAGAGGTATAACAAATTTTTTCACTCACTTTTTGTGAAAATTACTTTGAATTTACTATTAGGTTCGAGTACGTCAGCTGACTCCTACGATCCGTCTTTTACCTATTGGAATGTCGTACAATGCAGACAAGGGACGGGCAACTTCGTGGTGTTGCCATTATCACAGCCTAACGCCAACGGGCTGATTGTTGCCGTTGATATCTATCCAAGATCTGGCGGAAGTTATCCGCAGACTATCTTTGCTATTCGCAACAGCGCCAATTCCGCCATAAGTTTTACTGTTGAGTTCGGGAGCAATATGTATGTGTATGCTTATCAAGTTGACAACGGTGGCTACTGGAATTTAAGATTCTCCTCGTTAACCGCCCTCACAAATGGTAATATAAGCCCTTCCTGTTGTAAGATAAATACTGAACTTCAACAATCAATAAATAGATGCATGGAATCGGTTTATTATTGAAATAGTTCAAGCTCAACCTTCTGATTTTGGAGTTAGCTCTTGTTCTGGTAGGATGTGGGTGAATGGAGCTGCGTCAACAAGAACCTATTTTACGAACTTTGCTTCTGGCTCATTCAGAGATATGAATAACGTCGAGATCAACCTTTGCTCAAGAAGAGACAATGGCTATACAACTCCTGTTTTACCTGGATACTATGATGCAATGAATTTCATTTGGTTTAAGGGAGCAGAGGGGCTCTATGTGCCAACAGGAGGTGAATAAAATAGAATATCTCGACACGCTTTGCTCATATTTATTTGTTGTAATACAATAGACGCATCATGTTTGCTAGCCGGATTCATCAATGACCGCCAAAGAGCTTGCTTACAGTGTGCTTCTAATTACTATATGGTTGAAAAGGCATGTGTGAGCAGCACGAGTGGTTGCCCAACTGGATATGTCCTCCATTCAGGAACTAAATCCTGTCAAAGTAACTGTATTACTTGATTCCTTGCCTTAATACTCCTATTTTTGTCGTTAGGATGCCAATATGGAGGCTATTTCGTAAATTTATCCATCACTCTTTCACTCCAAACTTAACCTTTACCTATTTGTTAGAAATCTGATGGTGTATGCGACCCTTGCGTGTCAGATGGTTTGTCTCTGATTAATAGTTCCTTTTGTGTCACTTGCCATTCAAGTTGCCGAAAATGCACAGGAACAGCAGCAACTCAATGTACAGCCTGCTATCCTGGCTATTATTTCTGGTCTGCAAATAACTCCTGCGTGACATGTACTGCTGATGGTGTCTACATCTCGGGGTTGGATTGTTTGGCTTGTAATGGCGCTTGTAAAAAATGTGTTGGCTCAGCTAATAATCAGTGCACAGCTTGTTACACTGGCAACTACCTCTACGCTCCTACTTATTCTTATGGAACTTGTACTGTTTGTACCAGCACAGGGCAGTTCAGATCGGGCACAGCTTGTCTTGACTGTCATTCTGATTGCCAATATTGCACAGGAACCTCGGCAGATTCATGCACGTCTTGCTACACTGGCAAATACTTATACGCTGCGAATAATAGCTGTCTGACATGCAACTCAAACGATGGTTTTGGAAGATCTGGTTCTTCCTGTGTTGACTGCAATGAAGGATGTAGGAGATGTTCGGGTACATTAGCTACAGAATGTACAGCATGTTATACTGGATTATATTTTTACTCATATAATTCAAGCTGTGTCGCATGCAATGTCGACGGTGTGTATATCTCAGGAAGTTCTTGCTATAAATGCCATACGGACTGCAGGAAATGTTATGGTACTGCTGCAACTCAATGTTCTGCTTGCTACACAGGGAAATACCTTCTCGCATCTAACAACAGCTGTGTTACCTGCAACGCAGCTGGCTATGGTCCTTCAGGTACTAATTGTGTTACCTGTGATACTACCTGTGCGACTTGCACTGTTGGAGCATCACCAACTAGCTGTACTACATGTGTCAGTGGCAGATATCTCTATGCAGGGAATAATACTTGCCTCACATGTAATGTTGATTACTATGGTAGATCGGGATCAAATTGCGTGGTTTGCGATCTATCTTGTCGTAGATGTACAGGAATTCTCCCGACTCAATGCACTATGTGCTGGGCAAATACATATTTGTATAGCGGAAACAATACGTGTCTGACTTGCTTAGTTGATGGGTATGGAATATCAGGAGCGAACTGTGTCACCTGTGCAGCAAGCTGTAGAAGATGCAATGGAATAGCTGCAACTCAATGCAATGCGTGCTATTCTGGTTATTATCTTTACGCAGGCAATAATTCTTGCTTGACATGCAACGTAAATGGATTTGGACCATCAGGGACTGCATGCGTTGTTTGTGCTGGTTCTTGTGCTCGCTGCAGTGGCACTGCTGCTACTCAGTGCACTGCATGCTATTCTGGAAAATATTTATATTCAGCAAACAATAGCTGCGTATCTTGCGACGTAGACGGTGTTTTCATCAGTGGCACTGACTGTCTCACTTGTGACTCTAGTTGCCTCACCTGTAGTGGTTCAAGTACGACTTGTCTCACTTGTCAGAGCGGATTATACTTCTATGCTGCTAATTCTTCATGCCTGGCTTGCAATGTCGATGGATACAGCATCTCTGGAAGCGACTGCATTCGCTGTGATGATTCATGTCGCTCATGCACTGGGACAGCCTCTACTCAGTGTACTTCATGTTACTCTGGGTCTTTTCTGGTTGGAGGAAACAGCTGTTCTCAATATGCAGGAGTGAAACATACTCTTTTTGATAGAGACATTGACACTGGAGATATTATTGCGATTTCTGTGGGATCTGCTGTGGCGCTTGGAATTGTAGGAGTTGTGATCTGGCTCCTTAAGAAAGAGCCAAGAACCTTGAAGTATTTAAGACCGACTCATCAGGATGAATTGCCTATTGAGGAGTCGTCAAGAGAGCCTCAAGTTGAGAGACATGATGAAGCAAGGGTGAATGTAAGGGATGATAATGTAGACGCAAACCAAGAAATAGAGTTGAGGGATGCTGATGCTCAGGAAAAAACGGCGCTGGAGAATGAACAGACGAAGGTTGAAATGAACGCTGGAGAGGCTGAAGCTGCGAACAACCCTGAGCGCGAATTTCCACTAACTCAATTCAGGATCAAGAGAGCTCGTGGATACCCAAGACCAAGCCAAGTTCTCTAGCCATTTTTTTTTTTTGATATTGGCTATAATACCCTCCTAAGATCAATATAAGAGTGAGTTTGCCATTAACTATAATTCTTTAAGATTACATAAAAAAGCTCATGGTTTTGAATAACTTCCTCAAAACCTATATTTCCGACCAATAATTATTAAATAAGTAATCATATGAAACCAAATAAAAATTCTCCTGTAATTGAGAAATTTCAATAAAAAACGAACTCTTCTTCAACTTTGAGAAAAATGCAAAAAAGCATCAGGCATTATTGTTCAACAACCTTTCGGAGTGCCCAGTTGTTTTAGAGGTGAATGGCAAGGAAAAAAAGATAGGTGTCCACCAAGATTCTTTCTTTTGGTCCTAAACTTGTTAGCAATGGATCTCACATGTACAGAGAATGCATAAAAAACATGGAAAATTTTGGTATATTATAATTTAGAACCTTCTTTGATCTCCTTTGTAAAATCAATGGATAAAAATGCTCTTCTTATAATCAACATTTCTGTTAATCCCGAGGGAACACAAGGATATAAAGGAAAATCTGCAAAGGTTGGCATCCGCAATGGTTAAGATATCTAGATAACAACTGAAAAATTTCTCTATTCCTATTATTAGCGCCACCTTGATTTGAAAGAGATGTATATCTTCTTGATAAAAGAGTTAACAGCATTGAGAGAATCCTGATTATACACCATTCGAGATATGATACTGTAGGAAAAGGAAGTTAAAATGTTTCAACAGAATCTCAAAAATATTTATGTTACACCGAAATAAGTAATTCTCAAGTTACTCAAACTATAGAGATTAACATTAGTCATGCTAAATTATAATGAAAAGTTCGCCGCCATCTAAAACGTGGAAAAATTGATGCGATTGGGCTCTGTGAATCTCGAAGTATATATTTTTAAGGCATAAACACAGGTTCAATATTAGGAACTATAATGGTTGGTTATCTATCCAACCCATCTTAACTCCAGACTTCCAACTTCAAACAAAATGACAGGTTTTTAGAGAATAATAGATAGCGTCAAGCTCACAACTTGGTCAACTTCTGGTATAGATCTATATTCTGTCGAGAATCTTCAGAACTTAGATGACTGAATGGTAGAACAGAAGGTCAAAACCCAGAAATTTTTTTGCGTGGACCAGTAGTAATCCCGAGATTGATGCGGTAGATGATTCTGATAGAGTTGACGTATAAGCTCTCTCTCTAATTTCATATTGCTTTTTGATTCATCTTGAATGAAGGATTCATGCAACATAAGTTTTTTGGTTTCGTTGAGCCTTCCTATCCTCCGAGATTTGAGATCAGTTCTCCCTATACTCGAAGAATCTGATTTATTATTTACTTCAAAAACTTTTCCCATATTTGTTTGTTTTTAAACGGTAATTCAGAAAGTATAAAAACGCTCTTATCAAGCAAACAAAAACATTGCTCAACACAGTCTTAATAATTATTTCCAAAAAAAGTTAGCTTTGATTCTGAGAGTTTTTTGAAACTAATTGGGGTAAAGGGATTGAACGGATAAATTGAAGCTTTCTTTTGACGCGTGCTCTCTAATTTTTTCTTCTTCCTTTCAACAAACACATTTAGAGTCCGTGTTATATGTAGAGCTCTTTAAAATACAATTTTTTATCATTTTCTATTCATGAGACAGAAATAGCTCAGAAAACCGATTTTGTTTGCATATTATTAGTTCTTGATGCGGATTCAAGTATGAAAGAATCACTTTATTTGCTTTCTTCAAAACTCCCATTATTTCCCAAACTAATAAACCCATTTTTGATTATTTTAATTTTGAAATCGGTGCACAGACTGAAAATGAGGATCAAAATCTACCTGAATTAATATTGTTGAAGAGAGCAATAGGACATAGAATAATCAGTTTTTGATGTGAGTTATTACAATTAGCCATGTTTTGACTGAGTCCAAACATTCCTTTAATAGTTTAGATGACAAATGATATAAAAAACGAATAAAATTTAGGGACATTTCTCTCTCTCTAATATAATTTTCAACTTATAGAAAGTTCACTGTGCCCTCAGCGTTTATATACAAAAACTAAGGAGATATTTGAAAAATAAAGAGATATTTCAAAAGGGAATTCTTGCAATCAAAGTAACAAATTTGATTTATTCTCATGCATTTTTCAGTAAGATTTAAAATCTACTATTCGCGGAGATTCAAAACCCCAAACCCACTAGGATATGAGAGACTCGCTCTCCTCAGGCTAAGCTCCTTTCCAATTAAAATCCACAAAGAATTTTTTGATTCTATTATCGTTAAGTCTTTTTCTTATGTTTCAATATTTCAAGACGCTTTTAATTGAACGTGAACCCCGTAATGGCCATCCTAACTGCATTTTCATCCAAAAAGACACAATCTTACTTTTTTTCATTGAGCTGAGCATTATTCCGCGAGCTGATGAAAATTTGCAAATTATCCACAATCACAGCTTGGACTGCGTGAAAGAGACTTTTGTCTTCCTCAAAATCACCAGCACTTTCAAAACACACTAAAAAGGAAAAGATACAGAGTTCTATAATCAGCATTTATTATTATACTTTAAACCCACCAGTTAACAGTTTGAAGATCAATTAATTCCAAAAGTGAGTTCATTAGAGAAACTAAATTCAGCTTGAATTTCTAAAAAAGAAAATTGGATATATTTCAAAAAGATGACAACAAAGAAAGCACAAGCCTTCTATTTCTCTTTGCTTGTGGTGAGCCTGGTCATTCCTGGAGGTAGAAATCAAAAATTCTATCAAAATCGAACAATTATATAATCTTATCGAAGCCATGAGTGTGCAGATCATCTATATACAAGAGACTCCAATAACATCGAATGCTTCAGTGTCCCCGGCCATTGGGGTAACGACCGTTGCGCCAACCTTTACCAGCACTAATAAGTACGCATGGAGTGCTTGGTTTTACAAAACAGCTTGGACTAGCGGGTGGGAATTATATTTTCGAATATCACTGAGTACGAGGTAAGCATCAAGTTGCTTTTTCGTTGAAATTAGCATTCAAATTTCAGCGATATGTACGATGGGAGAATTGCTGGGAGCCACATTTTAAAAACATCTGACACAGTCTTCACCGGTTCTCATACAGCAATAAGCAGCTATGATTGGAGCTCATGGGGAGGAGTATATTTTCTTTCAATATTCCAACATTTATTCTTTGTTAGAGTAGTGGTTCTAAGGCAGAGGATTATATTCCATTGAATACTTGGGTTTTTATTGCTCAAGCTGTTGACGTTCCAGGAGCCAAGCAATATGGATTTGTATACTATTTCAGAAGCCCAAAATCTATCACCCAAACTTTCAAACCTCGAAGCCCCCCGTCTGGAGCATCTTTCTACTCTTTAACTACA
>ENA-UOTZ01000002-UOTZ01000002.1-compost-metagenome-genome-assembly--contig:-NODE-2-length-178044-cov-8.385178_pt1 | contig 178044 bp, 122 predicted proteins | sample MGYA00238144_ERZ746983 | MGnify/ENA primary metagenome ERZ746983 (study PRJEB28759, sample SAMN06268863) | compost metagenome | isolation source: single cell | place: USA: California, Emeryville, Joint...
AGCACAAGAGCGTTCACCTCTCTCAGCATCAAATCGGTGCGAGCAGTCGGAATTTACACATACTTATTTAAAATAATTGTCTTTAGTAGCAAGAAACAGATATACTCCCAGAATTGGTTCCTGCTCTTGCTGATGTCGAATATTTAAATATTATTTTAGCAGCTCCTCATCCCCCAAGTGTGAGGCTATCGTCGTTTATCGCTTATAATATATGCGCCAAGCATTGATCCATATTCTCCTATTGTAAGTTTTTAATTTCTATAATAGAAACAAAATTTCTAACCAGCTTGAAAATTCGCAATGGCATGCTCATTAACCGGCTGGCTGATCTATTTATTTTGATAAATGAGTTTTGCCAGGAGATGGAGGTTGTATTACCTTGTGAATACGTTTATTATTTCTCTCATCGTCTGAATCATCAGAATCTAATTCGCGACAAAATATTAGGGCAAAAACGTTTGGTAAAGGTCAATACCAGTGATGAATGAAGAATCACTGTCATCAGAATTAGAATTCTTGTTGGTTGTGGGATCAAGTCGAACATTGACTGATTGAGATTTCACATCAGTGATCTTTTTTGGACTGATTGAAAACTGAGCATGATTCGAGACCTGCCTCGATATAAGCGTTTGAAATAGAAAAAGAATAATTACTTCTTGTACGGGATCGCTATTATCAAAAATATTGTTCCTCTCGTTCTCATGTTCTTCTTGATCGTTGTTTACAAGTTCAAACTTTGGAACTACACAGCTTTGCAGCTCTGGCATTCTGTCCGTCGAAATCGCAGCATTCCCAAACTCAAGGACTTCCGATTTATTCTGTGAGTCAGATGCTTGATCCGACACGACTTGAATGGCATCTCTCTGATTTTCAGTTGGAGTTCTTCCAATCATTTCGCAAAACTGTTGTTTGTCCTCAGATATGTTCATCTCTGACTTTGCTGCTGTGGGCTTTTGAGTTTTTCGAATTGCGGGAGCCGTTTTCCCGGCTGATTGTTGAAAATTAATGACCTTCGACTTTTTCGCGGATTTTCTATATTGAGCCTTGGGAGCATGATTCCAAATTTCATTCTCGATCTCCTTGAAATTTTCCTCGAAATAGCCACTGATTTCCTGAGCCCTTATCAAGGCAGCAGGATTATTATCGGCAGACCTCATGCCGCTCCTCAAGATCTTTCGAACGTCCTCTGCAAAATCTAGAGGAGATAGATATACTCCTGTCTTCAGGTTCTTTTCCACAGTAGTAATATCCATTGGATTTATAGTTTTCGTATCAGCAATTGCCGAAAATAAAAATGGTTGTTCATTCATCTTCTTCTTGAGTTTTTGAATGAGGGTTAGGCACTTCTTGCCATCTTGGATGGGCCTGAGATGCCTGCTTGAAGACCCCGATAAGCCAAAAACATTGTTTTTTTGGTGTTTAAGGTCTTCTTTGAATACTTTGGCCTTGGACATTCGCTCTAGCGTACTCTCAAGACTAGGTTCCGTCGAGATTTCCTGCTTTAGAGCCATTTCCTTCTACAGAGACGAGGTTAGAAATGACAGGTAAAGATATGAAAATTGAAAGAGTCGGAAAGAGTAGGAGAAATAGAAGAGAAGAATATAGTGGGTGAAGGCTTACATTGACAAATGTCTTCTTGGAAGGTCTCGGACTAATGTCTTCAAGGTACTGTTGGTTCTATGAGATTCAATTATTAATCCATAAGAAAGCTCGGGTAATACCTTGGGATGTAAATTATAGGTGTCCAATTCCAACAAATTCTTGCTTCGGTCATCGAACTAGTTAGTTTAGAGAGGGTGGCTAATTAAGAGTGTACCTCTATCTCCATTCTTTTCAGGTTCGAAGAGATTTTCCCGAATAAATGAAAACTATTATAGACCGGCGGGCACTGAAAAATTAATAAACGGCGCTATCTCCACCCAATTTGAACAGAATTAAAGTAGCGTTTTTAAAATTCGAAGCTTGAATTACTGATTCTGATAGCCTGATAAATTAGAAGGTTTAACCAAATATTAATCAGGGCTAGTTTTATAGCGAAATGAGCTTTATGCCCATGATGGAGACTTTCTAAAGATCATACAATAATGTCAGATCTCCAACGAAAGGAGATCCACGAGGATTAATCCGCTTAATTTTATCAATTTACTTGGTAGGAATCGAGCTGCAAGTCATTTTATTTGGTTCTTGCTTAAACTTGTGAAGCAACTATCACCAGATTCACTGCTTCTGTGGAAGTTGTCAATTAATTCACTCTTGACCCCATCCAGAGTCGTTAACGGCTGATGAAATCAAGTCTCTGACTGAGAAGAAAGTTGAGATTTGAGGATCAATTGTGGCGAGACATGGATCAAGATATATTCGAATAATTTGACTCAATCGATTGAGCACTTTAGATTGAGACATTACTTTCAAGAGAAATGAATAATAGCAGCAGTGACTCCTTCCATACATTTTTTGCTGACTGTATTATTCATGAATGTGCATCTATGAAAAGTAATTTTAAGCCTCCTTCTCTGTTGAGGACAACTTTATATCTCATCGATACGACTTTCGTATCAGCAGCTCCATACTTTGGAAAAAAAAGAACAGTATGGTTAATTCAATTTTGATCTAATTGCATACAATGATTACATAAAATATGCAAGTTTACGACCAATTAATGAGCAAAAATCCAGGCAAGTAGTTAAAATCATATCAACTCCGTAACGTTCAGTTCAGAGGCATCTCATCGATTTGAGTCGAGTAATCTTGTTCCAATTCTCTTAGAATTTTAGTGTCTTCAGTGCGGACTAAATTAATAGCGACATCTTTTCGTCCGTCTCGATCTACCAATTCTATGAATATAGAGTTTTCTATTGCTTGGCAAATCATAGCTAATGACGAGCGCTACTTGCTGAGCATCCAGTCCCCTGTCACAAATGTCTGTGGCGATCAAGACGCAGCTATTACCCAAGGGAAATTCACTCATGATTGGTCTCTTTGTTTCTGCGCCATATTTCCATGTATACTAATCACAGTGAATTAGCATCTCTCATTTTTTTAGTAAGCCATTCGACTTTCTCGCGAATACTGCAGAAAATGACAGATGGAATAATTGTAAGTGTCATAGAGGTCGCAAAGAGTTTCAAACTTCCATTCTTCTCGTTCCACCGCGATGGAGAATTGTTTTATCCCTTCCAAAGTGAACTTGTCCCTTTTGACAAATACTTTAATAGGATCATTCATGAATTTTGTCGTCATCTCCAGGATCTCTTGTGGGAGAGTTGCTGAGACAACGGCGCACTGTGTGACATAAGACAAATAACTGTAAATATCATAGACTAGCTCTCTGAAGCCCAGATAAAAAGAATTTAATTGGCTTCGTCAAGAATGAGCATCTTGATGATTCTAGTCCTGAGGTGTCTACTCTGGATCATGTCAAAAATCCTTCCTGGGTACCTGAAACAATATGAGCACCGTGCTCAAGTCTTTGTGAGTCTTCGTTCAGGCTTTTTCCTCGAACACAGCAATGAACCTACGAAATGCCAGGACTTTAGTTTTTTGTTCGTAATTAGATAATGAATACACACCTATGTATTCAAATATTCTCCCGGTGCCATCGCGGCGACATTCTGGCTCTGCTCTGCAAGTTCGGTGACAGGATAAGTACCTGCGGCTCTCTTACAGGGAGGTCAGAGCATCCACATAGAACACTCCTGTTTTACCAGCGCCTGACTGGCTTTGAACGATAACATCTCTGCCTTTGATGCTAGGGATAATAGCTCTTTGCTAAGCAGGAGAAAGTTTCGCGAAACCGTATCCGAAAATGTCTATGATGATGTGTATTAGTCTTTTCATGGGAACAATCATCTATTGTTACCTCTGAGAAACTCTTCTTTCAGACTCATTGTTTCAAAAGTATGGTATATCTCGACTTCTTCAGAAGTTTCAATGATCATTTGAGGATTGTCCTGAAGATTGGAAGCTTTATAAGCTGATTCTACCATGTAAAATTGTTTAAGATATTAGGTTTTTTGATTATTAAACTCAACAAATTTTCAGTTTATTAACCGATGTGGACGAACAATACACGCGAGAGCTTGCCTTACTGGTCATTAACAAAAGCGAAGTCACACTCCGTTTCTTCTGTTCAGGATGCATCCAGAAACATCACAATCTGTCGAATTCAAAAGCAATGAGTCTGCATCGGAATTGACTTTCGTGAGGACTTGACAAAATGATAAGAGATTTACTTCCGATAATGAACTATTGAAGTGGTTTGAATGAATATGAGGCCATTCTTGCAAATATAATATCTTTCAATGGCATTCTTGTTGTTCATAACGTCGTGTATTTGATAATAAGGTAATTTTGCTTACAATTTAAAGCAAAAATTAATACTATTTTGATGTAATCTATCAACATAATTGACAGAAATTGAACTGGAGGTTGGAGACGTTCTTTCTCTCCCTTAGTTAGCAAACCTGAGAGATAAGAATATTCATAAAAAAAAAATTTGCTCTCTTTCCCCCCACGAAAAATTGCACTAATCCCAAATGCCATTGGTTCGAAATTCCTTGAAGCGCTCAATCAGATATTATAGAGTCTAAGTAGGCGTTCTCCTCCGATAATATCTTTGCTTGAATGAAGCAGAACAATTTAATTTAATATAGCTTTGACTATTTTTTGTGAAATGACAGCTTTCTGATCCAATATCGTGCTCTCTTTTTTTTCACTTATTTGAAAAGAAAAGAAAAAAATCAACCTAAAAGTCTCAAATTTTTGCAAACATCAATAATAATTGGAAAAGATATTGATTTCTATTCGAAATTGCAGCAATGACTCTAGATTCTTCTATACAACAATTCAGATGAACAGAAAGATATTATTTCAAATATCCATGAACGCAAGAATATTTCAAAACATGCTTCAACGAGTAGATGCAATGTGACAATCAAATTATCCCACATAAGAGCAAATTGGAGGGTAGCACAAATAACTGGTTAAAAAGGAAGTTCTAGTCTTCTTTGTGAACTCTGGCATCCACTTTCTGCCATTTGACTGGATTTCTCTTCCAGCATGGCCAGGCAGGGAGAAATATCTAGACAACATAAGATCGATTGTAAAGAAAGCAGGTTACAAAGGAGCTTAGGATCGTCACGCCCAACGTGGCATAAATGCAGATACTGAACTGTTGCATCACATAAGCAATTACAAATGAGATCAACTAGTAGCAAATGAAGATTATGTCATTAGAATTATAAGATTAGATACTGCCACGGTCACGATTAGTATACGAGAAGCGTTCTCAACTCTTTGTTGAGCAACAAAGTCCTATTCACAAGTAATAAGTCTTCCCAAAGAAATAATTAAAGTACCATCTCATTGATATAAGTCCACGCTTTGTCTAAGATTTCGTCAAAGCCCATCTTTGTGTTCGAATTAATAAATTTGTTTATAGTGATATTTTCACACGTTGGATCAACCTTCAAGTTCGATTCTGGTAAAAAGGCGAGAATATGTAAAAATTTCTAAAATCCAAAGCAAAGATCTAGGCGTTTTTTTAATCACCAAGTGACTCACTACATTTCTGACCTGAAAAGAGGAATGAATGCATCACAATTGTTTAAGAGCTGAAATATTGCTCTGAAGTTTATACGCGACGAGGTATTTTAGTGGGCTCGTAGAGAAAGAATAGTGAAAAAAGTAATTGGATTTGTTCTCAGATAGCATAATTAGACCAGTTTTCAGAGATTTTATCAAAGAAAGAGCTATATGCGCGTGAGTACTCATCATATAATTAATTGTTTGATTAAAGAGATATCGAATCGCTTAACCAAAAAAAAACAACGAAATGAAACTAAAAATTTTCATTGTCTTGTGCCTTTTCATCTTTGCTAGCTCCCAGAATATCACTTCAGTACAGGACTCAGTATCTTATCCTGATGAGATCCCGGGCCGGTTTACTTTCCATTATTTTAAATTCACTCCAAAGGACTCTCAGGACATCTCTGTTGAAGCAGCACCCCAAGATGAGGCCACAATTCCCGTGATCTATGTGTCTACCACAAAGCAATACCCTGACCATATGGATTCCGATTGGATGTCTACGTCCTACGGATACAACTTGCTTGCCATCCCCAAGGAAAACGTTACAGCTGGAAGGGACATTTACATCGCTGTAGAGTGCTTATCGATCCGCTGTCTCTACAACTTCAAGGTGTTAACTACCCCTGAAATCGTAATAGAAGCGAATACAATACAACATATCATCTTCAAAAAGGAGGGTACAGCGATTATCAAGTTCAAAATCCCAAAGCTTGCGGACGTCACTCATGTCCTCATGTATGCTCAAATAGTGAACCCTTATGCGATTAACAAGACCATACACATGTACGTAAATAAGGGAGAGACACCGCCTCGATCTTCAACTCACGATTTAATCTCCCGAGAGTCATGGTTAGATAGCAAAGCTGTTCTTGTTTACAGCACCGAGCGCTTTTTCTGCACCGACTGTATCTACACGGCCTTGATTGAAGCTGACATTGGAACAGAGCTGAAAGTATCAGCTCGAACCTACACCGGAGTTAACAACATCACCCTCTATAGTAAATTGTACGATGCTGTGAATTTCTACAATAATGTCACCTATTTCTTGGATCTCACAGTATACAACATCGTGAATAAAACTATCTCCATCACATTCGACACCTACGAAGGATATTCACAGCTTTATATCAACCCTGATACTCTTCCTACAGCTCTTGATCAATATCAATGGCAAATCAAAGACCTTGGCCTTCTCAGATTCGTTCTCACAGCAAGAGAGAGGGAGGAGGCGAACATCACCAAGGGTCTCTATATAACTGTGTTTGGTATTACTCCCACCACATATCAGCTTCATTCATACATGAACGATGACACAGCTCCTTTTATTGACTTGGGTTATGAAGAAATTGGGTATGCTTCCTTCGAGGAGGTCACGAGATACAGCATCTGGGCCAATAAGGAGGAGAGCTATAATTTGACTCTTATTGGCAAGGTTCTGAGTGGCCAAGTCGCTGTTTATGTAAAGAGTTGTGGGAAAACTTACTGCTCGATTAGTGATACCGAAATAGCGCAAAACAAAAACAAAGCACTTCCAACAAAGACCGTGAATTCGACTTTCTTTATCGGAGCAAACATAACTACAAGTGTGATGGCTGAACTACGATTTTACCACAATGGCTCCGAATGTAGTGGTAATGTTCATGTCGGAGTATTCGAAACCTGTACATACGCGATTGCAGTGGTTGGACTCGGAAAGCCTGACAATCATTACACACTTCTCGCTAACCAAGAAAAAACCCCAACCAGACTCAAAGAGGGACAGCCAATGCATGCTTCGGTCCAGCATACAGGATACGAATACTTTAGCTTTACAGTTACGAATGGGACAGGCATTAAATCAATTCGTTTTGTAACAACAGCAATTTCAGGACAAGTATACACCTATCTCTCTCGCACGAACATGCGTCCATCAGAAAACGATTATGATCAAGCGATGTACAGCACTTACTCGTTGGTTTATCCGCCAACTAGCGGTACCCATGTTGATTTTACAGGAACCTACTACATCGCTGTGTATGGTTGGACGGCGAGTACATTCACGATGACTGTTTCAATCGAACGAAAGCCAATCGACAATAGCACGAATATCACCTCAACGCCAATCCAATTGAGACTTGGACAGCCTCAAAGAGTAGCTCTTGAAGGCGCAGCACCCGCATTGTTCTACTTCTCCTCGGATATTCCTATGTGGTATGATGGAACTTTGGAATTCGCGGTTATCCCTATAAAAGGGACCTTTGATCTCTTCATTAACTCTAATGGACCATTCCCGAAAGAAGGAGATGCTCAATGGGTTGGAGAGTACAATCAAGTCTCATTAAACGTGTCTGATAGAGCATTTAATTTCCAAGCACAATATCAAATCGCAGTTTATCCAACTGGCAACAGCGCTGAAAGTGGATCGTCCTTTATCATGATGGTTTCACTATCAAAAGAGAGCATCTACCTCTTTTCAAATACTCCACACCAAGATTACGTGAATTATGAAACACCTTTATTCTTCGTAGTGGGGTATTATGAAGGAGATGGGGATCTGCTATTCACAAAGCACAGCGGGTCCGATGAATTTGAAATTTATCTTTCCCTGGACCAGAATAACCCTTATCCTACAGAAAAGAATTACGATCTCTCAACAGCCACACATCATTCAAGCCTTCTCGTAGTGAATGCCTCATACTTGAATTCTGCCTGTGGATTTAGTGTAGGAAGCTACGCAGGACCATGTGTCATCTATGGGGCGGCGAGAACAAATAGTTCTTGGTGGATTTCAGTCTCATTGCTTCTCAGCTATGAAAATCAGACCGTCACCCTTACTGAAGGAGAAGAATTAGCCTTCCCAATCTTGAGCCAAAGACCCCTTTTGTTTACTTTTGAGCCAAACTCAATTGCTGATGGGGTAACGATCATGGCTTTTTCATATCATCAGAAAATTGCGCTCGTTGCTAACGTTGTGAAGAGCCCAATTACCCTATCCTCATTTCTCTTCCCTACACTGAACTCGTATGATTTCATGGCTAAGTCAAAAGGAATAGGCTATTTTGACTTCAGTAATACCATTAAATTGCAAAAAAGCAACTTTACAGGCTGCCTTCCCAAAGAATGTGCTCTCGCCCTTGCAGTTTATCCCCAAGAAGTTCAAGGAAATGCAACTTGGAAGGAAATCGACAGTGCTGAAGGGTTCATCCCAGAGTTTAACATTCTTGCGACGTCTACCATCATCCCACTTACTATTGGGCAATCTGTTGAAGGGAATGTGTGGGAAGGTAGCTACGTCTACTATTCAATAACAGTAACGCAACCAGTATGCAAGCTCTACATATCATTAACCGCGATCTCTCAAGGTGATCCAGATATAGTTGTATCCTTCGGCGCTACACAAAGACCGACTATTGAAGGAGACAATTATGATTTTTCCTCACTCACTGACCGTTCCGATCAAATTGAAATCTCCAACAAGGATATTCTTCCTGAGAGAGTGTCAATGGAAGGTACTTGGGTCATTGGAGTTTACGGCTGTACTGACGTGACCTATAGACTTTCAGTGATGTATGAAGACTCTCAGATTCTCCTGCTCCAACAGGGAGTACCTTTCGAATTCTTGCTGCAAGCGGATAAGATGGTGTATTTCAAATTCTATCACTATTTCCCACAAGATATTAAGATAAGACTGACGAGAGAATTCGGCTTTGGAAATATCTATGTCAACAGAGTTCTTGATTCGGAAGAAATGTATGACCATTTGCCAAACGCTTCGAACCATCAATGGTCAACTTTCACATCAAATACTCGAGATCATATCGAAATATCAAGAGAAGACGCGAATTTCTGTCGCCATTGCTATTACTTGATTCAAGTCAAAGCAACAGAACAGAATATGAAGTTTGTTATCACCGTGATGTTGTCTGGAGAGCCTGTTGTTTTACAAGCAGGCAAAGGTTTGCGAGATTATGTCAAGCCTAATGAAGCCAATATATACTCCTACGCAAATGTATGGGGCAAGCAAGTGGATATCAATCTGATCATTTACTCCGGAGAAATCACTGTAGATTATAGTGGAGAAGCTTACAAAGGCGACCTTACAAACTTGACTGGGGTGAATACTCTTTCTAGCACAGGTAAACCTTACCTTAATCTCAAAATATTACCCGCAGATCCTAACCGGGAATATATGATCAGAGTCGTTGGAAAAAGCATGGCAAATTACACAATTTTGGCGAACAGTGAGGATAGAATAAATTGGCTGACTGATGGAGTGTTACAATATGGCTACTTAAATCCAAACGCTCAGGATACATACCAATTTTTCTGTGATCAGAGTTATTCGACACATAGACGCCTCAAAATTGTTGTTAACGTTTATAATGATGAGTTCAGTCTGCGCTTCGCTGGTTGGAACGCAACTGGCCTGCCTGAAGTCAGTGTCACCTATCGAGACTCTCTCTCTACTCGTACAAATAGCACCCCAATGGCACCTGTGCTCTTACGTAACGATACCACTGTTAATGGTATGACTTCTAGTGTCCGAGTGAGTGAGCTCATCCAATACGCTGTACAGAATGGTACTTGGACTATCCAAGTGAAAAATAATGAGAACTTCCTGCTGAATTACAGCATAGTGGCCAAAACAAAAGATATTTACGTTATTCCGTTGAATACTGTTCACCTAACGAGAATTGGAGTGCGCGAGTTCGATATCTTTGAGGTTTATATCTATGAAAAGGGTATTTTGGCAATAGAAGTGCTGCAATGTTATGGCCGAGTCGTGTTCTCAGCAACCTCGTCGATAGAGAAACTGAACGAAAATGACTTTGATCTAGAAATTCGCACGCCCTATGAAGATCTTCTATACGGAGAATTAGAAGTTGATGCTGGAATAATCTACATAAAGGTTCGTGCAATCGAAGGAATCCGAGACGATGACATGGATCCTACGCAAGAAGCCCTTTTCAAAATCGAGACAAGGTTCTTTAAAACCACTGAGGTTAGACCATATGAGGCCTTCTTCGCAGGAGAAGATGGAAGAGTGACGTGGGCCGCAAACAATAAAGGAATTATAGATTTGCAATGGAAGCATTTGGGTTTGGGCATGGACCACGAGAAGGCGAAAACTCTCTTTGATCAATACAACGTCATTTACAAATATAAGATAGTTTGGGCAAAGGATAACCTCGTTGCTGATACAGTTGCAAAATGCGACTGGGTTCCTCAAAAGTTCGAAGGATATTTCCATGAAAAGTCGCAGTTCATCAACAGTAGCGAAATTTATTTGCCAACACTTACATCCCAGCAAGACTTTAACACTTATGCAGAGCAATCTCATAATTTCTCTTTTGCAGTTAACGAAACAGGACCTTACTATGTGCAAATTATCGCGATGGCTTACGGTATCAAAGGAGAAAGTGCTGTATGGCAAGTCCCAATCATGTATAAGAATACCGAAATCATAACTAGTTTCTCGATTGTTCAAATACCTGAGTTCTGGGCAATAGTTGGAGGAATATCCGTCCTCATTCTTGGCTTCTTGGTCTATAGATACTATAAGAAGTATAGAATCGTGAAGCAACGACTGAACTTCGAGCTTCAAGAGGTAAGACTAGGCAATAATGTGATCGAAGCTCAATCTGATTTCGTCCCATCTGATGCTACAAAAGGAATCGAACTCCAATCGAAAGGGCCAAGCAACAACAGTCAATACCAAGATTTCGCAGAAGAGGAGAAAACAGAGCTTTAATAAAAATACATATTACATGGTAACTCACATTATTGAGTCCCTTATATTAGCAAGAATAGCTATTATTTGATTATATTTTTGATGTTTGAGATTCATCTAAGTAGGGCAAAAAATCTTCAAATAGTCAGGCTGACGAAAATTAGTAAGACTTATATCTGAAATCAGCCCAAATCATGAAAAATAAACGGATTAATTGTCTTCCATCATCGCTGACACATGGAATTGTAACTAATCATCAAAAATGAGTAAAAAACAGCCTGTCACAGTTTTATTTTTTTTGCAATCATGTCTGCAAACACCAGCATATTTGGAAAGTTAAATTCCCTTGTGAGATTCTCTGTATGGATGGCTCATTCTTCAGGGGCTCTGTTTAGCATGCTATTGATAATATACATAATGAGAAAGTTTTTAGTTGGCTCAAATCATAGTTGTAGCCAGTTTATCCATTACGGTCTGTGGCAACTAATTTCCAAAATTAGCTGATAAGTGTTGAATCACAAACAGTAAAAAAGCTATCCGAAGTCTTTGATTGAGTCAAGAAATGACTTATGCGAAATCAGTGCCGTAACTACCAACTTTTCTTTAAGCTTCTTTTTACTGGATCAGATATTAAATCAAACTGAACCTTTGGATTTGTTTGTTAATTCTCTTGATAACTGCTTTTCACAAAATCCTAGAATTTTAATTGACAAGACACGCGATTTCGAGGATGCAGGACAAATACACAAATGAGCCCATTGAAGAGTCGAGGTGTAGAGATGTACTTGTCCGGGAGGTCGGAGAGCTAAAAAGCGAAGCGTTTAAGCTTGACACAAAAAACGTGTCGGATCTGGAGAGTTCAGAATCCCTAAAGAAAGAAAAGCTTGCTGTTCTAAGGATAAACAATGAAAAGAAACTTCTCCTGAGTTCATTTGAAATTGGGACATTGGACAAAGAATTGATCCTGGTCGTTTTTACGGATCAATTTATATGGCGACTTGGGATTCGAGGAAGGGAAGGGACGATCTGGGAAGGAGGATTGTACTGCGCGACAATCAAGTTCCCAAGAAATTTTCCAGAGTACCCGCCTGTGGTGATTTTTGACAGTGATTTTGAGCACATTCATATCTATTCCTCTGGCGATATCTGCTTGGATCTGGTGAATAAAGACCTAACATATAAACCAACTGTCACAATGTCTCTCATGGTTGCTGAGATCAACAGGCTGATTCACGAAAACCCTAACCCTAAATCCCCAGCCAATGCAACACTGAATTACTTATATTTAAGTAACCGAGAAGAATATGAAGTTCGAATTAAATCAAATGCTCGGAAGCTCAGAGATAAGAAGTTAATTTGAGTTAAATTCTCATCCCACTCATTATTGATGAGCGTGATGAGAGATCGAATTTTCTACATATATTTTATTAATATATGATTCTGTGAAATGTTGCTTGTTGAGAATTAGTATCAGTAATTGAGGCCATATCAGTAAATATGATGAAACGAGAATAAACTGAAGTAGGACACTACCAAATCAGCACAACTATAGTTTGAGAATGACAAGACATAATAATCTAGGTGAGCAACGTTGAAGTTTTCTTGAAGAAAGAGTCCATTTTTTCTAACTCGAGGCCTTAATTGACTTATCTATAGAAGGACTTGGAGAAGTCTTTTTAAACTTAACTACTATTACAGAACTCTCACATGGCTTATATCCTTAAACAAACAAGAGCACACATGTTTTTGAGGTATCACGATTCATATTCATTGAATCTCTGGAAAGGGAAATCCAATTATTTGTGTAACATTCCAACTATCTATTGCATTTTCGTTAGCGTATATAGAATATTGTTATGCAACAATTAATCCCATAGGTATTTTAAACGGCTCCAGACTAAGATCACATCGAATGGGTATTGCAATTAAGGAGTTTTTGCTTGAGCTTTAGACTCGTCTTTCAGCTGTGGTACAGGTTGTGTGCTTGCGATTGCAGCTCCTTTGAAGAAACGAGGACGATCTCCGTATCTGCCTTGTTCATGTACATGCATGGGAATATCTTTAAATCCGCTTCCTCTTTGCATACTGACAATATGAGCATGACGAGTTTTCGAGTCAGACCCGATGCTCATGAAAGTGGCGTTAAAAATTATTTCAGATCCTCTGTTAATTGAATTTAAGAGTTCCGCGTGGTCACTCGCGACTTCTGAATCCATTGCAAGAATGATATCAGGGAAATATTCACTTTCTGAAGGTTCCATCTTTATTAGCACTCCGACAGCATGGTGCATGAATTTCATAAGACTCTCTCTGAAATCATCAATTCTGATCACATAACCTAACAAGCATGCCAGAAAATTACTGCGAAAGCAAATCAAATTATCAAACCTCTCCAGTTTTGCACCGTTCTATCGCTGTATTTGAATTCACATTTAATTCTCTGACTATCACCTTCTTTGTGGAGATTTTCACGGCCACACTCTTTCAAAAAATCTTCCCATGTGGTTTCTATAGGGATGACTGAATAGGAAAAAAAAGAAGGTTAAATCCCATATATTAATTAAAAAGTGTACTTCGGTGATGGTGGTGATGATGGTGTCCAGACACACTGATGTATAAGATAATAAATAGCAGCACAACCAAAAAGAATCCAAGAATAATTTTGCGGGTCAACACAATTCCCAACTCTCCAACGTTTATCGAAACGATCTGAAAAACAAATTAGCTTGCTTAATCTCAGTGAATTACTTTATCCTGAAGGTTAAACACTCCTCCAAGGAGTTTATTATCGGAACCCACTTCTTGGAGACAGGTCGAACACCTAAAATTGAGTGATTGTTAGGTCTAAAATATTTGAGTGATGATACTTATGAGTGAAAGTCCTTGTTAAGAAGAAAATGAAAGGGAGCAGAAGCAAAGAGAAGAACAGCCCAAATGCGAAGATCATGATGACCATGAAAAGGTAGGCAAGAGCGGTTGTGTTTTGTTCAACAATGGTGTATCCAGTGTTTCCACAATTTTGGCAATTGTAAAGAACAGGCCTATGCGTGAAGGAGGATTAGATACTGCGCATTAAAAGTGATATCGCATTACTGTTTATCGAATTTAGACGCCAGAGCGAGCTCGCCTTCTGGTACAACTTTCGTTTCGTCTGTTTTTTTGTCGGTATACACCTCGGTCATCTCGAATTATACAATGTTTATTTTTATTCCTTTAATAAAATAAACGTGTTCGGTAAAGAGAAATTCTAATTCTCGCCTTTCCAGGCGTTGTGATGGACAAAAAAAGGAGATGCGTAGTCGCCAGAGCAACTGACACTTCAATTAATATCCTTTCAAATTTCATTATTTATAATTGGTAACTGCGTTGCTGGGTCGCTTAATTGGCGACCTGTTTTTATTTTTTGTACTTTCAAAAAGCAGTTCAGAATTGAAAATTTTTTTTTCAATTTCAAGCGATGGCAGATGAACCTTAAAGAAAGGGTTGTTAATATTCATTGATAGTTATTCCATTGTGTACTATTTAAAAACAGAACTATTGTAGTAGATTACATATTTTCAATTATGCTCAGCTTAATTACATTCAAAGTGGTACAATCTCAAAAATTCAACCTTCTGAGCTTTGCTCAATTTATAATCCTGTGGAAAATTCCAGCATAACTCAATAAAAGCTCTTGCAAAATACAGCCCCAGAAATCGAGAACGAGAATAAATGTGCTCCAAAGAAAGCAAAATGTTCAGTTTTATTTTCATCTTTTTTTTTGAAAATACCAGCAATTTAATCAACCAAAGCCAAGCATCTTCAAGGGCCAAGCCATAATTCAATTAGAATAAAATTGAAATCCTTAATCTGTGTTGTTGGATTAAGGTTTGTCCTTCCTATGTCTTAAAAAGTCAGGTGATACTATGCAGTATGCGGCGACAGTATACATTTTTGTACATGCTCACAAAGAAAGATAACTATCAATAGGATGATATTAGCTTTCAGAATTTACTTAATGCATTCTTTTTAGCTTCTGGCGCTTGAAATAGGGAATCAGTTTCTTCATTCTTGGCATATCAGCAGGGTCAATGTATTTCACTCTTTTTCTTCGTCTACAAAGTTACACAAAATTGAGCATATAGGTTATATGAATTCCCTTTACTTGAGATTATTTTTTGATTTATTTCGCAACAGATGGCGACTACCGGCAGGTTTGCACTTAAACTTACGATCATGGCGAGGACCAACCTATCATGATGTGTCATTGTGGTGAAAAATGGGTTATTTGTTACGATTCTAATTCTTGCGAGCAATCCATTGTGATTAGCCTGACGATGGGCTCTAATCAACGTTCTAACCGCACTCTTTCTTGAAAATTTGCCTCTCTTTCCTGATTTAGGGCGGCCTGATGAATATTTCTTCGCAAATAATTTAGATTTAGCAGCCGCAGGAGGGAGATGAAATCCAGCAGAGGGAGTGTAGTAGAGTGTTGTGTGCTGCATAACCGAATTCTCGTAGATGTTTGGGAGCAATCCCATAGCTGATTTGGAAAACACGGAGAGAGATAAGGAGGGCTTGGCTAGCGCAAACCCTTGCTTAAATGCATTTTTAAAAAGAAGCATCGCTCACTCACCTTGCTATATGAGTGCTAAATTTATTTGGATTTATGTTTTGAGAATTCTAAGTAAGCAAATCCAATAGTAATGCAATTTGACCTAACGATTAGAGATAGCCTTCAGCTTGATGAAATAAGATTCTGAGATCTAATCAAGCTTTGACGAAAGTAGCATTTGGAGAGAAATTATCTCCTGTATTGAGCAAGCTCCAGTAAGTTATATGTAAGAATCGAATGAAAAATTCAAATTTGAGCATATCAATTCCTTATATTATTGGCAAAATGCAGAAAGAGTAAACATATTATAAGCATTTAAAGGATTTCAAACCAGGAGCAGCGATGATGCTTTTGAATTTTTTCATTATAAACTATTTTGAGAAATCAAATAGGAACATACATAAGCTGTTGAAATCTTGCAACTTTGGCTGAGGATTGTTGGTAGCTAATACCAGGCATTCGCACCATATTAGTCTTGAGGCAGCTCCGCCTTATATTCAAACAAAACCGATTTATTTTCTCCCAGTCTCAAGAGATAAACTGCGAGGCCAAAAATAAAGATCAAAGACATTACTTCAGTGCAACTTCATTCTATTCAAGCCAACTAATGAACTTCACAATACCTAATCATGAATAGATATCATCATTATTTCTAACTCATAGCTGCCTTGGTGCTGGAAAGAGGAATCAAATTGGAAGACAGTATGTAAATACAAAGTTGATGTTCAAACACAAAGAAAGTGCTTTACATTTGAAAAAAAATTTAGATCTGCCAAGTTCGAATATTTAAAATTGATAACGTAAGTGTATTTACCCATTTAGCTCAATCATATTTAGATTGTAGCAATATCCAATTTATCAAGATGTCTTATCAATCAGAATTTTTGCTTTCAGCTTTTGCCGGAGTTTTGGGAGGGGCTGGTACCGTGTATGCCTACCTAACAGAGAAGCAGAGACCACGGAAGAGCAATTTCTGCTACTATCAGCTGCTGCCAGTCTTTTTGTCACTTTTGGTGCTCAATATTTCAAGCACAATCGAAAGAGGTCGTCTTAGTTCCACAAAGGAAGAACCTCATAGTCTGTTTGGAGTTTTCATCGCCAGCGTAGCTGCATTTAGTCTTTATTCACTCCTATTTTGGGCCACTCTGTTGGCTCACGCAGCTTATCACGAATCGCAAAGTTCAGGCGAAACTTCCAGCAGACCTTCAGCTCTCATTGTAAAAGCTGCTATTCCTGCAATCCTTACAGTTCTTGGGTTCCTCATATATCACCGAAGAAATTTTTTGTTAGCTGCGCAGCTCGGCACATCATGTTCCTTAACCACGCCTTCGACCGCATTATTGGCCAAGTACTCAATAGCTTTCGTTCTCACTATGAGTACACTCATATTCTGCGGTTTGGGAATCACTACTGCTCCTTATGATACGAAAGGATCAGGTGTAACAAGATTTATGTTATATTCTCTGGTGGTTGCTGTCTCTATGTCTCCAGTGCTTATCAACGGATTTGTTCTACTATTTCATGGTAAGATCAACGGCTTCATTGGAGCTTTGGAGTGCGCATTTCCATTATTGATTGGTATTCCTTTTGCTATGATTTCGCGTAGCAATATTGGTGACCCAACTGAAGGCCTTGGATTAGATTTAGAAGAAAGTCTCATCTCTCAGGATGCTATAGCTAAACGAAATCAAACGAATGAATTCCAACAAGATGACAGTCAAAGGTCCACTGAAATAGAGCTCCAACATTCTGAGACAACGCAGCCAGGCGCTCTATCTTATCGTTCATTTGCAGAGGAGACAACGAGAAGTGAATTTAAACCCCCCGAAGATGTTCAAGGTGCTGGATCTGAGGCTCCAGAAAATTATCAAGCTGTTGAATCAGGAATGACGAGTGAAAGTTTCCAAAACTCTGACTCAGCAGTTCCTGAAAATATTCAAGGAGCTGACTCCGAGGCTCTAGAGGATTTCCAAGGACCAGAGGCAGGGCTTGCCGAAGATTATCAAGAAGGTGATGCTGGGGCTCCCGAAGAAGGTATTCCAGCTTCATCCGACAATCAAACATCTGCTGAGCCAACAGATTTTAGCGCTCAAGTCATCTCTGAAGATAATCAACAGTCATACGAGGAGGTTAGTCACAATGATGAGTCTGAGAATCAAGCAGGACTGAGTCAAACAACCGACAAACAAGAAATGTCAGTAGAAAGTCCAAATGTGAGAGGCAAAGAAACCGAAGAAGAAGAAAGAAGCAAAGAAACCGAACAAGAAGAAGAAAAGCGGTTCGAAAATGAGATCACCTCGAAGAAAACTTCTTCAAAAGGGAACTCTGAGGAGTCAATGAATGAATCCAATAAAGAGGAATCTTTTGTGATTATGGATAAAAACTCGACTCCTTCTCCACAAGAGGCATCCAATGAAGAAACTAAGAGCCATGAGAAACTTGACACCAGTAAACCAGAAACAATTGAAGAATCTGAGTCATCAACAGAAAAGATTGAAAAGAAATCTGAAACGATGTCTGAAGAGCTAACTCAGGAAGAAATCGTTCAGCCTTCAAAAAAAGTAGAAAAAGAGAGTAACTTGGAGGAAGAAGAGAAGAAAATTGAAGAGGAACCTGAAGAGATAACTCATAAAGAATCCGTCTCTCAACAAGAACATCAACCATCTCGTCACCGTGAAGAAGAAAAGAAAAACAAGCCACAGGAACCCGTAAAATTTGATCTAGTCGCTATCCAAAAGCTAGCTGATATTGCGAAGAAAATGGAAAAGGTCGCGGATTCTCTAAAACAGAGGGGTGTAGGAGAAACTAAACTCATCGTGGCTGTTGATTGTACAGCTTCAAATATTTATTCAGGCAAAAAATCATTTGGAAAACGAAATCTTCATGACATATCAAAGATCAGACTCAACTTTTACGAGCAAGTTTTCAGTATTATGGGTAATGTAGTAAAGCAGCTGAGTTCTGATGGAAAGTTCCCAGTATATCTTTTTGGGGATGCTAAAACCAAAGACAAGAGTGTAAGGCCACTTTATGTGGATTCTGATGGAGGACATTTATGCAAAAGCGTGGATCATGCACTTAAAGTATACAGAAAGACCATACCGACCATCAACCTCTCCGGACCAACATCATTCAAGCCAATCATTCAGAAAGCGATAGAACTTGCTGAGAAAGATAGAAAGTTCCATCTTTTGATTATTATTGGAGATGGTGCTGTGACTGATATGGAAGCCACAGTCAAAGCAATCCAAGAAGCTTCCGACCATGCAATCGCGATTCTGATGGTTGGAGTGGGAGATGGTGATGTTAAATTGTATCCAAAAAATCCCTGGGAAGGAATGAAGAAATTAGATTCTGAACTGCCCGACAGGAAATTCGACAACTTTTCGTTTGTGCATTTCAGGAAAGATATGAAACCTGAAGAGTTTGCCGAATTGGCATTAGAGGAACTTCCGCAGGCATACGAATATTGCAAAAGTAACGGGCTTATTGACGCCTAAAATTTCGAGATAAGAAGTGTAGTCTTAACTAAAAAATTTTAAGAGTTTGACCAATTAAGACCTTTCTATCGCCACTTAGCAATTCTCTGAACTATCTGAAAAGCAATACCATCTTTATCTAAGTAACTCGGAATTCATATGCTTCATGAAAATAGAACATTTCGAAATAACCTTTTCTTTGAGAAAGAAGAAGAAATGATAATTATTAAGATTTTATCCAAGATAAAATAGAGGGTTAGTCAATGGTGAAAGGACGGATCATTGGTGTCTATCTATCTCCATTCAATTTTTCAAGGAAATCAAAAATCTCGAGAAATTCAGAAAATATCAGTCGTAACTCGAAGTCGGATTTAAAAAGAGGAAATTTTGAAATGAAGTTTCTTGACCTCAGAAGAAGTGGACTTGAAATTAACACTTTTTTTAAAACACTGTGAACCCTAAATTTGTAGTTCATAATATTAATTGATTGTATTATGCTTATTTAGTGAATATGCAAAAAGTTTTTTTTTCTGAAAGCGACGAAAAGAGACTTGAGCCCACTCAAAAGTAAATAGCAATTTTATTTTGGCTTTCAATTTCACATTATAAACAATTCATCCAGTCTGAAATAGGTACTGAACGTCAAAGTTAGAACTTATGAAAATAAAAAAAGCAGATACAATGAAATTTGTGTATGAAGAAGCATGTATGTAACATAACGTAAATTAAGTTAAAACGGACGATAGATCTTTTCTTTAGTTGGTAAATTCTTTTGAGTTTTAGCTGCTTTCTTGTCTCTCCTTTCGCCTTGAGACGGATTTCTGTTTCCCTTAGTCGCTAAATAATCCGAATATTTTCGCTGGTAATATCCTAATCGTTCCTCCATTTTATTCATTTTCTTTTTATTCAGTTACAGTTAGAGCAGCTCTAGATATCATAGAATCACCTTTTTATAGAGTTTCATAAACCCGTTTAAGTAATGGCCAGTTTCTTCTTGAATCATGTCAAATTTTCGTCTCATTTCATCTTTGATCTCCGTACTCTCTGTTCTTATGTCCTGCAAAGCATTGAAAAATTTTGACGATAATATCTGACTCTTCTCTTTCCATAAATTGATTTCAGTTTCCATATTCCTGAGTTTAAGATCTTCATAATCTTGTGATCTAGTTCTTCGAGAGGGGGAATATCTTTCTACTGGGCGAGGTTGTCGCTCATCCCTTGCTTGCTGCTCAACTGATTCATCAGCCACCCTCTGTTCTTTTAACGTTTGAACTTCTTGAATGACCTTCCTCAGTTCGCCTTTTAGTTCTTCAAATTCGATGTCTCTTTGGAGATCTTGGCTGGATTTTATTGCTGGTTTCTGTGATTCAAGAGTTAGAAAAAATGCTCTCTTTTTATTAGTATAATTTACAAGATTGTTTTTCGATCGGGCAGCGTTCCTTCTTGGAGAGACTGCTTTCGGTGAACCGAACTGTGAGATCAAAAAATATCACCTTAATGAGAAAAATGATTTCACGAACAAAAAAGAATACCAAATCTCTTTCTTTGATCGATTTAGTACTGTTCATAGTTGGATCCAACGTCATTTCATACTTGTGACTTGCATCAAAAGAAGTTATCAGTCTTGATTGGGATTCCATTTTTTTAATAGTTTCTTTCAGCTCGGTGTTCCTTTTATTGGATTTCTATTAAAGCAACTTTATAAGGGCAATCATTGCTTTCTGCATTTACTCTCAACTCCTCCTGTAACCTCAATACTTCCTCTCTTAGCACTTCTATTTCCTGTATCCCCGAATAAATTTAGCTTCATTGTAGCAAGGATCTCTTACGCTTTTCTCAAGGATTCTCGAATTTTTAATTTGGTGCTTTAGTTCTTCATTTTCTGCCATCAACGCCTGAACACGCTCTTTGTATCGCACTTCTGTAGATTTCTTCGATACGTTTTCCTAAGATCGACAAATTAATTACAAGGCTGGGGCACCTTTGCATTTACATCCTGCGTTCTAAGTTCCAACTCCATGATTCTATCTTGCAGTTTGCGTTTTTCATTTTCAAACTCAATGACTAATCTTCTATTCTCCTAATTATAGATTTGAGAGTGGGTCTTGGTTGCTTCAAACTAGTTTGTCCTTACGTTTATCAGCTTGCTCTCAGTTTCAAGAACCGAATTCAAATCAGTTTTTAGTCTCTCATTTTCTTTGCTCAAATGAGATAAATTGTCAAGTCTCAATTCAAGATCTCGAATTTTTGACTCATAACGAGCTTTAGTCCTTTCCTATAATACGATTTACTTAACACAAAATATTCTTTGTGCTGTTACCTGTATTTCTTTGAGTTCCTGAGAACTTTTCTGCAAAATATCGCGTCTTTCTTCTTGAAAGAGGTCAAAAAACCGATTTTCTAACTTTCTTAGCTCTTTCTCCATAATGACTGTGTGTTCATTGCGAGTTAAAGTGTCCCCAAGTTCTTTTGGACTCACATAATTGAAGTCTGAAGTAGTGGTATCAAAGACAGTTTTTTTATAAACGTCTGATGCTTCTCCTCTTTTGCTTCCTCTTTGGCTCTGTCGAGTATTGGTGTCAATGCGCTGGCTTAATCTTTGTTCCATCTGGCTCAGATTCTCAGCTACGCGACTAAACTCTTCAGAGGGCTTAGGAACAAGTCCAAAATTCTGTTTGATTTCTGCTATTCTTCTGTTGAACTCAAAATCTTCAGTATCTTGACCGTTCCAATTTATGCACACGTTCAAGAAAAATTGATTTACCAAATTCTTCTTTGCTATTGGGCTCAATTTCAAAGTTCCCTTCGCTAACACAACAATGATATTCAATAGTTTTGGTAGCGACTTACTTGGTCAAATTGTTTTGAGATACTCTTCGGTCAAATGACCCCGTGTCCCTCTCAGAAATAGAATAATCAGCCTTTGAACAATTCGTCAATTTAAACAATGCATGTATCTATACTTGAGCTAATCTCTTGTCCGGGTCTGCTCTACTAACGTTCTGTTCTCCTCTGTATCAGGGGAAAATTTAGGGTGAATTTGAGAGAAGAACTAACCTCATCGATGTGCTCTTATACTCACCAATGCCTCGTGCTTCGTTGTGATTCATGTTCGTGGAAATTTATCGAGTGAAATTCAAATTAGCTACTGTTATTTATTTAGATATCTATTCGGTATATTTAAACAACTTAAAGTAAGTAGTATTAATAATCTACAGATGTCCTCTAATTGAGTGGACTGCCCGCTCAAATAAAAATAAGCGACTAATTCTGCGTGTAAATTATCTCTGTCTCATCAAAGTTTCTGTTCATAGTTTATCGTGTGTGTGCTGTGATCATCATACGTTTGTTAGTTTATTTCGGTTGGACAACATTAAGGAACATTGAATAGTCACATGGACAGAAAATCAACAAATAATGCTTTTAATCTCCCTCCAATTCCTGTGGTTTTCCATCAAATCAGTAATTTTTGACTTTTCTACATTCACAAGAAAGATGATCATGTGAAATGAAGATGATTGGACAGTCTTCTCAGCTGCTCCAAAGTCCAAGCTCTGTTTCAGTCTTCCTTTGATCAGGGATGCAGCTTAATTACTAGAATTACTTAAGATAGCTGATTGCACTTGAGAGACAATTGTGCACACAAATTATTTCAAAAACAAATTTTCAGTGCGGACATGAGTTCTTAACAAAATTAATGCATTCCAAATCCAATGCGGGTGTTCATATTAAAAGAGCACGAATCACTTGTCCAAGTTTCAACTAACACAATGCTCAGCTTTGTGCTTCTCAAAAGCATGCTAAAGTGATTATGAAATATATTATTCTTTGGAAAATACCTCTTCTGTTTTAATTTATCAATAATTTTTAAGATTTGGGTAGGTGATCAATAAATATAGACGTTAAAACTGCCATATGGAGGAGTTATATCTGAACTCAATGAATCGAATACTTAGTGACCCTGCACTAATGAGGTAACGTCCATCCTTTTCGCAAAAGTTTAACTTGATGCTCTTGATCTGAATTATAGTTATGGGAAGATACAAAAACAAAATCCAAGGCCGAATGCTTTTGATTTTTCGCGTGTGTTCCAAGTGCCAAAACTCGACTTCCAAACACTGCTCTCTGATGTAATCGGAGCGATATCATTTAATCAGAATATCAAAGAGCAGTCAAAAACCTTATTCTTGGACCATATGTTGACTGCAATTTCGCTGAGCCTTTCTGGAGAGCTTACTGATGAGGTCAAACGCTCTCAGCAGGGAAGAGAAATTAAAAGCCTTGAGAAAGAAGCTGAAATTCAAAGGCTAGAAGCTTATTACAAAGACAAAATCATGAAACTTGAGGAAAAGCTCAAGGAGCAAAAGCAAGAACTTATCGAACAAAAACGGCAAAACATGGAATATGCTGACGAAATCAAATATCTAACTCTCCTCAAACAATCGTCTGCCAATAAAGGAGCTGCAGCACAACCAAGACCAACTTCAAACAAATCAGACACAGTCTCAGAGTATCCATCGTTGGAGAGAGAATTAAATTCATTGAGAGAGGCTGTTATTGAATATAAAAAGAAAAACGACGCGCTTGAGCATGCTTTGTATACTGAAAGAAGCAATAGAAGCACACTAGAGTTGAATCTTGAAAAATTGAAAGTCCAGAGCAATAGATTCAAAACTTTCATCGACAAGATCAAGGCAAACGAATTGATGTTAGGCAAAACAGAGCAGAGAATTCCCAGATTGTCCACTTCAGATCTATATAAGCGGCCAGACAGTTTGTCTGAAGCTCACTCAAACTCTTTGCCAATATATGAGGAAGCTGTGAGTGTGAAAATTTCAAATAATACGGATGCTGAAGAGAGAGGATCTCAAAGTGTTGCGGATCCATCATCAAACGCCAAAAGGAATTCAGAGTCCGGAGCTTGGGTTTATAGCACACCATCGAGAAACACAATGAAGAAAGAGCTACAGAACTCGTTTGAGAATACCGCTAATTATTCGACGATGGAGACGACGGTGCAGATCACGAAAGGACAAAGAGACAGATCGGAAGAATCAAAAGCGCAGAGACTCGCGAAAGAAATTCAGAGGCTTAATTTAAAACTTGCAGAAGATATGCATGTTATGGATAGCAAAATTTACAACTACAACAACAACGTTTCGTCAGTGATTGAGCAGATTGCACATGAGATTAAGCTCTTTAAACAAGAGGATAAGAGTCTAACTCAGGAAATAGAGAGGCTCGCCAAGACTTCTCAAACGAATAAACTTTTAGAAAAGCTTCGAGATGCTTATCAGGCGACGAAAAAAACCATCATGCAAATATTGAGGACAATTGAAAGTCATAAATCTAGCTTATAAACTGAGTTTAGCTAAAGAATGTCAAATTATTTACTTGTCGTAATTTTTGCTTTGTTTTTTTGTCACTGAGTCAACTTACCTAAAGACCGCCTTAAGTTTATAATCTAACATGTTCCTTCTCATAGCCTCAGAAGATAAAGCCAACTCCGAAAAGTTAGAAAAGTTGGAGAAGGAAAGAATTTCTTTGTTTAAGACTGAGCTGTTGGGAATATGAAAATAAATCGTAGGGGTTTATGAATTTATAGAATTAACTTTAGAAGACGTAAGAAAAGAATTCTACTTTTAATCAAATATTTGCTTATTTCATTATCTTCCTCCCTAGAGAAAAAAATCTAAAACAGTTTTTTTCGGAAAGGCTAGCTGTTATTTAATTCATCAAAAAGAGAGGGATTCTCACAACAAGAGGTGCTCTTAAATCGATTTCTGATGGGAAAAAGCAGATCTCTGATTATTTCCAACCTATAATATCATGATTTTGGCTCTGAGTTTTTCAAAGCATATGAAATTTAACATGAGTCACGGAATCTTCTGAGAAGATCTTATTTAAGAGGGTGCAGTAGTATTCATTTTGCTATAAAACGTCTCAAGATAGTAGCAAAATATCTGAGTCGTCAAGAAGCCTTCCATGAATTCTTTATCATCTGGGTTCTTTTCCAGTATTTTTGAAGCTATTAAAGCGTAATCCAAGTCACCATCCTTATAAAAATTTTGTCAGTAGTGATCTAAAAGGATTCTTTACTTTCCCTTCTTTCTTGGATAGTGGCTCTTGAGGAATATGGTTGATAATATGAGTCATAAATGCGTCGTAAAATATTTTCATAATCTTTTCACATTTGTTGTGTTCAGTTTGACCAGCATTATACAGAACTTTCGTTTGAGTTTTCTTTCCTTTTCTCACAACCCCTATCGTAGTACTATCATCTATTAATGAAGCACTATGTGCAAGCCCCGAAGTAGATTGTGTGCTCGGTTTGATGCTATCTGCATATTCAATAGTTTTGCCTTTTTCTTCATTGAATGCGTAATAGATGTTTGCAATTGAATTCTTCAATCCTCCTAAATGAGGCTCAACGACCGGAATTCTGTTGCTGGGATCAGCATATAAAGAAATTTTTGTCTCTTCAAATACTGCGAATATGCAATCGATATATTGCCCTGGCAAATCCTCAGCAAGCAAATAATCTGCGCCCTTATTAATCCCTATCAGGGTTGAATTTAAGAAATATTTCTATCGCTTGAACAGTTACCGATTAAAGCGCCACCAGGAGCATCACAAAGAGGTAAGAGGACTTCAGGTAAATTAAAGATGAGAGGATAAGTGTATTTAAATGGTTTCAGGAAACTGTACAGCACCATCCTACACAGAAAAAGTTAATTAACTATAGAGAGAAAAAATCGATAATTACAATGTGCTTGTGAGCAAGTTCAGGTTAGTGCTCATAATAACAAGTTTCCTCTCGCTCAGGACTATTGAGAATAAGTACATGAAATCTGCCAGCGGAAGGTATGAGAAAACGAGGGGGCAAGCCCACACAGCTTCCATTGTAAAGGCAAATTCATTTGTGGGGATCATGATATCTTTTGCCTCGTCTTTCGCATATGCTATTTTCATCGTGCTTCCAAGATTTCCAGGAGGATGTAGCAACACTTTATAGAAATAGGGCATCAACTGCGTAGATATGTACTAAATTGAATCAAATTGTGAGTTCAGCTTGCTAGAAATTCTGGATTATTTGTAGTATACCTCCTGAACCCAATTCGCATCAACTTGCTTGAAAGCCTCCATTTGGTTATTAGCGGATTCAGAGAACCTTTTGATTCGTTGTATTTTAAATAGATCTATTGTATCAATCTTGTAAGCAAGGACGTTCAAAAGATTTTTGGTACCAAGAATGTGGACATTGAGATCCATGAAAAATTTGATAATTGGGTAGAAGGTCATAAAGCAATACACCCTTTCCACTTTCCAGTACTTTTTCTTCTTCCTTTTAAATAATCCTTTCGTTGGAATTTCCTAGTGATACATTTATCAAAGATTTATTTGTTCAGAAGATAAATACGATGTGCATATAATCTGTAGTTTTGATACAAATCATATATAATACAGAGTTGGGATTCCCTTCTCTGATTATATCCGATTTGTCACAGTTTGAAATGTCGACTTCGCCAGGTAATAGAGGAAAAGTAAAGCAATTCACATTGTGATCAGATGTATTTTTTGCAAGGATGACCCTGAAAGCAGGATAAGATTTATTTTTCAAACAGAGCTGTTACTCGAAAAGGTCGGAATTTGAAACAATTTTTTCGCATGTTACTTTCACTTTAAAAGGAAAAACGAAATCTGGTATCGAGTTCCGAGGAGCCCTATAAGCAAATTAAACACGTTCATTATTGTTAACCACCACTAAAAAAAAAAAATACTTTTTCATATCTTCTTCAGTTCCAGGGAAGAAAAACAAAAACTTGGGGGTTAAATAGCCTTCTTTCGCTCTAAGTTCATTTTCAAATTATCCACATTGATTCGAATATTCTGTTACCCAGGATTTTCTTTGTGAAATTGTATAATATCTTCTTTATCAACTCCAACCATGTAAAAGTTCTCAAATAACTTTGGTGGTTCCGATGCTGGGGTGTCCTTTGTTCCTTTCTCTTCTTTCACTGGCTGGCTCTTTGCGCTATTTTCTTTTTTCTCTTCAATTTTTGGCTACATAAATTCCATCACGTTTATTTTTAAGGAGGATATTAGATACAAGGCCAGGCTTCACCGCATTTTTTGGTGGAGGTTTAAATACAATTGTTGTAGTTCTTCTTATTTTTCCGACTACATCTTCTTCATCAATTTCTGTATGTTATTTTCAGTGAATCAAGGAAAAGTTTATCTTAATCATTTACCTTCTGCTTCTTCGGCAGTAATATTATTCCCAATTGACATAATACTTTTCGTTAAATTCTGAACCAATTCCGCTATGACAAATAGTATCGGATAATCATTGAGTAATTTTACGATTTTGCACGATTGTGATTTTTTTAACTCCTTTTCGTCCTTGTCCTTGTAAATTTGGAATACAATTGGAAACTTTAATGAACATTGCGTCAAGCAGCTAACAAATGGAATTTTTTTTTACTCGCTTGCTTATTAGAGTTCCTCTGTTGTTTCATGATTATTCCTGTATGTGTTGTTATTCTTTTCCTCTTTGAAAGAGCAACAGTATTATGAGTTCAGAAAGAAATTTGGAATTTACAGTATTGCTTATTTCTTCTTCCTCCTCGTCATCAAAGTTATCAATCTTTTTTTCTTCATGCGTTTCTTTTGAGCAAGCGGCCTTTAATTTCTCGAGCTTTTCTTCATAATTGGGAACAGTGGCGTTACTTTCTTGAATCTCTCCTGTTACAGTTGCACTGTGGAGTAGACTAACACGTTGTGGGTCTTCTTTTGCTCTATTTTCATCGGTCATTTGTTCAGTGTTTGGAAGAGCTTCTTTTTCGTCAGCATCAGGTGACATAGATACACTATTTTTAAAGAAATCTGACCGATTCGAGGTAGTTCTTTTAGAAAGAGATTGTAAGGGGCTGGCTATTGGACTTGGCCTGCTTCGAAGCTCCCTTTCGAGCTCCTGTATTCGAGTCAAGTAAGCTTGGTTCTTTTCTTGTAATTGGCTGTTTGATTTCTGCAGTACTTGAAGCAGCTCATCCTTTTTTGCGAGCTCAGAAGATAATCTTTGTATTTCTTCGTTTTTCTTGGCTAGTTCTTTTAAGAAACGATCTGTCGCAGAGTTATCAGGCTCTTTCTCTCTCTCTGGTGACCTTTGTCGTACAGGCGAAGCTAATCCTCGAGCGAAAAGTGAAGTTCTGTGAGAACTAGTTCCTTTCGTGGAGTCTGACTGAGAAGACGGCCTCCTATTGTCACTTGGAATACGTTCTCTAATGCTGCTATTAGTGTTGCTGTTGTTGAGTATAGAAGGATGCATCAAATTAAAATCAGCTTGAAACTATATAAAATGCTTCACTAACCTATCAATGCTCAGGCCTAAAAATTTTTAATTTAATCCAAGAGGATCACTCAATCAACAATCACTTTTTCGATTATCTATTCTATGGGTTCTGATTGCTTGAAAACTCTGTCACCTTTTATGCATCCTTTGCCATTGGAGAGCGTTTTGAATAAACAACAATTGATCTATAAAGTTTCTCAGTAAATCAAGATCTTATGAGATGAAATTTTCCAAGTAAAGTCTTTATTCTTGAGAAGTCAGTTTTTTAGCTTGAAGCCCACTAATACAGGATGTCGCCACTAATTGTTTCAATATGTCTTAAGAGTAAAAGTCAAGCTATAAAACCAAGAAAGCGAGGCTTGCCCACGATAATAAGTGGTAGATTGAATTTCAATAAATTATTTTTTCTGAGATAGTAGTAGCATGATTTTCTCACATCTTTCTGTCGGCATAAGAATTCATTATAAAGTACAGAGTGTATTATAATATCTACGTAGATCCCTATCATAGTAGAAAACTTTGAAGTACAAATTTTTTAAAAATAAAAAAATGTGAGAATTTAAGCTCCTCGAAAATTTGAGACTTTCATTGGCTAGTTACTAGGTCTAAATTTTGACCCAACAACTCTTATTCACCACTTAATGAGAATCACCGTTGAAAAAAAAAAAGTGGTCAATTAATAGTCTTTGTATGGTAGCTGAATCATTCACAGCTCAGAGACGAGATTTTCGAGGTATTTTTGATCTGAGAATTTTATGGAACGGTTGTATTCTCGGTTATCAATTTTCGGTAGAAAGTGTAACATTTTTCTTGATATTGCGTGCAAAATGTAAATGGGAAGTTGGAGGGCATAGTTCCATGAGCACTGTTGCCAGTACTTACTGGCTTGGCGAAGAATTCACTCACTATCCTGATTCAGATTCCAGGCTTTACAGTAGCGCACGAAACCAGCCATCATATGAAACATTATTTCACAGAGCAGATGTCACAACAGCAATCGAATATCTCTGATACAAACAAGAGACGACATTATTTTTTACTATACTCAGTAGAGAATTTTTTATATTGGTAGTTGCTCTCAAGAGCGTACCCTGTCGCCTTGAAAAATTCATGTGATAGATGCCCTCCATGAAATTGCTCTAAGACTCAATAACTCAATCGAAAAGTCTCAGGACAAACTTAAACAATTCCGATCACCCTCTTCGGACTTATGTGTATGATTCTGAATTTTGATTTTTGTAATTAGATGTGCTTGAACTTTGTTTCACTAAACTCAGCTTTATTAATAATGATTCTGCAATTAATTTGGCAGCAATATTTCAATTCCACAAAATCAGTGTCACACTGCAGGAATCATTGTTTCTCATTGATTTTAAGATCTTAGAATATTTGCATTCACTGGTGAATTCAATTCCTAAATAGTTGCTATTGTCCAAAATGGCATTTTACACTAGCAACAAAATCATGACTTTCACTCAGATTTCTGCATGAGCATGCTTTTTATTCCGAGAAATAACCGTCTGCTAAGAAATTTGTTTGCAATCAAAAGCTTTTTAATACTGGTCAGCGAGGAGTGAAGAACTTCGTTTCCCGAAGTAGACAGATTGCATTTGATTAATTTAAAGTTCGCGAAATTGAGTTCGTACTGTCAATTAAAAAATTATTCAAGGTTTTTTATATTTTAATTCTGATTCTACAAAAATTTACTAAAGAGACCAATTCGGATCAATTTTTCAATAGAGAAGGCTTTCAACTATATCATCTATGCTTTTATGGTTCGATAGCAGGAAGCACAAAATGAGAAATGAATAAGCCCTATAGGCCATCAAAATAGCTAATTTTATTAAAAAGTGTTTAATTACGCACTAATTTCTGTATAAATAAATCCACATTAAAACCCATCATGAGAAAAGGCTCAGCCGATCTTGAAGAACAGCTTTCTCCGAAAAGAAATACTGTGGACCAATACATCAAGGCTCTAGAAAGCAAAGATAAAATGGTAAAATTCTCAATTTCTGACTTCTTTCGAGCTATTTTATTCTCAAAGGGTCTACAAAATCGCACCCTTGATGAGGTATTGGCTTTAGTGGATAACCGAAAACAGACACTAGTAGCTGAAATTCAGCAGCTGTCATCTCTCAAAAGTCTTATTCAGCTCTGTAATAAATACGCTTGCAGATTGCTCAAACAAGGTAAATATCTCTTTTGAGATATTTTTCATTGATTTTCAATGTAGGCAGGAACGAAAAAGCTCTTGATCTGCTTGAGTGCGCCAAAGTGCTACTCTCATCCCCAAAAATAGCTAAAGACAAGGAGCTGGATCGGTTTAAGCAAGTATTGTATAATAACCTCTCAATCTATTGTCATCAGTAAGCGTCTCTTCCTCATTATGGTTCCTATAAAGACTGCATAGGATTGACAATTATGAACTTTCAGTCAAATTTCTTAAGAATGCTATTCAGCATGAAAAGGAAGTTCCAGGGGTGATCCGAGCTGGCTGCTTTAATAACATTGCTTCTTTATATATGAAGCAATCACTGACTGAAAAAGCACTAAAATATAGCAACGGGGCAATCATGATAGTTGAACAGGATGTAAAAGGCATTCTTATTCTCCATGACTTATCATAATACACGCAGGTCTTTTCAAAGATGCGAGCACCCAGATGTGACCACGAAAAGTTGAAAACAGATGCAAACTTTATGAATGCACTTCAAGTTTTGCTGGTGGGATATCTTCTCAGTGGAAAGTGTACAGAAGAGCTCAATAAAAGCACTGGCAATAGCATTAAAAAGAATTTGCAAAAAACCAATTTTTACAGCAATGGAGAGAAACTCTCCAACAAATATAATGGACCTCATCACCCACTGACATTAAAGTTCCAAAATTGCCTCTGCAATGGAGAAAATTTGCAACTCAAAGAGCCTAGCTCAGCGACTCTCTCTCATGACAAAAGTTCTCGAATTTCTGAACTTCTAAAAAACAAAGGAGACTCTTCTGATACTGAGTCTGAGAGAATCTCTGTACCCAATAATCGAAATACTATGTCACCAGTCATTGCAAGGAGAAAATCCAGAGATTATATGATAAGATCTCCAGTCAATCCATCTCTGTTTAAGAAAGTGAGTTTATTGTGCATTAAGCTTATCTCACCTCAAATATATTTTATTAGGCGAGCCAAGATCTTAGAGACTCTGATGATGCAGACACAGAAAACTCTTCATTTAAGAGAAGTCCAAAAATAATGAAAATATCAAGAAAAATACCTATTAGAACTAGACAGAGTTTTGCTGATTCAAGTGCAGATGAGAAGGAAGGAAAGATTGAAAAAACATTGGAAAAGCTTATGAGCAGCCAGAAAGAACTCGAACAAAGACTCTCTCAGAAGATAGAAGACAAATTACGACTGTCCCACAAATCTGAAGAGGATAGTCAGGCGAGAAAGTTAAGAGAACTACAGGCTCAGATAGAATTGTTGAAAAAAGAGAATGATTTGGCAATGACTTCAAAACTCGAAAAAGAACTGGAGATTGAAAAGCTTCGTCTCAGTCACAGAATATTACCAGAGTCCCAGCTTCTAGCTTTGCAGGGAATGCAACCTGCGTTCCCTGCAGTACCCACTTATCTGCCTTTTACAAATTACCATCCTGTGTATCCACCTTATCCTCATTCATTTGGGCATCCTGCGCACTTTCAGATGGGTGCAAGCGTAGACTTAAACCAGAGTATCAAATCCAATCCTGTGCTCCATTCACATCCGGCTACGAATCATAACTTCCTTATCCGTTCAAGGAGTGTGGACCAGGCTGCAAATTCGATAAGTGGTGAATTTCCTCTAGAAAATGACGATAAGAATCAAAGCTCAAGTGTTTCCACGAATCATGACAACACAAGCACTGCCTCAAATTTTGGAATCAGAAGCAAAAATGCAAGCGCTGACAGTTTCACCAAGGCACAGAGCCCTCAAGACACGTCCGAGAAAAACACTCAAGAGATCGGTAAAAACAAAGATGAACCGATAAATTTAGAAACTCAAACCGACTCAAGCCGATCTCTCACCCATCAGCACAAACAAGAGCAAAATCCACCAACTCTTGAAAGGCACGTGGAAAAACCGATCTACAAAGCAGATACATTTGGTTCGGCTGGGTTGCTTTCTCTCGTAAATGATCTGAAAAAATCAAAATTGGCAGCCCAAAATCATAATCAGCATGATAATACCGAAACAACTGCATCTCAAACAGCTAAGCATGGAAATCAAGAATCTCCTATCGATTCAAAAAACACAAGCGTACATACACCTCAGATTTTCAACAGTGAAAAAGAATCTGTTGCTCAATTCGCAAATTTCACAACTGCGGTGGAACGCCAACAAAAATCCCTTGATCCAGGGAAACCTATTCTTAGCGGTGAGCAATTGACCCCGACAAATGAAGTCAATGAATATCAAGAGCACTCGGGCACACAACATGGAAATAGCAAGGATAGTGCTGAGTGCAATGAAAAGAAAAAAAGTCCCGAGCTTTTCAGACGAGATAGCCTCAAATCTATTCTGCTAACCCAGAAAAACAATTTCAGTCTCTCTCGAGTAGATTTTGATTTTGGAGAGGACAGTATAGACTATAGACTACAACCTAAGAAGCAGAACACGAGTCTATCAATTTTTAACGGACATGACGATATATTAGAATCTCCAAAGCCTTGCGATCTTCTATTTGTGAATGATGCTTTTCCACTCCCAGAGACCTCCATAATCACAAAAACTTGCTTCGAATTTTCTGCGACTGAGGTATTCAAACTAGAATGCATCTTAGATCGAACCATCGCAGCAGATATTAAGATGAAAATTGTAATTTCGAAAAAATCGTTGAAAGAAGAGTCATCCTATGTCCCATATGCCTGCGAAATTGTCAGCTTGAAACATCTGCAGAAAGTACTGAAACATGTGGAATACTTGGACATCCTTCCATTGACGGCGAGTCTAAAATCGATTAAAACCTATGCGGACTTCATCAAATATTGCGTCATGCCATTCGTCTGGGTAAGCCGTTCTTTTTAGTAAATATAATATTCTTTATTTCGACCCATTTAGGTGATACCCGATGACGAAAATGGCCAACCTTGTCAATTGAGAGCGAAATCGAAGGGATTGCTTGATGAAAATGTAATGCGAAATTTCTTAGGGCAAGATTGTTTCATTGGGTTGCATTTTCTCTCACAAAATGATTTCAGAGTTGTGCTGACAGAAGCAAGCACGTAAGAAAACTTATTTCTGGGAGCGCAAAAATACTAACTTTGTTGTTTCTTAGTGGCATAAGTTTTAGAGTGGAAGTAAACCTTGATGACCAAACTTTCAACAAATATTTCGAAATATATTCCGAGAAGCCACAGACAAATCATAGCGATTTTCTTCTGAATACCTTAGATGTCCTGGAAGATGACGAAGCAAATTTTGAAGAGCTCAAGGAGATAGCTGCAACTGTCCAAAAGCTGGAATCAAAAGACACTGCGGTTTTCGAGGAGATTAGCTCTTGCAAATTCAAGAGCCAGACCGAAGAACGGCTCTTCTTTGACTACATCTCAGACAGTCTTCAAGACATGGAAGCCTTCTTCAAAGAGAAAGGACTTGAATCCTACACAAAGCTCACACAAAGCAGCCCGATAAAATTTGCCAAGCTAAGATTCTGCCAAGAGGGCAAAAAAAAGAATCTTTCTCTTCTTATAGAGGATCCAGATGCGGCAAAATACTATGTTTATCAAAAGAATTTATATGAAACATATGGTAAAACAGCTTTATTGATTTGACAATAAATTCTCATTTTACAAACTATTAGCTCCTCAAGAACAAAAAATCAAAGCAGAAGGCCAAACCACTTATCCATTTGAAAGCTTTTGGAAGGATTTTGGAATTCACTATCGTAAACTCGATTTAGAGGACCGAATTTCGTTTTGCTCTTTGGTTTCGGATTGTTATAAACTTGAAACACATGAGAAACGTAAGGCTTGCAAAATAAATTTATCAATATAATTTTGATTTAACAGCCATTGATGAAGAGGACGAAGAATCGTATGAGCCAAATCCTATAGTGCATATCCCTATCGATAATGGCTGCTATAGCAGAACATTTAAAGGTCAGACTTGCCTGTCTCTCCTTCTCTCTTCAATTTCGAAATCATATTTTAGGTGAAAACCACAAATTTCCAGTTACGTACACGCTGATTGGAATTCGAGGGTACCCGGCTGGCGTTAGGGCTACTGTGTTTAATCCCGATCAATGCATTGAGAGTGGCGTGTTTCTGTTCATAGATTCTTTTGCATGGAAGAAAGTACCAAAGCAGCTTAAACCTGGAGAAAAGAAGAAAAGAACTCGAAAATATGTTGGTCTGCCCATGGTCGAAGAATATAACCTAACCCAGATACTCAAATCTTATGGATTCAAGTTATTGGAGGATTATATCACTTTTAATTTGGATCCGAAGAACGTTGGAATTGTTGGTGTGAGATCCATGAAAGGATACTCTAATGTTGATCAGCTTGAAAATGCGGTAACTATTCAAAGTGTGATTAAGTACCTAAAGGAAAACACCGATCTTTTTGAAGGATTGCTGTAATTTGTACCCATTATATTTCCTGTTTTTATTGTCATTTATATCAAAAAAATGATAAAATTCTTCAGATCCGCCTCTATATCATTTTTATCTTTGTAATTTCTGTATGGCATTTTAGAGAAGATAATAGTCATTTGTTTCTATTCTCCAAAATTCAAAATTCTGAAAGAGTGAGAGTGAAAAAAAAAAATAACTTTCAAATATTTAAAATTATTACCAGGAATGAGACACATGTACACCTTTCAGATGTAAATTTAGCATGGCTCTTCTCAGATTTTTTCACTCTTTGCATCTAGCGTCCTTATAAAACGAATGAGGTGATTTCTAAGAATGTTGATTAGAAGTTATCCTCTTTTTTTTTTGTTAATGGTCTAATAAGCTCGAATGTTTCCTAAATTTGAGAGTTGAGAGATCCAAATCAATGCAGATATTTTAATCTTAGAAGATCTATGTGTAACACCTATACATGGTCAATAGAATCATCCTAACTCACTGAACAGTTACGACCGGTCACTAAAAATGTAATAATTGTATTAAAGAGTTGCAGAACGGTCGTGTAAGTTTGATTCAAGCTGCTGCTTGAACTAGAGCTTGAACTCAAGCTCCAACTTGGAGTGGCCTTCTTGTCGTTGACTTTGTCATTGGCGATGCTTTTAAATTTGCCATTAGTAGTAGCAGAACTGGAACTAGTCGACATGGCATTCCGGATAAGGGTCCTGCATTGGTCCAAAAACGAGGCAACGGAGCAATACGAATTGGTTTGAGCAATCGACTGAGTGTACTTAGCCCAATTCGTGTTTGCTATCGTTAAACAAGAATTTAAATCAGATGTGTCAGTTTTCAGAAGCGTTGACAACTCTGTTGAAGACTGGGTCTTCGACTTTCTCTTCAGCTGGTGTTTCTTCAAAGAAGTAGCGGATGATAGCAAGACTGCAATTGTCAGGAACAATAGCAGCTTCACCAAGATTTTTTTTGAAAGCATCGATCAGATAGTAGTTTTAGAAAAACAGTAGATTATGATTTATTTGTTTTTCAAAGTAGCGTTTCCTAATTTGAATAACGGATTAAGTCTGATCTCTAATCAACAAACTTTATTCGTTTTCAAATTCAGCAACTCACACCGAGTACCACTCAAAACTCTCATAGAGAAAAACAACTCGATTTAACGAAATGAGCTGAAGCAAATGCCCTTATAGCAATATCATGGCGCAATATGCCTGAACATCTTATCAAAAAAATGAAAATATTACGGATGAGATTTCCATTTTTCGGATCAGTAGAAGCTTTGATGATAATGAGTTCAGATTGAGAAGTTTTTGCTAATGGAATAAAGTCAGAGAAGTTTTTGCTAATGGAATAAAGTCAGCAGATAACTGACATTAAGCGCTAAAGTGCCTGCCGAGTATTGCCTAATTTTCATCTGAGAGTTTGCTTTAGAGAATTGCAGTGAGACTTAGGAGCACAAGTTTCGAACAATTATGCTTTCCCAGCGATTCAACCCTATCGAATCAGATACCAATCACAACTAAGCATCACACAAATCTCTCTTTTTCCAAGTTTGACAATCCCACATTCAATATACAGTAATAATAATTTTACATATTTTGCTAACCTTCTCTACTTACTTGGAGTCGGATAAAAATGGTCTAGCACTCTCTGTCAAATATTTCCTTTACATTTACAGTAGCAGGAAATCTGTTCTATTGTAGAAAATTCTTTGGATCACCATCAGATATAGATATGGAGGACCAGAAAGCATTTATCGCTCCTTAAGCCTCGATAAAATTTCATTATTTTCATCACAATGAGGAGTTATTTTCACATATTTGATGGGAAGACTCATCACCTATCTAACTCGTGTCTATTTTCAATTCGATCACAATTCATTTTTCCACATCATTAAACTCGATCTAAATGGGAATTGATGGTTCAGTGACTCGTGCCTCAATATTTTTAATCAGCTCGTCAATAAAATTCCTCCAGAAGTCTGTCTGTCCTTTGAAACATGCCTCCTATTTATTAACAGTCGTGCCTTCATTAAGATATATATTAATAAATTTGATTCACAGATTTTCTCCGCTGAAGCGTATTGTGATGAATAATGTTCTCTGGCAGAATAATAAATCGATTCAATGGAGCAATTGTTAAATTCATATAAAGCAGATGTCCAAGCAAGGTCGGAAATTTTCATTTTCAGATCGCATTTTGAAAGATTAACAATGCCTCCAGGAATTTCGAAACTATAATCAAGTAATTGGAAAGCTTGAAAGCAAAAATAATTCGCCCTTTTAAATTTATAAAGGTATTTTCGTATTTTAAGTTCATTAGCTTGAAAGTCAGAGCAAGAAAATTTGATATGAATCGTTTTTTTACAATAAGGCTTCAAAATATAAAAATAAAATGTTATTGTTGAAGTTTAATCTGTTCAATCAGAAGAAAAAGAAGTTATGAAATTAGACAACCATTCTTTTTCATCGTTTTGTTCATAGCCCTAGCCGGTCTAATCGAGAGGTAGAAGGAGAGGTAAAAGCTGTTTTCAACTATTAATTGATTTTCTCGGAAATCGGTTAAGAGAGGAAAACAAAGATATTAGATCTGCTTATATCCGACTGAAAATTTACTCCGATTAAAGCAAGCTTGCTACAATCCAGTTTGGGCCGGTGATGCACTGTCAAATATTCACAATCCAGAATCCAATCAAATTCCAATTTCCCAGATCCACGTAAGGTTACAAAGTTTTTCATAAGAAGGATCTTTTCTAAGATCAAGTTGATATGATCAAGAACATGAAGAAATAATTGGAGATTAATTGAGAGATCAGGGAGCGATGACCTGGAATACTAGATGTGCAAGCTTGTGTTGAGGTTGAAGCAAATAAATAGAGGCTAGTTGGATAGTCATCTGGTAATAAATGGATAGCTAGTTCTTGTGGTATTTTTGGTCACCAATTAATTTTGAGTGTGAAATAATCATTCTTTTCAAAAGTGAAGATGGCACTTAAGAAATCGATGCTAACAAAGAATAAGAGTGTGTTATTGAGATAGTACATATTAGATTATATAGAGCATTATGGAAATAAAATCTGTGTTAAATGCGAGAGAGATATATATAAATAATTTTGATGGTGCTCGCTCAATGCTTGCCAATCTGATTCAAAGTGAATCTGCAGCAAACCTGACTTTTTTCACATTGGGATGAACATTCTCTTTTTCTTCTCTAAACGACGCATCCCTAATTTGCTCTGTTGAATCATTCATTTTATCAGTCAGTTTTTTAAGTATTGGCCGAGATTGTTGCATTTCTCCTTCTGTTGTGATTGCCGAGACGTTTTTCCTAGAAATTTCATTGACAGACAAAGGTTTTTTGGAAATTCTATCATTGTCAGGTCCAAGCTTTGACAAATTCTCTTTTTTAGACAACTTGCTCCGAGGTGGCTTTGTTTTCTCGAGTTTTGATGAAAATTTCAACGTTGAAGGGACTACATATTCCTCTGAATGTAGATTGGAATAATTGTTAGCCGATTTTGAAAGTTGGCGAAGTGCTGCTCTAGCTAAAGTTTTTAGACGAGGAGGATTTAGCATTGATGATAACGAATTCGAATTCGCATTCCTGTTGCCAGTCGCACTGCTGGGAATATCCTCAAGAAACGAAGACTCATCCGCCATTTTCATTTTACTTGAATCGCACGGATTAGTTTCAGGCTCAGATCCCAAACTATCCTCAGCTTGTGTTTGTCTACAAGGTTTAAAATGAAATAGCACATAAGAAACCCCTGCAGATGGATATCTTCGAGGTAAATCACTCACTGAGTTTCCAGACACGTCTCGAAGCTGAGGCTGGGTATGCATTTCGACAGGTTCTTCACGATTTAACCTGAATTATCTTAGAATTTTTGAAATGGATAAGATTCCGTTAAAAATAAATTTAAGATGTTAGCAAACTTTTTAGCAGTCTGTTGATGAGCGAATGCCATTGAAACTGATGCCTTACTGAAAGTTTTGGAATGAAATCAAATTAAGTTCTCAGTCAGAAGCAAGTAAATCTCCTTTCATTTTCGAGCTATATATCAAGATTGAAGTTCTAATCCCACTTTAAAATACCACCATGCATATAATTGAAAAAATCCATTGAGCATTCGTTCCATAGAAACTCAAATTTAGCCAGCAGAATAATTTGTTGTATTGAAAAGTGGAGTTACAACTCAGATACCATCATTTCTTGCATGCGACCGACAGGGTTCAATGCAAAACAGGCTTTAAATCTAAATGAGGATCTGAAGTTGCTTTCAGATTATTAAGCGAATTGATTAAATTACATTATTAGAATCCATAGTGGTGACGAACATAGTTGAAAATGAAAGAAATTTAGTATTGTGAAGAATGTATAATTATACAATTATAGAATCGTTTTTTGTCAGAAAAAAGGGAATAAACCCCAGTTCAGGTGTCCTGCATTAGTTTCCAGAGATTTGGAAACCAGGACTGTTTATTCTTTAAATTTTTTCCACTATTACACAATGATTATCGACGAAAACAAGCTTTTCACAATATTTGATCTCTCTTTTTCTTTCTTTCTTTTTTTTTCTCTCTTCTCTGTTTATGGATTGCTCGATTATAAATGCACAGAAAGCCTTCTCTTGAGTTTGAATCGTTGCAAGTAAAATGCAGCACAAGAGACAGGCTGAGGATTAGATGGTTAAGGACGTGAAATACGCACTATAAGAAGCTGCCTCGTGGGACACGAATGCTTTTAGAGCTATTCAGATTACGATCATCAGCTCTTAACTACTTTCGGATAACCTTGAAAGAGTAGTCCAAAACAGCGTTTTAATTGATTTTAATATGTAAGTGCAGGAATTACAAGCACAATGCAAAACTACTCACACGCACGCAATTATAGACAGTTTCGCTTCGAACTCGACTTCGCGTGAGAGAGAGAACTGCCTTCAGAACACCCTTCTGCTCAAGAGTTCTCAACTCTCTCTTTGAAAAATGATTTGCCAAAAGCAAGCCAAGCATGGCTCTCGAGGGTGAGGTTCACCAATAGTCCCTCAAATTAATTTCTAGTAACATTTTTGCCGTAAAACGCAGCATCTTTCTCCGTAAAATTCAGTCTTTTCAAACATGTTCATTAATAATTTATTTAAGTATAACAGAATTATGAAATAAAAAATAGCGCTTTAAATTTAGACATGTTCAAAATATTTCTTGATTATCATGGTAGTTATCCGAAAAGAACAAATTCCAAAAGGATAAAGAGAGGATCTCCATTGACTCCTTCGAATCCTCAGTCAGCATAACAACTAAATTTTTTTCCACCGATGATTTCTCATAAGAAAAAAATTAAAATATTTACAATCCATTTAAATTTTTTTATTTCGAGGTTGAGCTGAGATTCATTTAATAATCATTTAAATTCTTCAAGAATAGTAGGAATACATTGATGAAGAACGACAAACCTCAACTTATTAAGCAAACGCTCGAACAAAATGCAGGTAATCCCTCATAGAAGCTAGGTGCATGAAGTATCCGTAAATAGAAAACAAGCAGAAATTCGATTCTATGAATTCTATGAGTTCAGAGCCTAAAAAAGTCAGCAGGTTCCAAAAGATGAGAGTATAGTCACAGTTAAAGCGAGACATTACTGATAACTGAAACTATAGGATAAAATAAACGACTTTCTCGAAAACTATTTCTACGTGGGGTTTATGACCTTAATCACGATTTATGCGCTATTTGGTGACGATATCCGACAGTTATCAACAAAAAAGGTATTTCCTTTCTAACCACCAGTCGCTGACCAGCTCAAAAGGACGCTGACAATGGTTTTTATGCCATGACAACGGTATGTCTCGGCATCTTCTCTGTAGAAATCCTCCTTTGCTGCATCGCCAAAGTAAGCCGAGGAATGACGATTACTTTTCTAACATTCTACAATAGCCTGGATATATATTTGGCTACTTCTTCTGGTTAGATATAGTTTCAACGGTTTCATTGATATTCGATATTGCATGGATAACTGATGCCATCTTCCAAACGGGTCAAGGAGTTACCGGTTCAGGCGTCGCGGCCCTGTCCAAGTAGATGCTCTGATGAATAATTATATCTTACTTTTCTCTTCGACAACAAAAGAGCCTCGAAAGCTTCCCAAGTCGGAACTAGAGCTGCCAGAATTGTCAGAATCATAAGGCTGATAAGACTGGTGCGACTGGTGAAAATTTACAAACTAAAACAAGACTTGGACGATGTCAAAGTGAAGGATGACGATTTCAGAATGGACGATGATGTCGAAGAAGAAGAGCAAGCTGGAGTTCTAAACAATAACGCTCCAAATGAAAACAAGGAAGTTCCAAATGAAAACAAGGAAGTTCCAAATGAGAGCAAGGAAGCTCCAATTCAAAACAATGACGCTCCTAATGAGAACAAGGAAACTCTAAATGAAAACAAAGACGGTCCCGCTGTTACACCAGAAAAAAACCGAGAGACACCAGCAAATAACGGAGAAACCCCGCTCACTGCCGGCTTGGATGGAGAGATCCCAAAGGTAAAAGAGGAGCCTCTCGTCAAAAGGGGATCCAAAGTTGATGATGACACAACTAAAAAAATGAAACGCCTATCCACTCATTCAGCACATGGACACAGAAAATCCGTGAGATATCCTCAGAAACCAGGAGGTTTACCGGGGATTCAAAACGCAGCTACAAATCAAAAGGGACCTACAGAAGAGGGAGAGGAAGAAGTACTGAACAAATTTAAATTAGATTGCATGATTGAATTCGGCTAGGAATACGTTGAAACAAATGTCGGCAAAAAGCTTTCGGATCTCACAACTCGAAGAGTCATAGCGCTGGTTCTAAGTGTTATGGTCAGCATTCCACTCTTCACAACCAACACGTACAAAACTGATTACACATCCTATGAGTATGGCCTGAACACTCTTTATGCTGCTTGGGAGTAATATACTTGTCGCCATACTTGGTAAATAACCAAATTTTTTTTAGTTCCTCTTGGACGAGCTCAATGCAATATTCCAAGGTTTTCAACACAACACTAACAGCGTACACAGAAATGGGAAAAGTAAGACATGGACTTTCCATTAAATTTTTAATCCCTTCTTAGGCTGCCAGACTTCCGTTGATAAAGCTCGATGCCGATTCGGTAAATTTAGGACAATGGGCTAACCCAGATGAACTTCGTACTGGCGACCAGCAGTTTTACGTCGGAGGATATGACTCAGTAAGCACCTAATTTTTATTTAGGTGTTAAAGCTATTGACTTTTATAGACTGGCACTGCGCATTTCTTTTCTATCTACGATCAGTCCAGTGATAACAATTTAGGAGCAATCTTGAGTATCATCCGAACGCTTTTTGTCAGTGTGGTGCTGACGGGAGGAGCTCTTTTATTTTCGAGAGACGCTTCGAATTTGGTCGTTACCCCTATCGAGCAGATGCTCAAAAGAGTCAAACGTATCGCGAAAAATCCACTAAAGGCTGTTCAGATGGAAGAAAAAGAAGCTCTGATTGCTGAAAAACTTGAGCAAACTCAAGGAAAGAAATCTGCAGAAGACAAGGCCAAGGAAAGCTATGAAACTGCAATTCTTGAAAGGACTATTGTCAAAATTGGAGCATTGTTAGCGCTCGGTTTCGGAGAAGCAGGATCCGAAATTATCTCTTCAAATATGGCTCGAGGTAATTTGTCTAAGAGGATATTATCTCAAATAAATATGTCTTAGGCGGTGAAGTTGACCCTATGATTCCTGGAAAGAAGATTATGGGTATCTTCGGATTTTGCGATATCCGTAACTTCACGGATGCGACAGAAATTCTGCAGCAAGATGTCATGGTGTTTGTCAATGAGATTGCCGAAATTGTCCATGGAACGGTGGATTTCTTCTCCGGTTCAGCCAATAAGAATATTGGTGACGCTTTCTTACTGGTCTGGAAGTTCCCTCCTGAGGCCGTTAGATACGATGAAGAGGGCCAACCCCAATTAAAAGAAGATTCTCCTGTTGTTAGCGGGTTAGCTGACATGGCATTGCTGTCTTTCTTGAAAGTTATTTCAAAGGTCAATCGCTCTTTGAAGCTTGATAAGGTACTCCCTATTGACTCGAAATGCGCCTCTTATTTTTTTCATGGATAGTATCGAAAACACGCTGGATTGAATGCGAGAATGCCAAACTATTCAGTTAAGATGGGTTTCGGTCTTCATGTGGGCTGGGCTATCGAGGTAAATTTAGTAACCAAACTCCTTTCTCACCAAATCTGGTTTCTCAATAAAGGGCGCCATTGGTTCTGAATATAAAATCGACGCTTCATACCTCAGTCCAAACGTTAACATGGCAGCTCGTCTTGAGGCTGCAACAAAACAGTTCGGAGTTCCATTGTTAGTGAGGTAAGGAACGTTGATGCTGCTGCTGTAATCCAATCTACTATCATAGTGGCGCGATGAAGGACATTCTTACTGAAGATACGAAAGCTCATGTGAGAGTAATTGACAAAGTAACCGTAAAAGGAAGCATCCAGCCAATTGGTATAAATATTCAATAGATTTCTTAATCCTCACTATCGTATTCTATAGAGATGTGCACTGTTGACATGGATTTCCATAAATTGAAGATAAATAAAGCTGAAAAAGATTATTCTAAACTCTCCAGAATTGAAAAGAAACGAGAGCGGCTCAGAAACAGAAATAAAAGAGACAATCTTAAAAGGAGGGTCTCGATAGGCGATTTTAATGTCGCAAGCTTCTTCGAAACAGACAGAGACATAAAGCTGATGAGAGAGCCATTTGCTCCAGTAAATAACAATTTGAAATATATTCATTTACAATCATCATCAATTAGGATTTTTATGATAAGTGGAAGGAAGGTTTTACTTTCTACCTGGATGGTGATTGGGAAAAAGCAAAAGAGTATTTCGAGGACACTTTGGTATGAGCAACATCTTTTCTACTTCGACTGATCACTTGAAAAGAACATGATTCCAGGGCATCTAGATGGCCCTTCGAACACTCTGCTTGAGATAATCCAAGAACAAGGAGGAAAAGCTCCTCTTGATTGGAAAGGCTACAGAGAACTGACAGAAAAGTAAACTAATTAAGCTTTAATAGGAGAAATAGGTAAACGAAACACAATGTATTTCGATTTACTTGCTTATCAAAAATATCCTCCGTATTACTTTTCTCTGAGATTGTAGACCTATTTATTATAGAGGTCTGTGAAAGAAATTTACTATGCATTTGATTAAAAAACCTTTTTTCAAAAGACTGTTAGAAGGGAATTATGAATGAGCCATCAAAGATATTGTTTAACAAATTTGCAGCTTAGAGCATGATAAGCAATTGCTAATTTCTTCCAATGTGAGAGCAATTCGAGGATCAAGCAACCCTTTTGTATTACTTGTGAACTTACAATTTAGAAATCATTATTTACTATGAAGGAGATTTTTGGCAGATTTTGATTCGAGTTTGTTTTTGAATTAAAAACCTTGGGCGAATTTCAAATAAAAAAAAAGATGTTGAAGGAATGATTAAAAAAAACTCTATATCCAACTAAAAGAACTCTAAGCACAACAAATGTATCTGAATTTATGTACTGAACAAAAATTTATTCTACTGAAGAGTCTCAGTTATTGGAAGAACCAGACCATGTTGTACTTCAATATTGGTAGTGGCGGTATCCGTTAGTTCGATACAGGTAGTTTTCTGATCAAATTCTCCACGTGTTATTTTAAAGTCAAGCCATAATTCAAGTTGATAAATCAATCTAAAGGTCCAGCGTAATCCTCTGGAGGCCCACTTTTCTCTTTCATCCTCAATTAGTTCTTTGATATGAGATTCTGCCACTTTTTCATGCATTCTGCGGAAGAAGTTAAGAAGAAAGATTGTGGAGACTGTTAACGGTAGCCACCCAAAAGCAAGAATCTTTCCAAAAATAAGCATGTGATCATTTTCATCACTCGAATGGGGAGCCATAACAATCAATGTTGCACCTAATCCAATGAAAAAAGGGAGTGTGACCCACAAGCTGAGTTTCCAACGTTGAATCTTCTTTAAGACAGCTAAGTGTCCTTCACATCTGCTGCGTGCCAAATCTAAAAATCCTTGGATCTCATTTAAACTGCACGTTCCTTCGATGACACCTGGAGAAAAGGCACCCAGTTCGTAACGACACTGGGAAAGATTGAGAATAAATTCGATAGCATGATCCTTTTCAAGGGATTGATCATAAGCTTTGCTATTTCTTTTAGCTATCTCTGTCATTAAACCTTAATATAAAAGAATTCAAGAACAATATTTTTTAAACAAAATCTGGGTTACAGCAGGACCCTTTCTTTGATATACGTTGCGGGCCAGCAGAGTAAATTTTTGAATCCATAATGTAGCAGTATAACGAGAAAATTATTTCATCGCATGAATTTGTGAGGAGAGATCATATGAGATTGACATTTTTTTTTTTGGGATTTGGTTTTTACAAAATGATTCTCAGAGGTGCTCTGACATTCAAACACTCTCTGCTCTTTCTACCTTAGTCAGCTTGTTTATCACTCACCTGCAATCACTTTTTTTTGGTAATGTTTCATTTCTCTGTGACAGTGAGAAAAATTTGGATGTCAAGGGGAAAAAATCTCATATATGGATTTTTTGAATGGAAGATTGCAATTCAAATACCAGCTTTTGAGTGCGCAATGCTCAAGGACTTTAATACTAAACTTCAAAAGAATAACAGCAGTTTAAAATCGAAGCTGACTTCGTACCTTTCTCCAAATGCACAGAAAGAGTTCTTAGCTAAGAACGCTTTTGTGATCGAAGAAACGAAATTGAGTTAAGAGATCGATTCGCATTCTTGTCCAGTCGCAGCTACTTGGGGTATATTATCTTTTTGAGACTAAACTAGTGTCAAAAAGCACCATAATTGTGCCTTGAGATTAGTCATAAAAGCTATAAAACGTGATTTGACTCCCAGTAAATTTGTATAAGGTATGTTTAACATTAATTTTTTTTGTTTATCTATTCAAAAGTCCATTATATATTTCTCACAATATCGATTGTAAGAGTAGCAAATCTGTTGAACTTACAGAATATGAAGATTGTATTGTCTATTTTTTTATTCTTATTATATAAGTTTAAACTAAGTCTATAAATATGAAGCATCGGGTGCTCATCAATATTTTACATGGTCCGAATTCTCTCACAATATCTTCTTTCATCGTTCATTGACTTTTTGTAGAAGAAAAAAAAAAAAGTGCATAACTTTTGATAATTTTACAGTTATATTGTTTGTGTTTGCTGAGGTTTTAAATTTTTTCAATGACAATATTTTCAAACTACGCCCAGATTCCGTATTTTTTGAGTTGATCCTTATTAAAATATTCAAGTGAGAAAAAAAAAAAGAAGTATATATATTGTTAGTAGAGCTGCTGAATTACACTAATATATTATATTAATTTGTTGTCGTTCCATAATTTCTCAATACAGGATCAAATCAGAACACAATGAGCAATAGTTTAAATTTATTGTTTTTTTTTCAAGAGTGGAATACATTTTTATTATCGGAAAAATTTAACCGACATTCCTCTATCATTATATATGAGTAAATATCCTTAAAATTCAAGTCAAATCTATATGCAAAATTTGCTTCTTTGTGTTTGTGTCATTGAATTCGATGTTTGTCAAAGTTCATAGGGGAAATTTTCAAAGAGCACTGAATTTAAAAACGAAAAACCCTAGTTTCCAACGCGATATGATCCAATTTTTCAGATAAGAGGATCGGAGAAAGATTTTAAGATGCACAATTTCATCAGATAAATCTGCCGTAGTGTTTTGAATTCCAAAACTTTTCCAGGTGTCCGTGCATTGATAAGTTTATCTCTGATTAATTTGTATCCCGCGAGCTGAGTGCAACAGTTTTAATTTCGATTAACTCCAATATAAACTACTTTAAAGTTAGATCAACATGATGCAAAGTAGCCCAAAGTTTGGTCAAAGTTCGTATGGAGGTTATCCAAATGAAACTGACGAAGTTGAAGACTATGGCGGCATGACACCGTCGATGAATTTGCCTGTGCGACAGCATCATAACAAACTCGAAGTATGGAAAATACTCATTTATACCTGGCTAATGTGAACTTAAGGATATCTTGAATGACTATTTAAGAGAACTTGATGAAATTAAAAAGCAAATACAACTTGCCAAAATAAAGATGGTCTCGAACGAGGAAAACTCTCGAGGTCTAGAGAAGGAAATGCAGGATGATGTAAGAAATGAAGTATTGAGAGTCGAGAAGGAATTCAAGAAGTTAATTGCGGCTGATAGGGCAGAAACTGCCTATCTTAAACAGCAGCTTCACGAACTCAATCAAGAAAGAATCAAAATTAACCAAAACACATTAATACTTGACTGCAGAACAACAGAAGCCGAAAAAGAGGTTGGGTTCCTGCTAATGCAACAGTCACAAGGCTTTAGTCCATCATACCGATAAAACAAAACTGAAGTTAGGTACTGCCTGCTATCTGCGAAGTACAAAAAATATAAATCTTGTTTTAGCTGAAACAACATTGTCTTTTCTGTAAATTTCCTTCACAGCGCATGCATCCTTTTATCGTGCATTTGTCTTGACTTTCTCAAAGAGTAAATAAATATATTAAAAGATCTATTGATCTTTTAACGAAAATGAGCTCACAGGATGTTGTTCCATTCTTGAAATGTAATTTGGATCTCCAATTTATAGCGTTGAAAATTCTTTGCCCAATCCTAACAAATTCTGCAAAATATACTACAAAGAATTAAGAATCGCGTAATTTACTAGCATGGAAATGAAGAATTGTCAATGCTGAAATTCAAAAGAAAATCTTAAAATCAATATGAGGACTGTAACCTTCTAGTTTTTCAAACTTTTCAATTTAAATTCCAAAATGTCGATGATATTTATCGTTCCATTCTTCAATAGCACAGCGAGATGCCTTGAATCTGGAGAAATCACTACGGTCGCAACTTCTGAGCCCATCTCAATAAACTTAATAACTCTGAGTGAATGGGTGCTGATGAAAACAATAGTCCCTCTGCCATTGTCCAGGCAATAGATAAGTAAGCTGCCACCAAATGCAACCAGGCAACATAACAGATTGAGGTTATCTCCAATGTTTTCATGTGAAACAGCCAGCAACAGAATCGTATTCTTTCGATCAACCACGTCAATTAAATGTATTTTACGATCAACATATGATTTTTCAGAGGGAACACTCCCTACAATGAGCATCTTCTTCTTCCTTACCACAAACGCATCAAGTTCGAATTTTGAGTGAGGTTTTTTGAGAATTTTCAGAATTCTCTTCTTTAGGAGACTCACTACGATCAACTCCTGATCCGTAAGGACTACTGCCAATTTCTTTTTAGGGTCACCTTTAACTGCTATTGCATTTTGTATTGGGAAAAACCAAGGTTTCGGTTTTTTTAAGTCGTAGCCACAAATTTTTGATTGTGTCCTGACAAAAATTTTAATGAAAAATTCAGAGCCCATTGGAATTTCCTTAGGAGAAGGCGCTTGATAGGAGATTCGATACTCTACCCATGTATTTCTGCCTTCAAGAGCAAGGATGTAATAATGGTAATTGCTTTTCGCTAAGAATCTGAGCCCATCCGGATAATGCTCACAGGTTTTTTCTGATCCTAGGAACTTCACCGCATACTCGCTAAATTTTCCGAGCTCTTCCGCCACAAGCCCAGTTTGTACATCTATTTTGACGAACAAATCTTTTTCATTGACTCCAATAAGATAATTAGAATCCGAAGAAAAACAAATTGTGCTTTTGAACTTCATCGATATCTTATGGAGATAAGAGAGTCGGTTATATCTTTTCTCGTAAAGAAGAGGAAGAAGAAATCCATCTTTTTCTTGAAAAATAACGTGATATTCTCCTTTCGAGGAAATTTGTAGACCGCAGGCCTGGGAATCGAGGAACAATTTGTGAGGTTCTTCTTGATGAGCAGCTTGCAGAGGTGTAATTATCAACATGTTATCATGGATTTCAGAGACTGTTCGAGATTCTGGACAGAATATTTTATGCTCGGCATCTAAAGCATATTCAGAATGAAACGTGCCCTTGAATTGTCTTGTATTTATGTTCATTAATAAGCTTTCCGTTTTGCCAATGGTTATTATTTCTTCTGCTGGAGTATAGATTGGGAAGTAGACGGTGTGCTCGATACCAAAAAGGCTAATAATCTTTTCTTTCATAGCTGAAAGGTCGATCTCGACAAGTGGTTGACTTGCATTGCCAATATAAATGGTTGTTGAATCTGGATTGAATGATATTCTCGTTTTTTTCAAAGATACATTTGCTAGTTGCTTGGTATATACGGTCTTCATCTGCTTAATGAAGATCAGCTTCAAGGTTCCATTCTCTGCAACAGCACATAACAGCAATTGATCGGTTGACAGACACGCATCGACGATCGGAGAATTCAATGAAATTAAAAATCTTGCCACTTCAGACCTCAATCCATCAGCTAGGTTTAAAATAATCACGTAGCCATCTGTTGTTCCGACAAGAATAAACGAACCATCAAATGAAATTTTAACAGACGAAATGCCTTTGCAGTTTACGATCTTGAATCGTTCAGGAACGACTCTGAAAGCTGTTTGGAAGATAGAAATATAGCCATTCAAGTCTCCTACTATAAAGTTTGTGGAATCCAATGTAAAAACGGAGGATGGTCTCTCGTAGACCCACTGTTCCTGTTCGATTCCTATGCTGCGGATGAGAATATTGAGATCAGCTAAAGAAGTTGAGAGCAATTCTTTGTTGCTTTGAGAGTTTAGATTTGGAACAGCATCGTCCGGACGCACCACAGAAAGATTTGAGCAGTTTGAAAATACGTTTCCCATTTTCTTTCTTTCTCTCTCTTCTTGCTGTTAACTTCGTTGATAAACTATCTAACTTAAAGCTTGAAAAATAAAAAATAACAACCAGCACCCAATTTAGTTCAACGGAGGACATCTCGCGAAAAAATAACACAACAAACAGTTAAAAGAAGCGCTCTGAGAAGTTTTTACTATAGATGAATTCTAAAGCGAAAGATATTTGCAAAAACAAGAACCATCCGTTGTACAGTAAGCTGAAAGAACCGAGCTTGAGGGTACAAACATAAAAATTAATTATAAGTAGAGGAATTGAGCCTTTACAACCTTTGAAGCAACCCACTCTTGCCGAAAAAATTGCCTTAAACTAAATCAATATATATTGCCTTGTCCGAAAATATTTTTACAGGTAATGGAATCACTCTTGTTAATAAAAGAACTTATATTAGCTCACTGACCGAATCGAAAAATTAATTTGCTTCGTATTGGGAGCTGGAATTAAATAACTCGCTCCTAAAAGTAGCTAACGCGAAAAGTTGAAGACAATTGAAATAGAGAAAAAATAAATTCGAGACAGAGATTCTATAGTACGATATTCGATTTCCTTACTTCGTAACTAGACTGTTTCAGGTGGTTCATAATTTTCTTTATTTAACAAGGGGTGCAACCAAATTTATTATTATAATCGCAAACAAGATTTCGAGATGACTTCGTATAAGATTTGTGAAGAAATTGGTTCAGGCACATTTGGTCGACTCTACTCAGCAGTGAACCAGAACACTGGAGAGCTCATAGCGATTAAAACAGAATACAAAGGGAGCGACATCCCAATGCTACTTCACGAGGCTTCGATGTATAGACAGCTGCATCAGAAAAAAGATGAGCCAATAGGAATCCCAAAAATATACCAATGCTCTTGTAATTCAGATTACTATCTCCTTGAAATGGAACTTCTTGGTCTTTCACTTGAAGAACTGTTTCGAAAGTGCAAACGCAAATTTTCTTTAAAGACAGTCTTAATGCTAGCTGACCAAATGCTGAGCAGATTAGAATATATCCATGACCAAGGATTGTTACATAGAGACATCAAACCTGAAAATTTTGTGATGGGAAAAGGAAAGAACGAAAATACTGTCTATATTATCGACTTGGGCCTAGCTAAACCGTACATGAATGATGGCAAGCATGCCGCATGCAAAAAAGGCAAAAGGCTCGTCGGAACCGCAAAATATGTCTCAATAAACACACATAAGGGTATATCGCAGAGCAGAAGAGATGGAATGGAGTCGCTTGCGTATGTTTGGATCTACTTCTTAAAAGGGCTTCCCTGGGAAGACTGCAAAGGGAAAGATAAATGGGAAAGGTACGAATCTATCAAAGAAAAAAAGATAAAAACTTCTATAGCCGATCTTTGTCGTGGCCTTCCGGAGGAATTTAGTCAATATCTTAAAGAAGTGCGAGGGTTAAAATTTGACGAAAGACTAGACTATCAAAAGTACAAGCTTATGTTTAAGGCCCTATTCGAGCGTCAAGGCTTTCAAGAAGATTATGAATATGATTGGAAGGTGAAGCAAGACGATACCTCATGCGGTCTTGCGGTTTCCAAAGCCCGTGCGTTCAGAATCAGCGATCTTAATGCGAGCTTCCAACTTGGAAACGCTAAAGAAAATGAAATCATTACGAAACTCGCCTCAGAGTGCAAAATCAGCTCTCTGCTTCTAAAATCGAACCAAGTTGCCACGAAAACTACCAAATCGAAAGCTTGTGCTCCGTTTTTAGCCTGTTTCTTTTAGGTTACATCAAACTGATCCTTGATAAAATATAATTTGTATTTATTAAATGCATATTGTATATCTTACAATCGTTGCTGATTGTTGTTATATATTTAATTTGATTCCTTAGACGGTAATAGTATTTTTTTTGAGTTGTATCTAACAGAAAAAGAAACCTCACTTGTATTCAGCATCATTCAGATAATGTTTGCAATATATTCAAATTCTATGAGAACTTGATTATAGGAAACGAAGAATTAATTTTATCAAAAAAAAATAATTTCTAAAGTTTTCATATACTCAAAAGAGAAATAGAAGTATTTCTCCTTCATTGAGCTCTTTGACAGAAGAATATTTCAAAGAATTGATAAGAGATCACAACACCATAATTAGATTATTGATGATCCGAATTACCCTAATAAACAGTTTTAATTATATTCATAAGAAAATATACATAGAAAAAGCATTTTATGAACACTCGCAACACTCAGCAAGCAACTGATTCAGAATATGAAGTATCTACGCCTACCTTAGAAAATAGGAAAAAAGGAAGATCGAGTATTAAAAAACGGCAAATCACTGTGGAGTATCTGCCTTCTGTTCAGATCCAAATCATTTTACCATACGACTTAAAAGTTTTTCATACTTCCAACTGGTTGCTTACTCATGCTCGGAACTCTCTCGCCGAAGAATGCAAACGTCAAGGACTTCAAGCAGATCCAATCTCATCAGTTACTACTCTTAAGACGACCAATAATGACTTTTGTATCGATTACTTACTCACCAGCAAGGACCAGCGGCTTTCGTATCTTCCATCCGAGATCACTCTTGTCACACATGAACGTACATCCAACGCAGACTCCTTAACGAAAGTAGGTCTCGAAGATTTTGAACTAAAAGCAAGAATTGGACAAGGAACTCATTCACAAATCTTCTTAGTGCGTTGGAAGGCAGATGGAATGTTCTACGCCCTGAAGCAGATGCCTAAATCGAAACTCACAAGCAAGCTCCAACAGAAGCTGTTGCTTGAAAGAGACGTCATGGCGAAGGTCGACAGTCCATTCATTGTCAAACTTCATTTTGCATTCCAAACTGAAAACTTTACCTACTATGTTATGGATTATGCTCACTTTGGAACTCTGGCAACGTTAGAAAGCAAAGTTCTCAATTTCAAAGAGAACGACATTAAATTCTATGCTGCTGAGCTAATTCTGGCATTCGATGCACTTCATTCTCATGGATATTCCTACGGCAACCTAAAAAAAGAAAATCTTCTCATAGCTCTTGGGGGACACATAATGCTGTGTGACTTCGAAAAATTAACAGATTTTGGCAACTCCCCAGGTCTAAAGCCGAAAGAAGACACAACACGAATGGACACTATCAAAGAAGTAGAAGAAGATGGTGAAAAAAAACCAACTGATTTTACCTCAGATTTCAGATCTCTTGGAATCTTCCTATATGAGCTGCTTTTCGGATATACACCGTCTATAGAGAATTTTACTCAAACCTTAAGTGCCAGAGCTGACCCCAAACAACCGATGCTAACACCAGCTTGCAAAGATTTAGTTTTTGCCTTAATCAAAGAACAGCCGACAAATGAACCAAAGAAAATACGAAAATACCTGGAGCATCAATGGTTTAAATCCTGGAGCATCCAAGATCTAGAAGAGAAGAATGTGGAAGCTCCTTATGTTCCAGATCCTCTTACAATAAGTCTGAGTGTGATGGAAGGAGACGCCTCAAATATTGAATCTACCTCGCCCAGGGGTACAAAAAGCCGATCGTTAGCAATAAAAGGTTTCACGTTCATTAACTTGCAACCTGAAGAGGTTCAAAGACAGAAAGAATTAATGTTACAAAAAACTCAATCTGAGAGTTACTCTTGGTCAAGAAGAGTTAAGTCCATCAGCATTAGTGGGGATTCAAAATTGAATCCACACCAAGGAGACGAGTCTATAGGAACAGAGGAGTTTACTGATTCAGCTACAACGAGAGTGAAGAGAGTAATGCATTTTAGAAGTCACTCTAATACTCAACTCCTTTCGAAGAAGGGTTTAACTTATCGGTAAATTTATTCCTATTGCTGCGAATCTGGTAGTGTTTGCGTATTAGGTGATCTAAATGTTTTAAAAAAATGTTTGATGACCTCACTGAGAGATTTTTAATACTCTTCGTTTTGGACATTCATTTGAGATTTATGACCAATTTCGAATTGATAGAAAATCTGTTGAAATAAAATTTTTTTCTCTTCACTACCGACAACGAATAGGTTATTCTAGTTATCGAAAAACGTGAATCGCGTGGTATTACTATTTACTTTTTTTTTTAATTTGAAAACTGTCCACAGCTTTAGGATTGGATAAAATCGTCTTCAATTTTGTTCAAGAGAGCAGTCAATTTTAAAGTTTTTTTCATTTATATTTCTCTTCTGAGCCTAGCATTTCCCCATGCAAATATGCTTTGCTTATTGCAATTTACTCAGTGAACAAACAGAATTCTAAAAATTTTCCAAAATCTTATAAACGAAATGGCGGGCCTTCTTCGCTCTCTCCGATAGTATGGGCCTCTAATGGCAAGTACGGAGCATTCTCTATTCTCAAGGAATTGATTTTCTCGCAAAGTAAAGAAATTTTATGGAAATTCCCCCTGATAGTACACCGAAGCATATTTCCGAGCTCTCATAGCACAGAAAGGAAGAAAATTGAATATTGAATAAGAGATCAGACAATTCTGTTGAAGTGGTGAAGTAGTGCAAGCTATGAACGCGCGACAATTGAAATATAAGCTATGGATTTCCAAAATATAACAAATTATTGCAACTTTAATTGGGTTCGTTTTTCATGATAATCAAAGAATTTTGAGAAAGAGTATCCTTTTAAAATTGTTGAAAGGTCGTTAACTTCTATTTCCATATCATGGAGACTGATAATGGCTTTTTGTCCCTGACCCAAAAAGATTCTTTATTGCTTGCGGTTTATTTTCACCTTCCATGAGTTTTTGGAATAACTAAATTCGTTAAATTGTTAAACTAAGGAACTCAGGAATTGCATACCTTGCTATTCAAATTCTCATAATTTTCAAAGGATTCTTCGTATCTTGCTTTCAAAATATCCAGTTCTTGGATTTTCGTAACGAGCTCCTTACTCTTTTTTGCCAGCTCAATATTATTTCTTTCAGCTTGCTTCTGATATTCATTCTTTGCATTTTCACTTGGTGCCAGAGTATATGATAGGGGATAATCAAACAATTAATCATTACAGTTCTTCAATTTGTTTTTTCATGAGTTCTACTTTCTCTTTATTGGCATTACTCGCCGCTGCGTCTTCTTGGAGACGGGCTGCTTTATCATCATGAAGCTTTTTTAGATCTTTGTACTAGAGTAGTAGGGGGTCAATCAGATGTTAAAATTCATAGAAATACATCTTTTTGAAGTTTTTCATAGTCTTGCTTCCTCTCGTTCATCAACTCATGCAAACGTTCAATATCTTGTTTATAGCTTTCTACCATGTTCTTTAGTTGCTTAACTTGGCTTTGTAGAGCGCTAGCTTCAGATTGGAATCTAATTTCGAGTTGCTTTGCGTCCTTTAACGAAGGAAATCATCAAGATGAATTTATTAAGATGATTATTTACATGGTTTCCAGCTTTCAGTTCTTCAACTTGAGAACGTAAATCGTTCGATTCATTACGGATACGCTCTTCGAGCTGAATGTTTTTCAAACGAAGAGCATCCAATTCCTTCAGTCTGTCCAAATTTGTTGCTGATAACCCATCATTCTCAGACATTAAATGCTCAATTCTCTTCTCCAAATCATTAATATTTTGTTGTAGTTGGTCAACTTGGGTTTCATAAGCAATTCTCTCGGCTTCGAATTTGATTTGAGCCTCTTTTGATTCCTTAAAATTTAGTTAAAGTAAGTTCAACCAACCATTGTTCTAATTTTATTTTTTTTTACAATATTCCCTCTTTTAAAGGCTTCAAATTGTTTACGGAGCTCTTCAATCTCTTGTGCTCTCTGAATATCTAAATTTAAAATCTTCTTTCGCAAATCTTCTATTTCTTCATTCTTCTCTTCCACCGCTTGCTTAAGCTTGTCCTTTTCAGCTCCCAATTCCTCATTATCTCTTTCCACTTCTTCTAACTTACCCTTAAGCTTCGCGATCTCTTCCTCTAATTTTAAGCGATTGGAGGCCAAATTTGACTCCTAAAATCAAAAAAAGATAGCAAACAAGAAGATGTTATAAATTTGCTTACGAGGTCTCTTTTCAGCTTCTCCTCATAAAAATCTTTCATTTGTTCCAGCTCTTCAGTTTTATTCTTTTCAAAAGTTTGGAACCTGGTCTTTTGAGTCTCAAGTTCTGCAGTTTTGTCTTTGATGATATTAGCAAGGCGATCATTTTCAGCCAATATTTTATGAATTTTATTTTCAAAGTCTTCATTCTTTTCAATCAATGCGTTTATTGCAGCTTCCAAACTTTTTTTCTCTTGAGCTGCTTTTTTATTTGCATCACTCACAGCAGCCTCCTAATAATTTGTCAATATTATTACTAAAAATATTCAGATGAGTAATTTTACAATCTCTTGCAATTTTTCTTCTTGAAGCTTCGCCCGTAACTCAGGCTCAGCGGCGCTCAAAGCCATAATTTTGTTTCTAGCTTGAATGAGGTCTTTATTAAGTTTTTCGACTTCATCCTTCTTAGTCTGCAATTGTTGTTCTAAATGCTTTATTTCATCTTTCGCAGCCTCATACCCAAATAAGGCTGTCCTCAAATTCGTCACCAACTGGTCTCTATCATTAAGCAACGAAGAAAGTCTCTCATTTTCAGTCATGTAAGCTTGTGCTTTATGTGCCCATTGAGCATTTTCGGCTAACTTTGCGCGAGTCTGATCAAGTTCACGGCTTCGATCATCAATAATGCGATGAAGTCGATCTCCTTCTTCCTGAGCTCTCTTAGCACGGTCTTCTGCTTCTCGGAGTCGTGGCTCCATTGCTTCAAGTGCTCCTAATCTAGCTTTGAGGGACGAAAGATCTTTCTTGAATGTGTTATTCTCTTCTTGTAATACGTCATGTTTGGTCTCTAAATCTCTGAAGTTCGCTAATTTCTTTTTCATGTCTTCAAATTCTCGATCCCTATCAGCAAGAACTGCCTGCAACTCTTCATTTTCATCCAAAATCCTTGAGAGCTTTTGCTGCAGATCAACGACTTGCTCTGAGAGTTGATCAGCTTGCTCAGCCTTCGGTTTAATCTGATCTATCGTTAAACCCTTCTCCCTTAGATCGTGTTCACGCTGATCCAGCTCTCCAAGGAGCTTGTTGTATTTCTCTTCAAGGGCTTTCGCTCGCAGATTTTCACGCTGCATATCGTTCGTCTGTTTTCTTAGTCCATCGAGCTCCTTCTGTTTGTCAGCGAGCATCTGATTTAATGCTTTAAATTTGTCCTCATATTCAGGCAGTCTTGCATTTGCAATATCAGCTTGCGAAAGTTTGCTCTTGAGTACTGCAATCTCTCGGTCTTTGGATCGATTAACTTCGTTTAAACGGTCATTTTCTTGTACGAGAAGATGTACTTTATTTTCAAGGTCAGGGATTTGAGCAGTCATCGCTCGCAGACCCTCAACTTCTTTAAGGCGATCTGACATAATATTGGTCAATCTTTTGTTCTCATTGCCTAAAACTGTTGCTTTGCTCTCAAGCTCAACTACTTTTTCTTCGAACTTTCTATACTCTTCGCTGTTGTTAGGCTTTGAGTTTAAAATAGCTTGTAAGCGATTATTCTCGGCTTTTAATGCTTCAATTTGACCTTCAAGTTGACCTCTGAAAGATTCCCTATAATTATTCTGTGCAAATTTTTCCCTCAAATCTGCCAATTCAAGCTCTCTCTGTCTTCCAGCTTCTTCCATCCTTTCGTTCTCTTCAATAAGGACTCGTAGCTTTAATTGGAGTTCAGGCAGAAGTGGAACCGCGCTCTGTAATTCAATAACTTTGGCTTTTAGCGACTCAATTTCGTTCACTCTTAGCGCATTAAGTTGATGTAGTTTTTCGATTTCTGCATCTTTTTGCTGCAGATGTAAGCGAAGACTATCATTAGTATCTCTAGGCACACTCGATCGTTGATTTCGTAGACTATCTGCTTCTTGAAGGAGCTGGGAGTGCTTACCTTGAAGCTCTCCAAGTTGGCGCTTTAAGCCATCTAGCTGCCGGTCGCGCTCCGCAATTATTGCACTGAGTCGGATGTTTTCTCCGTCAAGAAAGCTACTACGATCATGAGGAGATCCACCTTTTGAAGCGAGTTGATTTTTCAGATTGATATTTTCCTGTCGAGCAGCCATCAAAAGTTGATTAACCTTCTCGTACTCTTTAGTCACATGTTCAAGCTTGGCCTCCAGTTCTCCAGACGCAGAATTTCTTGCACTGGGTGACTGCTCGATCGCGTTTCTCAATCTCTCATTTTCTTGCAGTAAAATTTCAATCTGTTTCTTTAAATGCTGTTCCATAGCGTAGCTATCCAACGCTTTCGTGCGAGAATTAGGAGAGGCTATCTGTGATGTTCTTTTATCAGGAGAGTGGGAGATTTGCTTGTCAGTCATCATATCTACTTGGTATCTTCGGGTAGTTAGGCAGTTTTGATAAATTTATGTAATTATTTCAGCTATTGCGTTAACTGATAAATTTTCAAACGTACTTTGTAATTAGGTTCGAAGTTCAATTAGAGAGGAGGCTCTCAATAATCTCTTGTAGGAAGAAGGGCTTCGAATCACAGTACTTACGACCGTGCTAATCAACGAAATTTGGAATTTTGGAACTTTGAATTCTTCACTCTCCAATGGAAGAGAAGGTCCAGTCGAGGAAATACACAAGTTTAATGAACATGCATTATTATAATCTAATGCAATATTTTAAAAAAATAAAGTTTCGTTGTATTTAACAGGTATTTTAAGAGATGAGACTCTACACTTGCAGTCCCCGATTAAGTTTTTTAGTATCTCCTTCGTTCTTTTCGAAATATCAAATTCATTAGAATAATGTTATTCGCAGAAGGGGGAATTTTTCTTAAATTATTGATATAATCTTTAATCAAGAGGCCACTTAATCTTGCGCAGATACAAATCTCGTGTGTAAAGTATACTCATAGCGAAATTAATTGACTTGTCTTCTAAATTTGATAATTCTCTTCTAATCAAGAAAAATAAATCTTTCAGAATACTTCAAGTAAAAGCTCACTCAATTCAAAAAAGCTTACAACCGGTTTTGGTAGATGAACTCTCTTGCTAAGCCTCTCTCTGTCACAGAATTCATTCCTTCCAGACGCTACGACAACCTTCAAGGACACCCTGTGCAGAAAATCCAAGAAAATGTACACTGCCTTGATGATCTTTTTCTTTAATTTTTATTTTCCACTTTCAGAAATGGGCTGCAGAGGAAGAAGTGAGGATGCAAGGCTACTCCCTCGCTTTTGGCTCTCATTTGCCGATGAAATTAACCATTGAAAGGACTCTCGCTTCTCAATCAGGCAGATTACCGGGCTTTAAGAGCTCAAATTTACGTAATTCTCTTTCAAAAAATTCGAGGCACTTATGTTCTGCTTAGAGCTCGACATTGCCATGAATAGACTCAGTAAAATCGATTTTGAAGATTTCCTGAACAGTAACAACAGCCTTCTACTCTGTCGGAAATAACTCTGCTTTTTACTATAGTTGAGAGTGAGCTTGCACCAAGAGAATCACCACAAATGACACTTCTGAAAGAGCTCTAATCTGATACAGATCTAACTTCCTTTCTAAAATACATAATTTGTTATTGAGTTTTCTTCAGCCAATGATCCACAGAGATTGCGATGTTATATATTTCTGGATTTAGCGAAGATTGATATCGGCAAGCCAACTCTTGTTAGAAAAAATTGAATAGGAAATATCTTTTAATTCTCCATATAGCCTCTGAGATGCTGTTTAATGTAATATCAAGCTCATTGAAAAGAAGTTGCAATAACCTTGAAAGGAAAGTATCATAAATTATTCTGAACCCGAATTTACATTTGTTAAACCTCACAAGGATTCTTATTGTTGAAACAAAATAAATGTTAAAGATCTGAAGGCTCCAACCATTTTATATGTGAAGGACATTTGCCACGAAAACAAATTTTATTCAGCAGTATTCTGAAAGAATTCGATTGAACCATCTTTTACTGAACAGGAAATGATTATTTAATTGCATATAGCATCTCAGGTTTACTTGATGGAACTGACAGTCATGAAAGACTCTGCCTGAAGATTCATATTCGATGATCTGTGCCATGTGAAGAAATATTTGAAGATTTGATAACTCATAAATAAACTCTCTTCAGTCGTTCAAAAGAAATCAGTTATTTCATTCTAATCTCAACCAAGTATGAGCGAAGTTTTAGACGCCGAAAAGAGCTCTCTTCTGAAAATGAGAAAAGCAAACACCTTGTCAAGATTTCAATAAATAAAATTTCTCCTGTCTAGCCTTAAGCGCTCTTCATTTTTTCTGGTTGTCCATTTGTTAGGTTTTGCTTGTGGATATATCTGCTTTAGTTACTCGTTGGCTAATTACGGCAGAAGGCAGTTTTTTATAGTCGATTTAGAAAATGTAAAAATTATGCAGAGAGAACACAGATCATCATATCCATTACTAAACATGTAGCTAAAAATGAGATGTGAAGATGATCCAACAAATAGCACACCGAAAAACGAAAAATTATAAAGCTATAATTATTATTTTAAAATTTTACCTCCAGAATTATCAGTAGAAATTGTTTTGATAGAATGAAAACTTTTCATACTCTGGTGTATAAAGTTCTGTTCTCCTGTTTGGAACTGTTTGAGAGACCTTGTGGCTATCAAGAGATTCATTTTTCGTAGCCTCAAACACGTCTTCGAGCTTCTTAATTTGTTTGAAGAGGAAAATTAATTTCTCCTCATCTGCTACTGAGGTCTGCTCCATCACCCCATCAATCATCCGATACATTTCATCAAGTGAGGAAGGATTTCCATTTGATTTTGGAATATTAGAAAATGCTTCTTGCTGAAAATGTAGTGGACTCTTATAATGAGATATCTTCTGATAAAGTGAATCTTTGGAGAACATGTTGCCCTCGAATAAATGTAAATCTAGCCTTTTGAGCTGATCAGCACCAAGTGTGACGAGATTTTGCTGAAGATTTTCTAAATCATTGAGTGCTCCATAGTCTTGATTGTCTTCTTGAAATTCTTTTTGAAGGTAGTGGGGAGTGAGAGAATGTTCCATTCTCGATAGGAAATTTTCAAAAATTACATCTTCGTCGCAAAATTCTCTTGAGTGCTGGAATGATTCATTCGGGTATTGCAATTCACCTCTGAGTTGAGGCATTTTCTCCAAATAATGGGTCAGCTGTGTATGGAAAACAGTCTCCGGAATATTATTAGTTGAGACTTGATGTTGAGGATATACCATGCAGTCATTTGGTCCACGTTGACTAGACAAGCTGGGTGTCTGAAGGGCTTGAGAGTTCATAGATGAGGTAATGGCCGAGTCAGTCGCTGTGAGTTTCTCATCTACAGATTTTCCATTTTCAAGAGAGTCACATTCTGCTTTTTTTAGTTTTTTGGCATTTGGTTCCTTGGGTTCCAGCCGTCTCAGAGCAGAATAAAATCGGTTCTTGATGGAGTTTTCTGTTCTCCCAGGCAGATATTTTTCAATTTTCGACCAGCTAGTTCCATACTTCTGATAAAGTCGGAAAATTTTTTCATCTTCCTCCACAGTCCAGTTCCCTTTTTTGACTCCAGGGTCTAGCTTGTTAAACCAATGCTCTCGACATTGCTTACCGCTCCTTCCAGGAATCAATTTTGAGCATTCAGACCATTTGTTTGGACCATTGTGTTTTACCCACTCCCTCAGAAGCTCATTTTCTTTAGGAGTCCAAGTTCCCTTCACTACACCTGGTCTAAGGATTTTAGTCCAGCGATGTAAGCATTGAAGTGGACTCCTTCCCGGAACTAAAGGAGAGATTTCTTTCCATCTTTTTTCACCCAACAGTTCAACTGCCTTCCTTAGGAGTTCATCTTCTGTAGGGCTCCATCTACCATTTTTCTGGGTTTCCTGGTCATCACTTTGAGACTCTTCTCTTTCTTCTTTACTTGATTTTACGTCCAAGTTTTCAAGCAAGCTTTGCTTTGGAACAATCTGTTTTGAATTTTGCTGCATTTTCTTTTCAATTGAACTTGTTTTTTGGTTTGATTATTCATTTATGTTATGTTAATATGCTAATACTTAATAATCACGAAAATGATTCTGGATTCTTTATCCCAACGTAGGCTACAATTTGGGAGCCTATTAATTTTTTTATTTATGCTCTATTAAAGCAACACCCCGTTCTTTTAGAACCGTTGAATTTTTTATAAAATGCCGACGGTAATACGCTCACGATGTTTTAATCAGTCTAACGATGATTTAATAGCGATGTTTTAATGATACTAACGATGTTTTAATTGGACTAGCGATGATTTAATCAAACTATAGACGCTTTAATTAGACTAGGGATGATTTAAATAGGTTTCTATAAAAACGGAACCTGAGAATATGGAGCAAAGAGCTATATTAACAAATTTCCACTCTAGCCAATACAGATTGGAAACCAAATTGCATCTATGCGTTTGTAATTCTGAAATCTCTATGACCGGTCTTAATAAAATAAAATAGGCTCGCTAATAAGATGATGACAATAGAAAAAACACCAAAACCACGATTTTCTGGTCTGATTAGCAGCAATACACATAATGCTCACTAAGCATTTACCCACGACTCTTACCAGGAAAAAAATAATATTTTTTGCTGGTACAGAATCCTCATGTGTGAAGGTGGGAGTAAATTGTTTTAATGCATCATAAAAGATTGTAAGAAAACGAGAAAAGCTCTGAAAAGTTAGTTTAACCTCTCAATTAAAGGAAGGTGTTGACACATTAAGGCAAGCAATTACCTTATGAGGCCATGGATTGTGTGGAAACAGCATTTATTGAAAAATTACCATTTACTTACACAGACTCTTAAGAAGAGCCTACCAGCTTCACCTTCAGTCGATGCTCATCGAACTTAAGCAGTCTCTTCTTAAAGATTCCTCTAATCAAAATGTCATTTAAATAATTTGTTTTGGGAGCAAGCCATTTAAAATCTTAAATCTGCTGCAAATTTCAAATCATGTTTTCAAAATATCTCAACACCCTACCCTGCATCCATGATTGATAATTGGGTGATGATTAATTGCTAACACTCATGAGAGTGTTTAAGTAGCTGACAATTAATCGCAGTAATATCCTTCTACACCCGGTTTTTCTATGAATGGAGCTTATAGTCCATATGTTTTTTTTGGGTTGTTTTTTTAAGCGCAAAGATGACTTCGGGAGGAGTATTTAAGCATTTCTGAGCGAATGATATTCGGCATCCTTGATTTTTTCAAAAAATAATCCTCTTAGCGTACCATTTAGTCAACCAATAATGCTTTTCTCAAGCGCAGCTATTTTTATCGGTGATTAAAAAAAAAAACGAAGTAGCCACTCAATTCCCAAATGAAAATTAAGAAAAGTAGTTATTGCTACTTGTGCCAAACTAACTCCTTGAAAATGCTCAATATCTATTGATTACTTCGGAAGACAAAGGTACACTAGCGGAATACCCGGATCTGCTAGAAGTGGTTCCTGCGAATGGACAACAGCGCATAATGATACTAACAAGTGAATTTCCGAAGTTCTGTTAGTACGGTGGTCCACAGATATTCTTTCATCATGAAATTTCTCTTTATTTCATTCACAAACCTTTGCACACTCTGCACATAGTGTGAGCTTCTATTCAATAGCTTATGAGTTGAAAGAATTGAGGACCAATAATACAAATTTTCCCTTTTGGATGAGATAAGATTTGCATAGATCCTAGCCAAGCGGCCTCGAGACTATTATAAAGTTAATGATAAATAATGCAAGGCCCATGCGTCCTTCCCCCCCCGGCAAGGTCTTCAGCACAGGCAAGAGGCATCCAATAATTTTCAGCCCATGTGCGTTAATAAAAGTTCTTTTTATTCTGAGGAACGCGACATCATTTGTTGAAATCCTCATAATTTTTAGCAACATCACATGCTCCTTTATTTATTAAGCGAAATCGTAATTGCTACGACATTGAAATACTGATGCAATGATGTTGAGATCTGAATGCTAAAGATTTTTTTGGCAACGCTCTTAGTTTCATATACCTTCTTATTTCAAGCTTTTGCTTTGGAGTAGTAGGATAATAACGAGCATCCACCCATTTTCACATGTTTCTTCATTTTCCATTTTTATCTTTTTCGATCGAAAACTGCGTCTCCATTCAAGAGCAACGGAAAAACCAGTTTTCCTATTTCTAACATGCTACATATACTAGTAATTTCTGTGTGAACTATTGAATTTTGGGCAGAAACTCATTCAAATGAGATCTCAATGTGATACTATGCCTAGACTTGCAACTCCTACTCATATAAAGACTCACAAGCGATGAGAAAATTTTAGATCAACTTAGTTGTATTCTTAATTCAATTTATTAGAGTTTTTTGAAATTTTCTTCGGCGATTTGAAATACAAGCATTTGAATAAGGTGCTATTCGCAGAAAAACTTTCTAATTGAATAATTAAGCTTCTGTGGCTGCTCCGACTAAGCACCGAACATATTCTCGTTTATCTAATTCATCGAGCATGATGCTGGCCAGATCAGCTGCATATAGAAAAATCTTCATCGCTTCTCCCGCAACGACGTCTTTAGTAACCTTGACTTTTCCACTTCGTTCTCCTTCAATCATCTTTGGAGGACAGAAAATGGTCCAATCCAAATCGGTTGCTGCGAGGCATCCCAAACTCCTTTATAGTCAACATTCACCTTGACCAGCCACTCAGGGAGCCCTGGAAGCTCGTAGAGTCTTTTAATGTCATCAATTCTGAGAAGACTTGCTCCAGTCACTACGAGAAATCTTTTGACTCCTGTTTTTTTCACAAGCCTTGATGACGTTTTTAGCACCTTCTGTGCGAATTGACGGGTAACCCTCTTTGGGAGATGGGCCTCCTAGAGAGGACAAAATTGCATCTTGCCCAGCAAAGTGTTTCTCAAGTAATTCGAGGTCACCAACTTCACCTTTTATCACGGTGAGTTTCTCATTCTTAATATCCAAAGCGGATGAATCTCTAGCAAGTGCTGTGACATGAAATCCTCTCTCAAGTGCTTGAGATACGAGGTGCTTACCAACGAGCCCTGTTGAACCGATAATGAATATCTTCTTTGTGGTAGCTTGCATTTGTAATAAATTCTAGATATCTTTTATCATTCTTTAGTGTTTAATATTATCTTGAGCAACAGATTTTCACACAAAATTTGGACATGAGCCCTGATGGTTGAAAGTTAGCAGAGTCAAAATTAACATTTGTTGTAAAGCAGAGGACATGAAAAGTTAATAAGTGTATAAGAGACAATAAAACCGGATCTATCATTTTTTTCTATTAATTGAAAGCAGATCAAAGATCTCGAAAGATCGTGTAAATTTGTCTACTGTGGGCATCCTTTCAACTTCCAATATCTCCAAAAGAAAAACCGCATTCAAGTATTCCTTGTAAATCATTCAACATCAGATCGAAAATTGTACTAAGAATGAAGCAAATTGTCATCAAAGTCTATTTTCCGAGGGTTTTTTTGTTCACAGAAAAATTCTTCTATCAAATGCTATACAAATATTTTTTAGTTATGAAATGAAAAGAAATCAAGAATAGATCACTCTTTGTGAAAGAATAGATTGTTCTTATAAGAATTAATATATATTTTAGAGGGTTGCTTGCAAATTACCTCAGAACGAAGGAGTCCTCTTATTGCCTGAGATAATGGATAAAGAGCGAAAATTTGATGGAACATTTGCTAAATTTTGCGAAAATTTTATCAACGCCTTGCAAACCAAATGGGAGCTACTAATTTGACTAAGCTGTCTAATGAAACTGAAATTATTTTAATTTATCAAAAGAAAAATTTTTCATAACACCGTTATCTGCTTCATGAAAAGAACAAAGGAACTCTACTTCAGACCCCACCCAGACTACCGAGAGCGTGAAGGTATCTCCGGAGTGACTTATCTAGATGGAGAGGACCGAGGTAGAATGGATTACGTCTTGATTGGTTTGCTTATTTCAATTCAATGGCAGAATTCGACCAGAGAACTAAACAGTATCAAGAATGGCAAAAGCAGTGGGCAGATCAACAAGTAGAAGAAAAAGTTATTCTAAAAAAATTAGAAAAAGAAGTCGAAGACAACTATTCTCGCCAGACCCTTGAATTAAATGTTCAAAGGTAAATAAAAATATTGTTTCAAGATCGGAAGAGCTAATAAATACACAACTACAGACAGCTGCTCGATGAGGATCACAAAATGAAGAGAAAAATCATTCAAAATTCGATGAGAGATAAAAATTTGCTTTTGGTACTTCTTATATTGTTGATCTCTTATTAAATATTTCCTTTTGACTCATAGGCGGATGAGAAAAAGGATCGAGAGGCCAAGGAAAAGCTTCTGAAAAAACAAGAGGAGCAGGAAGAGTTGAGAATACTGAATGAAAGAAGAAAGAAAACATTATTGACTTATGCAACTGCCGCGTCTACTCAAGGAAGTTTCCAATCGAAATAGTTGTATTAGGAAAAAGCTAGCGATTATTGAAAGCTGTTAAGCTATATGTACTTTACAAGCACTCGCATTATTAGCACATCTCCCTTTTCGTTTCTTAAATTGATTGATTCATCCTTCCTCCATCAACTTGAGTAGAAAATTATATTTGCACTCTCAACTACACGAATTTTTTCTTACATCGCTTAGTTTTGTCACAAAATTGGTTGGATTGAGACAAAATCCCACCAAGCTTTTATACAACCCTTTCTTTGTTCCCACAATCAAAAACTAACCGTGCCCATTACTTATCTTCTCTCTATCTCTGAGCTTTATGGTTTATTACACTTGAATCATCCATTTTTCGCGTTTCAATATAAACAGAGATTGGAAACTGGATGAAAACTCTGAAAAAAATTCAATAACAATAATTATTATTACAGCGGTATTTTCTTCTACTTCTTCTTTTGTTGCTGATAATTTACCAAATGAACTTGCCTCTCGGAAGTTAAAAAGAACGTTTAGTTTTGATCGGCACGAATTTTGAATTGATTTTGGAAGTTCTCGAAACAAGTTGCGTTCGAGAAAATGGCAAAAAAAACAACCAAGATTTGAGTAAAGTTGAGCCAATCAAGATCTCATAAGCTCCCCACTTATAAAAACAAAATTTTCTTTGAAAAGAGTGACAAATTACTTCGTTATAGATGATTACAATTAAATTTCGGCATATCTACGAATTCATCATGGAATATGAGCCTCAAAGTTATTTTTCATATTTTTAGAAAAAATGATCATGCATATATGCACACAGACATTTAAGTATTACCCATCCACTATTTCGAATCGAGTCTCCAGCATTTAATCATTAATTGGATGAAATGATCATCGTTGTCAACCGAGACGCTTACAGCGTTATAATAGTCATCCCATTCCTATCAGTTAATCAATAATAAGGTAAAAAAAATAATAATAATTTATATATTCACGGCTTTGCTGATCGATCCATCTTTATTCATATCGCTGAAATTCTCTATGAAATCTAAGAAGACTTGCTCCTGTGTAAGTTCTCCAATAATAACTTTTGGATGAAAGCTAAAATCGAAAGTTCCTCTTCATGTGACAAAATTAGAAGGATTCCAAATTTGACAAATACCGAAGATCATTGATTTCTATCACACCATTGAAATTTTTATCAAATTTGAGAAAAGCCTTGTCAGAAACTGCCTGTCTTCTAGGATTCATTTTTCCCTTCAAAAATTATGAGAAAATTGATTTGAGGTGATGATTATCAATACTCTTATTCCGATTAAGAATTCATTAAAATTGACTGCTCCATCTCCATCTTTATCAAGAAGGGTCACTAAAGACTGGATATTTGTGAGTTCAAATCTACAAAGAAATCATAGAAATCACATCAGCTTCATTCTTGGTAAGAATAACTCCAATTTCTTTCAAGCCTGCCAAAAACTCGTTTTTCCCGACTTTGTTGTCTCCGTCATAAGAGTCCAATTTTCGAAAAACTTTGGCAAGCCCTCGAATAGTTTTAGCTCCACGATTATCCAAAGCATCTTTTATCTTTTGAATGACTAAATGTATGTATTGAGGAGAAAGTAAATAGTATCTCAGTTGCTACCTGCGAGTCCAGAAACCTTATCCATCAAAAGTGTTTGTATTTCGTTTGGCCTTTTTAAATTTATGAAATTTTATTAAAAGTACGAGAAGGATAGTACCAATTATCTGTTTGAAATTTTAAAACCAACCCCCATACTAAATTTACACCTTATTTAACTTCAATCTTTCAACTTCATTGATTATTGCACGCACACCGAGGGCAGCTTCTTGGATTGAATGGTCCCGAAGGAAGAAATGAAAAAGGCGAGGACACGAAAATTTTGAGGACAGGAATTTCGAAAACTCTGTCCTCAAATAATCGTCTACTTTCAATCCAACTTTTCAAATTTAGTAACAGCTCCATGAATTCACACTTTGAAGTGATCTTTAAATCAAAATCTGATATTGATTTTTGCTATCATTAAAACTTTCCAGAATTTCAGGATATCTGACTACTTCTCAAAGGTATAAGATGGCTCATTATCGATGCAAAATATTATTTGTAAATTATTAGCACCGAAAGATGCACGACACTAAGGAGTTAGTTGTTGGAATATCAAAACCTGGCCCAAAATAAAATAATTTATTGTTGTTTGTCCGCTTTTCACTTAAAGAACTTGAAGAAAATGAAGTCAATCAAAGTGTCATTGAGGTAACATCCCTGAATACGTTTAAATTTGCTATAAACATAATGCAATTAGTGAAAAGAACAGCGACAAAACAAGTTACTTTTAGGGATTCTAGTTTTATTCTGACAAGTTCATTTAATTTCAAAGTTGTCAGAGGTTTAGGATCTTAGGTTTGAAAAAATAAAATTAAGCTCCTTGCAAAGAATGAAATAAGCTTACAGAAGTTATCCATGCCGATCTCCAAGCATCGTCTCCGATATTCTGCAAGGAAAAAAAATAATGAGAATTAGAACAAGCAATAATATAATCTACTTTCGTCAGTGTTCGCAGAGAGACCGCAAATGTAGGTTCTTGGAGCTTGAAGATCAGATTCAAGCTGTCTAATTGCGGTTGTTGCCTCAAATCCATCCCAAAATGGCATCTCCAAATCCATAAGGATCATATGAAAGAGAACACCTTCTTCTAGCAGAACTTCGAATCTTTTATAAGCCTCAATTCCATTGTTCGCTCCTTCTACTATAATTTTATGTTGGCACGTTTTTGGAAGTTCATCAGTAAGCTGCTTCAGCTGGAATGGATTATCTTCTACGGCCAAAATAGTAAACACATCTTTATAGTTGTAGTGTTTCTATAAATCCAATCCGAATTAAATTAAAACGAATGAATATTTTCACCTTTGAGTTAGGGTTTATGTCAGTTTCCACTGCGATTCCAGCCCATTTCTTCTCTTTAGTTCTCGTTCTTTCTCTAAGGGCAGGGGTGAGATGCTTGTCGTCAATATCAAAAGGCAACAGCATCTTCTGCCACGAGGATTTCTTTCTGTTTGCAGTATTGCCAAATTGTGTGAGAGAGAGACCATGGAAGTATTTTACTTGGTAGTCCCTTCTTCACTTCGATGAGAATCCATTGGTATTTCATCATCGGCAGCTGATTTCGAAATTTTCGAAACCTGCTTGCTAAGAGATGACATAGATCGTAATCTCATCACATTCTTTGCTGCAGGCGAAGAGAACGGATGTCTGTTAGATGGATCAAGAAGGTCCTCCTTTTTGAGAGATTCGCTCTCTTCTTGCAACCCAGAGTCGTCTATGAAAATGAGTTATGTTTAGTAACGAAGAGTAACATGAAGATACCGCCATCTTTGCTCTTGATACTGTCGGTCCGCCGGATTAGTGGTCTTCTGGTGGGTTTTGGACTCGCTGCGACAATTACAACGATCGTTCAGAGAAATTTACACCAACAAAATTCATTACCTAATGCACTTTCGTTCCCTCCAAGGGAACTGAAATTATGAGGAGCGCTCAATATTTCCTCAATGGCCGTAATTTTAAGGCTGAACTTCACAGTTGAAAGGGAGGATATCAGTCTTGTTCTGTAGGTCATCCCCATATTGACGACAAATTCTTGCAAAATTTTAGCATAGGACTCGTTTCTTAGGGCTATGTTGAGTCTATACATAACGAGTGCGTAAAGCTCTTCAGTTGAGAGCTTTCCAGAGCTCGCACCTAGAGATATAATAAATATCAAGTTGGTATTCATTATTCCTACCAAAAATCTTCTTTCCACTGCCTTTATTCGTGTCGCTAAAGAGTAATAAATGAATTGAATTGGATGAGTAACAAATGAAAACCATACTTATGGATAGGAGACGTATCGAATGGAGATTTGACATTGTCTGATTCAGAACTATCTTGCTCGGAGAGAGTAATGGTCTTTCTTGCATTAGGTGGGGGTTGCTTGCTTAAAAGTTCAATCAGACAGAAAATTATAATTGTCTTGACTAATTGTTCATCAAATGAAGGATGGACAATTTTATTAGTTAGTTTGAAGCTTTCTGGGCTCTCTAAAGCCCTCAGTGAGTCGCCCATAAATCCGTTTGAATTCTTTGAAGTTCTCGAGGGTTGTCTTTTGAAAAGACTGGGCTGAGGAGGTTTCTTTGCGTTTTCTCCCGTGCCTCCCAGTTTCAGAAGTCCCGTAGCGCTTGGAGGAGATTCTTCCTGTTCCTCTCTTATACCAGGAAGATTTGGCTTTCCAGGAAGAGTAGAGATAAGTCCTATTAGCCCTTGCATGGTATCTTTAATTTTGCTTTTATCTGTTGCTCTTTTAGCAGGAATTGGGCTGCTGAATGCATCTCCTTGCTTCTTCTTTTCTTGAAATTCAGCAAAAGTTAATGGTCTATCTGCTTTAGGAACCGCATCGCGCTCTTTCGAAACTTTCTCAGGTCTACTACTCATTGTCTCTCGTGAAAAGAATTGGCCACTCACTGTGTGAGTAGAGACCAATTCATCTGAAACCATTGTTGGACCTTCAGTAACCTTGGGAAGAATCTTAATTTCAGGAGGCATCTCTCGTTTCCAGTTATATTTACTAGGAGCAATCATTGAACGTGTATTGGTCAGATTCACTTTTGAGAGCAGGTCCGACATTTGTTCAAGACTTTGAGAGTCTTCAGGTAGATAGTGAGGCATAGGGACAATTAGAACTATTGAGACTCGATTTCCTTCTGATATTTCAATACCACCCTCAGTATCTTTGAGTATGATTGGAAGGAGTCCAAATTCGATTCCCATTTCATTTGGATTGAGCAGCTTGCTGTACATATTTTCATAATGGTCATTCATCAAGTAGTTTACGATTTCCTTCAGTGAGTTAGCATTCAATACTTCGTTTCTGTCGACTTCTATTTTGAACTCGAGTAGCATCACTCCACCAGCTAGAACATTTCTCACATCACAAATGATGTCTACCGTAGAGTTTTGAGTGTTTCTCAACACTCCTTTAATCAGATTCCCAAATATCTGCTGGAAAACTGACGGATCACTGCTTACGTACTCAGGAAATGCATTGCCAAAACTCAAATTCATTTCCACTTTATTTTGGACTGACTGTAAGCTTAATATCTCAAGCAAATAGACCGTGAACTGCTTAAGGTTAAATTCAGACTGCGAGAATTGTTGTCTGACAAAATTATTGAGATAGCAGTTCAGGGAATGAGCGTTCATTATAGAAGATTTAAGAATGTGTAGGTTGAGGAGAAGCTTCGAGACCGGTTGAAAAATATTGCTAGAAAAATCTCCTTTCTTCAGTTGAGTCATCATCTTGTCATAATCTTGCTCAAGATTGAAGATGGAATCTTCCAAATCGTTTATCACCTTGTTAAGACGATGAACCAGCAGGTCCTGGTTTTTGATAGGCACACCGACATCTTGGAATGTTAAAAGGTAAGATCTTCGTCCTTTCCAAATAAAATCGGAGAGTTCCATATCATAAATTGGTCCATAGTCCTCCCAGGTTTTATTTTTTATACTATTGGTGAGAGAACCTGCCATTGAAGCTTGAGTTAGAGATACTTCTGACTTGTCAAATCTTGCAGAATTCGATACATCTTTGGGCTTTTTGAATGCAACTCTTATCTTAGATTTTGTCTCTGCAGTCAACCCCTCAAGCGCCACTGCTACTGCCGCTTGATAATCAGAATCAATTAGGTTTGTAAAATTTATGCGCTGAATCAAATTCAAAGAGGGAGATGGAATACCCTTCACAACGTCTGCTACGACAAGTCGTTTATCGACCTTCGCAATTAGCTCAATCCCTTTTCGGTTACTCATTATCAGATTTTTGTTTCTGTCAATTAGGATTATGGGAAGAGACGCTTCCTCGAATAACCTCTGGAAAACTTTTCCTGATCTTCGTAATGAATCCATCATGACCCATTTCTCTCGGGAGCTCCTTTCTAAAAATGCAACTCCAGCAGTAGCCAAGAGATGAAATATAGCAAAATCTTGAGCAATCTCATTGAAATCTTTTCTATAAAACTGCCGCATGTCGTAGTAATTGATACCCCAGAAAAGAATCAAGTATGACAATGTATTATAAATCAGGTGATATTTCCAGCAATCAAAGACAAGTGATGTGCTAATTGTCGTCTGAATCACTACTAACAGTAATGCTGCTGTATATTCAAAGCGATCCAAGATGCTCAAATGCATGTAAATTGACAATATCAGCATCAACATTCGAATAAGATGCAAACTTTGGTTTTTATGGATTAAAATGAGAGAACCCATTGTCGCTAGCATAGTAAATATCGTCAAATATTCGAGTTTACAGTTTGTTGAGTATCGGAAGCAGGTCGAATCCATGAATTGCGCCATTATAATCAAAATTGAAAGGACCAGAAAACCTACCAGTGCATAGATAGCATGAGAGTGAAGGTCTGCTCTAAACTTGCTTTCTGTTTTGGGATTTTTGAACTCCAGAAAGAAATTTGTGCGATATGATTTCTCTCTGGCAAAAAGATTGTTCATTCGTGCAATAATGAATATATAATCCTTTGAAACGACTACACTTAAAATAATATCTTTTTTCCAGAAATTTTGGTAAAAAATTCGGGAGTTGATCGCTGACGATTATTCAATCATTATCGAGCTGCTTTTAAATTAATTATGTTTGCTCTTATGTATCTTAGGAATCTTGAGTTACTTTGATACGACTGTGTAGGAGTTAAAGAGTCTCTATTTTTTCTCTGAGAATTGCTCTCGTGGTTTTCATACGAATCTTAAGAAAGAAGCCGCTAAAGGGAATGAGAATATGGATTGTTCGAACCCTCGCTAAAGATGTGAAAATCAATTTCAGATTTAAAATGCTGAAACTAAATTCGCAGCCTCTTGTTTTTATATAGTTAGCGCTGATTATATGAAGATAATGTTTTGTAATTTATAATCGTTTGTCATGGGAAAAATCGTCCCATTTTCCTCGTGCTGTTTTAAATATAGGTTGAACATTTCTCGCAAAAAATATATTACAGTAGGTAAAACGAAAAATCATTCCTTTAGATTTCTATTCTTTCAGCCTTGATCAATATATCTATCGGCCTGATTGGATACAATGGAGTACATGCACTCCTCAAAATAATATGAATCAATATACATTACACAAGCTGATTAAATTACTTCAAGATAAAGAAACATAACATTCAATAAGTCACTCTACATTTCATATCTCTATTTATTAATAGACGGTTTTATCATGCTTGTCGATCTGTTCTTGTTGCTTCAGTAAGATTTCTTTCTGCAAATTTTCTATAACTGAAAGCTGTGCTATTACTCTTTTTTCCTGTCGGTCAATCTTTTGAGATAATTCCTGAAAATTCGTTTGTAATTTTTTCTCAAATTCGTCAAGAAACATTCGAATGGCATTGAGAGCTTGAACAACATTTGAGGAGTCTCCAGAGTTAGAAGGGGAAGAAGCTTTTTTTTCCAAATCAGACTCGGAATCAACTAGATCTTCCTCCTCTGATACTACCATTGAGATCTTGGGCGTTTCAAGGTTTGTATCAGGAGCACGATTCCGATCACTCTCAGACTTCAAGGTTTTGGACTTGATTGTAGGTTCTTCGACATCTCCTTGGTCCTCAAGAAACCGGTTAGCTTTTATTAATTTAAATGAGCTGTTGGGACTGGTTTGAGGCGGCAGTAACTTTGAATCATTGTTATCTGTCGAAAAGCAATGCAGACGCTTTTCATCAAGAGTTCTGCTCTCTTCCATAACCCAAGAATGCTGGGAACGATTTTGATGGTTTTGATGATGGTTCTTTAACCGAATTTCAGTTATGCTCTTGAAAATACGATGTTAGATTCACAGGGTTAAGAACCTGTCATTACATTTTGGCTGATATCTTTATGATATTCACGAATTACCACAATAGAATTCTGTGACATTGGGTGTTGACTCCAAATGCTCTATCCAAAAAAATTTTATTGCGATTAGATTTCAGATATATCTATATTTGAAATCAAGTTTAACTAGAAGTATACGAACAATTGCTCTTTTAAACAGCAGTTACTAGTCTTTAAACGTTCTCTGTTTATTCTTTCCTATCATCAATTATCACTAATTGTATCTTTGAAACCAATCTCCTCAACCAAAGTCCAGCAAAAATGAACTCAAAAGCATTTTAAATTCTCTTAAACGAATTCGACTTAAGTCGTACTCAAATAACCAGCAGTGTTTTTGCTTGATCAATGGTTGTCAATATTTGCCAATTCGATCATCTCATTTAGAGAAAAGAGAGATCCTACGTGTCTGTAAATTCTAATGGATTTGTCCAGATAAGAGTTATTCTGAACACTCGCCATTAATACTTTCTAATAGAGTTTTTTTATTTTTGATTCATAGTCCTGCTTAGCCCACACAACTGATAGCAAACAAACTCTCCATCAAATCAATGAAGTTTACAATGAGCAGTTCCGCTATTTTAGTATTAAAACAGCACTAGAATGAAAATGAGTTATTTTGAAGACAGAAAGTATCACTAAAATTAAACATATTTCACATTCTTTATATTTCTCCACGAACTGCTTTTAAGGTATCTCTGAGAGCCTCACTCTCATATTTCCATTTGGGTTCTGCTGAAGTAGATTGTCTTTTTTGAGGCTGCTTAGATTGGGCCTGGTTCCTTCTCGGTTTTACCTCTAATTTCAGTTGTTCCTCAGTTTTCCTTGCAGCTGCTGAATCGAATTTCTTCCTTTGGCTCTGAAACACCTTTTTGCACGCCTTCGCATGTTTCTCTAATGCTTCCGCTTTGAACTTTCTGCCACATCCTTCGGGGCAGAGAATTAACTCGGCGTCCATATCCTCATCAGGAAGTTGATCACCTCCTCCCTTTAGCTGCGCAATAGGGATTTCCTCTAATTGGTTGACTTTTGGTTGTGGGTTGTTGGAAATAGTACTGGCTCCCTTTTTCACCGGAGCATTCTTCGTACCCATATTAGGTTTCATATTAGGTTTGGTATTTTTTGGAGCGTTGTGGTCCTCATTGATAGCCTCTTCCTTCTGTTTGTTGGGAACTCTTTTTAGATTTGGCTTTGAAAATACTTTAGATGTACGAGTATCAGTGGGACCATCATCTTTGTCTTCAAATTTGTTCAGAGTATTCTCACCAAATTGATTGTTTTTTAGACCACCACCAACCGTATTCCCTTTGTTCGTGGTGCTGTAGGATTGACTGTTGAAGTCAGAGTCTTGATATGAAGGCAGTGTGATCCCTTGATTATTGTTCGACACTCCGCTTTTGAAGAGGGGTTTATTGAGAGCACCACCATTGGAAGGTGAAATTTGGCTCAGAGTATTTTTTGAAATTCTCGATGGGAAATTATCGGAAGCCAAATCCTGGATTCCATTTGAGAAACCATTGGACTTATTCTCAGAGCAAGGAATTCCTCCAAATTTGGTGCTTGGACCTCCCATATTAGGCTTTGAAAAAGCGTCATTTGTAGGCTGGCTGAGCAGATGGCTCTTTTTGTTCAGATGTGATTGGATTATGTCGAGTTCGTCAGTCAAATTTTTGGTCATGTTATCAATGTCTTTGGTTTGGAGCCTTTCTTTTGAGAGCGTATTCGGCTTGAATACTCCTCGATATTGAGAATTTCCATTTCCTTGGTTTGAATCGAAGTCCATATTGCGGTAGCTATCTCTGGTATCAGTTCCAATATCACTTGGTCGCTCTCCATAATTGATCCCAAATTTACTTCCAGTACCTTGCATGTTGTTAGAAATGCTAACACCTCCAAAAGGATCTCTGGCACGCAAACTGCTCACTGTGCTTGCAGTGTTGAGGTTGCTGCCACGCGAATAATTTGTAGAATCATCGTTTCCTAAGACAGAATAGAAATTAATGATCGGGTAAAAGAGATTTAACAGCTACTCACAACAGAGAAGAAAAAAATCATTCTAAGTTATTAGTTTACCAGAGAACATAGCCAGTTCGCCAGTCTTTGCAAAAGTTGTCTTCCGCTCTTCGCGACGTTGAGAGGCCCAGCTGTTTGTTTGAGAAGATCCGGCAAGTCCTAAATTATTGGCTCGCATTTTTGGTTAGTTTGCTTCAGGCAGGTTGTTAATCGCTGTTTGGACGATAAAGTTTTAATGTAGTTTTAAATTATTGTAATTTTGCGTACTTATGAATAAAAATTTTGTAACCGCATTGGAATTAATTCGTGCCCAGCTATGATCAACATTTTATTTTTTTTACCTTCTCTAAGTTCCACTATTTCATCAGCTAAGGAATACATACATTAACAAATGAGGGATTTAATGCATCTATAAGATCAAAGGGAAGGGAATTTTAAGTCCTTCATAAGATAAATATTTCAAATAACGTGCAATATCGCTAGCGGTGGCGTATGGTTGTGGAATTTATTAAATTATCACTGAAATAGCTCTTCTCTGGATAACTCTGCACCGATAATCTTCAAGAGAGAGAGAAATACGAAGGGATGATATGAAATTCGCTGCAAAAAGGTGCGAACTTTAAAAAATATATCTCACAAAGCAGGTGTAAGGTTCTTAGCTATTAATAAGCGTTTGGGAGATGAGTAAATCGACATTTTCCTCAGCGTCATTAGCAATTTTTTGGTGATTTGGAGTTACATGGGCTCAGACTGAGTAATCCAACAGCCTTTTATTTTTGTTCAGAACAATTCTTAATTATTGGTTTTTACTCAGACCCCAAGCGATTTCGAAAATCAGTAAGACCGGTACATAAGATATGGAGCAGAAATCAAGGATGCTTACTAATCTTGGGGTGCTTAAAAACAAATAACATTGTTGGTGTTTGTGTCAATTTTTTTGTGATTAGGATTTAAAAGTCAATTTGTTGAAACCAGAGCGACTGTCCTTAATCAACTAACCACTTTGAGTAAAAATCCAAGATAACTGGAGGATCAAAATTAAAAATTGGGAGCTCTAAACCAGTGGATCTGTCGAAACATTTAGACGATGGAAGCGGCGTTTGAAGCAATCTTTGGCCAAAGTTCAGCAGCTTCTTTGCCTACAGGACCAGTAATGGCTGAACCTTTCATTTCTCCTTTCGGGTTCACAATGACTCCTGCATTGTCTAAATCAGGCATTTAATCAAGGAAACTGTTTATTCAGCAAAACTGTACCTTCACAATAAATAAATGTTCCATCAGGTCTTCTCCAAGCTCTTCTCTGTCTTACAACAATCGCTTGAAGGACTGAGTTTAAAAAAAGTTAGCTTATTTTTCTGAACTGATTCGTCATACCTTTCTTTCTGAGTTCAGGCTTTCCTTTCTTGACTGAGCAAAGGATCATATCACCGAGGGATGCTCCAGGTAGTCTGTTCAAGTGACCTTTCACACCATATGCAGCAATCATATAGATATTTTTTGCTCCGGTATTATCAGCACAGTTGATCAATGCAGCATTTTTAAGAGCCAAAGTAACTTTAAGCTTCTTGCCGACTTGGCCTCCTCTTCCTTTATTGTGAAAAAAATCAGCATCATTCATATGTCAGACAGAACCACCTCTTTTGGACATTTGCTAAGTTTATTCGGATTCTCTTGAGTGTATTTAAATGCTTAATAAGCAATTATAACTATTTTTTTCAAACTGTGATTCAAATACAAACGAGCAAAAAATCCCAAGGAACCATTGAACAAGTGAGCTGTTTTGATTACATTATTTTCTAAAAGGTCTCAACAAGAGTGTCAACGATAACGATTCCGTTTATCGTATGAAATTTCAGCTCGTTAAATTTTCATCTTTTGAGCGGTTGTGAAAGAAATAGATGTTGATTGGTTCATGAGGAGATTTTAGGTTCTTGTTGTTTGACTTTCTAATTTTTCCCAAACTGCATTCGATACTTTTAGTTATTCAAAGCATCACGATTACAACCTGAGAGTTTTTACATACTGACGAGTTGATAGATTCAAAAACAAACTAAAAGCTGAAATTCTATTAAAGCACAAAAACTTATGCGGTTCTTCAATGCTATGTGAATGAATAGTTATCTGGAAAATCAATTCAGGTAGTCTTCTCTGGAAGTTCAACGAATTTCAGTTTCGTGCCCGTTTGTTGAGGGTTTACTGGGCGATAAAGGATGTAATGCTGGACAATAAATATAACGTCAAAGAGGATCGTAATATTCCCAAGAAGAAATTTCACTGGATTAAGTTGTGACCAACCTACAAAAATTAAAATGAGATCCTCAATCATAATTTACCGTTTTGTAAAATGTTAAGAGCATTTTGAGCGACTGACAGTGTACCTCCTGTTATATCCAATAAAATGTTAAAAATACTCCATCCATAAGTGCTCTTTCTTCTATAATTCCAATACATCTAGAGAATGCGATTCGTTATTATTTTCTGTGACTCTAAAATTACCTGAGGGATATATTTGATGATAGTAATTGATAATTTAAGATGACCAAGAAGAAGCCATAGGTTGAAATTTTCAGTTGAAGAGAGCCATTCGAAGTACTAGTAATGAAGAATTGATTTTTAAGTAAGGCAAGCGGTAGGAACCTGGAAAACGAAGAAAGAAAGCCCAGCGATTGATAGGTATATGATTAGTAAGAGCCTACCTATGAGAGAAAGCTTGTTGTTTCCTCTCTGTTGAATATTAACGATGGCCCATCAGAATGTTTACTGGATATATGAATATTTGCGAATAAGTTGCACAAGAGATCGCGAAAGCGTGAGCTGCAAAGGCAAAATCTTGAATTGTGACCTGTTATTTACAATTTTAAGCCATTCGATAGGTTTTACTTTTCCTAGTCCCAAGGTTTCATCAGGAAAGAAGTATCCCTTGATAGTATAAGCTAAATAAAACCCAAAGCCCACGAGGTTCAAGGTCAAAAACTCCAATTTTACTCCCTCAACACTACTGAATAGATGAATATTTCGTGATAATAGAAAACCACCTTTTGTTGCGATAATTCAATACGAACTGTCCATAGAAAGAGAGAGACCAAGCGAAAAAATATCCCCATCCCAGGATACTAGATGTTATCTCGATCCAACTCACATCCTCTGACATTTGAGAGACAGTCTTATTTTCTTTTTTTAAATCAATATTATGACTCATGTAAACAGTAGATAGTGCTTTCCCATTTCCACGCAGCAAATAAAGCAGGATAGTTCGAAAGGAAGTTTCACTGACTCAAAAAGGTCTCTCAATGTATAAAAAAGTAAGCAGCAGTGTTTGAGACAAATTTAATTCTCGTTTTCGGAAAGGATATATAGTATTAGTAGGTTGTTATTTTTTTTCAAGACTTTTTGCTTTTGCTTGATTTGCTATGATGCAGTATTCTAATTAAACGATTATCATTTCTAAAATAGTACATCAAATAAAAGATAAATAGTCACATTTGATTTTTATCGATCTATTTGTGACTGACTTATGAGATTTTTTGATATGATGTTATCAACGATGCAAACATTATTTATTGTTCTTATGTAAACTCTGCCAATGTCTTAACTTTCATGTAAGAAGTGAGTACTCTAATAAAGTTTTTTTTTTCAAAATTTCATACCTCAACCTATAATCGAAGATGGCATTTAAGTTCAATGGGATACCAATACATAGACATAATTTAAAAAATACCACAACATTTGCGTTCTTTTCGAGATAGAATACAATCTACTCTGAGGAATAATTAGCTCTTTTTTGAATTTCAAAAAACCTGAATTAATATTATCTTTCTTGTTATATTCAATTAAAAGTATTATAATTTTTTATCAATTTTTAGATATATCCAGATACATAATTCAAAATGTAAGAAAACCACTTAATGCTACCTATGAGCCATTCCAAATATCACTGGACTCTCACAAGATGGCTACTTTGATGAATCCCGTTAATGACAAAAACAATAAAGATTCTAGATATGAAGTCTTCCTGTACTTTAAGTTGTGAGATGAGACAATTTAGGGGTCTGGTTTTATGCCGACTGCATCAGTAGTTCGGTAAGTAATGTTCTGATTTTAATATTTTACCATGTGAATACTAAAAAATATTGGTATATTTTTCAGAGAAAGTGATCTAACTTCTCTTCCATTCAATTATGGCAGCTAGAACACCGCTAGAATCAGGATCAATTATATCGTCCTAATAGTCTAAATGTTACCCGCATTTATCCATTCTGAAGTGTCTTTGTACTAGTTATTTTGACAATTTGACATTTATTTTTTGTTCTCAATTAGTGATTTGATCCTTTTGCTCAACTTTTTTGCTATTTGAATCCATTTTCAAAAAGATTGGCTGCGCCCATTCGAAAATATCTTTCTAACGATTCGATATTAAATTAAGAAAATTTCGTACAAAACTACTCAGTCTCACACTCAACAGATACTTTGATTAAAATATATTAATTCTTCAGTTTAATCGAAAGTCAGCTAATATTATTGTAAGTTGACACGAAACATGAGCCACACTCCTCAGAAAATGGGCCACTTTCATTATCCATCTAGGAGCGCAACAGTTATTCCGCAACGGCATCTGATATATACGCCTCAAAGAAGCGCCAACGTGTCACCTCATCCAAGAGGAGGAGAATATTCTCCTATACCCTTTCGGTAACATTTTTTTTAATTAAAAGAGGTTTGCCAACCTGCTTTGAAGTAACTCATTTCAGTTTGAGAGGTCTATCAGTGAGGTTGCTCAGTTGAAAAAATTAAACTCAGAACTAATATACGAGAATCAGAGCCTGAAAAATACAAAAGGACCAATCTCTGTTGGTCTTGTTGATCGTCTGATTCAAGAAAACGAGAGGCTAAATAAGCAATCAAGTAACTTACAAAAAGAGGTCGATCTTCTTAGATCATCTCTAAAAGACGATTCAACAGGGTTTGAAAATAAATTATTGCTACTTATCAATCAAAATCAGAAATTGTTTCGCGATCTTGAATCTAAATCGTCTGAGCTGCAGGCAATTACAGAAAAAGCCGAAGGAATAAGGCACCCAAGTCCTCAGCCTACAACCAGAGTTCAAGACCAAAACTCTTCATTGAAGAAAGAGAACATAGAATTGAGAAAAAAGATAGACGAGCTTCAAAAGAATTTCGGAGAGCAGCAGGAATTACAATTTAAGATGAGAGATTTAGAGTTGAAGAGCTGGCTTTTTCAGGGAGAGAAAACTCGATTTGGAAAAGATCTCTCAAGCACGAGAGATGAAGAATTCAATAAATGGAGGCAGACTGGAATTCGAGAGCTGACAAGACAGAGAGCTACCTCTCGCCCAAGAACAGCAATATTGCAAGATTTTTTTCAGCGCTCGAAGACGAATAAGGCTTCTCAGCCCCATGAAAGAAAAAAAGATGAAATTTTTGGAATTGGGGAAAAGCACGAATCCTTGAATAGCAATCTTGCTCGGCTTCAGGATGAAATTACTCCAATAAATAGGGTTTCTAGAGAGCAAAATAGCAGTCCTTTTTTTACGCCGAAAAGAGGAGTTCCTGAATTTTTCAAAATCCCCGACAGCTCTCAAGAAACGCTCAGTCGATCTCTAAGGATTTCCTCTTCAGAAGAAAATACTCGAAAGCTCGTAACTGAGATGCCACGAAGGAAAGATATTAAAAAGCTCAATGGGCTCAACATAAACATGAATTTGGTGAATGAAAGAGTTGAAATGATTACTTCTAATATCCTCAGTAAAATCCCGAATGTTCCGCTCAGTACAGAACAAACGAGAGAGGAAGAGCTAACACGAAGCAAAAACACCAGTCCTTCTCGAAATGTAGACCTTGACTTCGAAAAGAAGTTAGAGCAACGGACAAAAGATTTATTTGACATGCTCAAGAGAACAGAAACTTCAAATTCTCAGCTGAAAGCAGAAAATGCTCAACTTAGAATAGAAGCAACCCATAAAGATTTTGTGATTGAAGAAACAAAAAACACTCTGAAAGAAAAGGAGGAGCAAATTAAAAATCTTGGAGATCAGTTGAATGAATCTTGCCAAAATGCGGATAACAAAATTCAGTGTCAAAAACTTCAAGCACAAATAGATGATTTAACGAATTCTCTTCGGATTAAAAATACCGAAATTTTAAGTTTGGATAATAAGATTCAGGCTCAACTAAAAGAGATTGAGATGCTTGGGCAAAATTATCAAGTTGAGACACAGAAATTGAACCAAATAATTAAAGATCTGACTGAACGTCTGCGAGAGAAAGACATCGAAATAAATAACATGAAAGACATCTGTAGTAAATATGCTGGAGTTCAAACACTTTTACAAGCCAAAGAAAATGAAATCCTTCAACTCAAAGACACGCACAAGGAACTACTTGACAACATCGGAGACAAATCAGCTCGCAAAGAAGAACTCTCCAAGCAACAGAATGAATATCTTAAAGATTTACTCGAGTCCAAGGAAGAAATTATCAAAAGCTTAAGTGTGGATCTTCAAAAATTAAGGAAGGATGTAGAAAATAATCAGCTTCGACAGCAAGACAGTGATAGAGAAAAACATTTTGATTATAGTATGCAGCTTGAAGAACTAAATACAGAAATAATACATCTCCGAGATACAATTCTTATTAAAGAGAAAGAAATCCATGAGCTGGAAAATAAACTCAAAAATCCTCAGATCAAAGAGAAAATTGTCGAAATTGAAAAGGAATGTAGCCACTTAGAGGTCATTGAAAGTCTGCAAAAACAGATTTCTGAATTAGAAACACTAAAACTACGAAATAGCACCACAATTCAGACACTTCAACAAGAAAAAGAGGAACTTAAACTATCGATCTCTGTGGAACATGATTCAAAGATGGGAAAAATTGGTCAAGAGGTAGGATCACGAGAAATAGATTGTGGACATGCACAAGAAATTGAAGAATTGAAAAAGAGAGTTGAAGAAATGACAGATTTATTGCGACAACAGCAACATATTCAGTCCAGAAGTGAGGAAGGAGTCCTTACAGAACATGAATCAATCAAAAGACAGCTCGAACAGTTTCGAACGGAGAATGAGACTCTAGTGCGAGAAATAGACAGATTAAATTCTATGATAAGTCAATTGCAAAAGGAGAAGGAAGAAATTTCGAAAGCAAGTAAGATGATGGAAGAGCATTCAGATCAAAAAATGAAAAATGAATATGAGGAGAAACTTGATCTCTTAAATATACAGATTAATGAACTCATCCAAAACAATCAATTCCTGAAAAATGAGAGCAACTCAAAACAGAGCAGTTTGGAACATGCTGAAAAAATTATTGTTGATTTACATCAAAAACTCGATCACCTAAACTCTGAGAAGGCTTTCGCTGAAAAGCAGCAAAATGAAATCATTCAACTTAAACAGAAAATTGAAAAATTAGAAACAGAACAGATGAGAGAATTTGCACTTTTGCAAGACGAGAACCTGGCCTTAAAGGACAAAGCTGCTGAGAATGCTAATTTAAAAGAAAAGATAAGTTATCAAGTTGGAGAAATTCAAAATCTTAGAAAAGAGCTCGAACTGATTCGAAGCGAAAACGTAATGATAAAACAGCAAGTGAGGAATGAAGAAGAAAAACTCAAAAAAGTAGAACAAGAAATTCAAGTGTCCCCTCAAAAGTTAAAGAGCATAAGTCCAACAAAAGAAGTTCGTTTCAGTCCAAAAGGAGGAGTGAAGAAGCATCATGACCTTGAGGAGGAACTTCTGAAAAATCTCGAAATAATTAGAGCGAAAGACAAAGAATTAGAATTTCTCCGCAAGAAAGTCGAGCAAGAGATACAATTCACAGGAGGATTGGAGCAATTGGATCTGATTTTAAGTGAAAGGACTAAAGAGCTTGAAAACCGAGTAAAAAATGACCAAAGTAATCATGAAGAAAGATACGCAGAAATCCTTAGAGATAAACATACTTTAGAAACTGAGCTCAGAAAAAGGAACTCAGAAATTGAAAATTTGAACGCAAAATTGAATACTCTAGACTCTGAAGAAATTCAGAATCTCAGAAAGCAACTCACAAAAACTAAGAAACTACGAGACAGTTTTGGTTTTTTGATGATCGCTTTGGGTGTCATTCTCACAGGATTCGTTATGACAACCTTGAGATTCAATAACGTTCAACACTCGAACTAAAAACCAAACTCTTCGAAGAGAAAAGAAAAGAAATGGCTTCTCCCAAATCATTAAGTTTTGAGAATAACAGAGATCGATACAACGAAATAGCCACGTTAGTAACTCTGTTTTGTTAATTTTTCTTAAAGTAAATACATCTGTTCATCGCTACACGATCGCTGAGAAAGAGATAGTGTGGTGCATCTACTGTTGAACATGTTGAATAATATCGACCTCCAACTTACTTATTAATTAGACTTGACCCACACATGTCTTTTTGTAATTTGTTCTATTGCTGAAATCGTTCCATGAATTCAACACCAAAATAACTTGCTAATGTTTCTTTTATTAACAAGTCAACTCTGTTCTGAGATCGGTTAAAGAAAAAGAAAAAAGGACATTGAGGATTACAAAAAAGAGTGATACCCACCTTATCATAGACTCTATTATTTAAATTTTCATAGAGATGTATCATAAAAATTAAAGCCATAACTTATACAAATCGGATGAATTTTGAAACTGGACTTTAGAACGCTGTCTCTTCTTGAAAAATAGACGAAACTCGTTCTGAACGTAATCCCATTAACCCTTTCTTTTGTTTTTCTGACTGTTAAAATGCGATATCTTATTCTGATAAGTCGTATATCTACCTGGATCTCCTACAATGTCAGGCTGTGCAGAAAACTTCCAAACGGTTAGAAATTATATTTTACAAAGATGTTCGTTACGAGGGTCATTTGGCTTCCTGGATTCTTCGTGTTGTACAAATTATGGTTGACTGTCGAGGGTTGTCTGTAATTTTGTATGTCAACAACAGGTTTGGTGGACTACAAACAATAAGCACTCAAATAAATACTTACTTATATTAACAGTGTTACCTTTATTCTATTCTCGATGAATCTCGGATTTAGGTATGGTAGCTGAGTTGAAGATTGGTAAGTACCATCGGATGCTGAGTCAGCCTTTAGATGCGGCTTGTCGCCCTAACAATTAGTTTAATGAATAACCTCATCGACAAACACATCCGAACCTCAATTGACATAAAATCATGAGTGCCTTTATTTGGAGTCTTGACCTTGCTGCTATGATGAAAACCAAAATTAAGTGATCCTTTCTTATCTTTCTTCTATTGTTAATTTTTTAATTTCAAGTTTCAATAATTCACATACTATAATGGGCGCCCCATAGATTAGTTTCACTTCTTGGAAAGAATCTTTGAGTGTATATTTTTTAGTTGGATTATTATTTTGTGACTGGACATCCTGGATTTTTTTGACTATAGGCGCAACAACAAACTTGTCATTATTTTCTTGCTTTCGATCTAGTTCAGGCAAATTCAGGGCTAGATAAAATATTCAGGAGTTGTTATTATTATACGATCGCTGACAGGATATTCAGAGAGAGTAGGAACGTGTCCATAATTGATAGCATCATTGATTCTAAAACGATACCTGTTAGAAAACGGACATTGCCTTCTAAAATACCCTGCTCTAGAAGAGTTATAATTAGGATTCGAACTCGAATATTTCAGTTTTGGGACTCCATTGATATTCGGAGTTTCTATCGTTGGATTTTTGGAAGAAATACCATTCACCGAGCCGGTGAGCTCACTGGAAACTTTAAGTGAGAATCCAGTTGAGAATGAAAAATTACGGAGTTTTCTTTAAGAAACCTGCTTGAGTCTTCATTTGACTCCCTTGTTGCAAAATATAATCATTTTGATTGTATTTTTCACCACCATTTTGATAATGCTTTGATTTGACGCTAAGAGTCAGGGAAGTAGTTGATGTTCGAAATTTATAATAAATCATACTTTAATTCTGCGCTCTTGCTATTTTCAGAATAGTATTGAGCACTGCCTGATGATTGTGGCTGCAGATGTTGGGCTTGAATCTTTCCAGCCGAATCAGAATTATAGAGTTCCTATTTTTGAAAAGCAAAACTCTTTAATAGTTGGTTCGCATCAGTTGGTACCGGTTGACTGGCTCTGTCTTTATTAGGGAGCGATTCGATTTCAGACTCTTTTGCTGAGTTCAAACGAGAGCTGCTTATTGGTACAGAGTTTCTGTTGTCTAGATTAGTCCCATAGATCTTGTCAAGTCCCTCAAAATAAGGATGCTTGAGGGCTTGCTCCGCAGTTAGTCGCTGCTTTGGATCCATTTTTAATATCATTTTCATAAAATCGAGGGCTTGCTCTGACATCTTCCCTTTGTAATGAGCATCGAGTGTTTTAGGCTTTTTCACATCTGGCATTTGCAATCCACCAAACCTCGGATGGGTCAAGTGCATTTTCATTTGCTCTGGTGTAATAGGTCCAATCAGTTTCTGAATCACACAAAGCTGATCAAAATCATCATCACCAGGAAATAAAGGCTGCCCATCGGTAATTTCTCCCATTATACATGCTATTGCCCACATATCGACTGCTGTTGTATAACTAGTGCTGCTCAATAAGAGTTCAGGAGGGCGATACCTAATTCAATCGTCAAACCTAGCGTATGTAAACAATCAACCATCTCGTTGCAACGTAATCAGTCAAGTTTTGACCTCCCTCTGGCAATGTTCTCGCAAATCCGAAATCGCATAGCTTCAATGACCCATCCCTTTTTATCCGTGCATTATTTATCTCAAATGTAATGATAATTTTTACCGATTTACAAGAAGGTTTTCGGGCTTAATGTCCCTGTGCAAGATATTGTGCTTGTGACAAAACTCTATTGCACGAACAAGTTGATATATGATCCTTCTGACAAATTCAGCCTTTATTTTGATAGATCGTTATTCAAAATCGAGATTGATAATTACATCTAATCCATTTGGTTGTTCTTCAAGAGCCTCCAACAGATTCCTTTCCACATACTCAAATACTAAATAGAGTTTGCCATTCCTATTGGAAGATCATAATTGTAACAGAAAAATTGCTGCTTGTTTATTACCTGCGATAACTTTCTTTGAGCTCTACAATGTTTTCGTGTTTAAGCATTCGCAGTATTTTTACTTCACGCACTGTAATGCGACGAATGTTCTCGTCACTTTCTGATTCTTTGAACTTTTTTATAGCGACTAAAAGCACGAATACACTTGTTATTTGCAACCGAAACACCAATGATGTTACAGATCTCCCCTGTTTCTTTGTGTTGACATTTGAGTACCACACCAAACACACCTTCACCAACAACCCCAAGTACCTCATATTTATTCATGAAATGGCACCAAATTCACGAGTGGGAGAAGTTCGTAAAATTACGCTTTGTATAAAATTAAGTAAGCGATCAATTTAATATATGTGTGCATCAAATTTGCAAAGTAGAAGTTCGAGCTTCAGTTATTTTCTTTAATTTCTGAGAAATTTACCACATAAATGAGGACAGTTATCGCCGTGCTACTTGTTTTGGAGAATTGTCGTTAGTTACAGGAGTTTATAATTGTTAACAATATATGAGAGATATTGGAGCTACGGCTTGAAAAATATTTGTCTCAAGAGACTGTGAGGTTAGTTTATGATAACGTTAATTTTATCCCATTCTCCAAGACTCCTCACTCAGCCGGAGTTCATAGTTTTCCTAGTGAATCTAAATATTAGCAATAACGGAAAAGTGACCGCTGTGGGTCCAAAATTGCGTTCTCAATACAACATGGGCTGGTTCCAGCATCATCACCACCAATATTCAAAGAAAATTGCATTTGGTACTTTGCCGAATGAAGCTATCAAAGTAAATTTTTTTCTCTTTGATGAAGAAATTTTAAAAAAACACTAAAGAGAAGTGCTAAACTAGCACATCTTAATCCACACAATTATCTGGACATGCTCGTGTTAGGTTACCTCGAAAGTATAATCTGATATAGTCTCATACGTAGAACAAGATAAGTAAATCAGTCCATTTTAACCGGCCTTTGAGAAACTGTTAGTTAAAAGTTTATTAATTAAAGATAGATTTTACTCGATGACATCAATCCGAGCCCCTTTTCGTATTGGCGAGAACTTAATAGCTCCAGATTTCGGCCCAGAAGGATTCCCTCCTGATGATGAAAATATCTTTGGAGCATATCGAGACCAATCTTTTAAATCGTCCTTCACTGGAGGAGCAAGAGATAAATCGAAGCCCTCTGCAAGTGGTTTTGGGAATCCCGGAGCTTATGGTGGTATTACGAGAAGTCCCGGTGGAGATCCCCACTCTCAACGTAAACATGAATCTAAATTTATATTCATGAATGAACGTTCATCATTATTTTACAGGCTATGATGAATCAGTTCAAATCACATTCCAGAGACAAGTGAAGTATGAGGATCTCAACAAACCTGATCTTGGTATTGATGAAAAATATTTGCTTTCAACTCTGACAATAATATCTGCCATAGAAAATATCCTTGATCAGTTACAGTTCGGTAACTACGTGAAGAAAGATTTTTTGAGTGATCAGAATCAAGAACAGCCAGGCGCCAAAGTGGGCGTTAAACTTGAAGTAAAACAAGAAATTCAAAGTAAGAGCCAACCACCAATATGTCAAATACTAACACAACTAAAGAGAACACCGGAGAAATTAAATCAGAGCCACAAGATGGTGAGGCTCCTACAAAGAAAAAAGTTGTCAAGAAAGTTGTAAAAAAGACTGCAGAAGCTGCTGACAAAGAAGAAGGTGAAGCCAAGCCAAAAGAAGGGGAAGGAGAACAGCCACCAGAAGGCGGAGAAGTGAAGAAAGTTGTCAAAAAAGTCGTTAAGAAGAAAAAACCCGAAGAAGGCGACGTCCCATCGCAAGAAGCGTCACAGATACAAGAAGCTGCTGATAAATCTGTTCTAAGTGAGACAGGAGAAGGACCAAAGAAGAAGGTGGTTAAAAAAACTGTCAAGAAAGTTGTAAAAGAAGGAGAAGAGAAACCAGGGGAGGAGAAACCTTCTGAGGAAAAGCCTGCTGAAGATGCCATTGCAAAACCAGAAGGAGCCAAAAAAGTTGTTAAAAAGGTCGTGAAGAAAGTTGCTGAAGGAGAAAAGAAAGATGATGACAAAGCCCCCAAGGAAGAACCTCCCAAAACAGATGTTTCTGCCGATGCTGGAGCCAAGAAAGTCGTCAAAAAAGTTGTGAAAAAAGTCGCCGAAGGAGAAAAGAAAGACGAAGCTAATGTGAGTAAAGAAGAGCCATCTAAAGTTGAGGCATCCGCTGACGCTGGCGCGAAGAAAGTGGTGAAAAAGGTTGTCAAGAAGGTTGCAGATGGAGCGAAGGAAGAACCTGTCAAAAAGGATGAGCCAGCAACACAAGAGGCACCTAAAGAAGAGGCTGACACTAAAAAAGTTGTTAAGAAAGTAGTTAAGAAAGCTACGGGAGAGGCTGGGGAGAAAACAACTGCCCCTTCAAAAGAAGAAAAGAAAACTGAAGAAGCACCTCCAACAGATCCCTCAACTACTACTACAAAAAAGGTGGTCAAGAAAGTAGTGAAAAAAGCTGGAGAAGGGGAAGCAAAAGATGAGGTCAAGAAAGAAGAAGCACCCAAGGAAGCAGGAGGTGAGCCTGTTAAAAAGGTTGTCAAGAAAGTTGTTAAAAAAGCATAAGCACAGGAAGTTATGAATTCATTCTAGCATTGAAAATTGATATAAGTATTGCGATGGTAACAATTCACAAATATCTTCAAAATTATCTGCCTTTTTTTTTGCTTCATTATCTATCCTGAACAAATAAGAGAAAGATAGAGCTGCATGGTAGCCAGTAATATCACATCTCGTTGATAACGCAATATTCATTTCGCATTAAAAAAAAAAGAAAGGAAATTTGAAGCACTGCTCATCGAAAAGTTGATTTGCAATGACAAAATTCGTCTAACTCAGATAAACATGTATGCATTCTTTTTCTTATTCACTCAAAGGATTACAAAAAATAATGATAGTGATTAATGGGCTCTATCTCGTGATTTCCTCCCCTTCACGTTTAAACACTAAATGTTCGCGTCCGTTCACCTTTGACAGTAAAATTGATTTTTCGGGCTTCTCTGTTTTAATATCTGCTCATATACACATATCACTCTTTTTTTGTGTGAATATTAATTAAAACCGAGTTATCACAAACCACGAATTAGTATTCAAAAATTATCTCCCCCCTTTTGCTTAATTTAAACGAAAAATAAAGTCTCAAATTTTTTTGATATTAGTAGGAGGACACCAAAAGAAGTTCTTGCCACTTGTCCCTTCTCATCATAAATAGTTAATTATAGCACTGGAATAACTTTGCTCCACAAAATACTCCTCCGGCTCCTTGAGGACTTTTGGTTTCTCTTTGACCAGAATCGAGCAAAGTTGGGAGTCTTAAATCATATGTCACTCCTGTTGATGATCTTTCGCGTGCGCTTTCACAATTACTCGTCTCATTTAGTGCGTTAATGAAAGAGTCCTGACATTCACTTGAACTGACAGAAATTATAGAGTCTGCCGCTCGAATAGTTTCGCCATTTGGTCGTTGCTAGAATAGTTATCAAAATGAAAACTCGAGGACTTTACTTTAATTAAATCTTCTAATTTTGTCTTTACATAATTTCTCCTGTTAAATTCTTCAACTTTGGAGAGATAAATATTTGTAATTTCTGCCTTCTCCTTTTTTCTGATGAAAAGATATGATCTATCTTTTAGAAACAAAAGCTATTACTCTTGTTTTATTCGGGCTTTTCTCTCTTTGATTTCATTATTAAATTCGAGTGCCAGCTTCTCATTGCGATCAATTTCTTTTTTCAGGTACTGATTTTTTTCAATGCCCGTTTCATAGCGCTCACAAGATTCTCTATATTCTGACTCGTGTGAAATTACTTCTTTCGTGAGCATATCCAGAACTTTATTTGTCTTGTAAGGGAATTTTTTGTTAGCAACAGCAGTGAATTAACTTTTTTTCAATACTTCATTCTGAAGCTTCGTGCAATCATTATCTTTCTCTTGTATTAAATTTTCTAATTGCTCAACTTCAAGTTGCTTTGCTTTTATATATTCTTCCACTTGTTGCATGAAATTTTCTCTTCGTTTTTTACCCTTGAATTACAAGTTGAAAAAACAATCAAAGCTGTTAACTCTACTTCCAAATCCACAGTTATCATGTAGCATAAATCGCAAGCTCTTTGATCTGCGATTCTCTTAGATGAACACTCTCCGCAGACTGACTTTGCACATATTCGACTAAAAAAAAATAAATGAAAAGCTGATCGACACTACCTGTTGTTACCAGTGATGTCTGAATGATCCCTGAATTTTGTTAAATTCCTTTGTACACACATAACACTTGTCATCATTATGCCAATTGTCTTGGGTCATGAACCTAACTCTCCGTTCTGTTTCTTTATCTGATTTGGCATCTCAGAATTACAATATGACACATAAGTACACATACCTTCTGTAACCACTATGCTAGATTTGAGTTCATCTTTCTGAAAGTATGATCTATTGATAACAACTTGAGGATCAAATTGAATAGACTCTGATCCTGATGGCTTATATGTGAAATTTTGGATGGATTTCATGATTTACTGGGAAAATTTGAGATTGGATTTGTTTCATGTTCATCTGCAGTGTGCAGACTGACTAACCACATATAAGATAACGAATAAACAGAAAATTTATTACCCGACTTTGGTTGGTCTTGATGAGTGGGACTGCTAGGACTCAAAGACCTCTCTGTTTTCTGGTTTTGAGATTCCCTATTCGATTCGATCTTGGTCGTGAAAGAACGAGTGAATAAACCTCTTATCTTATCTGTCATGTGTACTCTTGAATTTTATTTCTTTCTAAATTTTCTATTTCTTTCGAAATTTTTAGGCCCACTCTATGTTCTGATGAGAAAAGAAAAAAGTGTTGGAAATTTGTAAGCTAACAACCAAGTCAGAATTTATCAAAATAGCATCATTGATACTGACTCCTGGTTCTCATTCTATACCACCTTAAAATTTTCCTCTTTCATTTTAACCAAGGCTCAGATGTTAATATAGTCTAATATAATCAGATTACAAAGAAAAAAATTAAAACTTTGCTTTTGTGCTGTCATATGATAATTAGCAGCCATTGGATTGTCCTGTCCATATTTAATTTAGCTTTTAGTGTTTTCGTTGAGAGATCTGAGGTGGATTTTCAAAAAACGAGTAACTTTCTGGATACTAGAATAAAAGACGCGGACCTTTTGTTGTGATTTATTTCTTTTTTAAATCCTACAACTGTGATATTTTGAAGCGCAAGGAGATTGAATAGATGCCTCGTCCTTAAAATGAGTTTTCATAGCAAAGACTCAGGAGAAAGAGAGAGAAAAAAAAAACAAACAGAAATTGAACTATTAAGCTAGGTCACTCATGAGTCGTGTTTTCACGAGTAAGACTGTGATGAAATGAAAATAAATGGTTTTAATATTGAAGGTGATTTGATGATGAGAATTTTTCATCCTCAAAATTTTTGCTTACCCTAATCAGAGGTAGAAACTATTACAATGTTCAGAGGACCCATAATCAATTGACTCTCTCTCTAATTGTCCAATCTCATTCGTGCTGTAGTTGCATAAATTGCTTATAGCTCGCTGGTTATTTACTTTCATGCAAAATTTGTCTGTAAATCGGATATTATTCAAAGTGAAATGAGCTGTGAAAAATCTCTCGCATGCATGTTTAGTGGCAATTTGAAAATCCCTTGATTTCACCAAATCAAGCAGAAACCGAACTTCCGTCCTGAGGGGATTAATGATTATCGATACAGCTCAGCAACGAATATTAACAACCACTATAGTTATTATCAGGAAGCAAGATCTCATTTATTTTAAAAACTGCCATATAATTTGTCATACAATGAGATGAGTGATGGGAATAACTATGCAAAAATGATAATTTAGCAGGAGAGACTATATCGCCACTCATTTGCGATAATATACAATCCATGTCCTAAAATTTTTTGTCAATTCAGAAGGTTTGGTAGTGTATCACGAGCATCTATCATAAAATAAATATTTTGTCTTCTCGAATTTTCAATAAGAGACACAGCATCGCTTAATGAATCTAGACGAATTTCAAAAAGTAATTTGGTATATTAAGGGAGATTCATGCCCTTTAAGTGTTTGGAACTCCATGTGGGTCACCCATAGGTATTACAAAATTTGTACTGATAAAAAAGGGAAATTCACAATAATCATTTATATCAACCTTCCAATGCAACAAATCTTAGCTACATTGGCTGAAGCCCATTTTCTTGCCAAATCTTGAACACTCTCATTGCTTTTACTGAAATTTGGCTACTATATTGAGGGTAACAACTGGAAATGTGAAGTAAAATAGCTTTTTTAGAAACATTATAATCGTACACTAGTCGTGATTCTTCGTGCCATTCTTCTTGTGTTCGCAGATGGTCTGAGAAGTGATTCGTGGAAAATCTAATCAGTGACTCGAAGATACAAAATAGAAGCTAATTAATCAAAAGAAAATAAGTAAAAAATATTTTAGGTGAAGATGCAAAAGATCCGCAAATTTCAGTCCCTTTTGATCAATATTGAAGTGCTTTTTGATCTCAAATCTTACTACTGGTCCTGCACCAAATTTGTATTGACCAAGCATCAAAAGAAACTCGATCTCAAAAAAGAATTTGATCTAAAATCTCTTCAGCAAGCTCTCACAGTGTTGGAAGAAAAAATCGAGGAGCCAGACCGTCCCCAAATTATATTGGAGCTAAAGGACCTCATCAAGAACTACGCAAATACACTCAAACCCCGAATAAATTCTTTCGCATTTAGTAACAGATCTTTTTCTATGAAAAGAGCATTGAATAAATAATTTAGCTGAGCAACTCAAAGCAGCAAAGTGCAACTATGAATTCTATTCAAATGAAAGTCCGCTCTCGGAGGAGACATTCTTGTTTAGTCAGCTTCAACAATCTTTTTCTGGGTAAAATTGCAATCTTCTGGAAAAAGAGTTATCTTAACAAATTGGAATTGACAGCTTCTTGAAACTAGATTCAGTTCCTCCTCTCTCAACCGCTTTAAAAAGCCAAACGAATCAAAGAGAGACTCTGATCTTAGATTGCTACCCAGAAAACCTTGAGATGCTGGATGATAAAGAATTTTTGCGCAGCTTGGTGATTAACTCAAAAGCTTTAAAGAAGCTTTTTGAAGATGATAAAGACCGTAGAATTACACTAGAGAAAAAAGGAATTCATATTTTTGACTCCCTTGAATCTATTGACTGGCCAATGTTTGGTAATGGATTAGATGTGGTTAGTTAATAATCTCGGGCGATTATTAACATAGGACTCGAAGAAAAATTCGTTTATCCGCAACTAAAATACATTGTTGACGAGAGAGATCAGCCAGCCAACAAAGAAACCCCTCTTTGGAAAGATTACAAGCGATTTGAGCCTTCAATTATTATCGAATCAGAAGTAGTAAAGGGTTTTGGAAGAGGCAGCAAGCAGCTTGGTGTGCCAACTGGTAGTGCTAACGTTAGTTTTCGCATATTAATAAATCATTAATTAGCAAACCTGCAAATGACAAAAGAGATTAACGAGTTGTTGAAGGATCATTTTATTGGGATTCATTTTGGAACAGCACAGTTCATTGCAAAAGATGGCGCTGGCAAGAAAGAAGGAAAAGATTATGAGAAAATATATCCAATGTGCATGTCAATTGGCTACAACCCCTATTTCGATAATGCAGAAAAAACATGTGTAAACCTACTTGTTCTTCTCAACCAAAATTATTATCGCTTTTGAAAAACAGGAGGTCTATATCATCGACCATTTCGATAAAGATTTTTATGGAGAGTCACTTCGTGTTGAAATTCAAGGATATATCCGAAATGAAGCAGACTTTTTCGAGTTCAGTAAAAACTAATATTTCAGTTCTACCAACTAAAATTAAATTTTCTTAAGCACATCTCATTGAAGCTATCCACAACGATATTCAATTCACGAAAAATTTAGTCTCAGGGAAAAAATAATAAGACCGAATGAGAATGACTTTTTAAATTTATCATATTTTGATTGGTTTAAAACGAGGCTAAGCTTCATCTGCATGTCATTTCATTCAGTTCATTCAGTTCATTCAGTTAGATATTTTTAAGACCAATTCTGAAAATAATAAATCTGCTAGATATCAACTGATTCGAACCTTCTTTATTGGTTTCAAACTCTAATAGAGGATGAGAATCAAAGAATTTAATAAGCCTATTTTTCGAAAGGCCACGAAAAAGCATTGTTTCACTAATACGAATCTGGTGACTAGTTATTAGCTACTAAAAGAACCCAATGCAAGAGGGGATGCCATTTCCCTGTAATTCAGCTACCGCTATTGCTCATGATTAATGCATTGATATAAAACTATCTACACCTTAGCCCAGTTAACATCAAGCATAAAGCTGTTGCAGGTTTGTATTACTGGCACCTAAATCATTTATATTGAAAATTGAAAGGAGATGTTTTTGGAGTGAGCTACTACCAATAACAACTCTCTCTAAATGCTCAACTGCGTTTCCATAAATGAATTATAATTGCCACCCTTTAAACTATCAATGGCCAGAATTTTCTAAACGAAACTCAGATAGATTTAAAAGTTTTACTGAAGTTAATTCTAATAGTTTATCTGCTCTGAATAATTTTGTTTGAATTACTTTCGAGGGCGAAAAAGTTGAGTAAACTCCAAGACGAAAAATAAATCTGACCTACTTTTTGCTGTCAACTAATGACCATCTCTAGAGGCAAAAGATGCACCTACTGATAAATGTAAGTATTACTCTAGTTGTGAGTTGAGGATCTTCAAATTATAATTTATTAGATAATAGTAAAGTCCATCTTACCTTCCTCTATAGTGATCATTAGCATATTATACCGGCATCTTGAAAATTTGTTTTATCAGCAAAGCAAGTCCGACTCAAACAATTTTTGCTTTGCAATATTCAAAATCAAATTTGAATCTTAACTTAACCGTCATTTCCTCTTTTATTCAAGCATGTAAACTATAATACAATAAAATATGGCAAAATAGGCAAGTATTTTAATTCGACCCCCTTGGGGTAAAAAAAGCTGTTCCTGTCTCTCTGAGGACGGATCTTGCTTAATATGCTTCAAACTTTAGAGTTAAGTTCATTAAATTTCTTCGTCAATTTTGGTAGCATTTTTGAATTTAAATTTGAGTGCATTTTCGTGTCGCTCATCTAATGTGCTGATTAATTTCAGATGTCAGATTTAATTCAATAATCAGAAGATTTTGGTAAAGAAAAAGAGGGAATTTCAAATTTCGAACACACGTAAACACTTTCTTTGGGCGGGATGTTTGAAAATCTAACTGTTAGACTGAACATGTCTCTGAGAACAAATTTGACAACCAACCAGAAACAGCAAATCATGCTTCCTGGACTTGAGTTTCTTGAAGGTACACCCAAGAAAATTGACCTCCAATGTCAGTTTTGTCATATGGAGCTGAATACCTATGAGCAAAGTAGCTCTCCATGCAAATCTTGCTCTCTGCAAGTAACACAAATTACTTGTGTTATCCACTAACCAACTATAGATTTGCTATGATTGTTATAAATATCTACAAGGAAAGACAAACCATTGTCCAAAGTGCAAAACTCCATTTTCAGTCGCACATATGCAGCAACCAAACAATTCGAGCTTCCCACTAATGAAGTAAATTCGCATTCCATTTTGATGTATTAATGAGGGTAGGACAGAAAAATTCTTTCAATCGAGAGAGCCTGAGCCAAGCCTCGGATTAGGCCTCGTGAACCTGTTCCCTAACACCCAAAGAATGCCTTTCCAAAAAAATTTGATCAATCTCCCTCATCCTCAAATGAAGAGCAGGATGAAAGAGCCTGAAAAATTGTCTGCTTCACTGAGCAATGGTATTGGAATCAGTCAAGGCCATAGACAGCAAAATTTGCTTAACTCCGTACAAGTATATTTAACATTAATTTTCAGTCATTTACTCATTTCAATAGGAAGCTGAAATGGTTGAAAGATTCAGACGACTTTCAAATCTTCGAGTCGTCCAGCCAAATCTCGTTTACGTGATAGGGCTCGCTCAAGAAATAGCACATGAGGAAGTAAGGAAATTAAGCTCACTTTTTGATTGATTTTTCAAAAAAAAGATACTCGCACTTCCTCAATATTTCGGTCAATATGGTCAAATTGTGAAGATTGTAGTGAAAAGAAATCATATCTACAATCCTTGTTCACCTAGTGGTCCCTCCTATAGTGCCTATGTCACTTTTACTGATCCTCTGGAAGCGGCAGTCGCTATCATGGTAACATCCGTCGTATCAGAATATTGCTTGACTCAATTTCTTAGTGTATTGACGAATATACTATTGACGGCAGGACACTCAGAGCTTCACTTGGGACCACAAAGTAAAACATCCTCTGATGTGAACCAAATTGCTTATGATAATTATTTCTTTAGGTACTGCGGTTATTTCTTGAAAGGCTCTAAATGTCAAACTCCAGAATGCTTATACTTGCATTATCAACATGAAAATCAAGTCACCTTCATGAAGGTATAATATATTTCAGCTCTCAGAAAACTGACTCGATATTTAGGATGATGATGACATTAACAATAAGATGCTTTTCAAGAATCTCAAAAAACTTGCTGTTCGCACCCTTCAACAAGGTCCGGAAACATTGGCTCTGAAAAAAGTCGAGAATACGATCTTTCCCCCTGCAACGTTGGTCTGGAAGAAACTTCAAGAGTTTGCTTTTGAAGAATTGAAAATGACGAGTTCTGAGAAGAATTCATCCGATTTCCAATACCCAAAAGAGTCAAAACAGATGAGCGCTTCTAACGTCCAGGACAGATTTGAATTGGATTTTGACCATCTATCAATAAGCTCAATGAGAACAAGCTTATCAGCTATTTCCTGTCTTGAAGAGGTTGAAAAACAACCCTCAAAGCTTTGGGGAGTTGAAAACTTGCTTAGTGAGCCTAAGCTTATTGAGAATGATAGTGACTCAAGCCGATCCTCAGATGGAAAGGATCTAAGAATATCCAAGGTACTCTCGATGCCTGCTACAGAAACTAATTGCTTGCAAACACCTTTAAAATTGGGGAGACTAAATTCCGATCATTGCAGTGAGAGTACTCGTCACACTCACACCACGAATTCATTACTCTCTGCAAAAACTCCTGCGAATGATCTGGATAGTAAAATTTACTCTCAGCTGGTGTCTTCTTTCGGTAAAGGAGAATCCAGATTTGGATTTGCACAAAAGATCCAATCCGCAGAAGACGAGCATGCTATCACAGACTTCAATCAGATCATTCAAGAATGCCAAATGCAGCCTCTAGAGACTGATAAGATTTCGGGACAAGAGAATTTTATGCCGAAGCTTCGAAGCAACAAAAAGCTCTTTACAAGCGTCTCTGAAGCCTCTACTGAAACTACAACTACTCCAGAACAGTTCAAAGAAAACTTTCCCATAAAAGAACTTGATGAAACGCAAGGTTTCCAAGCTATTATGTGTTTCCTCGAGGGAAATATCGGAAAGAACCAAGCAAATGATCTTGCCAAGCAGCCGCAGCAGTCCCAGAGCTCAAATCTGAGTCATAGGAAACAAAAGATCTCCCCAAAACCTAAGAGTAATCCTAAGAAACCTCAAAAGCATTATGGGAATATCGTCAATATCCACCAATAATTGGATCGAATATCTATTTGAATCACTGGCAATCCAGCCAAGTCTGCAAATGATAGCTCAAATTCAAAAAAAAAAACTTATAACATTTTCCGAAACTACCAATTACCTTTTGTCAATATAGTGGAATTCTTGAGCCACTTGTCAGCTCTTTGACTTCACATCATCAAGCACTGCCTTAAATACATTAATTTTCTATTTGGCAGCAATCCTGATTTTAAAAAGCAAGAAGATATGATCAATCTTTGAAATTTGAAAAAGAGTTGGGAGCTCATTGGTATGATTTGTGCAACATAACTCTGAGTTTTTTCATAATTTCAATATACATATTCATTCTAAATATAAAATTATATTCCTTTGCTTGATAATTCGAATGGTCTTCATTGTTAGAATGTATAAGATACAAGTTACTAGCTCTGTGACTGAATATTCTAATAATGAGAACGAAAATGAAACCCAGCAGTCTCACGAAATAATTTTTTGTTGGCTGACTTTCATTGAAAAATAGTTTGTGCAATGATTATTGGCTTGCAGATATTTGATAGACCGACAACTTTTGTTGTCGATTAATTGTTCACATTGCTAGGATAGTCGAATTAATTTAAGGTATTTCACATTTTTTCCGTGCATTAAATAGCTCTTAGAATTACCAATGATTGGAAGGAGTCAAGGACTACTTGAGAACTAGGTTCCGAGTAATAACGAACTTTTCATCAAGAGATTAGTTTTCTTTCCTGTTTTATTCCCAGACGCAAATCTTTTTAGTGAGAAGGTAATAAAGAATCGTTAGCAAGTATACTACAACTCTAACTCATTCAGTAATGAATTTTCCAAGTATCTCTATTCATTGACTCTCCAGAAAACCTCTCTGTAGGCCGTGATTTAAAAGTAAAATTTCAAACTTTATTTCTAGATGAAGAGTCAAAGGTTTTCGAAGTTTCTTGTTATGAACTTATTGCTTGTTTAATTGCAGATGGAACAAAGAAGAAAATTTATACTAAACCATGGTCAGACATGCAACAGACATGAGAGAGTATTGTCTGCCCAAAAGCTACAGGAAAGCGATCAACGAAGCTGATTCGCTTTTCCTGGAAGCTCTTTGGATGTTCAAAAAAAAGTTAAGTTGATGACCTTAATTCTAGAACACCAATTACAGACTGCCTTCGATAATTCAGCGCTAATATACCGATAGAAATACTCTCATCAAAGAGTTGAATCTCCATCCAGTACTGAAAAAAAATTTTTACTTCCAAACTGAAAAATTCAGAATTTTCTTCGTCTTCTGCCATCTTCCCAAATACACGAACATAACTAAAAATTAGGGACGAATTTACACAATTACGAGAAGGGACAAAACTCTAAAGTCCGATAAGAGTACATTGAAATTCTTTTTAAAAACCTATCAATCAATGAAAGATTCTAAATTTCTCCAACTGAGAGAGACACCATTCTTCCATTTTAGCTCCTCCCTTATTCAACAAAGTTTTCTCATTAATAATGTTTTAGTCGCTCTTCGCTTATTTTTCTTTGAATAAAGGAGAAAATAGAAAATTCTGCTGTCCCAATCAATGAAACTAAGACCCTACTAATCATCATACATGTAGAGCACCTGCGTTAAGCAGGTGTTAAGTCTTTGAAATGAAATTCAGAATTTCTCTTTAGAAATGATAGCAAAAAGCCATATATGAAGGTTTCTCACTCGAGCTTGAATCTTGTTAAGAAATCATACGGAATCTTGCACAGAGACCAACCACTGTAGTGGGACAGCCATATTCATAGACTCCAAATAGATGTATGTTAGTTCCCCATGATTCAAGAATTGATGATGACAATTTGCGACTGTTGGTCGCTAGCATGAGGGAATCAAAGGAAAGTTACTTGAGATACAAAACCTGCCCTCAGCAGATCCCTTTCATACTTTCTTTTGAGGTTTCACTTATTTTTTTTTTATTTCATATATCGAAAGCTATCGAAGTATACAGTCAAATTCTGGAATTCTTCCTTTCAAAAAAATTTTGAAAACAATCGTTAGTGACAATCTGGTCAAATTCCATGCCCTCGAGACCATGTATCAGTTGAATTTTACATTGCTTGAGGAGCAGACGAGAACTTGAATGAATGCCGTACTTTTCTAGAAAATTTCGATCAGCCCCCAAATCAAAGTCAAGTCTCAATTCAATCAGCAGTGCTATACGGGGGACCTGCAGATTGTAGGAATTGCGTCGACTGGCTTCAAGCAGTCCTTATGATTGCTTTCCGTAAATATCGAGCGGCATAATTTTTAACTTTCGTTGAGAAGTTAAATTCATCCAAAAAACAGTTATAATCATTTATCTGCAAATCCCTCTCCTACTGAATCTTTCCGTAAAAAGAATTAGCGATCATAAATTTTCGCCGATATGAGCTAATTGTCTGGGTACTTTTCTACGCTCTGGTATTAAATAAACTTATTAAATTAATCTTTTGAGAAATTGTTTGAGATTAAGCGTGTTCCAGAAGCATTTACCAATTTTTCCAGAACTCTGACTCTGTCTATAAATTTTGGAAGAGAGAGCAGTTTATAATAATGATTCTTCAAAAAATTTTCAAAACACAGCCAGCAATCAGAATATAGAACTAACTTAGAGGAGTAGCATATCAGGCAAAGAGACCACTCAATCAGCTCTTGGGTACTCTCTGAGGTCATTGCGCGTTAGCTTTGGGAGTATGTTGCCCCTACAAGTTGGTCCTATATTCTGAAATCATGGCCACTTACACCAGCACAGTACCAGTAGGAATGGCCATATAAGGGCAACTTGATAGCAATATGTGTCACCTTCATGAATGATCCTGTCGAGAATCCGACATCTCCATAATAACTAGTTGGGTTTCCATCACTTTGAGAATAACTTTAGAGATTGCTATTGCATTGCATGATAGCAACAAATGGTAAGTTGTCTGCTGCTTGTAGTCAAAGCGGCTCATCTTATTAATCTCAAGTTGAGGATTTCAACTCAAAAACAATGAATTGCTACAGTTCGCAGTAGCAACTAATCTAAAAGTATTTAGAATTGAGAGAACCTCCAAAAGAAATTTTGAGATTCTGAGATTCTCGCAACAAAATTCTTCGATTAAACGTAATAACGTTCTTTTAAAGAAAGAAAACATAAGCTTGAAAGCTCTAGACTATCGAAGCATTAGCCAATGAATTCTCGAACACGCACATATTTTCCAGAAAAAAATTCGAAATATAGAATCATCATTCATATATGCTTTTGAATCGATCAGCATACAATAGATTGAAATTGAATACACCCTTTTATTTGAAGGACAACAAGCCTACTTTTCTAGGAAGATGAGATTCTTGAGTGCGCAAGAAGCAATCATATTTTAATGACAGCGGAATTTGAAAGTAAAATGTTGATCACTAAGATTCTGCGACTTCGGCTGAGATGGTCAAACTATCCACTATTGGCATAATTAGCACTAATTTAAACCGGAAATTTTCTCCTCATTTAATTGAGACGTCTCTGACCATAGACCGAAGATTTTTTTAAGATGTATAGTATCTCTAAAACAATTACAAATACATGGATACATTATATAACTTATTATTGAGATGTCCTCAGCAGATTAACACAACGATAACAAAGAATGAAATTAAGGGTTATTGTAATGTTTTGACTGTTATGAGAACTTGATTGCTCTTCTTGCCACCCGTTGTTGGTGTATCAGGGAAGTCTCTGAAAAAATCTCTTAAGAGCAGGTAATCCTTTTTTTTTTTTCCTTCTTTCTTCCTCTCCGCCTCTCCTTCTCCAAATTTATTATTTAATTGAAGTTCAACCCGTCGCCTGTTGTATTAGGATCTTTTTAATTCAGGTGAATTAGCAATTGGATAAGTTCGCTTACCTATAGGAAAGAGCCACAGCAGAGCATGTTTTCCGAACACTCTTTTCAAGTTTTCAAATTTTCCAAGATCATATCGTCTTGTGTATTTACCTTCACAGTACTCAAGCGTTGTTTTCCCATGTAGAGCAATCCTAGCCATCGAAAGTGATTGATGTGATATTTGATGAATCGTTATTACCACAAGTGGAAGCAGAAAAATATGAAAACAGCAATCGAGAGCAGACAGGCTATGATATAGCTCACGAGTATCAAGTAAAGCTTTGGAGAAGGAACCTAGTTGAGTGAATTTTGTAAAATAAGCTCAAAAGTGTAAAAAAATACCTCCGGATTGAAAAAGCTAGCCTTGACGAGTGGGCTATATGTCACTAAGAGAAAAATGAGCAAGAGCACTATAAATCAGGCAATGAACAGATTGGAAGAGATTTTAAAATTACAGCCATAAACCAGCATGTTCATAAAAAATTTGTGGTTTCTGAAGCCAATACAATTTGCAACCCAAGGACAATGATGATCCATTTTGAGCACACAGACTCCGCATTGTCGACAATGATGCGTCCTTTCTGGTTTAAATTTCAAGCAATGAGGGCAGAAACGTTTATTGGCTCTTTTCAATGCACTCACAACTGCAAGCTGATGAACTTTTTGTGCTACCAAATCTTCTTTTTCAGGTTCCGTATGTTGCGTTTCAAGCTTTGATTGCGATCTGGGAGAATTTTTTGGAAACTCTCCAGCGAGCAATTTCCCAGTTGGATCTCCTTTGATTGTTCCGAGAGGTAAAATTGGTTCGTTATATTGTTTTTTCTCCTCAACAACTTCATTTTGAGATTCACTTTCATCTCTTTTTGATTCTATTGTGCCTCGATGGCTACCTTTTGTTATTTTTGTTAAATACGATCTTGCTGAATGTTCATGTAAGTATTACCAAACGAAACATCGGACATGGAACTGACATTAATGCTTCCCTGGAACTTTGATTGGAGATCACTCTCTTCCTCTAATGTTTACCAGAGTTAATCGCTTACTTGTCATTGCAATGTATGATGTATACCTTCGCGTTTGCGCACGAGAAGTTGCTCTCTGATATTCCTGAGCACTTTCTTCTCAGCCTCAATTACTTCGTTAAACTCTTTCTCAGTTTGAGTATTCCATTCCTAATTCGCATGAATAGATTTGTAAAAGTTTTTGAATAAGATTGTTACATCTGGAACGTTGCCTGGATTGGTGAAAATTGTGCGCAAAACTGAAATTAGGAAAAACAGTAACAAAGCATGGAGAACTCCCGCCAGGATGTACTTTTTTCTTTCGAAAGAAGGATTGCCAGCCACCGTGAGCTCTTGAGAAATAGATTCTGAAAACTGTAATGATTTTATGCTGATAAACTGCTCATTGCCAACCAAAAACATTGGAATTAAGTAAGTCTGATTTTTAGAATAAGTTTGGAAAGAGGTAGAGAGATTTTTTACCAGCATATAGGTCAGATACAGAAACGCAGCGAGTGAAAACAGGACGATCAACGGCAGATACGAAAAAATAACTGGCAAAAAGCGACTGGACTCTTGGAACTTCATCTCGATCAAATAAATAAATTTGCTACTAAGAAAAAAACAGATCAATAACGAGCAAAGCTTTGATCAAAGTTTAAGACCATTGCAAAATTACTCTTTTTTAAGTCGGTTATTTTCTAATTTAACGGCTCAGAAATTACCACTTTTTAAGATGTACAGAAAGCTTTAGAAAAAGTGACAGGAAAAGATTGATCATTTCACTTTGAAACATAAGATTGACTTAAGTTTAGTGTGTTGATTCACAAGTTTTCAGGTAGATTTGAAAACCTTAGAGAGAGAGAGGAAAAAAAAAAAATTTTAACTAAGGTAACAAGATGTTGCAAAATAGTTAATTTAGAAACGATTCTCGAATTAAAAACGATTGAGAAAACTTCGAATTGTGAGTCAATGCTAGAGGGATTAAAAATAACCTCAATCTAACCCTTGATATGCAGGCTACAAGGAGAGAAGAATATCTGTAAGCAGCCTTTTTGAGGTAATGCCCAAACTTCTTTAAAAAAATATATTGGAACGTAATGTAATGTACATGTTAAAGGGGGCACCATCTTTTTGCAGGCAAATTGATATTAGCAATGTCTTAATCCGTTCTTTGATTTCGGCCATTCCAAATTCCAGCCTAGTCACCATAAGTCATTGATTCAACCTTTGAATCCAGCTTGCATTCTTTCTTTAGATAATCTTTTTGAAAAAAGCCACCGATCTCAACATTCAACATTAAAACTTGATAAAGTGCGAGAGTATAAGCATTCTTCACTTCTGTAAGAAATATAGTTTTAGCAATGCCTTGATGCAGATCTTTAACAGAAATATAGAGTGATGTCAAATACAAAATTGAAAGCAGAGGTATACTGACTAATGATAACTCTCTTCCCCGAATTGCATGCCAGATAATAGATAATAAGACGATTCAATTTTTTGTTGAAAATTATCTCAAGAAATTGTTTGAAAAACTATTTCTAACTGAGAGATGCGTTTTTAAGCCACAGCTAAATTCCTGTTAATGCTCAGTGAATTCAATTTTTGCCGCTCAACTCCTCCAAGAATGCATGAGACTATATAGTAACACAAGGCAGTATAACCACAGTTTAGTGACATCAATATTAAAAAAGTAAGCTGACTCATTGAAATCATTAAAATTTCGTTTATCATTAGAAAAGATAAATGACCTACTAATCAACAATGAAAAAGATCTTCCCATTGGTTAGTCTCTTTGTGTTGATTCTTGCTGCGCAGGCTGTAGAACTTTACATTGATAGTACTTTCACAGGTGGTCTAAACGATGGCCAGCAAGAGTCGCCGTTTTTACAGATTTCAGACGCACTCATCTCAGTTTCAAGTGCCACTGGTGGTCCTTTCACGGTTCAAACAATCGACCTAATAATTTCAAAGGAAGCATCGAATCCTTACACCTTTGGCACAAATACTTTTAGTATTGGCATCAATAATATTTTCTCCATGACTGGTAATGTTCAAGCTACAAGTCCATTGAACTGCGCGGCTTTGCCAACGATAGCACTCTCTTCGACCTCATTTCTGGCCATAAACCTGACAAGTCTTTCGAGTCCAGCCTCAATGGATAGCATATTTACGATTTCGAATATCGCACTACAAATCGATAACTTAAATTCTGATCTACTTACACAATTTGCTATCAATCAAGCATATTCCCAAGTTGTGTTCAGCTCAGTTTGTTTAACTGATTATACTACGCCGCAATCACTTTCAGTTCTCCAAGTACTGAACATTTATGATGTACCTCAAGTCAAATTCTTCGACTTGGTCATCACAACACACGGATACATCGCATTTAATTTAAGTCAAATCAACGTCTCACTAACTATTGAAAATACAGTTGTCACAATGGATCAAATCAATCAACCTACAGGAAATAGTATACTGGGACTCTTTTCAATTGCACCGTTATTGGGAACTCAGACGTCAATCACAATACTGAATTCAAGAGTCACATGTGGTGCAAATTCAAACGGTGCGATTCAGTACCTGGGATCATTCCTGCGAGTTTCCTCCTCAGAAATTCTAAACATTACCTCCTTCTTGCTTACTCAATGTACCGCATCTCTTGTTACCGACTTCATTGTTGGAAATGCTGATACATCTATTGTGCTTTCCGACTTTAACGTCAGCGATAGTCAAATAACACCACTCCAAACAATTTTCTCAAGTTCCTACTTGTTTAATTTACAAGGAAGCGACACCTTTGATATTTCAGATATCACGGTTACAAATCTCGTATATGACTATACTCCACTTGATTACTCAGGTTATCCCTCCGATATCTTTTACTTTAGTACTCAATCAAGCAATCCTTCATTAAAATGGTCTGGACTAAATATCACTTCGACACAAGTGATGCAGGGTTTTGGCTGTATTTTTAATTTCGATATCTCTACGAGATTCAATACTCTGGATATCTCGATGATTTCAGCATCTCACTCCACATTTGATATCGCCTCGTTCTTGAGAATTGTCTTACCTGCTCCTGATCAAACTCCTTCGGATCTCCGGTGGCTCCATTTTGAGAATTTTACAATATTCGATGTCACTTTCATGTATTGCTACTTGCTACATATCGATGAAACCAATCCAACTGACTACTATAATCTAACAGAAAAAGAATACGTCGCCCTCAAATCCTGGAGCTTATATAATAATACGATGGGCCAAAATAATAAAGAGCAGGTTGAATGTACGATTCGTAACGTTGGAGCTTTTTTGTATATCCAGGATCTTGAAGTAAGAGGAAATAACTTTGACGGCTGCGATTTTATTGTAGCAAAGGTAGATCCTTCCAACTTCTTTTTGATCAACGCGATGATTACCGATAATACACAAACGTGGTCTGACTTCTATCGAGATGAAATTCTCGGAGTTCAAACCAAGAGTAATTCGGGCGATAGACGTTTTGTAACTGCTGATCGGTACGTGAAAAGGCTCTCTCGTTTAGCTTTGTTAGTAAATGTTACTTCGACGAATAATTTGAGACAAGGATTTAGTGAACTTTTGCAGTTGTCTGTTCCAATGTTCGCACTCGTAAACTCGACAGTTGAAGGGGATATTTACCCCACCAGCAAAGATATTTGGATGGAGTTAACGGAATATTTACCCTTTGGTTTCGATCAGAATTATCTTGGTTACGTTAGTGATCCGGATACTGAAAATTGGCTGTTTTCTTTTTATCCTCTCGCTCTAGGCCTCATCAATGGAAGGACTCCAGGAACCGAGGGCATCCCAAGGAGTCAAGTTCATTGGAACGTCTACGAAAATGTGAGTATCAGTGCTTGTTCTCTAGGATATCAAGTCACATTCTTAGGACTAACTCAATTATTAGCTCCATCTACAGGTGTACATTTCTATAATGTTTCTGTGGCCGGTTTTCAAGATTATATCACAACTGGGCAGAGTCAGGCGCTATCTACTGTCATAGATATCAGTAGCATCCCATATGTCCGATTTGAAAATTGTAAGTTTATTGGGATAACGGGAAATGGATCATTCATTAATGTAAAAACTCTTGTTCTTGATCGGACATTTATAATGAGATCAACGATTGTTCAATATCTCGAGCTCAGACCTTTGATCAAATTCCAAAACGCACAAACAAATCTCGTTGAGATTACGGGAAACTTTCTTCAAGATACATACTTGTACCAAACATTACTTACCTTCGAAATTACCAAGCTAACAGGGAGTTTGGTCTTGGCAAATAACTCGTTTAGTAATCTTACTATATCTTCCTCGCCAGCTATTTTTGCACAAGTAAATCTCATCCACATAAAAATTCTACAAGCAACTGCCAATTCTTCCATAGAATTTAAAAATAGCACTTTTCAAACGTGTCAGGTGGTTGTGGATAACGATTTTGTTCGAAATGTGTTTCAGAACTCCTTTTTCTTCATTTCAACGGTCAAAACTCCTTTTTCAATGACAGAGTTGACTTTCAATCAGATAAGCGTACTTCCCCAAGACTCTCTGATGAAGCTGAGCACCAACTCATTGTCCATTACAAATAGCGTGTTCAAGAATGTCGTTACCTCTGCAAGCTATGGTATGATGACCCTCGCTTTTCAGGACGCCTATATTTCCGGCTGTGATTTTGTGAATGTAACAGGTTCAGCCGATTCATTTGGATCAATATTTTATTTGAAAAATTCCATTAATCAAGGTCTTACTCAACTCAAGATTGCAAACAGTACTTTTACAAATGTCATATCCGCGTCAGCCTCAATTTTATTTTCTGAACAGAGCTTCATGGACTTCACGATGTCAAATTGCTCATTTACAAATGTCATGGTGACCAGCGAAGCAGCAATTGTCTTCATTGGCATGCAATTTCAAGGTTTTCAAATGCAAACGATCTCAGTTTCCTTCGACACTAGCTGGTATAGCTTAAGTTTTCCTAGTGAGTACACACAAGGCTCTAGCAGCACAACTCCAAATTTACAAGGTTCTTTTTTGCTGATGTCTGATTCGACAGGAACATCTGTGACACTGTCAAATTTTTCTTGTAATATCAATGCCAACCTAACGGGCGGTAGGCTACTGAGTTTTTCTCAAAATCCTTCGCTAATCGTTTCTGTGAGCGGATTAATCAGTCGAGGGTTAGTGGGGAGGAGACTAACGGATTGGGATTCTTCACAAAGCATCGGCTTTGGATTAGTTTATTTAGCAGACTCGACCCTGAGCTTATCCGATCTATCGGTCTCTAATCAAAATTTTCTGGATGTCTCAGTTTTTCAGATCGATTGTCTACAGACGAATTCGGCAACTAAAATAACACTCGATTCTTCGAAATTCAGCCAATTAACTTTCAAGGTGAATGCGAGCTCCGTTGCCAGTGTCGTAGATATTTTAGAGACAAACTACTTTTGCGGACACAACGTTCAGCTTTTGAACTCTGAGTTCGAACTCATTGCTTCTTCCTCTAATGGATCTGTGATAGCGAACCTCCAAAAGAGTGACCTTCCGACTATCTCTCAAGACACTTTGAGCATAAACAATTGCACCTTTAATAATAATTCTGCTTTGGCAGGAGGAGTAATCTTTTTAAGCGCAAAGGATAATACCAAAAGCGTGATGAATATCTTGAATTCTGATTTTATCTTTAACAGTGCAATGACAGATGGAGGCGCTATTTGGTTCGATATGGCTGATTTCTCGCTTTCCAATTGCTTATTTATGAAAAATCAGGCATCAATGAGTGGAGGTGCAATCTATACCAATACACTTATCTCCGCACAAATATTGTCTTCTCAGAATAACTTCGTCTCAAATGCTGTATTGAAACGCTATGGGTCAGATTTCGCTTCTGACCCTCAAAACCTCGTCATTAACTTCAATCCCATTGACCTTGTTTCTCAGGTGGTGACTTTAGATACTACGCAAATACCGATCATGCTAAGAAATATTTCGTCTCTTGGGTTGCAAACTGTGAGAATTAATATCACAGTGTCAGATAAATTTAACGAAACAGTCATCGATGATACGGTTCCAAAAATAATTACATTTAAAGTCGTCTCTTCGAAACAATCACGGACCTATACTTATTATAACTGCTCTAACCAAGGCTGCCTCATAACCCCTTCTGATCTTCAGCTGACAGGAAATGCAAATGAAACGATTAATATTACGGTTAGTTACGCATCCCCTCTTACTTCTAAGAGTCTGTTTTTTCAAGCAACGCTAAGAGGTTGCGTGCTGGGTGAAGTCAATGCTTCGGACACGGCTCTCTGTACCCCCTGCCCTGGAGGCAAATACTCCTCCCATCCAAGTGAGGAAATCTGCAAAAATTGTCTAGATGGTGCTGATTGTCCTGGAGGAAGTGTAGTCAACGTGCAGACTGGCTATTGGAGACCTAATACAAGCGCTGATTATATTTTACCCTGCTCAAATCCAGCCCTCTGCCTCGGAGGTACGTCTGGCAATAATTGCACAACAGGCTATGCAGGTCCACTGTGCCAGCAGTGTGACTCAAATGGGGATTTTGCTCGTGTAACCTCTAGCAAATGCGGCAAGTGCGAGGACTCAATTTTGAAAAACATTGGAGCAATGGTTGGGAAATCTATTTTATCTACAGTTTACCTCACAGTATTTATTCTCATAAATATCTCTTCAAACAAAGCCTTTCATAAAATTCTCATCCTTAAAGGTGAAAGAGTCACAAAGCCTGGCTTTTTTGTAACGTTGATGACATCATATATTCAGATGTTATCAATTGTCTTCGCTTTCGATGACGTTCTTGAACAAAATCTTGATTTTATTGGCTCGACGGCAAATCCAGTTGGATTGGCTTTCTTCTCTTCAGATTGTGCCTTATTATTAGCTGGATTCGACACTTTCAAAACTTTACAGTTGAGGATAGTAATATCTACCATAAGTCCTGTCGGTTACTGGCTTTTCTCGTTCATAATAATATTAATCTGTCGCAAATTCATGAAGAAGACTTTGGGCGAGATAAAGAAGAAAACATTACTTCTAATATGTTTCAACTGCATGTTTATCTTGATGCAACCCGGACTAATTAAGGATGTGTTGGGATTCTTTAACTGCAATGTTCTGGACACTAAATCTTCCGACATCTTTATGTACCTGAACAAAAATATTCAATGCAATACTGACAGTTATCGTGACTATCGTAACCAGGTCATGGTTCCTTTACTGTTACTTTGGGGCCTTCTTATTCCAGCAGGCATCCTTGGGACTCTCTATCGTCATAGAAAGAGTCTTTCTGACGAAATTGTCAGGCTCACTTTTGGAGGATTTGTAAATGAGTACTTGGACCATTCCTATTATTGGGGCATTATCTTAGTCATTTTAAAGGAGGTTTTGCTTGTTGTTGCTAGCGTGCTGAGTGAAGACCCTTTTTCAGCGCTTCTAGTGCTCATACTTATATACTCAGCATACTCCTATATCCTCACCATTAAAAAGCCCCATGTCAACACTGAATTATATCGCACCGATAAGAGAATCATTGTGAGTTTAGCACTCACATCTCTAATAATATTACTGCAAAAAACCACGGACAATACAACAGTGCAAAGAATAGCGTTGGTGCCATTATTACTGGTGAATTTACTCGCTGGCTTACAGATACTAAAGAACATTGTTCAGCTTTCAATTTCCCAAAATGCTGCCTTAATCATAAAATTGAAGCGAAAGTTAGCCAAATGCTTTGGGATGAAAGGGCCGATGGATGATAATAAATCATTATCTTTGAGTGAAATTCCCTCAGTGCCCATTAAGAAAACCTTCCGTGATAGTAGTACTGACGATTTAATGAAAGCATTGGCCGCGACTAGTTCACAAATTCCAGATTCTCCTACAAAACTCAACTAGCAAGCCAGCAAATAACCGACTCTTCAATAAGACTCCTCTATAAGAAAAGTTTCAGTGATTTTAGTGACTTACTTTTTTTTTAGCACATCAATCCGATAATCATTCGTGATTCCTTTATCTATTAAAATAGAAAAGACTAAATATCCAAACTTTATGAAAAATTCAGATAATTATGCATTATACATAATTCTTCTGAGTCTCTCCGAAGTAGTCCACAGCACACCATCATCTTCACCTCTGTCTTGACTGAGAAGGAGCCCTAGGAAAATTTATCGGAATTTGCTTCCATCTCATTGCGAAATCTTTTCTCAGTAGATAATTTTGATGAGGTAAATATAAATAATTTATTTCCATTTCATCCTCTTAATTGGCGGTAATCGGTACTACCATTAGGAGTCACTAGTGTCCTTCATTTCTTACAAATAATGTCCTATTCTTACAGTATTAATACAGAATCTTTTGAAAGAAGGAATGTAAAAAAATCACCTTTCAGTTCGATGTGAGTTATTTAAGCTCTTTATCACTTTTTGCTGTGGGATCTAACAAGATGAGAGGCTACAAAGAAATCCATAGTCAATTAGTACTTACTAAAAATACGTCTTTTTTGTGTACAGCATGTATGGTTTACGTGTTGGTAGATGAAAACAATATCAGGCACATTGTGGATATTTTAAACCAGGCAGATCTAATCTCGAGAATATGATATGATATCAATTCATTTGAAAGCTATTGGATCTCAAGCATCAACCCCTAACTGAATTGCACCTTTCATCAACGATTTTCTTCATCTAGGCTTGTTTAAAATGAATAAATCGCATCTTCTTCTCATCTTCCCCCCTGCTCTAACACTATCTCCGATCTGAGTCAGGAGATATCTGTTTATGAGGCTTTTTCTGAGTCTTATCGCTGAATTATTTTACTATTAGCTTGTCAAATTAGCCTAAATATTCTAAAGCAAATTACAGAGGATATCTGCAAAGCCGTAGAACAACAACACAAAGTCAGCAAGTTTTTTTTTGGTTTACTTATTTTGTAATGCACTGTTCCAGCAGTTTTTAATTAGATCTTGCTTGAATTGGCACTCTTGAGGCGATCTCAGTGACCAATTCTTCTTCAATTTCTAGGCTACCTAGAAGTCTTAATAAAAATAATCTCAAAATTGTCAATTCATCACCTGTTGAGAAATACTTGAGTCGTAGAACCTTTTTTCAATCCTTCTAGCAGCAGCAACCGCAACAAATCTGCTATGTGCGACGATTTTATCAGCTATGACAACAATTATCAAGATCGAGATCTTTTAGAAAGTAAGTTTGGGGTTGCTCCTTCAAAAATGCTGACCTACTTTAGCTGATTACTATGCTGAAGAACTGAACTACAAAAAAATGAAGACAAGTGAGCAGAATGATGGACCAGCCTCATCTGAAACGATTCAATGTGAAAATTCAACTAAGAGCATAGACTCTGAGACAAGCAACCAAATCCAAAAGAATAGGGCTGATAAGATGAAAACTGAGTGTGAATTTGAAACTGAAATTACAGAAAGTGGGAGTATATTGAAAGTTTTGTTGGAGAGCAACGACGCTTTTGAGACAAAGCTCAAATTTAATGGAGCTAACAAAATATGCACCACTGTATTGGGACGAGAGATTTCTAAAGATTTGAATCAGATTATTGAAGAAACGCAAGGTCGAAAAGGAAAAAAACGAAAGTTAGTGAAAAACAGCAGAGCTAAGATTCAGCAAAAATTTAATTTGACAAAAAACTTTCCCAAACTGTTTGTGGACAAGCTCTCAGAATACCTGCTCGAAAAGACAAAAGTCAATTTGAATAAAGAACTCAAAGATAAAGGCTCTTGGAAACGAGTCAATACATTTTCGAAAGATGGATTGATTAAGAGTCAAGTTACACGATCCACTTTTAATACACATCTAATCAGTTTTATGAAAAATTTCGATCCTCGATCAATTAGACAGACGAAAATTCAAAGTCCAATATCAATTCTTTGCTATACCGCAATTTCTCGCATGCTAAAAAGTTCCATAGAAAGGATAGAAAAAGAAGGAGCACTAGATACCGGGAATGTTTATATATCAATTGATAAATCGTGGCCCGAAGTCATTATTACCATTCATGAGCGTTCCATATCAACTAATGAAGAGAGTGTATTTTCTTGAATTAGCTAGTTTTGTCAAGATCTTAAATTGTTTTTCTTTCGTTATTTAGTTTCTATTATTGTTTGTATCCATCCGCATTTTGCTTTATCCAAAGTCAAGCTCAAAATGACCAAGTTTGAATATATTTTGAGCAATGAAATTTTTTGAAAAGAGGAAAAATCTTTTTCATATTCATTTACCCCTTGCCTTAACAGCTTCTGAGATATATTTTTGCTAAGTTACTATATAAAGGCTGAAAATATAAATATTTTGTGTGAATAGAACGGAACTGCTTTGAAGACGAATGAATATATATACTGAACATAAAGGAGAGCAATTGCAGAAATGAAAAAGTACAATGACAACAAAAATTAAAATATAGTAAAATAAGACTTATCATTCCCGCCCCATGCATTCACTAGTGAGGTCTCCTTTTATGCATCAACAAGAGTACCATATGCTCCTTGAAATATTTGTCCTAAAGTGAGAATAATGTTATTTGAAAAAATCGGTAATAGTTAGCAAAAATTAACATACCTTCAGAATCGGCAGAAGGCTGATCTGTAATTGCAGAAATTTCGAGAACACTAACTCGAGTTTTGGAGTTGGCATTGGAGTCAGTTTTGTTTTCGTGTGTTATGTCAAATTTAATTCCCCTTGATTGATACTCTAGATTTAATCTTGCCAGAGTGCTTCTTTGTGCCGCAGGAGTCTTCTTAATCCTCAAGAAGTACCATAATATTCCCAAAAATCCTCCATGTAAGAGTAACAAGGAGAGAATTGGGAAGGTACCAGAAATGAAGTTTAGAAGAGTGAGCAAGCCAAGAATGGCAAGAACGAAGAAAATAGCAAAATTTATCCTAAGAATCCAGGTGGTTCTTTTTTCCCATTTTTCAGAGTCAGTTTTGATTTGATTCCATATATTAACGAAATCGTCTTGAGTTATCTTGTTTCCAATCAATTCGAGGTCAAGAATAGGAGGGTCATTCTCAAATTTGAGGTCAACTGTCAGCTTCTTTTCACCAGTCATCCTTTTTTGAGACTTTCTTATTATTTATTAATAATCAAAAAGTGCTTTGCGATAATATCCTCCTTCCCTCATCGTTTTTTTATTTTAATGAAAAACGGGTAGCCTTTATCAAATTGAATTCGTGAGGAAACAAGTCTAATGGCTCTAGAAGTGCAAGTCACAGCAATTTTCAACTCATGCAGCGCTAGTTTTCAATCATAATCGATCCTTACAAATCACTAGGAAAAGAATTCATAACCAAAGCTAAAGTTTTTGAAACCTCGTCAGCAAAAGAAGTTTTTTTGGTTACAATTTAGATTTACTATCAAACCCGTTTGTGATCAAGAAACTCAAAGGCTTCTCCTCTTAAGAAGAAATCCTGTTACACAATATATTCTAAAGGTAAATAGAATATTAGTCAATGTATCTTGACTTTGTAAACGATAATTATTGCCGCACTGATGCTAGAGTTAAACTTTTGATTAGTTCAGAGGCAATGCGATCAATTTGCAAGCATACAACAGGCGATACTTTTATCAGCTTCACTTCATCTGTTAAGAAGAGAGCAGCAATAACAATCTTTGCATGCATCTGGAAATCTCTTGAAATTGAAATTGGACACTCGAATTGATGCTCACATGATGACTGTTTCTTTGGAGGATTTGAACCTTCACTTTTATTACTCCAAGCCTGAACAGTTTTAGTTTAATCTAGCAAGCACTTTTTAAACTACGCCGCTTGCCTCTATTTTTTATTAAAATCACATGAATGAATCTGAATTTTAGATACTTCTCTAGAGTGTTCTAAAGAGCCATGATTTTAAGCCGTTTTAGAACGAGTTTAGAAGTTTGATATCCAGGGATTTGCATCATGAAAAAAAGTACATGAAGATGATGATTTGCTGCTATTAGATAAAGTTAAATTATGGTGGAAATGATTGACGTCAAAGAGATAGAAAATAATACATAATGTTCAATTGTAATACAGTCTTTTTGGTTCGATAATTCACTGACGAAATAAATCATTAATAACGTATGCTAATTCAAAATCATCTCAGAATCATAATATTTCTGAAAATTTAGAGATAATTCAAAACAAACTAGCGTTATATTCAGAATCCCTTTGGGATGGAGTTAATTTTGCTGCCAGCTTTAATGAAGATTCATCATATCCTTCTCTGGGGATATACTTCTATTACTTTGGAGAGAAAGAAAAAGGAAATAATTACAAATCAGTTTAAACAAATTCGAACAGTTCTTCCTTTCTAAATTCCTGAATATTAAAATCAGAAAAATACACAATCAACAGTTTAAATAGTTCAGAATAAATCATAGCAAAGCTCCTGCGTTTAGATTCGAATACAAAGCCTTATTGCTCCTATACTACAATTCTTAAAGTGAATGTCCAGAAAGATTTCAAAAACAATGACCACATTTGAGCAGAAGGCTTCAAGTGGAACTTCTTCCAATCTTTGGATACATCCATCACGAACATTAAGTTATCCTGAAATACTAGTCACTCTCTCACCTCAAGAAAAAGCAGAAATCGAATTTGAAGATAAGACCAAAAGTTTTAATCAGATATCACATCATCCGGGATATCTGACATGGAACAAACTATTTTCATCATTCACTGAATATTTATCCAAGCTTGAATACGATGCTTATAATCTGAAAGACCAAATCGATAAACGACCAACCAAAATTTTTACTCTTTTGAGATATGGAATCCTAATGATGATAGCAATTTTGCTTTTGAGATATTCCAAATACAAGTCCTCTTCTCTCTCTACTCGCCACACCAGCCTGCTACTTTTTGCAGGCTTATCATTCTTTTACAATCTCTCTCGAAATTGGATGCCATCGAAGAAGTTTGCTCTCTCAATTACAGTGATTATGAGCTTGATATCATTAAAGCTCAAAGACAAATAAGACAAAAAGTTGCATTGAGACAGATGCTCAGGATTCTGTAATAAAAAATGAAGGGATAAATTGATTTCAAAACAATTTAATTTCATTTATCTCCATTTCAATTTAATGCTTACACTAATCTCTAATTATTGCCGCGTAAACCTAACTAAGAAAAACATATATATTGAGTGAACCAACCAAGCAAAAATTTGATTTTGTAGTTCTTTTGAATTTTATTCGTCACTGTTCAGTTGACTCAGAGAAAAATCCGCAAGAAAAAATTTTACTCATTGATTTCCCACTTTCACTTCAAAGTTATGAAGAAATTTTGTTACCTTCTTCGAACCTTTCAATAGCAAGTTCGTTTTCTATTGGATGTTAACTCTATTGCGAAATTTCTTCGAACTGTTGATTCCTTTGTCACTGCCATCATCTCAGTTTTGGTATAATTATTCTGAAATAATCTAAGTATGAAATGAATTTGCTAAGAATGAGCAACTTCAAAACAGTTATTTTGTGCAACAACAAAAATGAAAAAGCTGCCAAACGATGTTTAAACTTCAGGCAATACAGATGTAAGCAAACAAGCTCAAATTTTCTTGTTTTAAGTCATCTTTATTTGTTTTTGCTCTTGAGTAGTCTCATTATCTATTTTGGCAACAATATGATTAGTCTCGCTTTAAGTGTATGATCTTACTTGCTAGATTGTCCTCGACTCGTTTCATTCTGCTTATGGTGTGATGATTCTTATTTGTAACAATAGGCTTTTCTGTTTCTGAATCAATAATGATATAAGGCAGTTTTATGCCTTCAATTTCAGAATTTTCCAAGAGACTCGCTTCTTCAAATTCAAGCTTGGGCTGCCTTCTCACTAGATTGTTGAGGCTACTGATAGCATCTTGAAAGAATTCCGTGATTTTGAATATAATTGAATCGCTTTCAACAATATTTTGATTCCTGGATTTTTGAGCGATTCTCTTAGCAGTGGTGTTCCTTGTTATTTGTTGTTCCTCATGTGAAACAACTTTCAAGGTACCTTCTTGGAGTTTACTGGAAAATCCTCCGAAACTTCCCTTCTTCTCTGCAGCTCCTCGAATTCGATTCGATACTGGCTCAGAAGTGGCGCCATGGGCACTCACACAAAACACAATAAGTACCAGAAAAACCGATCCAAAGATTTTTTTCATCGACTCCACCAGAAAAAAGTATCTCCTGAAAATTATTGTTAAGTTTTCAAAGTGAATCAAGATTTCAGAGTTTTAATTTGTGTCATTTAATTTTTTTCCCAACCTTTGTTTACTTTCACCTGTAGCATCTGTTAATTGCCGGTGGAATCCCAATGATATCCCTAAGTCAAAAAGGGCAGAGCTTCTCTCTCTCTTTCTAAAAAATCAGTAATCACAGTCATTCTGAAAAGTAGAAAGATAGTCTGTAATGTTTGTATTTGAGTTATTTATTGAACTATAAAGCTTTGGAGCGGCTAAATAGCCTAAACAAAAATCTCCATTTGAAATCAGAATTAAGTGAAAAATAAAGTATCTAACAACTAATTGACTTTACTTCTTAGCTTGAGGCCAGTCGCAAAAGGCTCTACAATTTAAAATAAAAATGGGCTTAAATTTGGTTTTTCGCTCGGATCATCGCAATTTTAACCTCTTCCGAAGTCGCGGCTGGAGTCTTTTTATACCAAGCGCTTTCTCTGATCTGTTGTATAGAAGGTCTTTTTGATGGATCAGGGCTCAGCATCGACTCCAATAAGCTTTTGAGGTCCTTACTGAAGGGATCTGCCTTTACCCATTTTTTTTTCATCCAAGTCATTGTGAGTCGCCAATATGCATCCCATTGGCCTTTCAGAATCATGGCATAATTTTGATCGGTCTCTTTAGCATTTTTGAAGGGGTTGAATCCAGTCACAAAAATCAAGAGCAGCTTTCCAAGAGCGAAAACATCCATAGGCACTCCTTTATACCCAAATCCTTTGTGAAACTCAGGAGGACAGATTCCGGGCGTCGTAATACATGACTCCTCAATGAAAACTTTATCACCATTTTGGTCTTTGTATTTCACACTGTGACCAAAATCTGTGAGCACTAAATCATAATTTTGGTCAACTAAAATGTTCTCAATTTTTAGATCTCGATGGCAGTATCCGTGCGTATGTAAGTGTTCCAAGGCATCGAGAAGTTGCCCAAAATAGTATCGAGCCACACGTTCCTCAAGTCTTCGTTTTTTAACGAAATCGAGAAAATCTCCATTTGCATGGTATTTGAGGACAAGAATATGATAATATCCGTCACCTGGTCGAGGTTTAGTACTTTCGGTTGTTTTTTTCACAGAATCGTTAAACAAAAAGCGTGCATTCTTGATTATTTCAGTGCATCGTAGCAAATGTTTGTGATATTTCAATTGAAAAATATTACTTTCATTTTCAAAAGACTTGCGATAATCTGTTGCTGGAATCGCTTTCAACACCACCAGATTTGCTTGATCGTAAGGAGGCATATCAAAGATGGAAGCAGCAAGATAAACAGGATATAGATGATCTTGTCCAAGCTCAGACAAGAGGACATATTTATCAACAAATCCAAGAGGCTGTTGACTTTGTTTCAGAGAGTCATTAGAGTGGGGTGTTGGTGTGCTTCCTGTCGCAGAGCAAGTTGTGGAAGTTGATACAGCTGCCGTGGCAGTTGATGGTTTTGTATTCATCATCAAAAGCTTCGAATTTTGGATTGCTGTCAAAGCTAAAACATTGTTGAAATAAGGAGCCGTCATCGTAGAAAACGGGTCATTTATCAGAGGGAACGTTGGTAATTGAGGGAAAATTGGCATATAAGAAAAAGGACTCATCAATGGCTGAGGAATGGCAGTTGAATAGAGGTAAGTGGGATTAAAAAAGTTAGAGTTTTCCATTGTAAGTTATCGGCTGAAGGCAAGGGAAGCAATTGTAAATTGTTGTCTTTGGAAATAAATTGCTTTTAATTCCTTATGCAGGCTCTGCGGGTTTATAAAGGAAGCAGATTAGAAACAGGCAGCGCTGAGAATTAAATGAATTGACTAAATTTTATTGGAAAAAAGTGCAGTTTGCTACCAATATTTCTGAATTTCATTAGGAACCTTTTGATTTAGAATGAACTGTATTAACAAAAGCTTCTAATTCTGTTAATTAAATTCGAATACTAAAAACTACAGAAATCAATTTTATTTTCTCTTTTGTTATGGTGAGAGAATTTTGTATTTCACTGCAGATTTATCAAATGCAAAAAACATTTAAATGCTTTAAAATTCTTCAAAAAGCATTTTTTCCGATAGAAGAGAAGATTCTTTCTCAATATAAGTTACTCTGGTCCTGAATACATGTTTAACCTCAAAAGAAAGGACAGAAAATGGAGACACTAAGGGTGTCTAGAAAAGAGAAAGTAAATCTCAGAGTGTGAAGACTGTTGAGTTTGGTAAGGCACTGACTTTAATTTCTCAAATTGAGTCCAGTGTTACTGTCTAATGAGAATTGATAAAATTTAACAACTGTTTCTATATCACTTTAAGGAAACAGACAGAAAAAGGGTCTACTCACTTGCTCTCATTAAGTTGAGGTTGCTGGCCGCTTTTAATGGTAGATACCTATCCAATAAATCAATATATTAGATAAAAAAGGATTTTTTCTGGCTTATATTCGATGAAGAGAGATAAAATTGATGTTGGAACGGGTAAATTGCTAAGAAATACAACGAGAGTCCTCTCTAGATTTTATTACAAACTCAAATTACTCTTATTTTACAAAGTACCCTGCATAATTAAGAGCTACTACTCGAAATTTTCCAAATTTTTAGTCAATATGAACTTATAATACAGAGAGCGTTGAGAGCTCGTCCTTAAAGTTACTCAAAAGAGCCTTAAACTACCTTAGTGATGGCAGTATCGGAGATACATTCACTTTATAACTTCTTTTTCTCATAGGAACGAAGGTTTATGAGGATTAAGAAAGGCGTTGAGTTAATTCACTCTGAATCTCAGAGTTGAACATTTTCTTAGCTTAAAATTAGTGTAGCTTCCAGCCTGCGTCGTGAGAATTTCCAAAAAAATTTATTTTGATTCGCCTGTAGGGATAGATTTGCTGACATATTTTTGAAATGTGCACATTTTTATGTTGATTGCGCAGTCAAGCAAGTAGGAATTCCTTTGGGTGATTTTCAACCTACGAGATTAAAAAATGCATCCAAACTAAAGTAAGTTCAGCAAACTCGAACTATATGAATCTCATTCATGCAATGTTGAAGATATATGCTGTCATATTATCAAGTCCATATTCCCCCATTTTTCTATGAGCATTCAAAATTGTCAGATGCTAATAGGTTATTAGTAAGATTGAGAGTAAATTTACCAATAATGTTTCATTTTTTTTTTTTACAACATCTTTGTGCGTATTCTACTGAAAATCATTTTTCGATCTTAGTCGCTGATGCAGAAGTCTTTTCAATGATGAAGGGTATGAACAATTAGAACTTTCATCATTTGCACACTCTTCAGGCAGCCTCTGATTATATGACGCCATTATCCTGTTGCAATAATTATACGTGAGAGTGAAAAAAAAAATTTCAACTCAGCTAAACAAACTTTCACCTGTTGCAATTTGGTAACAATTATCAGCGCTTGAATTCATTGAGACTTTCAAGAAAACAGCTCGATAGTGACAAATTTTAATCACTTTGTCGTAATATCATGCAGATAGAGAATAAAGGTGAGATAATTTATTTCTACAGAAGAAAACCAACCAATACAACCCATGAAAATTCACATTGAAGTACTTGTATTCCGCATAAATCGAAGCAAAAAATAAAATAAAATAAAATACACAATATGGAAACAATATTCTCTGTGAAGACTAATTCTATCTTGTGAGAAATGAGTCTCAATAAAATTGGTCCTAATATTTAAGAAGGGCGAGTGAGCCTCCTTTGAGAAAATCAAATTCATGACATTCAGAAAAAATAATTATTTTTTGTACAAATGATTGATGATGAATTCATTTTTCATCCTTTATATAAGTATTTCTTTAAAAAGCAACAACTAAATTCCACCATAAGCTGGAGTAAGAATTACTAAATACGTGCACTAAACAAATAGGAAGAGACCCGAGCGAGGAACTTTAGTTTAAAAAATCGATATTTACTGAAAAACAGTTTTTGACTTGAGAAAGAGCGGGCGCTCCGTTTTAAGTGGTAATGGCTGCATATTTTCTTGATTCTCACGAGCAGAAGTTTTACTTCGTTTATTTTCACGCAGCTTTGGTTTACGAGATTGATCATTTCGTTGAAGAACATACTTTGGAAACTTGTAAAATTTAGAAACGCTTTGATGACCTATTTGTCCCAAAAACTTCTTTAGAGGCTTAATGATATCGTTGCTCATGCTGAATTCGTTGTGGGTCATATCAACAGAAAGATTGATCCCAGCAACACCTTTGCATTTGGCGAATAGATCAATTGAATGTGAATCAGGGATCAGTTTATCTTTCTTTCCATGAAGGAAGAAACAAGGACAGACGACCTTGGTGATTTCATCGATATTGCGGAATCTCTCCGCAACTAAATATTGTGCCCAGCTTCCAACAAGAAACCTTACGACCTCACGGATCGAAGTATAAGGTGACATTAAGACCAATAAACCAGGATTTCGGTTTGCTGCGAGGTAAGTTGCTGGTCCTGATCCTATTGATCGTCCAAACAGATAAATATTCTCTGGCTCAACAAGCATTTCATAGGTTAAGAAGTCAAAGATTATTTCAGCATCCTCAATGATGGTCTTTGCATTCGCCTCACCTTGATAAATCCCATAACCTGGATACTCAACAGACAGCACATTCACCTACCAGGCAGTTAGGGTTCTTTGTATTAGGTTATCAAGATGATAAAAATCATACCTTGAGTCCTAGACAAAGTCTTTTTGCAAAATCACTCGCATAGCCAATATCTTCTGCGTTTCCATGAAAATAAACTAGAATTTTGTCTGACCCTTCAGAATAAGGAGTGTACAAGCAAGGAATTCTAACTTGATCTAGTATTTGATCATAAAAAAAGGCTTAATAGCTCGTAATTTACTGTCTTTGACATCTGTATCTTGTAATATGGTGGAATTCGAGCGAGTTTCTTGAACAGATTCGTTAAAAGAGATTGCTTGTAGAGGCTTTATAAATCTCTTTAAAGAAAAATAGCGACTTCTTGGGATCCAAATAAGATTAGAAAAAGTGTCCTTTTTGTAACCAGGAGTAGGCGCTGGAAATATGACTCTATTAAGTTCCATTTGATTTCTTATCGATTTCTTTCTAGAGTAAGTGCCCTTTTCGTTTGATTGAAACAATATTTATAATTTCAACGGTTTGTCCTATGAATTTTACCGTTAATTGTACCCACAAAATTTTATTAGTTGATGTACTGCAGATGTACCATTAGCAGTTTGCTGTTTCCTCTTCGAGCTCACAAAAGAGACTAATATTTCTCATTCTTTTCAGAGAGAAATTCACCCCTTCTAATGCTGGCATCTTAGCTGCAATATATTTGAAAGAGGATGAACACTCATTATCCAACATTTCATTTCAAAACTTGCTGCCTAGCTAATAGTAATTTGTGATGTAAAAGCAATTCTCTCTCTCTTTTTTTTTTGGAAATCCTATTCCCTCGTTCGATATTTAAAAAGATTGTTAGAGGTAAAGGGTTGCTGGATGTCATTTAAAGTAACTAGCTTCTGTTATTATAGTGCAAGCTGAGATTTCCTAATTTTTCAAAGTTCTGACAATGCAGATCTTTTGATTTACTCATCACAAGGAACCTATTGAACTCCTAGTTCATCTTTTTTTCTCAAAGAATTGTAATGGACTGATTCCAATTCATGGCTCCGAAGAGGAAGACACGGAATCTCATTTGGGAGCTCTTTTTCATAAAGCATTTCCGATGATGAGGGTTAATCAGATCGAGAGGCTATTTTCCCTTTACTTTTGCAGAACGGGCTGCAAATTGTTGCTGGCCTTTTCCATTTATACATGAGTAAATACAAACCTGCAATCCAGAATTTCAAATTTTAATAGAAGAGTTCACAGGAAAGAGACGAGGAAGAATATAGATCCTTTATGAAAACAACGTGCTTTTTAGATGTTAAGCTTAAATGTGCATTGTTTCAATTGAAGAATTGCGATATTCTTTGTGTCTCCAGAGTAGTAGTTACATACAATGGCTTTCTCCTTTTCGAGTCGGAACCCTTTACAGATTTATTTAATACCTCCTTCCTCTTTTCCGGGTTTCTTCTTCGCTAATCCTTCGACGCTCATCCATCACAACTTCATAGCTTTGGAAGTATCGGTTGAAGCAATTTCTTATTCTTGGATCATCAGCTTGTGACATCGGCTGGTTTTTCTTATTGAGGATTTTGAAACAAGCCGTGAACATATCTTGCCTGAAAACTTCTAATAACTGCTCTTCCATCGAGTTCTTTTTTCGCTATTTAATTTTATTGGATTTGTGTTTTCCTCACTTTTTGTTTTTTTCAGAGCAATTGGCATACCGTTTTTGCATTTATTAGCAGAAGATTCCAAAGAATTTCTACTTCAAAAGCACCTCTGAATCGATGGAAATCTCTTTGGAAGTTGATACCTCAAAAAAACTATTTGCTCCTAATGATAAGCTTGTTACGTGCTGCAGAAAATCCAAAATTATACTAATTTCAGTCAAAATGTTGGGGGCCTTTTTTGCAAGTTAGGTTAATATTGATAACTTCTCCTCAAAATTATCATTTCAATTTTCAATAATTATGGAGATACATATATATAGCAAAAAATTCACTCCATTTTATTTTTTCAATCGAGAAGGAAGTTATGAACTTAAATTCAACTAACAGAATCAATATGCACATAAAGCGAGTCTTTCTTTGCAAAAATAATTTCTCTTGTCTTGAGACCCATTATTAGTGCATACCAATAGTTCCATAAGGACCTTCACCTAGTATATACATCAATTAAATGAGTCTTTTCAAGTGAAAAACCAAAATTTTTACCTTCAATACTAAAAGAAGGTACACTTGCAACTACTATTAAGTCCATGAACAAGTGCTGTGTTGTGACTTGAGATTTGTAATCTTGAATTTGCTCTGTCCTGATGTCAAGCTTTAAACCTTTTGGTTGTAAATCAGTCTTATTGATCTTGGCAAGTACACCAGGTCTTATTTCAGCTCCTTTCCTTGATGCCAGGACGGCGATTATTGCTGTAGCCACCACTTGAACAAGAAGTAGCATGAATATCAGGATTTTACCGCCAATAACATTAAGTAAAGCCAGAAAAGCTAGTACTAAAAGAATGCAACTCATCACGACGCAAATTCTGAACATCCTTCGCATTCTTTGATGATAATTATCTGAGGAGTTTTTAAGCTCAAGCCAAATTTTGTTAAATTCTGCCTGAGTAATTTGATCATTGACGATCTCTGTGTTAATAAGAGGAGCCGATTGATCGAAATCAAGCTTCGCAGTAAGTTTTTTTTCGAAATGCGTCTCAAGAAGCGACATAGCTTGTAGTTGTCAAACTTTTTAGCAAAAAGCTACCCAATTGCAAACCGTTTTTATTAAATCCACATGAGCAAAATTATGTTTAAACAGCCCATGAGCACAAAATCGTTATAGACGTTATTTCATGTGTTCCGAAAGCGGGTAAAGCGTCTTTCCAAAGAGTTTATCAAACTGTGTAAAAATCTAATGAAAACCTAAATTTCGATCTTGTCTTCTTCCCCTTCCTATCTAGTCCAATAGAATGTAACCTTCAGTTTCATTGAAGATGAGCTCAATTATTTTTCATCATCATCATGGTTTCACGAAGAATTTGAATCAATGCAACAATTTTTCAAGTATCCAAACTCAATCTATTCCAAGCTAATGGATTGCTCTGAATCCCAAGATCAAAAATCGATCTTATTTCATTTGGGAAATTGAAACATATCATACCTAAGCAGATAGTAGAATCAGCCACACAGGTAAGAAAGCCTCTGCATGTCAGTTGAGACAGAATTGCTTTGCAATTTATCATTTTCTCACGAATTGATTTAAGGTAAGAAACTTAGTTCTTTGGTCTGAGTGCCGCTTATTTATTATCAAGGTATTTTTCAAATTTCACACCCTATTCTAAAAGTTCAACTGCATTCATAATACTCAGGAATCTCTATGGAGAAAGCTCAACAACTCCATTTTTGAGCTCACTTAAGACAGTGAATTCATCCACTTCTCCCTCACAAGTCGAACTTGCAATTCTAAGATTTAATTCTGCGATAGCAAACTTAAAGGAGAGAATTGGAGCTCGAGGTTTGGCCAATGGAAGGCGTTCTTAATCAGAACAGATTGTCAGTTTTCAAAAAATCCTCTTAATGGCAATGAAGGAAGCAATTCAAAACATGCATTAGGAGAGATTGACATTGAAGAAGAACTTGAGCTTGAGGAAGTGAAAATAGAATCTATTCTTAAAGATTCTTCAATTTTCAAACTTGGAGAAGATACTCCTTCAACAATTTTTCTTTTAAATTCACTGTCCTATTTAATCTCCCTGCCTATGCTATAATGCTATGTATGAGACACAAATTTTCCAAAACTTAGTAGACAGACTAAATAAATTATTGTTATAACATGTTGGTTGATACATTTTCGATAATATTATATTTACGTTGGATCTCAACCGTGAAAAACATGTTTTTCACATTCCTCGGGTGAATTCAATTGGCTATTGTTGACAAAATAAAGAAACTCCAGCTTTGTGCGCAAACCTCGCAAGAGAAATTTAAGAAAGATGGCAGTGCTTGAACTGGTGCTGCGTTGGTTAGATATAATTGCCATTTATAAAGTTGATATTTGCAACAAAAAAAGCTTGGTATAATATTTGCTATGCAGAAGACTACCTTGAATAACAATTAGGTACCTTCTCTAACATCTTAATAAAAAAGAAGAAAATTTTATAGCTCTCATTTAATAGCAGTAAAATAAAATGGATTGTTAAACTTTTGAAGTAGTGGTTTACTGAATAAAGCGCACTCTCTTTTTTGGACTGAGTTCGTCTTTCTCATCAAATAAGGCTTTATCGACGAGGCTTTTTGGATATTTTTTATCAAGGTTCTTTAAAATTGGCCGTGGTACATCTAAGTTAAAGCTCTTTGAGTGCGTACTCTCAAAGTCTTGTTCCAGGGTGGACAAATCTGAGATTGTTGGGATTGATACGTCTTCCAAAGTATTCAAACTTGGAGTTGCTTCTTCGCGAGGCTTAAACTTATTGACACGGAAACATCTCCCTGACCGTTTTTGATTTAGCAGTTGAGCTGATTCAAGAGTCTTCATGTATGAGCTTTGACAATCACGAATGCTCGCTTTTATCGCCTTTAGTTCTTCGTCAAGCGTATTGTGTACTAAACCATCTTGATGTTTTGATGAGGATACTAATTTGATTCTGAATTTGTTTGGTGACACTAACTTTGAGTAGTTTTCCCGTGAAGCTCTTAGGGGCGGTTTAGTACGAGAAACATTCTCTATTGGTTTTGTAACAGAGCTGCTGTTCATACTTGGAGAATCAAGACTTTTGGGATTATCTGAAGGAACGAAAGTTTTTGTTATCGCCTTGTATTTCAGGAGCACTACGCTCAAGTTTAAGCTGCTCTTCGGGAACGATAAGCTAGCAGAATCAATATTGGCACCCAGATAGGACTTCAGAGATGACATTCCACTTAAAATAAAGTTGAGGTTTAAGTTTTTTAAATTTTATAGTTTCGCGAATTGCAATTGAGCTGATAAATTGGTTTTTTTCAGCTTCAAAACCTACTTCAAAATAGAATGAATCTGATTGAAATGTCTAGATGCAAGCGAATAAAACAAGACGATGTGGGTTATTTATGAGGAAAAGTCATATACTCTGCCAGTTGAATTCACACATTTTGAGAGTAAACTAGCTGATTCGAAACAGAAGGTCAAATGAGTACTGATTTTCAGTGGTACATGCTAATTAAAAATTTTATTTTGTACTCATTCTTCTCCTAAGAACAGTACTTAATTTTATCTTTCACATGGAAAATTTTGTCCTCACATGATGCGAGCAAGAATATGAATTTGAATCTCTAGTCAAGTTCAGATCAATTCATATCACGCATTACTTTCAGTAAACATGATTATGAGTGATTTATTCTCCTTATAAGAGAAATGATTTGACCAATCACTTCCCCCTGAAAATAAACAACATTTCTTCACATTTTAAATCATTAGAATGTTGTTTGCCTTAAGATGTAAACACATAAATGCACACGGTCAATCTCAAAATTTTAATCCATTGAATCTTTCCCTCTGACGTAGGTATCTCTCTTCACGACACAAAATGACTGAGAAGTTATTGAAGTGAGATCATTTGAAGCGAGCTCACTGAGTTTTCTGATAAGTGGTGTTTTCAATTTAACTCTAATCTAAGCTGCGAGAACATAAATAAAATACGATATAATTGCAAGCAGAGAAGAACTTAACAGAAAAGGACTCGAAGATGAGATCGCTCTTTGGATTTAAAACGAAAGAACAACCTAAAGAAGATATTCGATTTTGGTATAAGATAGAAGATATTGAAAAAGCTGCTAAAGAGAGCCTCGAGGAGTTAGAGGGCATTAAAATTCATGAAGAAGATGATCGTATCAAAAATTTCTTCAACGGCAAATTTCTCAAAGCGATGAAGAAGGAACTGACCCAGATTGAACATAGTGTGAACGATTTAACTCGTTCACAGAAAAAAATCATCGAATCGTTGGATGCTTATATGGAGGGTATCAAGAAAAAGTTTGAAGAAAGAATAGATGCCGCCAAGATGGCGCTCTTTGAATCGATATTACAAAAGAGTCTTGAAGTGAATACAAGTCTCTCAGATCTGACGATTTCTTCTACAAAACTACAAAAAAAACTCTTTGGAATGAGAGAGGAATTCAGTACAAAAGGAAATGTGAATAAAACATTGATTCCAGATATGTTGAAAGCTTTCCAAGAATATAAAACGAATCTGATCAAAATTCGAGAAGAAGACCTCGCAGAAGGCACGATTGAGAGGATATGCCTCCGAATGGATACTCAAACACAGAAGTGCGCTGTTCAGCTGGATAAGTTAATTGAGGCGAACCTTCATCCTGATCAAATTATCATAAGTGGAAAAGCAGAAATAATAAATGTAACTGCGCTAAACATGCTCGAATTAGATGACACAAGATCAACATGGAGTCATGAAGAAGATGACCGTTCAGTTGATCGAAAATTTAATGCTATTTATTAGCTCTTATGATTTCTCCTTAATTACTTTGCCTTTCCACTACGAACTTGAGCAAACTAATTAACTATATTGAATGGTTTTGTACTGATTTGATTGTATGAAAAGAAATTTACAAGCAATCCGAATTTTAAGAATAATTCTTACTTTGATGCATAACAAAACTTTCTCAGTTCGAAAACAAATAAATCATTATGTCAAATAAAAATTATGCAAAATCTGGAACTCCTATTCCAGATGGGAAGAACTGGGTGCAACATTTGAATTGGTCGAATCTTCTGTATTAACATAAACAATTTAGACTTAGCTACCATCATTAGCGTGAAATTATCACTACTTTGGTGGATGTAATTTCTTACAAATAAACATGTTGAGTATTCACGACTTTCATATATTAAACTTTAGTAGGATATAAAAAACAGGTGTACCTACCTTATTCTGTGGGAGTAGTCTCAGTAGCGAACATATTATTTTCCAGCCACCCATTTGCTTGCATTCTTGCGATATGCGCTAATGGTGTGATCTATGACCTTTGCTGCTTGCTTTCCGACTGCATTCTGAAGGACCCAGAGCGGAATATTCCCTCTTAAATCGGTTGCTGAAATTAGTTTATAATGCACCTTTCTTGGGACATGTTCATCCTCTTCTAGTAGCAACATTGTGGTATTCTCAGCTCGCACCACTCCTTTTCTCGCTGGAAAGGCTTGCAACGAGACGGATTGCAGTACAAATAGCCAGTATTTATGCTTCTTTTTCCACAGGTCTTTTTTCTCTATCTCTTCTGGATGTAAATAATTGTTCACATAGTATCGATATTGAACAAAATCTCGATTGGAAAGTGGAAAAGGCATTTTCATTTCTGAATAAATAGTGTCTTCGTTTTCAGAAAAAACCTCCGAAAGCTGTACACGGGAGAAACTTCCATCCCATTCCCTTCGTATGTCAATGTCCATATTCATTCGAGCAAGAATATCAATATCTGCATCTAGAAGAACAGCCTCTGAACGCACATTAATTTTAGATTCTCCATCTTTGAAACGTACATATACCTTGCGATTTTTTTCTATATTTGTTTTACTCATTTTGAATACTCTAATAATTCCTACCATTTTGGTCGAGTTTCCAACTTGAATAGTCTGCCTGCAAGAGCTCTTTCACTTTTTCAATATCCGGAGAGAAAGGTGAGGGCCTTTGATTGAGGAAAGGTGATCCTATTGAAGTCTTTTGCGAAGACTTCGAATCTTTACTTATTATATCCAAATTAGTTTCAGTCTTGGCATGACTATTTTCTAGATCATAATCTTGGTACCAATTAAATACCAAACATGTTATTTACGTCCTTGGTTCATAGGAGATCCAAAGTCTTGGTGGTGAAATGCGAGCGTATTCAGTCTTCTCGAACCCCTTGGTGTAATTTCTCCCCCCATCATTTGAGGACTCGAGTCAGCAAAGAAGCTTTTGTGATGGAGATGCTCATCATCTGGCTCGTCGTCTCCCAGAGTTGTTTCGATTTTGATCGAATGTCTTATCCGAGTATTTCTAAGCCGGGTGGGCATCTCCTGCTCCAAGCTGCTGACGCTTTGGATGAAATCGTCTAAAGGAAGATTGTAACATAACGCTTTCAGAGAAAAGAAATAGCTTACTTGCAAATTGCACAGCATCAGGCACCAACGCGAAGATAATATGACTTAAAGTAATGTCAACATGGCAGTCGGTGACTTTGTACTGGCTGCTTGACAATTTACCAATAAATTCATTGATTGAGTGTTGCAGGTGATGCATCGTTGATGAGATAAAATCGACGATTAATACATCTTGGTTGTTTTCTTTCCTCGTTCCTCGGTACACGTCAGTCTGAGACAACTTTTTCCAGTGATCGGATATAACAAAATTTTTTTCGATGAAGTAGTGCATGGTAATTCTGATTAGTGACTATTTTATATTAATTAATTTATATTTAGGAGCAATCAGAATCAAGCGGCGTGATTCCTAATTAAAAATCTGTTTTTTGAGTCTGAAAATCGCAATGGGTTTTTTAGTTTTGCAACAACAAAAAATCCTGTTCCAACAAAAAACCACCATTTAATCGAGAAAAGATCAAGTGTTTAACTTTCCATAACGATTTTTTTGGTTCGAGATAAGATGGTCCAATCTGTGCAGTGCCATGGTAGAGGCTTTAGAATGAATAATACAGAAGAAAAAATGTCGACATTATGTCGTGATGGATTCATGACCCAAGAGAGTAGCCTTTTTTGACAAATTGAAGGAAGAAATTATTGGCATGCATTGTGAAGTAGTAAATATTTTATAATCATCCCAACTCTATTAATTACTTCCGACTAGCTGAGAACTGCGTTTACTTGAGCAGCCTAAGTGGTTGAGAATGTTACTAAATTAAGATATTATTAAACTACAACAAGTCATATTGAATCTATTGAAAAGAAGAACAAATGGGCTATTTTTATAATACTGTTAATCTGAGCTTACTTGCCTGTGGCAAGTTTGTAATAAGCCTTCTCTGTTTGAATATAAACCATTTCGCTAACACAGATAGTGAAAATATTTTTAGATGATGGAAACTCTAATAACCAACTGCTGGAGAAATTCTTTAATGAGAGGAGGGTGTAGCTAATTCAAAAAGAACGTTGTGGATCTACTAACAAATAGCTGCTTTCAGATCGTTCATAAAAACGAGGAAGAATTTCAACTATTTATCAAAGATAACTATTATTGATTCGTATCATGCTTGATCTCTGCTCTCAAATGTAATCAATCAATGTTTCGAGTTATTGACCGGTTGCTCATTCAATTGAAATTTTTTATGTCCATCATTTAGATCGTTCAAATTTAACTCCAAATTAATTTTCAAAGAGCAGACAAATCATGGAGACATCAAATGAAAATTTTCCGAAATTCCGAATCAAACCTGTTGCTTATAGTAAATTTCTAAACAACTACTCATTGCTTCAGAAGATTGAGACTACCAAAAGGTTCATTGTCGAGCTCACGGGGTTTGGAATTCATTTATTCTGTGCAAAAACACTCAGAGTTTTGAGGACGGCATTCTCGAATAGATCTTTGGTGACTGAATTGAAGATAATTAATGAACGTTTAATAGCGACTGTGACTCTGCTGAAAGAAATGCAGATTCTTGATATTCTTACGCTTAATCGATTGTCAAGTAAACAAATGAATGAAAGATGTAAACTTGCTGTCAGGGAAAAGGATTCGAAGACACAACTTTTCGCAATTGGGATGCGAAAATTATATATATATAACATAAGTGAAGATCCGAAAGGTATTCTTTTAGCTGAAAGGACGATTGACTTTGGGAATAATCAATTACTCATCAATCATTACTTTTGCTTCCATGGAAATAAAGTTTTTTTTGCTGAAGAACATCGACTACGAATTTTCAATTTGGAGTCAGAGTCTTGGGAAAATATTTCCCCAAATTTTGAAGAGCTTGCTCCTGGAAAAGAATGGTACGACTTTACAGAAATATGTGTTCTTGAAGATCAATTCATTGTTTACGCAACTTATAATGGCATTATTAGCGCCTTCAACATTAATAGCAAGCAACATGAGTTGGTTATTGAGCAGAGTAATGAGCCTGGGCTAGTTCTTGTTATTTGTACAACGACTCTGAAGAATCAAGGCAAGAATTGCATGATTGCTTTGATGAGCAACGAAAAATGGATACTCATCTCGCCAAATGAGCAGCATAAACTGTTGCCCAGTTTTATAACGCCAGAATTGATGTACAAGACAACACACATAGCAACAGGATCGAACAACATTGTGATTGCTGGATCTACGAGCCATCTAATTTTGCTAAAGATCCAACGAAACTGAGAAACATGAATTAAATCAATGACAGAGTGATGCTGTTATATTCTACTAAGGATTGCTGAGGTCCCAAACACTGATATTGACTTTACACCTAGAATCTCATTCTGAGTTTTATCATAATTAACAACCATTCGTAAAGAGTTTCTTTTGCTTAATCTGAATGTAGCCGCACTTTTTTCATGTGTTCTATTATTAAGGTGTAATGTTCATCAGCCTTATTTCAGTCGAGTTCGAGAAAAAGTTTCGCCTTTTTGACTAGAGCTAGGAGACAAACGGCAAGTGTTTGAGTTTAAAATCAATCTCAATCGGTGAATGCTTTCAAGCAATATTCCGCGGAATCCTTGATATATTATGCAGTGCAAATGCAGTTGTTAAGGATGATTTATAATTTCTGAAAATTTTAATCTCTTCTAAGTGCGTGTATAATAAAAAGAAAAGTTCTACTTTTATGCATCTCAATGCAGACTGTGACGAGTCGTAAACTTCCTGGATATATTCTGTCATATGGGTGGATTGGTATTGCAAATCCTATTTTCTACCGAATCTATGTTTGTAATATATATGAGGTTGGCGTTGTTGAAGTGAATCTCTAATTTTCAGCACAGAGTATGAAGATAACAATTAATTGTGGAGTCATAACAGTTTCAATGAGCGAGTTGTCTCAAGTATTTTTTTGTTTTTGGTTATAATCTTAAAATCGTAATATGAATTTGTTTGTTTGTTTTTTTTTAGCTGAAGTAAAATATGCTGAATGATATCACTTAAATAGGACTCTTTGAACATGCTGGATTTTTTCTGATTCTCTTAGTTGGAATGCAAGTATTCTTCAATCATTTCCTCAAGTGTTTTTTGGGGAGATTTTGCAACATACTCACAAATTGTTTCAAAGTCTTTCTCGCTGAAGATATCCTTCAAAGCTTTCGCGCTCTCCAGGATTTCAGAAGTATATTTAGCTTCGATTTCAATTTCAGCCTTCTTTTTCATTTCCTCCAGAGCTTTCTTCTGATCTACAACTTCAAACTCTATCTTGAAAGGATTTCCAAATAATTTTTCCTTCCCTTCAGCATCTTTGAATCCTAGTTGCCAGTTGTAAACATAACTGCCGACCTTTTCAGGAGATTTTGTGATCAAGACGGTATTTATCTGCTTTCCAGGAAGAACTTCAGTCAGTGTTGCTAGTTCACCAGCCTCACTATCGAGGCATTTAATGAACGTATTCTTTGGCCATGCAACTTCACCCGTGTTCATCAAAGTCACTGTCTTGTATACGATGTAATCTTGTTCAGTGATAATTTCTGGAATTTGTTTAAGCTCTGCAGCCTTCAGGAAATCAAATGTGATTTCTTTTTTTGGAAGACTTTCGATAACTTTGCCAACAAATTTGTCTTTTTTGCTCGGTGCCTTCTTCTTCGGTGCGGGTTTTTTGACTGGTTTGAGAACTTTTTTTTCAAGATTGGGAACTCCCTCGGCTTTGGGTTTTATTTCTTGACTTTTTTCGTTCTTACAAGTTTTTTTCAGCTCTTCTTCGTCAATCACAGTCACAACTTTGTACGGGTTCTGTGCCTCGGTCCTAATTTTGAGCATTGGATATGGGTGCGTTCCTTTGTCTTCGCAGGTTTCACAAAGATCATAATTTTTTGTAACCGTACACTTGTAGCGGATGCCAACAATCGGAGTCATCCCACACATATCACAAGTAACTCCATGATGGATGGATTTTTGAATCTCCTTCTTGGAGATTTTTTCTTCAAGAGAAGGCTTGAGCTCACTTTCAAGGTTGCTTTGATAGTTTGGATTTTCAAGCAATTCTTTGACCAGCTGAGCAAGTTTTGGAAGGTCTTCCATTAAAGCTTCCTTGGCGATAGATTTTATTTCATTTCTTTTAGCTGCCTTACGCGCTTTGATACGCTCTTGGCACCGCGCTCGCCTTTCCTCCAGGGTCAATTTTCTTGCTGGGTCTTTCTTTGAAATAGTTTCTTTTTTTTCTTCAATTGGAAACCTGTTCTTTTTGATTTCTATTTCTTTTAATTGAGGACCCGTTGGTTCTTCATACTGTTGGATCTCCTCTTTCATTTTTTCCATGCTATGTCTCTTGGCAGTCTGAGAGCTAATTTTCGAGACTAGCTCTGCTTCTTCTTCGTGTTCTTTTTCAGATCCTGAGTCGATATTTTCCTTGGCAATTATTGAGATAGAATCTTCTGCTGCTTCAGATACGATGATCCTGATACATTTGTCGCTTTCTGTGAGCTCTGTAGCGACCATGGTCTCAAAATCTTGGTCACTTGCGAGTACAATCAGATCTCCTTCACAATCTTCATATTGGAGACCAAACTTGCGAGGAAGATTATCTCCGAAAAGCTGCTTCACAGTCTGTAAGAGAGCCATGTAGTGAGCTGGGGTGCTTGCAACACGTCTAATTTCGTCTTGGAAAACAAATTTGAGTGGCATTGTAAGATAAGTACGATAATTTGAACTGCAACAAATTTTGATTATAATAGTTAATTAAAATCGTTTGCTTATAAGTCAGCAGCGATCTGATCGGAAAGCAGAATCAAAGCAATTATAACAATAATTGTTTGAGGTCTTAAACAGAAACACGTTGTGGATCGTGATTTCGACACTTGGATATTTTAATCAGATTTTAAAAATACCATCACCCCCTGCCCTCTTTTTCCCCCCTTCTTCTTCCGCAAATCATCAATATCCAACGATTTGGAGACTTCTAGATATTGCTTCTCTTAGTTTCATAATTATTTCAGAGTACGAAATTCTCCTTGCGAAAGTTCACTCCACGAAATTTATTTGCGTTCAGTTTCCTGTCAGAGGTATTGTTTCAAAAAAAAAAAAGAATTTAGAGCATTTGGACCGAAACATCAAATGGAGCTCTGAAAAATAATTCCTTCGTTCAAAACTTACACTACAAGCGTGTAACAATACAAACTTTCAATGTTTTAATGTTTATCTGCGAATAACTGCCTAGCCTTATATTTTGAATACTATTCATGCTTTTAGAAAACGATGTAAAGAAGAAACGAAGGAACCTTTCAAATTAAACTGGATTGAACTGATATTTACTGACTTTTGTTGCTTAAGTTACCTAAAGAAATCAGCTGCATCTTCATTCAGCAATCTATCAATCTGATGTCTGCCCTCCGAAAATCAATTTTATTTCGAATTTAGAAAAAAGTAATTCTGTGTATATTTTTTTTTTGTTATTAATTCTCATGATATTCATATGTACCGAAAACATTGCCATTTTTCAGTATTATCAATATGAGAGAGCAACCAGCTAATTTTTTAAAATTATCGTGTATGCCAATTCTAGAAGAGTGTGAATTATTTTTCATGATGAGAAATTAGAATTGAAGACATCTTGCTCTTCTTTTTTTCTGCTATGCTTAAAATATTTTGTCCTTCAAAACTCTGAAAACACCCTACAATTTTTCTTTGATGTTTTCTGAAAAGGAGTAGAATCCAGAAGAGATCGCCAATTGAACCAATCTAACGAGCAACAGGTTTTCAAAATTGCACGCATTCGAAATTCTTATCTTGGATCTTTGGAATAAATATAATTTCAGTGTTATTATCAAGAATAACTCACTGCCTTTATTCAATTCTTATTGATCTTAATCCTTTGACAAAACAGCTTTCGATGTCAGCCCGAGGGTTTCTTTTCAGAGTGCTACTACCTGGATTTATTGGCTCATTAATTACTTTTCTGGTGTACCAGCACGATAAAAGCAGAAGCATTCAAAAATCTCTCAGCAGTAACTTATCGCCAGAATATATCTCTCCTGAAAGTCCGATTCACCCAATTAAAGCCAAATCAGCTTTCTTGCAGCTTGACTCTCAAAGTCAAAAGTATGCTTATTACCTCTCCCAAGCTGCACGTGAGGGATCACGGATAATCTATTTCCAAAAATCCTTTGAATCACCAGCTCTTTTGTACCTACTCCTTTCTATTTTCGAAATGCAATCTATTCCAGAGCTCAAATCACAATTGGTTTCAGCAAACAATTTCACTGAACTAGAATGGAACCAAACCATTGCTTATCTCGCTGGATTCTTGCAGAATCATGGAAATTTCAGAGGTTTGTCTGATAAAAAGTTTATTCCTGAGATCCCTGAAGCAAGATTTCACAAGGCTTTGTCTCTCACTAAGTTTTGCGAATTGTATGAAGATACATGTGAGAGGCTATGGTCTGAAATATCAAAAGAGATATATCGAGAAGAAAGTGTTGGTTTTCCGGAGGAGAAACGAGTGAACAGCTACTATTCTTCCTCATTGACTAAAGCTGATGGGCTTCGGGTCCAAAAGGTTCTTGACAAATATGGAGTTTCTTCCCTCAACACAAGACTATTAAAAATGGGAGACTCAACATTTACCCTACTTGTGGCCTCTATCCTTCAAAACTCAACAGAAAATCAACCATACATTAATCAAACCCTTGAACACGAGAATGTCTCTGTAACGGTTACTTATGGGGATTTCAGTCCATTTTTAAAGGAAGTGGTCACAAATCTAGAGAAAGCAAAACACTACTCAAATAATACACTACAAGTCAACATGCTTGATGAATATATCCATCATTTTTTGTATGGAAATATTGAGAACCACAGAAAATCTCAAATTCACTGGATCAAGGATATCTCACCCATTGTTGAAACAAATTTGGGTTTCGTTGAAACATATACAGATCCCTTGCAGATGCGTGCTGAATTTGATGGTTTCGTAGCGATTCAAAACCTTCAGCAGAGTAAGATTCTTCAGAGAGTAGTGGTTGAAGCTCCTAAATCACTATCTCTATTACCTTGGCCCAAGTCTTTTGAAAAAGATACTTTTCTTAAACCAGACTTCGTTTCGCTTGAAGTCCTCACTCTTGCGATGTCAGGAACTCCTCTAGGTATAAACATTCCAAACTACGATGATATTAGACAAGAAATCGGCTTTAAGAATGTTAATTTCGGGAACTGCTATGCTGTAATTGTCAACAAAACCTCGATAGACTTTATCGACCCTGCTGACAATAAAACTATGGAATTAATGATAAAATATTTTGATGATTCAATGTTTGCAAAGGTAACCTTGCATGAGCTATTAGGTCACGGATCAGGCAAATTGTTCCAAGAAAATCCAGATGGAAGCTTGAATTTTGATGTGAATCAGGTTCGAAACCCACTTACTCAAGAAAAAATTACCAGCTGGTATACGAAAGGTACGACTTATTATTCAACGTTCGGCTCTTTAGCAAATCCAATGGAAGAATGCCGAGCAGAAGCTATAGCGATCTACCTTGCCTGCTTTGACGAAGTTCTCTCCGTAATCTTTCCTGGCAGAGAGGTAGAATTCGATGACATTCGATATGTTTTATGGCTTGTCCATTTCAAAACAACAATCCATCGACTTGAATCCTATTCTTTGAATGAAAGAAAATGGGGTCAAGCTCATGCTCAGGCAGACTATGTGACAGTTAAACACATCGAAAGAAATAGCAAAGGACTTTTTGAATTTTCTTGGGTCAACAAAGAAGGAAAACCTTACTTCTATCTGAAGGTTGATCGTTCCAAAATCGTCAGCCATGGAAAGGAAGTAATTAAAGACTTGCTGCTGCGACTTCAGGTCTACCGATCAACAGCTAATGTGCAAGCTGCAAAGAAGTTGTTTGAGTCTCTTTCACACCTTGATGAAAAATGGCAGAAGGTTTATGGTATTGTAATGGAAAACAGGAAACCAAAGAGAATCGAAACACAAGATGGACTCAAACTTTCTGAAGATGGGAAATCTGTTGAGCTTGTTGAATTTGAAGAAACGTTAGAGGGAGTCTTACAGTCATGGCTTTTTCACAACAAATTAAAGTCAACTAAAGATGACCTTCGACGAGAATGGAGGAAATACAAAGACCACTTTAAGCGTCACTTGTAGAGGCATTTCTTGTCATTCCAATGATTGTGTATTGATTTCGCTTGTTTGCGTTTCGACCTGCAGTTGATCTTCAATTCACAAATTATTATGTAAGCACTCCTTCTTATCTGGATCTTAAGTTGAATTAGAATTTAACAGGAGGTTTCTTTAGCGGAAATAAGCATTAAATCGGAAAATAAAAATGAAATGTAGATGATTGATTGAGGGTTTTTTTGTCCCCCTTCTTCCTTCCCTTTCAAATTTACTCAATTTTTCTGGAATTTTCCAGTTTGGGTGAACTTTAATTTTGAGCTACATTATTCCAGAAATACGTTCTCAGCCATGGTACACAATCCATCCAACTCCTGGTGAGTTGATTTCAAATATAACTTGATCATAGAACTCGTAACCGCACAAATATGTATTCTGATCTCAAACAGCCCTCCAAAATATCTTTCCATCCACTGATTCAAAATAAATGGCTGCTTGAGAGTGCTTGATATACCAGTGCTTTCCGAATGGATCATAGGAAATGGAGTGAATAACAGCATGGAACTTGTATAATATTTCGAAGAAAGAACAAAAATTTTCCTGTGCCTTGAAAATAAAGGCGCAAAAGAAATTAAATAAATCCACAAGCTCTACAGAAGTATACATCAATATTTCAAACTCCGTAAAAATCTAGAGCGACGAGCTACATACATAAAGTTCTATGAATTCAAGTGAAAAGTAGATTCTGAAATGCTAAATCATCTTAATGTTTCATCCCTTAAATAAATAGCTTTTGTTTCAACTTACCTTTTCCGACTATTTTGCCCCCAAAAGGTTAATAAAATGTTCAATTGTTCTTCTGTCATTACATTCACATCAAGCATCATGGCCCGATAAAATGCGCTAGTGACTTCAAAACGCTCTCTCGCTTGACTGAGTTCGTCGAGAAAATCAGACGGGACAAACGATGAACGGCAAATTTTGCATTTTCCACAACATTCAATTGCAAATTTGCCTCGAGTGTGATTATAGTGTCGATATAACCAGGGTTCGCTCACCATGATCATGAAATCTTGTCGGTTCGTGACTTTCTTAGAAAAATCTGTGTCCATAGACACTTCTGTGAACAAAAGAGTATTTAGGATCATCTTGTGGAATGTAAAGATGATTTTAGAAAAAATGAATGTAAATATTTCCTTCAAATTTGCATCTTCAAAAACAAGAAGTCTATATAGTTGAGGTAATTGGTTTTGAATCCTGTCACAGAAGCCATTAAATGAGAATATAGATTCCCATTCTAAAACTGTGATCAGAGAAATTTTTTTATTCTTCCAATAGGTTAGAGTATCTCTTTGACTCTTCCAGATTGAGATAAGCATCAAACGTAAGGTATCACTCAATTTCTGCTCATCTAGAACGATTCCTTTGAGAATCGACAGCTGAGTCATTATGATTGATGTTAGTTGCTTTACGACTTTAGAGATGAAAGGCTTTTTGTCAAGGTAAAGTAGAACTGATCTGCACAATCGCCTTGAGAACTTCAAGGAGTTCTTTTTGAGCAATTTTGTGACTTTTTGTAAGTGCTGCAACTCATTTTTTTCACCAGATTCTTCATCAATCTGGAGCTCTGAAGTTTCATCTGGGATGGGTAATTGTTGTGTTTGATTAGGTAAATTCATTATGTGTTGGGGAGCTGACGGCACTATGCTGGTTTTTTCAGAAAATGGCGAATTGAAAATGAAAATTTGAACTCTTCTCGGCTAATTTTGACAATAGTTCTTCTTTGATTTGTTTGCTATTATGAATGAAAAGTTTTCGAACCATGAGCATCCAGTTAATGGGTTATAATAGTGTTCAAGAATTGATTGGAAAGAATTTCTATGCAAAGTAATTTCTGGACTCAATTGTGAGGTCCAGGCGTTACGAAAGAAAAATTCCATGAGATTTAATGTGAATAATCAGCAAAAAATAGAAATTCAGAATAATTAATCCGCTCATTGATATTTCGAAACTGATCTGAGTTATTCTAGACTCTTGAACAGAAGAAACTTCAATTCGGCTGGCTCTCACCCCGACAAAGGAATTAGCTTGCAGATTACCCTCCAAAGAGGATATTAGACCAAATTTGGTGACTTAATACAGCTGGGTAGGCGAACTGTTCTTTCATGGAAGCTTATAGAATTTCTATGAAAATTTTTCAATCGAATTTCCAGACGAAAATTAATAGCTCAAACCACAAATTCTAAAAAAATTTTAATGGATCATAGAATACAAAATATAGCTTTCAAAGAATTGATGGAAACAATATTGATATTGTACTGAAAGTTTTTTGAGACAGAGCAATAATTCAGTTCAAACTCTTTCAGCAAAAAAAGAACAAATACGGCGCTGCCAATTATTTTGGGTAACTGATTTGTCGAAAAATAAAGAAAATAGATGTATTCCAGCTGAGAAATAGATTTCAAACTTTGGGCTACATTCCATATCACAAACAGATACAGTAGCTAAAAGAAGAATTCATTAGTTGGTGAAAATTTGCGTTAAGGAATATTTCTAGAGTTCAAAGATAATATGCTTGCTTCAGTGCTCCAGTAAAAGGTAAATTTCAAATTTCAAAGCCTCATATTCATTATTGCGGATTGGGGATTTCGAATGGAGTTCTCAATAACTCCTTACCACTCAAATTACTTATTTTGGCCTCTATGAAGACGGAGAGCTCTACGGTCTTCCAAACTTAATATGAACCAGTAAGGAAAATAAGGAAAAGGTGTAATTTTGTAAGAAAGGGACCTTTTAGAATCCCGAGCGCTGAAATAGTTTTGTAGAGAAAATTGTGCTTTCAAATTTATCATCTCTGCTAAGAGTTAAACTGATCTTAGCTTTAAGCAATTTCCATAGAAATTCCAACTATCAAGAATGATTTGAGTTCTCTAATTAACAAAATAAAATGCATTGGAAACTTAAGCATCATGAGGTCACAATTTTCGGACGAGTTGAACTGAATATGCTTACTTGAGGGTCTTCTTGACTTGGCAATCTAGCCCGCTTGAGAGAAATATAAAATAGATATGAGTATTTCAAAAAAATTTTTTAATTTGTGCGATCTTGTAGCAGAGAATATGATTGCTTCCTTGGTAAATAGTGTAGATACAAACGGTCAGAGCTGATTACCTCTCTTCTTCAACTCAACAAAAACGATCTCAGAATAAGTTAATATTTGAGACTTTGGATCTGTTTACTCATAACTTGCATTTCAATGAGGAGGCGCATTCCAAAAAAAAACGATTCATTTTTCTAAAGTACGAGATTTTCTCTTCTTACTTTTTTATTCATCAAAATTTCTTCTTTGAATCTTTGTACTACTGATTTGCTAATATATATATTGTGTGTATTCGGTGAAGGCTTGTCAACTTTATGAATACTGATGGTCTCCAGCTTTAATTACAGTTCTCTCTAAAATCAGTGTTGTCAAAAGCCTCTAGTCTTTATTATCGAGGGCCATTTTACTCCTGAGCCACTTCGTAAATTATAATCCAAAAAAATATTCAGAGAATTAAAGTGAATTAGGATGCGCGCTGTCCTTTACATTGCTCTCCTCTGTATGGCAGGTGTCTACGTCAATGCCAAGACTCTCGGAATTGATTTGAGCATCTTCTCAGGTGCAGTCAGCAAGGAAAAATTCCAATGCTTGAGAAGCCACGGTTACAACTTTGCCATTATTCAAGCATTTAACGGTGGACGAGGCTTCAACCCACATGCCGTCCAGAATGCTGAGAACGCTTATGCTGCTGGAATGACTGGAGTAGGTTTCTACATTTTCGCCTGCCCAAAATGCGGTGGAAATATCCCAGCCAGCCGTCCCATTGATACTGTTGCCAATGGACTTAAAGGTTACTCCAAGGCCGTCAGGTTCTGGATTGATGTTGAACCTTGCAATGGATGCTGGTATGGAAGCACGAAAGATAATCTTGAATACGTCGATGGAGTTGTCACTGCTGCCATGAAGAAGTTCGGAAGTAACAAAGTTGGCATTTACACCAGTAAATACAGCTGGCAAGGAGTTGTCGGAAGTGGCACCAAGCCTCACTTCAAAACTCTTCCTTTATGGTATGCTCTCTATGATGGAAAGCCAGAATTCACTTCAATTAACTTCGGAGGATGGACTAAACCTTACCTCAAGCAATACAAGGGTGACCAAAAGCTCTGCGGTCTTGACGTTGATTATAACTATCTGCCATAAACTTGGCCCAAAAAAACACTAATAATAATAACAACTCATCGCATATAGTCGAAAACCTTTGATAGTAATCTAAGGCTTTGAGTTCTGCATAACATCTATTACACCTAAGTCTGCATTATCATCATATGAAGATTGAAATGGAATAGAAACTTAATAAATTTGAAAAACACAAAAGGTTGATTAGTGAAGTCTCTAATCTTCTAATTATCATTACATAGATGCCAAGAAAAATAAAGAGCAAACTCGAGTATAAAATGCTGCGAACCAGGGAGACACAACTCGAATTGAATTGACTAGAATAATAAAAAGAGAGTTTTAGATCAATTCAAATATTTCGGAATTTTAGTCTCTAATAAATAGAATTAGTTAGTCTGATGGTTTTCTTTCACTTTTATGGATTACGTGGAACAACAACATTCATCGATGGAGTTGAATTTCTTTAGTGTTTTCCATTAGCAATAATGAATGTAATTTCTTGATCTAAGAAAAAATTGCCGCAAATACATTTTTTTGGGTATTTTACTCTTCATTTGTGTGATACCTATCAGACTTTCTTTTCGTATAACTTGTATTTTGTGACGTCGCATTTTCTTTGGGATGTTTCTTTGGGGTTGATATCTGAATAGATATACTATTCAGTGCTTCTGGAAGAAATTCTCATCTTGACTCTTCTGGCTTCTGCGAAGTTTTTCAACATTGTGAAATATCATTTTGTATGGATAATTCCTCCAGTAAAAGATTTGCGAAAGTGTCCCCTAACAAAAAATTCCAAACTTTGTGTAGTATCCCCGGACCTTTTCGATACCCGACGTTTTCATGAGCCGTCTGACTGCAGCTCTCAGCTAAAACTTTTGAGATCGTGAACATATTTGAAACCCATCTCGGGCATCTCGTACGTGCTCTTACAATATATTCGACCAGTTCCCAGTTCTTCTCGTATTACCTCAAAACTTCAACAAACCTTTGATCTCTCTGTCTTTGTTATCTTCTGTTGGAACTTGAAACTTTCTCTCTTGCCATCTTGAATAACGTTTGCATCCTTTAGATATATTCTCTCTAAACTTTTAGTTATCAGAACAGCCAAATCAATTCATTTTGAATTTAAACAGAAAGTAGTTATACAAATTATTGCTTTCCAGGTAAATATCAAATTATTGACTCGAAGAATAAGTTTCATTATTGTAAAACTCGAACCTTCTAAGCAACTTTCTAACTGGAATTCCGCAAATTTCAGAAGAGAAGAAGAAGTCGCCACCGTGGCTGTGCAGCATCTTCCAAGGACCTCACTAGTGTCAATAGATGATATTTGACGATAAGATGTTATGAATCCCGTTATATTGTCATTATATTAACTTAACTGTCACCTTTTCACTCTCTTTATTTTCAAGTTTGAATTCCTCTCAAGAAAGCAAAATCAATTTAAATTTCCCTTCCCATAACAAAAATTCCAGCTTGATAGATCGTGGAGAGTCTTGTAGTTAGGTGTATCTGTTTCAAATGATGGTATACCCGCCACTCATCATAAGATGAAGATGAATTTAAAAAAAAAGAATATATATATAGATATAGTTGAGTGAGAACATTAAATTTGGAATATTTCTGCTCTCTAGGAGACATCTTGCTCCTATAAGAGTGTTTAGCAGAAACTAAAACCTAGAAAGCTTCCTCAATCGTTTTCCTACCCTCATCAAACAGCTTCTTTGCTTAAATGACTGAAAAATTATAAAGTTAAAACTGATTTTTTAAATAAGTGCAAAATATTTCGAAGCCGGGAGAAAATGAACTCAACACTTAACAGATCCGGACAGGGTACCTCAAAGAGCACCATAAAATCCGTGACGTAAAAATGCAAGCCTGATCACTTTGAGGAGTAACTGATTCGTAGAAAACTTGGTGGAGGATCAACAAAAACTGGGTATAGAGGAAATATAACAAATAAGAAATCAACTATGAAAGGGCCAACCAGCTACAACACCTCTGAAAGAATGCGAGAGGATGACCCTATAATGGTTGATGGAAAAAATGTTCGACCCAAACCGTAATTTCAAACTTAAACCTTTTATGATAGAACATTAATCATGTAATAGTTTGGTATTCACAACAGAAACTGTGGCACAAGATCTCGCTCCAGCGGCAGATGACAACACACAAGGAAATCCCACAACAACCAATAAGGGGCTGTCAATGTTGGATTCAACTTTCAAGCAAACTAGTTCGATGGTATTTTTTATTTTAGAAAATTAGTCAACCATTTTCTCAGGAAAAAAGCTCTGATAAGCAAATAACCAGCTCTATGATGGAATCCAAACAGTCGGACTACACCGAAAATTCAGAAGATTCAAGCTCCGTAAAAAAAGAAACGGAAAATATAGATTTTTCAATTTTTTACATATATGCAGAGAGCAGAAGGACATGAGGCTAGAAAGAAGAGAAAAGAAAAGGCTCCCGAATTCAATCCAGAAGAAGATATCATCATTCATTTAGGAGAAACAGAAACCACGACATTATTTTTCATGTAACGAATCGATACGTCTCCAATGCTAATCGAAGTCTTATGATCCTAGGCCTTCTTATACCATAGCTACCGAATCCCCTCTGCATCCAGTATTTCAAAAGAGAAATCAGGATTACGAAAAAGTAGCCTATTTCCAATTCACAATTGCTAATGTCTTCTCCCTATACTCTTTGTAGCTGTGCAAAATTAAGATTGGTAGCGATAACTTCAGCAACAGAGCAGCACAAACTCTCAACCAGCCTCAACGATACAAAGATATTGTCACTGTGGCGATCAGCACAACAGAAGCAGGTGTGCACACCTCTGAACACATGATTGAAGACTCCAAGAAGGAGGAACATCTGAATGTATTCGATCAAAATCAAGTGGAAGTGTTAGTTTCAAACTTTTTCAATCCTTTTTCAATATTTCATTCTATAGGAAATCACTTCAAGACAAAGAAATGGATACCACACTCAAGCAAGATGGATGTCTAATTTCAACTGATCTCAAAGTGATTAAAGTACACTCAAAAAATAAATATGGCATCCAAAATGCTGGGTCAAGAGTTGATAATCGCTCTGGCAAAATAGAAGAGTCAAAGGGCGAGACCTCTTCAAGGTTTGTTTTGTTGAAAAAAATTTTCAAATTAATAAGACTCCTAGTTTTTCTCGTACGATGACGCACACGCATACAATGGGACAGCCCAGAGAAGAAAGAACATTAGGAGGACAAGGCCATAACACATCAGCGAAATTAAACACTGGAACGACTAAACTAGGAGGAGGGCAAACTTCATTGCTAGCTGGTAATACTACGAAAGGTGGAGGAACAACGAAGCTGAGCAATCAAACAATGGTATTTTTTTAATGATATTCAAAATTTTAATTATTGATGATAATGTGCTTAGGAAGTTATCGAAGGGATTAAAGAGCAACAAGAAGAGAATAAAGGACCAGTTTATACTGAAGAGGAGGCAAAGGCGCTATTAAATGGTAATTGTTTGTGCCTATCAAAGTGTTTACTCATTAAATACATAGAAAATATGCCAAACTCCATGAAATACATGGAAAGAATTTTGAATCAATCTAAATTCCATAAACAATATGTTACTTATCGTAACTATCCAGAAGTCAGGATAAACCTCGATAGACAGCAGGAAAACGAAGGAAAAAAGATGCTAGGTTTTCCTTTTGGTCGTGGGTTGGCTCGAGCTCAAGCAGAGAAAGAGAATGGTACCTTCCAAATTTCAAATCTCTTGGCTAATTAACCATCACTTTCAGCTGAGCTAGCTAAAAATAGACTGAATGAGAAGAAACCTTTGAATAATTTGCTCACGTTCAAATGCGATCTCACAAAAAATCGCACAGTCAGTTCAGCCGACTGGAATCCTGTGAATTTGGATCTCCTAGCAGCTTCTTATGGAGAATGCGATCTCTCACCAGATAGAGAAGGGTATGTAATGTTTTGGACTTTGAAGAATCCCAACTATCCCGAAAAAATTATTCGCCTTCCATCAAGTAACTTACAGAATCAATGGTTTATAAATTAAAAAATCACTCTCTAACAGGAGCATTATCATGCAGATTTTCTACAAATAGTCCTAACCTCCTTTCTACCAGTCTTTACAACGGAGTGGTTGCAATTTATGATATTAGAACAAGCTGTGAAAAGGTAGCAGCTCAGATCACTTTTTTTCCCCCTCTAATTCTTTGGGTTTCTTTAGCCTGTCGTCGATAGCAGCAAACTTTTGCCAGGAAAGCATTTGGATGCCGTCTGGGAAGTGCAGTGGGTCGGAAAAGGCTCAGGCTCGAATGCGGAAAAAGGAGAAGACTTGGTCTCGATTTCTTCCGACGGACGAGTGGTGCAGTGGTCAATCAAGAAGGGTCTGGAATATACAGACCTGATGAGTCTGAAACGTGTAGCAAACCCGACACAAAGAGAAGAAAACATTGAAGCGATGAACTTTAGGCCGACAGCTGGATTTAGTTTTGATTTCTTGAAAGGAGAAGGGTCGACTTACTTAGCTTCAACAGAAGACGGAACTATACATAAATGCAGCAAATCTTATACGGAGCAGTATCTCGATAACTATTTTGGCCATACAGGTACAAGACAACCTATTTGTTCTAAAAACATTACCCTTTAACTCCAATCAAGGATCTGTGTATAAGGTTAGAAGCAATCCATTCAAACCAGATTATTTCTTGTCTTGCAGCGCAGATTGGTCATGTAGACTGTGGAACATTAAGGAAGAACAACAAAAAAGCGTGTTCCAAGTATCCAAAATATATTTAACATTTAATGGGTTCTTAACATTCATCTTCACTAGTCTCTGGATCTTTTTGATGAAGTTATGGATATTGAATGGAGTCCGTTGATATCAACTATGTTCGCAAGCGTTGCAAGAGATGGCAGGCTGGAACTGTGGGACCTTTATAAAAATGTTCTTGACCCTATTGCTACTGACAAACCAAACATTCCAAAAGATACTCCAAAGGATCAGGTACATAAGCTCATTTATTTTTGTTTTCAGACGATTTACCTATCACAAATTTAAAGTTATACTTATACGGACGAAAGACGGTAAAGTTCAGTCCTGTAGCACCGATTTTAGTCACAGGAGACTTTGCAGGAGACATTAACATTTTCAAGCTTATGGGTAGTTAAACATTCCTAAAGCAAATTGCTGAAATATATTTAATTTAGGCTTTGATGACATAATTGCCCTTGAACCTTCTTCACAAATTGAACGATTTAACAAAGCTATCGACGGGATGAGCACAAATAAAGCAGAAAAGGAAGTCAATGCTGATAATTAGAAAGGATAAATTGATAATTTTCATAAGCACTGTATGATTGTTCAAATGATACAGATTTCTTTGGTCACCATAATCTCTTGAGTTAACCAGAAATTTTATTCATGACCTTAAAAGCTGAAAACTATGAATGCAGATTCCTAAATCAGATTAGCCTTTGGTTTTCTCATTCTCTCCTTGAGGAATAGAAATTGAGGCCGAAAATTCAATAAGAGAGAATAAAATAGTTCTAGAGTAGTGCAAAAGAGTGCTCTAACAAGAAATGACTTCATTTTCTTCTGGCATTTTTTCCTCCTTTTTTTTCTTCCGTGAGAATTACTGGTGTATTCTCATGCGCTCCTACAATTCCTGCTTCTTTCAATATGTACCTCTCTCTCTCCCGAGAAATAATGTCAAGTAGGTAACATTTTTCAAGTTCTTAAACAAGACCTTGAAAGTATAGAAACTTACCGACGAGCGTCGAGAATTGTTTTGATTTTTTTTTAGAGATTATAAACATTATGCTCAAGTTTTACATAAATCTATAGATCTATACAACTAAAGCTAAGATGAAACAAGATGAATCAACAGTTTTATGCAGTAACCTTTTCGCGATCTCTTAAAAATTTCTTTACATAGTTGTTTGTAAGCAGCAAATCTGCTGGAATAAGAGAATAAAGAGCCTTCGCATCCGAAAACTTCCTTTTCAACAGTTTTATGAATGATCGCCAAATGATTAGATAGGTCAATACCAACATGGCTGTCCCTCCTACAAACGACTGTATCGCACTCGACTGCTGATAATCTAATGCCGCCTCAGTGTTAGCTGTTTGACCATCTATCCAAATAAGGAAGGCCTCGTTCAAATATCGAATAAGTTGGTGATATTCTCCAAATTCTTGACTGTTAACAATATTGTGTGCGTTCTCACGAGTAAAACCCGTTTTTTCGACGATATTTGTAAAAGTTATCATTAGTTCGTGATATGACCGAAAAATCGCTGCAACTCCGGCACCTGCAAGTCCTTGAGCCAGGTTCTGGCAAGAATCAATTTCCGACTGATTTAGGGGAGTGTCTCCATGATCTGATACGGCTTGGCAGAGGTCTTCGCTTCTCAGTTTTGTAAGGAGCTCAACGTATTCTGGAGTCACTAAGGTTGATTGAATGTACTCTTCCAATTCACTAAAGTGGGCCGTTAAATTCGAAACTCTCGTCTTTATCTTCTCCTTTGAACTTTCATAGCCGTCAAGGATTGATTGTATTTTGTCCGTCTGGCCTTCAATCTTATACAGATTTATCTCACTAAAGGCTATGGCTAAAGTACAAGGAAGGTAAGAGTACGTATCAGTTGATATATCAAACTCCGATGCAAGTGGGAGAAAAGCGTTATTTTGACTTGTTATTTTGACTGAGTCAACGATGAAATAAATAGACATAAGTCCGTACATTATAGTCAAAGCTGCGACCAGTGTAAAGGTATTTGCTCGTTTTTTAGTCCAACTGCTTACAAGTCTTTTTGAAGTGGTCCGAGTGGCTTTATCTTCATGCCTTCGTTTGACTTCGATATAACCCGAATTTGTTCCTTCTCTGTTGGTACTAACTAAGGTATGAATAGCTTTGAACTTGTAAAACTTTTTTTCTATCTCTGAAGAAGTAAAGGTACCGAATAAAGACAAGGCCTTGATCTGAATGTCTTCATTCTTTCGATACAAAGGATAAATCGCTGCAATAAAGACGAACAAGATACCGAGACTGATTCCAAGCGAAATTTCAGAAAAATTCTGGACATCAATTGTTTTAGTATCTCCATATAGGTCCAAAAACAATGTATTTGTTGCGTTCTCAAAAGCGTGGAAGTATCCATTAAAATTTTCTCTGAAATAAACGATGAATGAAGTTGTATTTGAAATCGTAGGAAACTCCGCCCTTAAGAACTCCGACATAAAAGAGAGCAGTCTCACAGTTGCTCCAGTATAGGCAAAATTCGGAATGGCAGTAACTGAACCTTGCTCGTCTAAATTTGGCTCATAAATCGTAAAGGAGAAATCTTCATATTCGAAAGTATTGGAAACATCTGCGACATTTGTGATCATTGCAGTTGTTTCGTAACGCTCTTTGAAGAGTTGGTACTGCTCTTGGAGGAAAAGCAGTGTCGCAGAGTAGGCTTGTTCTGTGGTGAGGTTGTCTTGATCAAGAAGCCCATCGTTCTCCATAATTATTCTTTCTCCTTCAACAAAGAATTGTATAAAAGGAGAAAGCATGTAGTTAGGATAGCTCGAAATTTTGATATATCCTCGAAACTGAGTCAAGAGCTGTGTGAGCAGAAAGAACAATATAAACACTAGAATTAGGAGAATGAGAATGGCAATTGTTCCAAAAATATCAAACCGAATCAAGAAAGTTGGGACTGATTTGTCAAAAATCAACTGCTGGTACTGAGTGATTTGATTCGTGGTTTTGGTCTGGGCACTACTTGACTGAGCGATGTTTTCAAGCCCTCTGTCTTTTTTATTTTCTTCCCCAGCACTGCGCTCGAACTCATCTCGCATGAGTTGGGAAGAGTTGGATTCGGGAACTTTGGATTGTAAAGTTGGTTCTGAAGTCAATTTAGCCTGATCTGCACTCGCAGTTTGAGACATCATCCCCTTATCTCGCGAATTAGGAACAGGTATTTTCAAATTCGGAGCAAGAAAAAGATCTTTCTTGGAAGAGGTGTTGTCTGGACCTGGCAATGTTAATTGTTCAGTTCGATGTGTTGAAAGCAATCGCATCTCTTCTCCCTTTGGAGTCAAAGGGAATGTCATCATCATTTCGCTGTTCTCTTGTTTAAAGGAAGATTCTTTTTGATTTTTTACACCTCCTCTCAACATTTCACCAGCACTGAACACAAATGATGAAGCCAGCAAGCTCTTTTTTCCATCGCTTACGTCAATTCGGTCAGTTGGAGATCTTTGAGAATCGAGGCCTCGGAAGGATTTTTTGGAGAATAGGACGTCTTCGGGATCTTCTTCATTTCTCATAGCTTGATTTTCAGCAGTCTCATCATACGTTCGAGCTTTGCCAAGCTGATTTAGCTTGTTCAGTAAATCATTTTCAAATGAATCGTCATTCGGAAGATAATCTACTGATGATTCAAGTGATTTCCCTCCAAAAAGCTGTTGGTCTTGCTCTGATTTTTTTTCTCTCGAAGAAGAGTGTAAACGTTCCTTCACTTCTTGTTCTTCACTCATGTCACCCTCTTTGTGCACTTCCTCAATAGGTTCATGTTCTGTGAGTCCCGTGAATTTTAATCGATTAATTGCATTTGAGTCATTATGTTGAATACCGCCTCGAGGACGTGAGACTCCGAGACTTTTCATTGTGCGTAGTCCTAAAGTTGCAGCTTCAATCTGCTGTCTAAATGGTGTTCCGTCAAACTTAAGCTTTTGAATTCCAGCTTTAGCAGTCAGGAGGAAACTTCTATAATTAGTCAGCTCATTATTAACCAATTTCGGGTCTGTAATTAGATTAAGAGAGTGTATTTCGAGACTGTAGTAGTCGAGCCGAGAAGCTTTAAATGTTTTGACAACATGGTTTATTGTGAAATTCGTTTGGAACATCCTCACATTTTCGGGCGTGCTCCTCGCGATCAGGGCATCCGTGGCCTTCAGAAAGAGTTCGATAGCATTATGATTTTTATCTAAGTTGATTTGTTTTGTGACAGTCGCTGTTTTTGTGATTGCCGATAAAATTGCTTCCAACTCGTTTAGTCTTTGAGGTAAGACTGGAATTAACATGTTTCCAGTACAAACTTCTCCAAGTCTAATTTTTTGATCATGAATGTTCTCAGAGACAGTACTTCCGTCCGTTTTGGTCGTTGATTTTTGATACTCAGTCGTTTGTGTGAATAGCAATTCTTTTTCAAATCCGAGAGTTGCCTTATATGAATCGAAGAAAACGCTGATCAGCTTTGGAAGGAACGTGGCTATATGTAGACCATAGATTGGCTTCTTATTCTTCGGGGCAAATATTTTACCATGGAACTGCTCAGTGTAGTTTAGAAGGTATCCAAATTTGTCCAGAATCAGCCAATCATATGGAATGTATCTCTTATACAAGAAAGCCGCGGAACAGAGTTCTTCCTCAAACTGTTCGAATTTTAGCACCAGCATGATAGGTACTATAAATTTTTCTTTATCTACGGCTGGAACAATAAACTGATCTTTCATTTTACGGGCTGTTTCCAACCGCTCTGTCAAAATATCTCTATGAACTTCTGCGATGCAGGCTGGCTGAATACTGTCGAGATCCAAGTATTTCATCTCAGCTTCTTGGTATCCTAATATCCTGACAACTTCTGGAGTACATTTCAAGATCTTTCCTAGCCTTTTTTCGTACAAGCTTATGTACATCACCCCAGAATTATTTGCGAAGATATTCAGTTTTTTCTGAAGCTCATCGCTCAGAACCTTTATATTTTTAGCGTTATGTTCGACCATTTTTGCCTCAATGATTCGCATCCCTTCTACCTGGCTTGTCGAAACGTCCAGAGAGAGGTAAGTTCGATAGAGGAAAAAAGTCTCTCGGTTGAGAGCATTCATCAAAAACAATTTTTTAAAATTATCTTCGAGTATTTTTTTATCAGAGACAATAGTCCCACCATCTTTGGAGAGTTTATCGAGATCAATGTTCTTATTTAGTAAAAGCGTGTAAAGCTCTCCATATCGTTGAAGAATGCTTAGTAGAAGGGTCCTTGTCTGAGCACGTTGTTGATGAAATTTTATAACATCAGAATAATCTGCTTCTTGACAAAACTGATTGTTCATTTTGTGATGAATAATCTGTTTCATCTCACCTAGCAGCCTTTCGAGGGCAAATTTATTCACCAGAGAGAGCGTTGAATTTTTTGACACTTTTTCAGAATAGTTAAGAAGTACCTTGGAAGCCTTGATCCCATTTTTGAAATGTCTGATTATAAAGCTAAGGTACCCCAATATCAAATTAAAGCTCACTCTTTTCGATTGCTTCATTATTCTTTTTTTGTAAAGCTGGTCAAGGACTATCAAAGTCAATGTTTTCAGGTTTGACATGAAGACATTTTTGCTAGATGAAATATGGATGTCATTTTTGAATCTTTCTTCATATCGATTCATGGCGTCAAGTGCCATATTCTGGAATTCGATGTCTTTTGCCACTTTGGGATACCACTTTCGTATGTAGTTCTCTACAAACACAAAGATCATGTGCTTTGAGATCGCATTACCAGATTCTGCAGTCTTGTAAGTTTGGAACACATCTCTCACTACAAAATCAAAATGATTGTCAGAGAGAGAACCAGTATCAACACCTAGGATGAGGTGCTTCATCCAAGCGAGGTGGATATTGTAGATGCCATATCCCATCATAGCAGACAAGATTGCAATAATGTAAATGAGAGAGTTTATGTCTTGATAGATCCTGAGATAGACAAATAACGAACAGGTGATCCATAAAACGTGAGAAATAAGCACGAAGCTGGCATAGCTTCTTTTTCTGAGATACATTTCTCGAAAATACAATACGATAAGTATTGCTGCTGCTGCAACACTTATAGCACAGACCGTAGTGGCATTGGTTTTGCTGTCAGAATGGACAGAAAAGTACTGCCTCTGATAATAAGCTCGATTGACGATGACAAGAGCTAATATTACCCCTAGCTTCACATAGAAGGATAATGTAACTTTTTTATGGTTCGTCCTCAGAAGGTAAAACTCTGTGTTGATACTGTAACGAACCTCAATGTAAAATGCATACGCAATAGGCCACCAGACAATGATCCATGCAAGTATCCGAGACAAAAGTTGGCTCTCAGGAGTATAAAAGAAATTAAAGCATATTTTGAGAGTTGGGATCAGAAAAATACTGATGTGAATCTGGTTGTAGATCCCTACGATTTTGAGGGCGAGCTTGGTGAAGAATCCTTCCGATATTTTTTTGAATTCCAAGCCAAGAAGGAGAAAAAACGTGATTGCAATGAAAATCTGAATGCCGACAGCGACGTACAATTTGACATTGTCACTTGGGATGTAGTGATCAATGAGCTGCAGAAGATCACACCAATTAATGAAAGTCAATAGGGCAGTGTCTAGAGATAGACTCTCATCCGGAAGTCGTGTTATGATCGTTAATCCCGAGAGTTGAATATATCCAATCAAAGTAATCAGATAGATAAAATATTTTGATTTTACTTCCTTATCGCGAGATCTGACAAGGACAGTAAATAAAGGTTCCGAGACTCGGTACAAGAATTGGGAAATGGTTGACGGCATCAAATTTTGATTAATTTTGAACCAAATTTATAAATAACCGAAGGAATTATCCGTCTTTTTATTTATATCAAATTCTCAAGAAAAAAAAAAAATTGTACAAATATAGAGTTTTTGATAATTTATCAATTACAATGAGGTAGCCATCCTCGGGCAGGCCTTAGCCCCTTATATCTAGATGTCTGCTCTTTTTCTGTGCCGAATTTTCATTTCTCCTCGTTTGAATAGGCTTATTTGTCCTCTCCCACTTTTTTTTTTTTAAAAGCTTTCATTGAGAAAGTTGAGGGTACTTTGTGTCTCTTTAACAGACATCGAAGAGTTCTATGGTTCCTCTGAGAATTTCATGATGTTGCAACTGATTAAAAATCAACTCATTGAAAAAACCCCCTTCTAATTTGGAATCTTAAATTTTTAAATTTGTCATTTCTTAATATTCATTTTTCATTAGTCCGAGTTCTTGGCCAGAATAAATCTTTGAGAGGGGTCAAACCTGGAGCTACATATGGAAATTGGTTTTCGGCGCTGAGCTATCTTTTTTTTTACAGAGTAAAAGCATGACAAGAATAAGAATTTGAGAGACAAGGAGACGAATATATTTTCAAATTTGGATGAAGAGAAATTTCACAGCATGCAAAATTTTTGACCTTCGGAGTCGAAATTGAAGAGGTTTGAATAAGTTCCTGTTGAACCATTTTATCTTCAACTTTATCCGAAAAAACACAACTTAAAACTATCAAAATTCAGTTAGCATTTTAGCGTTTCAATTCCAAATTAATCATGTAGTTAAAAAAATTTTTTTTTTTTTCCATATAATTGTATTAATGTCTTAATATTTGACTTAATATCTAATTGATTCAAGAGAGTTTATAAATCCACTTGTATCTTATTCTGAAGGGCAAAATCAATGAGAAATTAGATCATATATTAATAATATGGTTCATGACCAGGTCTGTGTGCAATGAAGAGAGTGCATCTGGCATACACATTAATAGCATCCATTCCTCAAAAATAAATTTTGCTATGGAAAAGTCCTCTCTCTAAGAAAATAATAACATCATCCTTATGCAATGCGAAGGAGTCAATATCACTTCTTTCAAACGCATTTATATGTTGATTGGCTACTTCATAGCAAATAGTACTCCCATTAATTTCATAAAATAAAAATAAACAAATCAATTAATAATCGAATCATAATATCCTGCATCATTCTCTTATTCTTCACCTTCTTCCTCAAAGTTTATTTTTCTAAGTAACTTTCAAACACAGCTCGAATAGATCGTAGAAATTGTTCTTTCTGCTCTGACTGTACTTGATCTCAGCAAAATAGGAAATGCGAGTTTTGAAAGCCAGCAGATCAACATTATTAAATTCTCTCAAAACAGCTATATTGTCATTGAAATCTCCAGTGTATGAAAAAGTTATTGCTTATCATTGTTTTGCTCATCTTTCTTATGCTATTTTAATTATAAAAGTATATTCACAAATCTTCACAGTGAATTAATTAATTTCATGGAGGTCAAGCCCGCAGAACACAGTTTTCAAAAAAAGAGGTATATTGTTGAAGTGGTTGACAAGCACACTGACACTGAAAAGCTAAATTCAGGATGCCATTTCACTCACACTCCTTTTATCATCGATGATGACAAGAAGATGGTCACTGTCGATGAGAATTGGTTCTTTGGAAACAAACATTTTTGGGAATTCTTCCTCACAACGGTTCGTCAGCTAAAATATAAGCTGGAATTTGGAAATATTCCCATCCCTCATCAAGACCAGGAGGGTTCTGAAGCATTGCATAAACTATATGTTGCATATCGACGTCAATTCCATTACCCTAAATGGCTGCTCATGCTTGCAACTCCTTTAGAAATTCATCCATTCTATCAAATGTACGAATACGATGACAAGCCCAGATTTCTGTTGCCTCTGCCGGATTTTATTGCAAAAGCTCTTACCGAAATTTCTTATCAACGTATTCGGAAGAAAACAGAACCGAAGCCAGAACTGCTGGAACAAATAGAGGGATTAAGGAACGTTCTCAACGAAGTGACTACCAAATTGAAAAAAATGACCAATTGCTATGGATTTTTTGTAAAGAACCATCATAAAAGCTGCAAAAATAATACATGGGTCGTTCCATTGAAAGACACCGAGGCGATTATCACAACGCTGACTACTTCAGAGGATATTTATTACTCATGGATTGAAGATGAACCGGATGCCAATTTTTTGATAGTCATGCCTTTTGATTACCAGTGTAAAGGTAGTAGAGAATTTCGAATGATCATCTTGAATCGCAAGGTTGCAGCTATCACACAACAACAATGGTGGAGAAAGCTGGAATGGGTTCCAGATGATGAGTGTATAGAAAATCTTATTAAGTTATGGGAAGAAGACCTGGTGACAAAAATAATCTATAATGATGTAGTTTTGGATGTGTTTCTTGATGAGAAGAAAAAGGCTCATTTAATTGAATGCAATACCGGTGGCATTTGGGGCGCAAGTGGATCTGGATTATTTCACTGGATCCATGATCTTGATAAAATTCTCAGCGATACAATATATGTTCGGCTTTATTTTGGCACCGAAGTAAACAAAGAGCCTGAAAAGGCAGCTGAAATAAAGATGAATGAGTTCTCTTGATTATTCCTTGATTGATTTGTTATACACAAAGAGGCTGTCTAGTAATTTCTTTTTCTTCCTGCTGCGTCTTTAAAGTATATTTTGTGGTAGCAGTTATTGAATTCTCGTTTTGCCTCTTAACAACACGAATCAGCTGTGATTTCGAAACTGTCCGATCTCTTTCTCTTGTAGGATATTGCGGTGAGATCAAAAAATGGCAATACGAAGGCTTGGTAACAAAGATCATAAGGAATTTAACAGCTTATATGAACCAATTTATGTGAACATGTATTTAAATTCCAAATAAGAAAGCCACTACAATGTCATAAAACCCGTTTATGTTAATCTTAACATTTTGAAAACAAACGATTGTCTTATTTTTCGATTTTGCACCCTCTCGCGGATATATGTGAGGTGACAAAAAGCATTTTGTCTCATCTCATATTCACTAGGTCTCTGATATTTAAAATCAAGTCAGTTTTCCCAAGTCCAAGAATATAATACTAAGGAAGTAGTTGAACAATAACCTTAACTCTTTTTTTCCCGTGCCATCTTTTCGTCTCGAATGGTTCAGCGAAGCTCAAAGACAAGACTTCTAGTCTGGATGATTCTCTAGTACCTTGTAACTGGGCAGCATTTTCAGGGCGTTTCACATATGCGACTTTGGCAAATTCGACGACATTAAAAGTGTGGTTGCATTTCGCCAATGTGGAGTCACTTCGTAGACATTCCGAAATCGTGAATACAAAGTATGAAATGAATCTGCAGCATTCAATTCGTTGCTCTTGCTATTTTGAAAATATTCCTTTTGGAGAAGATATATATTTTTCTTAATGTTCTTGAGTTTAACTCTTTGGAGTCTCTGATTTCTTTGAGCAATTGCACAATATTCATTGACAATTTAGTTGCAGCTGATAGTTAGAGATCCATTACAATAAAAATATTCCAAAAAAAAAAAACCACAAAAAAGCCGAGAATTTAGTGCCACTATAGGAGCATTAATTATTATTGGGATAAAATATGCCAAATAGCTATCTGCTAACCCTAATTATTCACACCTAAAACATCGTTAAGTTCTGGTTTGAAAAAATAATGCACTTCTGCAAGTGATTTAGCATCTTCTTCAATAATTTTTTGGGCAACTTCATCGGCTATTTCATTAGCATAATGAAGCTTCCCGAGCTGAGATTGCATAAATAATCTCTCATTCTTTAGCTTTTCAAGAAATTGACTGATTTCAAGGGCTCTTTCTTTCATCATTTGGTAATTCTGAGTTATGGGAGTATTGCCGAAAATTTGATTCCTATTTAATTCGGTTAAAGAGTGGTCTTCTTGAAGTGTTTACTCAGTATGTTGAGATTCTTTATTCGAAATAGGCTGCAAGTTTAGATCCATTATCTTTTCTAATGTATGAATTGCTTTGAAAATCAAAAGCAAAGGGAATAAGATACTTTCCGTTTCCTGCAAGAAGTCATTTATTCTCTTCAGTAGGTCCTCAAGTTCGAGCAGTCCTGAAGTAATTAGCCTCGTATAAATTTCCAATTTAGAATAAAACGTTTTAAGCTCGTTGATGTCAGGTCCTTCTCCCTCAGTATCGCCTTGCAAATCATCATAGTCATCAACTGTTGTTAGTATGTAAGGAGCTGCGTTAGATATCTGAATATGCGAGTGTTTGTGGCGAATTCGATTTTTTGCGGCAAGAGTCCAGAGAAAAGTTGACATTGCCTCCAACACAGAGTTCTCGTCTGCGTTCTCTACCCCAACTGTTACAACCAAATATTTGTAAGTGTTATTCATGAGCAATCGATGATTTTCTGCCTCAAACAGCAACGATAAGCCGATATTGAAGATCTTTCAGGTTCATAACACTGGTAATAAGACAAGGCTAGTGTAGAAAATTAAACCTCATTAAGTTGTGGGGTTCCAGTGTCCATAAAGTCAACTAGGAATGAGCCTGGTTGAAAATGTACGTTTGTGGTTCGTGGACGTGAGGAAACGCAATGAGCTCCCATAACTTTGCCGTCAATTTTAAATTGTCTATTCTGATGTAAGCTGAGTTTTTTATTGAGCGAATAATTCGAATATTCTTTGCTGAGAGCTGACTGCAAAAAATTTCCTTCCTGAAAATAGTTAGTTAGTTCTAAAAGAAACAATTGGAAGAGAGTAACTCACAAAAAGTATGAACTATGAGGATTTCGTTAGGATACTCGGCTTGGTATTGCCATCATCATAAGAATAACTCGCTACAGTTGGGACATTTTAGCACTTTCTCGCAAACACAAAAATAATGCAATGCTTGTCCACAACATTTTGTATACTGTATCCCTCTTGTTTCAAGTTGGCAGATCAAGCAGGGTCATCTACTTCCATTCCTCAAAAATTTTCTGATATTGGTGCATAAAGTCATCCTTTTTTTCTTAGGAATGCGTTGCCACTTTTTTTATCAATGAAAATTTCTTTTCTTCGAGAAACTCTTTATTCTAGCAAAACACTCTTCATGAGGTTCTAACTTGTAATGTTCCATCAATTTCATTACAGTACCAAGATCAAGCCGGCTAATCGCAGCATGCATCTGATTCTTCGTTGAATCTAGTTGAGTGCTAAGGCAAAACTTTGGCTTGGCTTTGCTCATTTTCATAAGATTCTGAGTTAAAATAACATAACCAATTATTTTTTCTGTTTCGATGCCTTGATACTTATTTTATTCTGGCGTATTGAGAGATCCATCATAATTAAATTTTTTAAACTTGCCGAATGATTTTGCATTATCTCAAGCAAAAAGCAAAAATCGTCGAGATTCTACTCCAGAGACTTTCATTAACAAACTGACCTCAATTAAGCATTATCAAATCTTCAAGTTAAAAGCGAATACTTTAACAGAAGCTGTATTCTAAGCAAGACTAACAAGAAAATTATTTTTCATCATGTACCTAACCACATATTCTAAAGAATCCTAAGAGGTTGTTCTTTGTTTTTGGGAAAAAATTGACTTAGTCACTCAAATTGCTATTCTTAGTTGTTCGGTTTTCGATTATCAAAGCGTAAATAATCTACATCCACATTAGATCGGCAATCATACCTTGAGAAATGCTAATTATAAAATTCGCTGAAAGTTGAGACCCGAAGTTGAGGTTGTACCGATTTCGAGGATAAGTGGTTTCCTATTAACATTTGTTGACAAAACGAGTCAAATTCAAATATATCTTAACTAAGGAAAAGGAAAAAATATGAGAGGGAGGCGAGAACAAATAACCCTGGGAATGATTGAGATTTATCTAAAGATCATATCTTTGAAGAATACAGCAGCCATCATTCCCTTGGAGAATAACAACTCGTCAGTAAATATATTATCTTCATAAAATAAAGCCCTACAAACTTAAATTCAAAGTACCCTGGACATCCCCAAAAAATTTCATATTTCAAAAGGTTTCCTTGTCAAAACGATAAGTGAACCAGATCGTTTATGCTCTCTCTCTTAAGCCCCCCCCAAAACATTTTACATAAATCTCACTCGAATTGAGATTAGATTTCAGATGAATATTGCTTGAAGCCAAATTTTACAATAACATGACGCAACACCTACAGCTCACAGTTCATACTTAATGGTACCAATTTTCCTTCTTCATTTGTGCGCAAAGTACAGGAACGTCTTTGAAAAAGTTGCTCCTAAAAAAAGTTTTCCTCCTCGGCCTAAATAGTTAGGAAACAATCTCTCAAGTAAATTCTTGATTATATACTCTATCGCGGATGCTGCTTGTCTGGCTCTTCACATGTCGAATATCATTTATGACCCTCTTCGGGAGGATAAAAGGCCATTAGGATTGTGTTTGGACTTGAGTAGAAAGTGAGTGGCTGCACGACTTTTATTAACATTTGTTGGAGAACCATACTTCTAATCGAATTCAAGATGGATCAACTCCGCAGAAATTCATAAGTTTATGAAGGTGATGAGCTTTATCCTCATTAGTCGCTGAGATCAGTGACTCATAGCAAGCGCCTTTTCTGAGTTTGCTTTCCATTCACAAAATCGCCAAATAACAGAGCTATTGTGAGTATTCGAGGAGCAATGATGAGTATGACTTGAGTTATTGGGTAGAAATGAATAAATGAATCAAAGATTTTTGAGGGAATGTAGGATAAGGAACATGAATATATGATATCAGTGCATATTACTGAAACCTTTTAAACAGAGTCTTTACCAGGCAATAAATTGATTAATTTTGATTCTCAGGTTCTAAATGAACTTAGCTCACTCAATTCCAATTTTGCATTCAAAATGTTCCTCAAAGAGTGAGATACGTTAGTTTTTAGCTCTTTCAGACAATTTCGTTTTCTCTCTCTCGCATGCCGAGAGAATTTGGTAAAATACTGAACCCAAGGTTAGGTGCTAAGCAAATGGTCAAAAAATTTCTGGAGCACAGTTAAAAAAGGAGCTTTTTCTAAATTTTTGAGGAACGGTGGTTCACTTATCGAAAAAGAATCTTTTTCGAAAGATTGATCCAAAATTAATTATAAGTAACAATCTCGAACTTAATAGTTTTCTCAAGCAGTTCAAAAGTTTGATCAAAATACTTTTTTGATCAATTCTATGGAGGCCAGTAATGAGAATTAAATTTTTTAAAGGCGCAGATTGTGCAATAGGCTATTAAATTTTTTTTATTAATTAGGACCGAATTTTATTCGCAATTGCATGGTCACAGATTTTTTCTAACAAATTTGCTCTTTCTGATTCCGCATTTTCTAAATTTGTGTTCGAGAGGAGCCTTCTGCCTATAAAAGCTTTGAAATATACTTTTTATAATAATAACCAAATAAAAATTCAATATATTTGAAAAATATATGACATCTCCTTCAATATATGAAGAGTACTAACACAAGAACGATGATAGCACCCAAGGGCGACTAACTGAGTCCCAAAAGCTCCTCGATTTACAGAGAATAAGGAAAATTTGAAGCTTTCGATCGATTAAGTGGGTTCCATCTCACTCTTTGTGAGCTGCAAGGTTGATGCAGTTCATATCATTCCATTGATGACCTGCTGCTTCTCTCGGAAGTTTCAAATTTCTCTGTTTGATTGTAAGGCCAATGGAAGTCCATGTGAAAGATACTAGAAGAAAATTTTGGAATAATTCTATTTCTAAACACGCTTGGTTTTTTTTATCAACTTTGCAGTTAATTTCATGTTACAACAAGCTTAGCCAACATTTGGGTTACAGAAAGGAGGTCCGAGTGCTTTGATGATAACTAAATTAAGTAAGTACGAAAAATTGGTTATTGAAACAATCATATAAGAATGGAATGTATCAAGAATTTAAACAATTGCCGAGTATTAAATTTTCAATACCAAAAACATTAAGAATCTAGCCCTACATCAGAAGAAAACAGTTAATTCTTTCTCATAAATGGTCCAAACTAGAGAAGTTATTCACAAGGAAGAAAAGTCAAGGGAAAAAAAAATTTCATCAAAGATAACTCGAAAGAGAGTTTAAAGTTCAATTAGACTCTGTCAAAAAAAATTTTAAAAAATCAGAGTCTACTCAGCGAGCATTATACAGTATCTATATACTCTGAGCCATCTTCAAAAAGTTAATCGCAGCTCTTACTTTGGATTGAAATAACATAATTTCACTCATCTTACAGACGCAAAGAAATAATAAACGACTTAAGTGATGGGAGATTTTCATGGAGCTGTTCTTTTAAAGACATTGGTAGCTTAATAATGTCTTCACGTTTAACCGCATAGTTCATTTGAATTTGCAAATGAGTGTGTAATATTTCAATTGTTGGAAGTTTCTCTTTTATTTTTCCTCTCATGATCACCCTTCCTTTGTTCATAGGTACAAATGTAATTTTTCGTTGCATTGCTGTTGAAAATCCTCAAAATACACTATATCCGATCAAATTTTTGCATTTTGAACCAGAGAAGGTTAGAATGAAATCACCAATGGAGAGAATCCATAAAGAATCGAAGGATAATGCATTTCAAAACGTGGGATTTCTGCTAATGAAAATTTGACTCTCGATTTCCACCAGTTAAATGCTTTCAATTTTTGTTACAAGGACCAAATTCGGAGATGAAAATTGGGGAAGAAAATTTTCTTAATTTTTAAGGTCAAGCTGAGAATCGCAAGCGTTTTACGGCTTAACAAACTTTGTGCAAACAGTCATCAGATAAAACAAAATGAAACTAGCAACTCACAATAAATTAATATTAAAGCTAAATCAACGTCTCAACCATTTGTGAATAAACTGACACGACAACAAAAAGTACCAACAACTAATTTTGCATCCACGTATCATACACTAAGAATGGAAATATTGCAACTTCAATGTTATTAATTTCTTGAATGTTTCCTGTTGTGAAAAATGCTGCCTGAAATATTTTTTTCATTATTTGATATCTCGAGCGTGCTTTATCTAGTCTATCTTTAAAATTTTGTGGCAAGAGGCTTGAACGGCAAATTTTGCAGGTAGAGCAGCATTCTCGTGCGAATTTAGCTTTCGTATGATTGTAATGCTTATATAGCCAAGGTTCTATCGTCATCAGCTCAAAATTATCAATTTCTGGTATGATATTCTTTACACTTTTATCTTGAGGGAACTCAATAAAGATTATTGAATTTAGAAGCAGCACATTTAAAGTATAGAGCAGCTTGGAGTAGAATCCAATGAAAGCCTTCAAGCTTGATTCATCGGAAAGTTTAATTTTCGTTATCAACTGTGCAAAATTATTGCTTGATATCATGAGACGTTCCAAAAAACCTGAGAAACCATAAATTGTTTCCCACTCCTCGAAACTCACTAGTGATAATTTGCTGTTTTTCTTCTCGGAAAGAATATTCCGATTTCTTTCCCAAACTTTCCGAATATGATCAAAGTGCAGATGATGTAACCCTTGAGAATCTAGAATCATACCAGAGAGCATATCTATCTGTTGTTCGAGTGCAGATTGAAAAAATAAAAGAAATTGAGACAGAGTTTTTGAAGAAGCGATTTCTTTCTCGTTGATTTTGTCCAAAAGTAACTTTGAGACTCTCCGACAGAACTTCAGCGAATTCTTTTTGCACGAACTGGTGCGCTTGCACTGTTTATTTTCCTCCGAAGGAATCTTCTTTATCTCTTCATTGCGTCTGCTGTACCCATCTACGTTTTGTAATTCTGATGCCGAACTTGTCGCTCTGGCAAGTGTGAGACTTTTCGATGGGTGGCTTGGACTCCTATCGAGTAGACTTCCACCAGGGTGTAAAGCAGATGTCTCAATATCCATAGTATCCATACTCAATCAAGCAGGTCAAAATGATTTGTTATTTCAGTTCTCTATAAATTTTAGTTCAAAAAGATTGCTAATTATCTTACTCAATAGCTCGCTTTTGACAACTGAAAGTGCATCTCTTTTAGATGATTCTAGCTGAAAGGATAGCTCTCTCTAAATCCATAAAATTTGAATCTTTAGTTAAACCCGTTGAGAATCAAAGTAATGCTAGACTGCCTGTAAGATAGAAATGCATCCATAGATTGCTTTTGCGATAACAAGTCTCAATTAAATTTTCAAAAACTCGACAATTAACAAGATCTTTTGAATTATTCATTCTGTTTCTTGCTGAATTCGATTCGGTTTCTTGTAATTTTTTAATTTCTCATGAATATTTTAGGTATTCGAGCCGAAAGATATATCCCTTCAAATTGACAATGCATTTTTATTGCTGTCGACATCGAAGTCAAGTTGGTGAGAAAATTTAAAGGGGTTAGCGTAAAGCAATATCTGTTCAAAAAAGGAGTGGTTTTGTTTATTATTTTACTCATAGATTATATGCAGATTTCTTAGTACATTTTAGTACTTCTTATTTCTCAAAATTTATAGAAAACATCCAATAAAGTAATAAGTAATATCCATGATCTGCCATAAACCTAATCATTTATCAGTCTTGGTATTCAAATACAAGAGACTTCCTTCACACTTTTTTTTTTTATGTTTACATCATTCACTCCTTAGATTAAACATTTCATCCATCATCCTCTTTAGATATCTATTATCCCTTTATAATACTTGCTATAAAACTAACTCAAGGGGTATTTTTATCACAGGTGCTGGTGATGCTCAACTAGGAAGAGCATGGAAAATCTGGTCGAATCACAATTTGGTGGGGGGGGAAATTAAAAAAATAAAGCACAGAGAGATTGAGCATCAAATGAAAGGTTATAACTTAGAATCATGAGAAAATTTACTGGTTTTGTTAGATTATGCAGACTCAACTGCGACTACTCTGTGTTTTAGTTACAGCTGAAAAAAATACCAATCATATCTACCAATTCGGCTGACCTCCAAAAAAACGGCATGTGATATTGACAAAACTCACAAAAGTGATCAGCATTCCTGGAAAAACTAATTTTCAACGATTAATTCGCAGATTGTTTTTTGCGTTGCGTATTTCACACGTACTGGCGGATAATTTCTGACAGAACTGGAATATTAAATGCAGGCTGATAAATAAACTAAAAAAAGTTTTTCGACAGTACTAAAGAAAAAGAGAAAATTTTTGACGAGGAACTCTCGAAAGTCTTCAGATTTTCTGTGATGGATAGTGTTTCTTTGCCTCCAAGCATTCGGATTCCAGGTTTTGATTCAAGTCCTGCCTCAATAAATGACCTCGATAAAGTTGAGGGTCATCCAATCGTACTCAAGGATTATTTCGACAAAACAGACCGATATGTACTCGTGAGGCATTGCAAAACAGGGAAAATCTTCAGGTTTGCAAAACTGCTATCTACAAAGGAAGAAAGCTTGATTTGCAGTAAATGTGTCAGGAATATCCGATCTGCAGTGAGATGCTGTGGAATAGGGACTTGCCATAAAGTAGTCTGCCAAGACTGCTTAGTGTTACGCCTTCGAGACCAAACAACCTGCGAATTCTGTTCAAAAACGCTCATTCATTGTAGTACTATAGATGAAACCTACTTTCAGCCTGATTGGAGGGATTTTGGAGAAAAAACATCTATCACATCAGCAATGTCGATGGAATCGTTACAAAATAATGAAAGTGAACAACAGAGAGGCAAGATTCTCCAAGATAGCAACCATCTAGCTCGCTACGATAGCTATCACAGAAATTGTCGACAACTTTTAAGACCTAGTGTATTTGCAGACTTTACAAATATCGACGATGAAGATGTAGAGACTGTTTTCGATCTCACTACCGAAACACAGAGGAAGGTCTCTGCTGACAAATGTCCTTACAGAATAGACTTGAAAAACCTACTTACGATAAGTTTCTCAATTGGAATTAAAATGCTCTCACTGCTCTGAGAACTTATCCTATTGATTGCTCGTTATTTAGGCTAAGCTTCTGAGAAGTGTCTCAATTCTTCTAAAATTTGTAATAAAATTATGTGATTATGTTGCGACAAGAATGTTAATAGTTTTTATGTTGACTGCTCTCGTGTCAAGTAATAATAATGATGATTTTTTTTTAAATAAAAAAATGTAATAAGTCTTTATCTCTGTAATTTCATAACAAATCATTGAACAATCCTTAAAAAACAACCAATTGGAAATTTCTTCGAGTACGTTATGACTGTGTCTGAATATCTTACATTGAATCCAAAAAAATTCCTCGAGATTTCCATCCTTCATACTCGTAATACTCTTTAACATAGAAAGAGAGGATCGTTAACTTATAACGAGGAAGAGAGCCTGCTAGATAATCATTCTTTAAGAAAAATTAACTTTCTTAGATCCTTTTTGAAAATAGTTTGACTGAACATATACCTTCTGGGCATATCCTCTTTGTTTTCAAAGTTTGGATTTTTCATAAATTATTTCATGGAAACCTATCTCAATTCCTGGGTCTTAGATGAATGATTGCCGAGAACATTTTAAATTATAAGGAAGCAGATAGCTCTAAAAATTGGAGTACTAAATCCCAAAGCTACAGAAATCGTCGTGTCTGCGATTGAATTAAACCTCCTGCAGGCACTATTATTCTCTTTCTTTTTTTTTTAATAAAAATTTTCTTTTCGCCACTACTTCGGTGTTTCCAAACTCGAAGTTCATTAGGACCCTAACCGGTTGAAGAGCTTCTAATTCACTCTAACTTGTGTTTATCCTGCTTCAAAGTCGCATCATCTCAATTACTCAATTAATAGAGACAATTTCCTGGAATTTATCTTTTGTTTCGTGCAATTGACATCAATAATAACCAAAAAAAAAAACTATTAATCAATGAATCTGATCAGCTTCGCAATATCATCGAGATAAATTTTTTTTCACAGAATTCAATTGCCAACTTTCGAATTAAATTCTGCCAACATCAGCAATAATTATGAATCTCTCCAAAAAGCCAAAGATTCCCTATGACTATTTTATCGACATGGGTTTTTCTAAAATTCACATAGATCTTGCTTATTCTCAAACGAAATCGCTTGAGCTAGACACGCTTGTCAACTGGATGCTCGATAATCCTGAAGATAAATTAACAAGAGATGTCGAAGTACTGAAAATTAAGCAAGACAATGATAATAATAAACACCATTTGCTTTCCAAGCCTGAGAAAACGATCAAACTTCTAGATAGACTTAAATCGTCTCATCATACTTTGAGGACACGATTAGCACAAAGTTTTCCATTGAGAATGCCAAAGATCGATATTTCCGAACATCTACCAACACCTGCTGCCCTTAAGCATGAGCAGATTTTCGAAATTGATATTAAATCTGAAAGCTTGACTCTTGAAGCAGCTAAGAGAGAGCTGCTAGACAATATATCAAATGCAATCAGCAACGACTTTAATATATGGCTGCGGAATCTTGGAAGTATCATTGATGAACTGAAATCTGATGATCTGAGATATAAACTTCTACTTGAAGAGATGAAGAAAAAGTCTCATCGAAGAATTGCAAAGCTGTTGCATTTTTTCTTTGGATCAATTAGTACGATTCTTCATAGAAGTCTAACAAGTTGCAGAGAGTTAGATCTGCACTCATTCTATCATCTTATGAACCACTTCCATGATTTAGCCACCTTCACTCGAGCACAGAGAAAAAGTATAATTAAGCAATATGAAACTTACTGTGATCGAAAACAGATAAAGATGAATAAGCTTTTCGCTGCACGTATTTTAGAGACGGGATACTTTGCAAGACAAAGAGCTCTGTCGACGGAAGAAGATCAAAACATTCCAGAAAAAACAACAACAGAATTGGAAGAGAGTTGCTCTCATAATTACGATGATAACGATATTGACGAAGTTGAAGTTGACGATGACACTAAAATATATGCACTCTCAGACGAGTGGTTTGATTCTTTCATCGAGGAACTAGATAATATTAGAAAGGGGAAAATTGAGGAAGAGGAAAAAGCTGCAAGGACTTTGCTCAATAGAATAAAAGATCTAAATCTTCCTGAGAAAAAATTCACCGGGCGAGTTCTGGAGTCTGGGTTAACAGATCGTGAAGCTTGTGTGATATGTATGCAAAAAATGAGGGTCTATCTTTATATGCCTTGCAAGCACTTTCTGACCTGTCAGGATTGCACAAATTTCTGCAATGAATGTCCGGTCTGTCTTTTACCAATCTGTGAAAGACTGCCTCTTTATTGGTCATAAATCCTTTCCAGATGGATGATGGTAAGTTTCTTTGGAAACAATTTGTGAAAATATTGTTGATTATTATTACTAGAACCTGTTCCTAATTAGCGGAGTTATATTAATAATTGCGTCTCGATAGGATGAGAATTTCGTATTATGTGGTGGGCAAGTTGGCTTTAATTCATCTCAGAATTCAAATAAATACACAATTATAAACTTTAAATAAAGATATCTAAATAGTGGTCTTAGACTTTCTTTCTGTATTGACCTAAAATTTCATCAAAATATAGTTTATTCGCTCTAGATTTGCATCAGACCTCGCAATAAACTTATTAGCATTACCATAATGATGCTAAGAACAGAGATACTCTTAGAAGCTGTAGTTCGCGAATTATGTACTACGATACCAATTATTTTTCTTGCCAGAAATTAAACCGGTGAGTTTAAATAGCAATTTGATTCGAGATGCTGCTTGGATTTGATTAATAGTTAATAGCGAAATTAGTTGCAACCTTGTCAACAAAGTCTTGATTGATGTTCGCTTCGCAATTTTCAGAGTTCAACGATCAGGAATTCTTCAGCAAATCTCTGGAGATTGATGAAACTTCAACTACTTTTCTGCTCTTAAAAAACGAGTTTGGATTTGGAAATGATCACATTAAGGAAGCCTACCGAGCAGTCCAAAGCGAGAACTTGGAAGTGCTAATTGCATGGATGGTAAACAATTCAGCGAGTAAAAAACAAGAAATTGAGTCTCAGAAACCGAAACCGTCTGGTCTCGTAGGCAAAAAACAAGTCAACAACGAGGCATCTGGTAGCTTCATGAGAAAACCCTCTTTTTCTTCATTAAAGCGCAGCATACAGTCTAAAGTGATGGTTCAACCAAGTGGTGAAAAGGGCAATGAATCCTCTCTTCCACTCATTCGGGCTCGTCTTGAGCTGATGGCGATCATCGATTTAGTAAAGGTGTTTGAATATCAGCAAAGGCTGTTAGCCCTATCAAAAATGCTAACTCAAATCAAGAATTCTCCAAATGATTATGCTATTCTATTGGAAGAACTTCTGAATCCTAATCCCCTACCAACGATTCAAAACTTTCGTGAGAAAGTTACTGGGGCTTTCGTCAGCATTTTTAGATATCACAATATTAGTAATGGCAGTGATGGAGCAGTAGATATGCCTCTTTTTACAGAAACAGTGCTAGGATTCAATGAATTGAACTTATTCACAGAAGATTATAAAAATCAAATTTCTCGGAAATATATAACCTATTGCAAGGAACAAAATGTCAACCCCGACCAAGAGTTCCTTGCCAAGTTCCTTCTAAAAGAGGCTCAACAATCACGACCTGACTTAACGAAACAAAAAAACGTGGTATTTGTCAAGTCCAACGTGGGACTTGATCGTCACATTAAGAGCTCTCCAAACTTTTCAAACAGATACGTGAGTAACTCATCCTTAGAAGAAAGGAAACTGAATGATAACCAAGACCTTGGTATTTTGGAAGAAGATCGCAAAGTTTCAAAGCAAGAAAAAGATCCAAATCTCACCGATAGAGAGGCCTGTGTCATCTGTATGTGGAAATTACGCGGCACACTTTTAATGCCTTGCAAACATTTCATATTATGTGTGGATTGTGCAAATCCCTGCAAAGAATGCCCTCTGTGTAAATCAGCAATTAAGAACAAGATTAATGTTTTTTGGGCTTAGTATTTTTTGTAGTTACTTTGCCACCCATCAGTTATTATCTTCTTCAGACTTTCCTCTTGATAGGTCTATGAATTCAGCTTCAGTAAGAGGATACTGGTTTAAATTCAAAATTTAACTTGATGCTGGCAAAAACCTTTTTGCCCTCAAAAAAATACGTGTTCTTGAAAGTTCAATAATTCGAGCGGCTTGAGTATTCAATCGATTCTGATTATTTATGTCAAATTGCTCCCAATTATATTCTATTTCTTACAAGTTACGAAAAGTTTCCAAGTATGATTCACAATGCAGGCCAACTTTCTGAATTATTCCATTTTGATCTGCCTAGCAAAAAGCAAGTGACTCATTCTTTTGGAGAGAATTCAATTTGTATCAACTCAACTCTGAGTATGAAAGCATTTCGCGAGCATCGCTTTTCTCAACAAAAAGCGTGATGGGAGCTACTAACTCTTTTAACTGAATTTGCATACAAACTACAGTAAATCAGTTTACAATTCAGTAAATTTTTGAAAAGTTTTGGAGGATATAATGAGACAAATGTCTATCTATAGCAATTCAGGCATTGAATGGAATGAGGAAGAAGAATTTAACGTTTGTTCCTCTGTTTGGCATTTGAATTAGATCCAAGGAACAGAATTTTAGTAAAACTGTGCAATTTTTTCGAATTTCCTTAATTTCATTCCTCAAAAACAGCTACAATTAGAAAATTCCGATTCAGCGAAATTATTTCCATAAAAACGAATTATTAATCGAAAATTCAATTAGATATCGTTTCGCAGTGGTAACAAAGTGTAGCCCAGCTAAAACGATAATTGACGAAAACCTTTGTGAGACTCACAAAATGCCTTAGCTCTTTCACTTACATCATTTTCTCAATCTTAGGCAGCTGAGAAGTAATTTACTTGTACTAGGCGATGGAGAACAAGTTGAAAACTTCTGGCCATACTTTTACAATTTCCTCTGAAGATTGAGCCTTCTACCTATGTTCTAACGAGACAAATCATAGTTATAAACAACAAAACGTTATTTTATAGAAATTTCCTTTGCTACTGTTCTTTTTCCTTATTATTATTACCGTTGAGACCTATCGTTATTAAATTACTTCGGCTAAAGCTGAATTATAAAACATTTGCAATTCAAAAGCAACAAAAACTTTCTTCCTCTTATTCAACAAAATCATGTTCCCAAGCACTATTAATCCAAAGAAGGACTCTCTTGAGACAATTATTAATCAATTGGAACTCCAAAAGAAGATGACAAGCCTCATTGCTATCCAAAATCTCCAACAAAACATCAAGCAGTTTATTCAATTCACCGTGTTTCAGGAAGCTTTAAAAGGAAAGATGATTACCCTTCAAGATACAATAAACCCTCACCAAATTTCAGCTGCCCATCACATAAGCAATTTACAAGAAGAATCAAGTCTTCAAAAATGTGAAGTTTCCAGTGAATCACATTCAGCTCAGGACAGTACGAAATTAACAGATGAAGAGTCGACGGGCAAACGAAGCCCTGGATCTCGATATTTGGAGGCTCGTTTGAGAGAAACAATCGGAAATGGAGTTCCACCCAAAGTTTCTAGATCAAAACAAATCGCAAAAAAAGAACCGAAGATTGTCAAGCAATTAGAGATTGCTCGTCCTTGGAAATGCGGCCACGATGTTCATTTCTCCAAAGGTTTGTGCCGAGAATGCTTCATCAAAGTCAATCACAACGGAAACTCGAAAGTTCAAAACAAAGATTTTGCTACGATTTACCAACATTTAAGAAACAAGGTGAAACTAATTGTCAAGAAAACTAACCATATCGAAAGCCAACCTTCATTTACGCAAACAAAGAATGATCCAATCCTTGTAAAAACAGAAGTCAAAACTGAGTATCTTGATTAAACCGCAGAATTAAATGAATTTTTCTAATTAGTGAGTTTTTTTTTCCCTCACCGGTAAAAGGTGAATACTATGTTAAACTTATAGAAGTGAGATTATGCACAGTCTTTTTAATTTATTATAAGCTGAATGTAGATTTTGCATTCTTAATGCAGTGCTTCATTACAACTGTGAATGAGCTTAATCACTTGAATCACAACTCCTCTTTTCAAAAAGTGCGATATATGTTGATCACATTAGGTGTTTATTTGAATCATGAAATCTTTTCTCACAAGAGATGGAATTGGTAGATAAAATAGGAAATTTAAGCCTGCTATCTTGAAATGCCAAAGGATATGGTACATTACAGATCAATTCACTAAAATAGTCGTTAATGTGACGTGACCAGAAAAGCTTGAACTAAGCGAGAAAATTAGACTAAGATGAATGTAGGTTTCACCGGACTGACAAAGCAGACGAAATATGCAAATTCTGCTCTTTCAAAGAATAAATGTGGGTAGGATATTTCCCTGGAGAATAAATAAAAGGGAATAAAATTTTAATACAAGAGTAGTTAAATAGATGCAACTATTAATGAATACAGAAGAAATTCAGCCTATTTCCGTTTAGTTGCAACAGAGGTCTTTCTCTCAAAATCAATTCAAAGGAATGATTTTCACATTGCTATTTCAATCTTGAAATTGTGTTTCATTTCCTTGGGATTGCTGCTTTTACGATCTCTCAATTAAAAAGAGTTTTTGAGTAAGAAAGTGTTTTACATTGGGAGCAATACTGCCAGTTTTACTATAGCTAAGGAATACAAACATATATCAGCCAGATAGATCAGGTAATGGGGGATTTTAGAACAAAAGAAAACATATCGATGAAAAAATTAGTTCATGCTGAGGGTGATTTTACAAAGGATCTTAGAAAAATCTCCGAAAAAGAGAAATACATATATTTTTGATGGTCATTAGGATAAAGAGACTGACTGGCGAAGGAACCGAATAATTCAAGGAGAGTCTGGATATAAAAAATCCTTTTAAACCTGGAAACCTCGCCAGATGAATGATAATAAGGTAGCAGAAAATATGAAGGCACTTACAAAGATGGTAAGAATGTTTGGAACCTATACTTTGCTAAATGGCTAATTTTCCGAGTCCTCATGAAGAAGAGGGTCGTGTTATAGTTTGTGTAAGTGATTGGTGTGAGATGGGTTGACGAAAATTTCCCATCCGACGAAATATCAGAAATTTAAAGAGAGCTTGATTAGCTGAAAGAGTGATAGACTTAGACGGCACTACATGGGAGATGTACATCAAGAAGTTAATTAGATTAATCCTTTAACATTTTCATGACAATTTTGCATAGTTAATCTCTATATTAAATCATTCTTTATTTGTATTATGTATGGTAATCTCTCTCATTTTCTTAGTGAAATTTGAGAATGAATATCATCTGATGATAATATTATCTTGTCACATATTTTCTCGCAGAAACTTCTTGTGTAAAAATTCAATATTTGCATCATCTCTCATCAAAATTAAAAATTTCATTTGGGCAAACCGGTTTAACAAGAAAAGGGAAAAAACTTCTGGTTGGTTGCTCTCAGCAATTTGGAATCTCACTAGAAGAGAAAACTATGTATTGCTTATTATTATATATACTCATGACAATTATAATAATTTACACTATTAAACAGTTAAGTGAGGTTTCAATGGAGAGTCAAAAGAAGATTAAAATATGTCTGCTGGGAGGAGCTGGAGTTGGTAAAACTAGCATCATTAAGAGGTTCAACGATGGCTCTTTTGAAGAGAGAGAGAATGTGACTCTTGGAGCGCAATTTCTGCTAAAAATGTTCGAATATGATGGAGAAGTTTATCAATTGCATATTTGGGATACTGCAGGAACAGAGAGGTATGCTCCTCTTGCGAACATGTACTACAGGGATGCTCAAGCAGCGATTTTAGTTTATGATGTGACCAGCGAAGAAAGCTTTCAAGTCCTAAAAAGGTGGTATGAGGAAGTTCTGACTCAAGGACCAGATGACATCGTCTTTGCGGTAGTTGGCAATAAGTCGGACCTTGAGAACCAAATTCAGGTGGATGAGACTAAAGTTAAAATTTTTGTAGGACAGATCGACGCTATACATAGATACGTTTCAGCAAAACAGGATGTTGGAATCAAAGATTTGTTCACTCGGATTTGTAAAAAGCTTAAAGAGAAAGATCTGTTCATGAAGCCAAGAACCCATACTGTGATCAGCAACGCAGAACCATCAGTCCCAACACAGCAGCAGAAAAAATGCTGTTAGTATGATTTATTTTTTTTACGATCTCAGAATATTACTTTGATGTGTTTTGATTGGTGAGGCAGTGACATTCTTACTTAACAGCCAAAGCTTGTATAGTTCTCTCCTTTAATAAATGAATTATTTGGATATGGCTAAGTAGTCAAAAAATAAATTGATTGTCGTCTCTACATTCATATTAGTTGGAGTTCTGGTTGTTGGTGCTGTGGTTTTTTAAAAACAAAAAATTTTAATGGACCTCCTAAGCATCTTAAGATAAATTCATGTACTATCTTTAGTATATTCTTATTTTTCTTTCATTGGGTTTATTGTTTCTTGTACTCAAGAGGAGTTCGGGAATAGGTGAACTGTTTATAACTCCCCCAAAGTCGCTTCTCTACATTTTTAACTACACTTCCTTTGAGGGATCAATCAATTAGCGAGACGAGAGCTAGTAGAATCCAAATAAAGCTATATATAGTCTCAATACTCCTTAACAAATTGAGAAGACCACATGAATGCGCCTGCTAATTCCCAAAAAAAAACTCGAACATTTTGCCTGAGCACGCAAGAACAGATGCTGACAGGTTTTAAAAAGAAATATTATGGAATTTAGTTGACAGTTGCACTTTCATATGTGGGGATCATGTACTTGATATTGATAAATGCGTCCTATAAAGTAGGTTATTGAAATTAATCATATGATCAAAGTGCTAAGTTACATCGCCTCCTGTTTGTTCAAAAATCTCCAGGGTCTCTTGGATGAGGTCTCCAAGATTTGATTGCTTTCTCTGGCTGTAGTCTATCTTATCTCCTATGTTCTTGTTTTTCGATTTGAACAAGTTAAATATTGGAAGGATCTGTCTATAGTATGGGACAAGAGCTTCTCCAACCATCTCACCGCTCTGTACAAGTTTCTGCAGGACTTTAAGAGTGATTTGAACAACGTCAGGGTCTCGAGTGTTCAACGCGGCTGAGCAAGAAATAGTACAATTAAGACTTGAAGATTTTTTTTTTTACTTTTTATTGGTATAATAAGCTGAGGAATAACAGGGAGAATTTTAGGTCCTCCAGCCTCCAACATTTCATATGTTCCCATAATAGCCAGGAATCTATAAGGGTCTATTTTCTCTCTCAATCCATCGAAAAAGATCGGCAAATAGTGATGATAGTCAAGTTGCTCTGGGGAGATTTTCCATTTCACTTTCATCACAGAGCCCTGTTGGTCGACTCTAACTGGAATGTCACCCCTGTCGTAGAATCTAAAATGATCAGTCAATGCAAACTCTTGATTGAAGATGAGATACCTTCGGAATTCTGAGGCAACTATCGCTCGTTTGGAAAATGCTCCTGCGACAGGTTTTGGAGCACTGAAGAACTCTTTCTTAGGGTTGAGGGACGTAGAGCGACCTCCGATTCCGTTTCCTTTGAGAGTATAAAAATCTGTTCAGTGGTTGTAATTAATTTTTTTTTCAAGATGTAATTTACCGAGCTTAGTTGCTGCTTGTGTTGTTTCGTAATCTGGAAGTCTCTTAGATGGTTTCGCAGTTTTACTCATCTTTTCCGGAGGAAAATCTCCAAAAGGAGAGTGAGGATTTGAGGGTGCCCATTTGTTTTTCCAAGGTTTGTAACTTTGATTGGCATTCTTGGAGAGCATGCTTCTCATATGGTCTTCTAATATCAATTTTGCGGCTATATTTTCAGTTTGGACCGGCCTTGTTGAAGCATTCTGGATTTGAGGTAGCATTAAACTTGACTGAGGTTTTAGCAGGAATTATAAAAAATTATATAACAGTTATCTCAATACTCTTATCTCAAGATATCGAAATAAATTTTTTTTTGAAGCACACTACAGCGATAACTACAACGTCCTCCTTATCATAAAATATAGATGGCAAGTTCCAAAAATCGTCACATAAATTACTGTCGCTAGACTTAGTGAACTCCAAAAAAAAAAGAAGGAGTCAACTTTGAGTAATATTCTCTTTTTTTCCCAAGTCTTTTTGTCGTGGGTTCATCTATTTCAAAGAAATAGTAGTTCCAAGAAATTTGAGAGCAAATGATGGAGGAAGGTTATCAATGTGATTTATTCTTAAAGTGCATTGAGAAATTAGGGAGGCCTGGAGCACTTTATTTTCGATGCGTCGAATTATTCCGCACGAAATCGAGCCTATTCATCTGAATTCACTTAATGTTATCATGAAGAATTTCTGGCATTTTTTCTCAGGTTGAGTTACAAATTTATCTGTTCTTTCAGCAGTTATTTGGACTATGAGATCTCTGTGAAATTATATTCTCCTATATGAAAATGTATTTTTGTGATAACATTCTAGCAAATTAGAGAAATTAAATGCGTAGTTATAAAGTCCTTAACTGGAACTGCTACTACTGCTGCTACTCTTTTTCTTTTTGTGTTTCTTCTGCTTTTTTTGTTTTTTATGCTTTCCTCCATGGTGTCCTCCGTGGTGTCCTCCGTGAGGACCAAAGTGCATTCCTCCTGAGGGGTGCATTCCTCCCACATGTCCTACCATGCCACCACTTGGGTAGCCTCCAGTCATGGTAGTGGTGGTATAGGTTGTAGTTGGATAAGATGTTCCAGTAGTAGGGTAAGTAGTAGTAGGATAGGTTGTAGTAGTTGTTCCTCCGGTTGGGTAAGTGGTTGTCGTAGGGTAGGTAGTTGTTCCTCCAGTTGGGTAGGTTCCTGTGGTGGGGTAGGTAGTTGTTCCTCCAGTCGGGTAGGTAGTTGTTCCTCCAGTCGGGTAAGTTCCCGTTGTTGGATAGGTTCCTGTAGTTGGATAGGTTCCTGTAGTCGGGTAAGTCGTTGTTCCTCCAGTTGGGTAAGTTCCTCCTGTTCCCATTGTTGGGAAGGTAGTAGTTCCTGTTGTGTATGTGGGCATTGTAGTAGTTCCTCC